>Ga0207893_1000104_pt1 | contig 62917 bp, 53 predicted proteins | sample MalvirmetaMSP121_FD_184233 | JGI IMG/M metagenome (GOLD analysis project Ga0207893, IMG submission 184233) | Marine viral communities from the Deep Pacific Ocean - MSP-121 (SPAdes) | ecosystem: Environmental > Aquatic > Marine > Oceanic | place: Pacific Ocean | collected 2001-06-02 | reverse complement strand
GGCTGGCGGGATGCTGACCGACGCGCTGGAGCACATCGACCAGATAGGCGTGCGCGTTGACGCCGTGTAGCCGGCAGGTGACCAGCAGGCTCTGAATGATCGCGACGTGCTCGGCACCGATCTCCGACCAGCAGAACAGCCAGTTGCGGCGTCCCATCGGCACCGGGCGCAGGGCGCGTTCGAGATGATTGGTGTCGATCGGCACGTCCGGGTCGGCGAGGAAGGTTTTCAGTTCTTCGGTTCGGGCCCGGGCGTACTTGAGGGCCCTGACCAAGGGATGGCTGGGCGTCAGCTCGGATCGGCGGCACTGTTGCTCGCACCAGGCCCAGAAGGCCGTGACGATGGGTTCGCTGTGGTTGAGTCGGTATTTGTGTTTGGCTTCGCCGTCGAGTTGTTTTTCACGAATCAGCGCTTCGTGACGATACAGGGCACCGATCAAAGTCAGGGCTTCTTCGGCTTTGGGATCAGCCTCCTTGGCGTGCTCGAAATACCGGCGGGTGTGGCTCCAGCAGGCGGCGTGTTTGACCTGGGCGTTCTGCGCGGCATAGGCGCTGTAGGCCTCATAGCCATCGGACAATAAGGTGCCGGCGAAGGCCTCGCCGAGGAAGGCTTTGACGTGCCGGTGCTCACGCGAGGGCGCGTAGTGAAAGACGATTTCGTGGTCCTGTCCGTAGATCGGCCACAGATAGGCTTGGCGCAGCTTGCCTTGTTTCTCCCGGCCGGCCTTGATCGGGGTTTCGTCCATCGCCAGCACCCGACTTTGTAAAAGGTGCCGGTGCTGGGCTTCGGCGATCGGTTTGAGTAAATCGATGGCGCGCTGCGTCCACTGCGTCAGACTGCTACGGCTGACGTGAATCCCGGCATCGGCCAGACGTTGATGCTGGCGATACAAGGGCAGGTGATAGGCAAACTTGTCGGTCAGAAGACCGGCCAGCAGGCTGACGTCGGCGACGCTGGATTCGAGGACCGATGCCGGGGCCGGTGCGCAGTGGATCGTCTGCTCGTGCTTGATGACGCGGCGCACGTACTTGAGCACCACGTAGCTGCCGGGTTGCTGTGCCAGACGGTACGTGACTTTTTCGCCGATCACCCCGCGCGGATCGTCGGGGAGGCCGGCCGGATCGGGCAGATCAATGGTTTCCACCGGCACCGAGGCATCGAAGCGCAGGCCGCTGTCAGTGACGGTGTCGGCGTCGCGCTGCTTCTGACGGCGCGTGTAGGTGATGGTGTCCACCGGCGCCGGCGGGATCGCCTCGGTGGGCACGTCCAGCGCCGCCAGTAGATCGGCCTGCACCGAGGCCGAAATCTCCAGACGCTTTTCACTCTTTTCGCCGAACAGCTGGCGTTTGAACCAATCCAGCTGCTGCTGCAGTGACGCCACCTGAGCCGTCAAATCGGCAATCACAGCGTCTTTATCCGGTGGTGCGGCAGCAACCGACAAGCCGATTCATCCTTTTGATTCTGTGACGGAATTTTACCATCGCACGGCGTCATTCGCGAGCTTTTCTCCGGGTTGTTCATAACGCTTTCGCCGCCGCACGAGCCGCCAGTCCAGACCTTCGAGCAGGGCCAGAAACTGCGCCGGACTCATCGGGTCGTCGGCTTGATCCGCCGTCCCGAACTGGCCCTGCTCCAGGCGCTTGCTCCACAGGCAGTAACCGCCCGATTCGAAGGCCAGCACTTTGATCTGCGTGCGCCGGCGGTTGATGAAGGCATACCACGCCCCGTCGCCCGGCTCACGCCCCAGGTGGCGACGTACCATAGCGCCCAGGCCATCGAACGAGCGACGCATGTCCGTCGGCGCGCGATACAGCCAGATGCGACGCTCACCGACCGTGAGCACGCGTGCACCGCAGGCGCAGTACCGTTCCTTCTCCCAGGCTCAGCTCCACGTCCCAGGCCGGCGATTCGTTGTCCGAGGCTCTCGGTGCCGTCAGCTCGATGAAACCGGCGGCTTGACGCGGCGGTGATCCGGGCGAAGCCGTCGACTCGTCCTTGAGCTTGCGCCGCCAGTGGCCCAGTGAGCTCAGGGCAAGCCCGCGCGTGCGGCAGAACGCTTCCTGGCTCTGACCGCTTTGCGCCCACGCCTCAATCAGATGGCGCCAATCCGACTCGCTGCGTCGGACGTAACCAACCCTGCCTACTCCTGTTTCCATCGCATCGCTCCGTTTCAGTCGATGCGTACAGGCTAATCGCCGATGATCCGCGCGAATATGACGCCACCGTTTGAACGCTTACGGCGCCCAACGGCGGCCCAAAGTCATTCAGTCCCAGGACGAAGGGCGGATTCGCAGCGACCTGCAATGGCACATCGCCGCCAAGCGTGGAAAGCTCAAAGCCATGGCGGACGGTCCATTGAAGGAGACGCTGCGCGCCCAGGAAACCCGCAAGGCGCAGATTCGGTCGCGGGTCGAGCATCCCTTCCACGTTGTGAAGAACCTCTTTGGCTACCGGAAGGTGCGCTACAAGGGACTGGCCAAGACACGGCGCAACAGTTTGCGCTGTTCGGGCTGGCCAATCTGGTGATCGTCAAGCGATCGTTGTTGAACGACGGTGGGAGGGTTGCGGCCTGAGCCGGGCGGAAAGCTCAGGTAATGACTCAATCGGACGCTCAAACCCACGGCTCGGCCCTTGGCTGGGCGGCGTATTGATCGGCTGAGTCTCGGCGGCAGGTCGCTTCGACTGCTCAGCGTTCGGAACGTCTGTATGCCGAATAAATCCGCGTTTCCCTAGTCTCGAATTCCGCCTCCGTTTCCCGTTCAGGCTTCTTACTGGCTCGCGAACTGCCGCGGCGGACATCTCGTCTGCGCTCAGGCAATGCCTGGAATGGCTCACTAGCAGCCTGTCGGGCTTTCGCTGTGGCTCCGGGCTTTGAATTCGGCGTGGATATTGCGTCATAAGGCGTTGATGCAACCCAGATCCACGGAACTCCGCGAAGCTTTCTCGAAATCTTGTTTCCACCCCTGATCTGGGCGCAGCTTATCCGCGATTCAATGAAAAATCCGAGCAACGGGCGGCGGCAGTGCCGCATTGCCGGTGAAAATTTGATCATTTATTGACCAATTCGTCCCAGTTTCAGAGTGACAGGCACGGTTCATCGTCCCGCAGGCGACGGGCTGTCCGTGTGAGAGCGGGGAATCAGGCGGGTGCGGGTGGTGCGCTGGTCAGCGCGCGGATGCGCGAGAGTGTCTGCCGGTAAACATCGTGAAAGGCGTAGCTGCCCGACACCCGCAGCACGACACGGCGTGCATGGGTGACGATGTAGCCGGCGAGTTGCAACAACTGCCGCCGGACCGTCATCAGTCGCATGCGCCCGCTGACATAGCGCGTCGGTACTCGCGGATCCTGGCGCAGCTGCGCCAGCAGCACGAGCAGGTTGTAAGCCAGCAGCCCGACATGCAGGAATGCCTGGTTGGTCTGGAAGTCACCGGAGGGCAAACCTTCCAGATCCAGATCGTGCTTGAGTTCCTTGATGAAGTTCTCGGCCATGCCGCGGCGGCGGTAACACAGATCGATCGCTTCGGGAGTGTCGCTGAGGGTGGTGACGTAGGCGAAGGTATGGGTTTCCGGAAACAGCGTCTGCGCGTTTCGAATCTCCCGACGCACGACGAAGCGCAGGTCGGACTCCCAGCCGGTGGGCTGATAGCGCAGCTCGGCGAACGTGGTGGGACACGAGACCGGGGCGCCGGCAGGCGTCCAGGCCGATTCCGGCAAGGCGTCGATGGCGGCCAGCAGTGGCGCCGTCAGCCTGGCCTTGATCAGCAGATCCTTGTCCAGCAGGCGGATGGTGCGCACCACATCCCCGGCATAGAAACCCGAGTCCAGCCGATACAGCAGCGGCAGCGCTTGAACCGACTCCGGCAAGCGATCGAACGCTTTCTCGATGTCCCAATCCGCTTGCTCGACGCCGTTCTGATTGCCGGGGCGCAAGTGCCCGTCGAGGGCATAGCCCTGGCGGCCGATGAACATGAACAGCGGCTGGTAACCGAACGTCTTGTCATAAGCCCAGGCGGCGCCTTCCTTGGCCTGACCGTGCTGCTCGAAGATGCTGGCGTCGACATCCACCGGCACACGCCCGATCGGATCGGGCAGCAGGTTCACGGCCGACAATGGTTGCAGCAGCAACCGCTTGAGTCCCTGCACCTGTACTGCGTCGAAGCGTCCCAGATATTCGCGCAGGCTGTTCGCATGCGGCAGGTGCGAGAGGTCCAGCAGGTGCGCGATGACCGAATCCTGTCGCAGTTCCCGGACCGACTCGAAATCGCTGTGCTGCGTCGCGATCATCAGCACCAGCAACTGCAGGTACTGCTGATCGGTGAAGCCGGAGGCAATCTTCTTTACCCGGACCCCGGCGCGCTTTGGATCCAGATCTACCGCCGTCATCAACTCCGTCAGTGCCTGGCAACCGGCCACGCCGGACAGGTTCAGATGGGATCGCTCAATCTCCAGTCGATTCACCTTGCGGGTGCTCCAGATGACCTCGTAACACCATCAATTATAAAGGATTATAGAGTTAACTTCGGGCGGTTCCGTGGATTGAGGTTCCACCGTCACCGCATTGACCACCTGCCCACGCAAGCCAACAATACCCGCCGGGATAGCCGTCCCCATTTGTCCACCGTATTCGAAAGCTTTGACAACCTTCGTTTTACAAGGACTTATGCCGGGTGGCTACCCCTTTCCTGCCTCATACAACGGCACAAGAGCCATCCAGCTGACCCAGGTCGAAGAAGCCTTCAAGAATCTGAAAGGCGACTTATCGATCCGCCCGATCTACCACCAGACCGAAGCACGCATCGAAGCGCACATCTTTATCGCGTTCCTGGCTTACTGCCTGCACGCCACCTTGGCGCAACAACTCAAACCGCATGCCCCCGGCCTGACGCCACGCAGCGTGCTCGACAAATTCGCCGCCGTGCAGATGCTCGATGTCGAAATCCCGACCACCGACGGACGCACCCTCACGCTGACCCGCTACACCGAGCCCGAAGCCGAACTCCAGCTGCTGCTGGAGCGCTTGCGCCTCGAATTACCAGCGCAACCCCCACCCAAAATCACCGCCGCCCAAGCTGAATCCGCCACCCCTGTGTAGTGCAGACCTTGGCGGCGCCGCTTATATGGATCAATGGGTTGGCGCGCTCGATGCCGCGAATCCGCTAAGTTGGGTTAGGAGTTGCGCTTGGCGATGTAGTCAGCAATTGATCAAATGCTGCGATGCAGCTTGATGATATGGCCAGCTTATAGTCGCCCTCCTGCTTCATCAGGATTTCATTAATATGTTGTTTATAAACGAAATATTTAGATGGCACGAGCTATGCTTCTGAGTGTTGTGGAAAGGCCGATATCAATCACTAGAGCTGCTCAAGGGTCCGATTTCTCGTGCAGCAAAATCCCTTCGCAAGGGGTTGTCCGTCACTTCGATGCTTTTATGCTGCGAGCTAGAAGGGGGGGCACAATAAGAAGCCGGATAGGCGAACCCAAGACGGCTGGCCGGATAAACGAGGAGATCAAGGGTGGAGAGACAGGCGCGACTCAGCGAGCTCGATTTGAATCTATTGCTGGTCTTCGACCAGCTCGTCCGACAGCGAAGCGTATCGATTGCGGCCGAAGTTATGAACGTCTCTCAGCCCGCTGTCAGCAATGCTCTCAAGAGGTTACGGGATCTGCTTGGTGACAAACTGTTCGTGCGTGGGCCGAGCGGGATGGAGCCGACATCTCGAGCCTTGCAACTCGCGGAGCCGGTCGCATACGCGCTGAGCAGCCTGGAACAGGCCCTTAAGCATCAGGAAAAGTTCGATGCACAGGTCGATAGCCGAAATTTCTCTCTTGCACTTGCGGAATTCGACAGTTGCATCATTCCGCCGCTGGTGTCGATCCTGGAGCAGAAGAAGGCGAAGATCGAATTTACCTTCGTCGCGAGGCACGGCGCGCCGCTCAAGGATGCGCTTGAAAATGGCTTGATCGATCTGGCCTTCGGGAACCTGCCTCAACTCGAGGCCAATTTCTATAAAAAGCGCCTGTTCCGAGTCGGTTTCGTACTCGTTATGCGGAAAGGGCACCAACTAGCCGAAAAGCGGCAGATAAGCCGCGAGGACCTCGCCGAAGTCGAGCAGGTCTCGATGCGGCCGGCCCAGGGTAATCCGACCGAGCTGGAGTCCATGCTGGAAGGGGTACATCGCGGTTGCAGGGTCAGGGTCGATACCTGGGGTATGGTCGGAACCGTGTTGCAGAATTCAGACATGGTCGCCACCGTTCCCGAGCGGCTGGCCAAGCGCCTAGCTGAACCGTTCGACCTAGAGTGTCGCAAGCACCCGGTCGAGCTGCCCGAGCGTCCGCTGGAAATGTACTGGCACGAGCGCGTCCACCGGGACCCTGGCGTGCGCTGGCTGCGCAGCGTGATACTGGAGCTGTTCGGTGAGGACTGAGGCCAGATCGCAGCATGAGCGCTTAACTCCACTGGATGGGACGTGGGCATGTACATGATCGTCAACCCGCGTGGGGAATCGATACCTGTGCAACGGGGGGGGCGCGTGTTGCGTGCGCTGCTCGGCGCGAAGATTCCGATCCCCTACAGTTGCGAGGACGGCCGCTGCGGGATGTGTCGCTACGAACTGGTTAGCGGGACGGTCGTCGAATGCGGCAGTCCGCCCTGGCAGTTTCCGGGGATGGATCTTTCCTACAAGTTGGCGTGTCAGTCGACGCTGGTGGATAACTGCATTATCAAGTTGCCCGATCCCGAACATGTCGTCGTACACAGGCAACGGCGCTTTTCGGCACGAGTTCTCGCCAAGGAGCGCTTGTCCGAGCGCATCATGAGCTTGACGATCTCTTCGACGGACGGTTTCACGTTTTCGCCAGGGCAGTTCAGTGAACTGAGGGTTGCCCCCGGAATGAAACGGACCTATTCCATCGCGGATACGGGACAGGAAGGCACGCTCACCTTTCATCTCCAGCGCCACCCGTATGGCCGCGCATCCGGATATATATGGGAATCGCTTCCAATCGGTGGAGAGGTTCAGGTCAGCGGTCCGCTGGGCGTTTCCTATCTGCGGACGCCCGATGAATGCCCGATCCTTTGCGTTTCCTCCGAGTCCGGTCTGGGGCCTGTATTGTCAATATTGCGCGGTATTTCGCGAATCGGCATGCAAAACCCGGTTTATGTCTACGTCGGCTTCATGCGCAAGGAAGACGTCTACATGGTCGACGAAGTCGAGCGGCTCGCAGGAAGCATCCCCGGGATAGGTAAAGTGCAATGGGTCGTCTACTCGGTGCCGGGGCGCGGCAATGGGCGCTCGCAGACGCTTTCTTCGGCGATTGCTGAGGACTTCAGCGATTTGAGCCAATTCCGCACGTATATATTCGGTTCGCCCTGCGCAATCGAACCGGTCGTACGTTTGGCAAGAAAGCTGGGCGTTCCAAAAGAACGCCTACATGCCGACGCCTTCACGATCAGCGACGACTGAAAAAGTCGGTAAACCGCGACGCTCGCGTTGGTCTCTCGCGGATCGACTGCGGGCGAGTCCGCGAGAAGCAAGGCGGCAGCTCAAGGGCGCGTCCGACATTGCCGCCCATTCGGGGCGCACTCTCTCGATTTGACGAAATACACCACGACTCTCCGTATACGGAAAGCAGTCAGTCTGCGTGCCTAAAATCAAGTTCTCCCGTGGCTTCAGCTTGTCGGAAGAGGAATATTGATGCCGATGATTGTCTGCATCATGCGCTGCGCGTTTACAGGGATTCGCACGCTGACGTTAACTACGCCATACCGTTACTCGTCGGGGCAGCGGCGAAAGGCCGAGGCGCTAGTCACTGAGTATTGATGCCGGTCTGACTTCATATAACAACGATTGACCGAGGAGGATAAAGTGAGTGTTGAGATCAAAACCACGGCTATCGAACCGTTACGTCATACGTTTTCGAATGTCGCCCGGCGTCTGGGAGCCGACAAGCCGGCCTCGCGCTATCAGGAGGCGACCTTCGATCTGCAACCAACGACGATTTTTCACTACCGTCCGACCTGGGACGCGGATCATGAGTTGTTCGACGTCGGACGCACCGCGATCCGCATGGAGGATTGGTACAGTTTTCGCGATCCGCGACAGTTCTACTACGGCGCATGGACGATCGCGCGCTCACAGCAGCAGGCGGGAGCCGATCGTAATTTCGCCTTTGTCGAACGCCGCCGCCTGCTCGAGTCCGCCTCGGCCGAGGGCATCCAGATCGCGGCGCGCCTGCTGGTGCCGCTGCGGCACCTCGAATACGCAGCCAATCTCAATAACTGCTACATGGCGGCCTATGGCTACGGCACCGCAATCACCCAGGCGGCGAGCTTCAATGCCATCGATCGCCTCGGTGTGGCGCAGTACCTGTCGCGGCTGGGCTTGCTGCTCGATGGCAGTTCGGGAACGGTGCTCGACCAGGCCAAGCGGGACTGGCAGGACGCACCGCTGTGGCAGCCCTTGCGCGCGCTCGTCGAATCGACGCTGGTGACGCGGGACTGGTTCGAGCTCTACGTGGCCCAGAACCTGGTCCTGGACGGGCTGCTGTACCCCCTGATCTACGACCTATTGGACCTGGAACTCGCGCGCCACGCCGGGTCCACGATTTCCATGCTGCTGGAATTCCAGAACGAGTGGTTCGCCGAGGTTAGCCGCTGGGTTGATGCCACCATCAAGATCGCAGTTGACGAATCGGACCACAACCGTGAGCGGGTCGCCTTATGGACGCGGGCCTGGATTGCTCGCTGCAGCGAAGCCCTGCTGCCGCTCGCGGTGGAGGTTGTGGGCGCCGAGCGCGCCGGGGCGACGATGGCGGAGCTATGTGCGGGCCTGATCGCAAGGCTGGAGAAGAAATCGGGGCTGGCTCTGTGAGCAGCCCCCATCCGAACAAGGATCGCCCGATGAACAACAACGTTTTTCTCGCCCTGCAGAACAACGAGGCGGCGCGGCCGTTGATCGAGGCCATCGAGCTGGATAACGCGGAGGCCACGGTCAACCACTTCCCGGCGATGGTCAAGATCGATTGTCCCGGCCGCCTGGTAATCAATCGAGACACCGTGGAAGGCCTGATCGGACGCGAATGGGACCCACAGGAGATCCACGTCAACCTGATTTCCCTGTCCGGAAACGTCGAAGAGGATGAAGACAGCTTTGCACTGACGCGCGGGCGCTAGCCGCAGGCGGCAAATAAGAGGCGGCGGCAAAAGAGCCGTGGCCGCGACCGAAACAGGAGGGAGATTTCCGATGAGCAAGAACCGAATGAATCTGCGCGAGAAGTATCAGAGGTTGACGCGCGATCTGGCCTGGACCCCGAGCTACCAGAGCGAGGACGAGATCTATCCCCAGGCCAAGTATGAAGGTATCCACATTCACGACTGGGACAAGTGGGACGACCCGTTTCGCCTCACGGTGGATGCCTACTGGAAATACCAGGCGGAGAAGGAGCGCAAGCTCTACGCGATCATCGAGGCCTTCGCGCAGAACAACGCGCAGCTCAACGTATCCGATGCGCGCTACGTTAACGCCCTGAAACTGTTTCTCACCGGCGTGACGCCGCTGGAATACGCGGCGCACCGTGGCTTTGCGATGGCGGGCCGCAATTTCCCCGGCCCCGGCCCGCAGGTTTCCTCGCAGTTCCAGTCGATCGACGAACTGCGGCACGCGCAGACCCAGATTCACACGATCAGCCAGTACAACAAGTACTTCAACGGCTTCCACGACTGGCGGCACATGCACGACCGGGTCTGGTATCTGTCGGTGCCGAAGTCCTTCTTCGAAGACGCCCTATCGGCCGGGCCGTTCGAATTCGTCACCGCCATTTCGTTCAGCTTCGAGTACGTGCTGACGAACCTGCTGTTCATGCCCTTCATGTCCGGGGCCGCCTACAACGACGACATGGCGACGGTGACTTTTGGCTTTTCCGCGCAGTCGGATGAATCGCGGCACATGACGCTGGGGCTCGAGGTCATCAAGTTCATGCTGGAGCAGGACGAGCGCAATGTCCCGATCGTCCAGAAGTGGATCGACAAATGGTTCTGGCGCGGTTACCGGCTGCTGGTGCTGGTGTCGATGATGATGGACTACATGCTGCCGAAGAAGGTCATGTCCTGGCAGGAAGCCTGGGAGATGTACTTCGAGCAGAACGGCGGCGCCCTGTTCGATGACCTCTCGCGCTACGGCATCCGCATGCCGAAACACTGGGAGGTGACGGTCAAGGAAAAGAGCCGTCTCTCGCACGAGGTCTGGGCCACGTTCTACAACTACGGCAACGCCACCGCCTTCCACACCTGGATTCCCGAAGACGAGGAAATGAAGTGGCTGTCCGAGAAATATCCGGACACCTTTGACAAGTACTACCGCCCGCGATTCGAGCACTGGCGGAAGCACCGCGAGGAGAAGGGGCGCTGGTACAACAACACGCTGCCGATGCTGTGCCAAGTCTGCCAGATCCCGATGGTGTTCACCGAACCGGACGATCCCACCCAGATCTGCTATCGCGGCACCGAATACAAGGACATGAAGTACCACTTCTGCTCGGACGGCTGTAAGGACATTTTCGTCGACGAGCCGGAGAAGTACGTGCAGGCCTGGATGCCCGTGCATCAGATCTATCAGGGCAATTGCGGCGGCGCCAATCTGGCCGATGTTCTCAAGTGGTACCACATCGAGGACGGCCAGGATAACCGCGAGTATCTGGAATCGCAGGACTTCGCGAACTGGAAGCGCTGGAAGCGCATCGGCGGCAGCAGCCCTGAATCGGCTCACGAAGAAACGGTCAACGCCTGAGCGGGCGGGTCTGGAGGACTAAGACATGACGGTCAAAGCATTGTTCGAATACCGGGGCGAGGTGCTCGACTCCGAGGACAGGTTTCATGGCAACCAGCTCGTCTATATCTGCTGGGACAAACACCTGATGTTCTGTGCGCCGTTTGCGTTGCCGCTGCCACCGGAGACGCCCTTCGCCGCCCTGCTCGAACAGGTGTTGCCTGGCCTCTACGACAGCCATCCGCAATGGCCACAGGTGGATTGGGATCAGGTCGAGTGGAAGCTCGATGACAAACCGTTCGTCCCCACCAAGGACCAGGGGCTGCGGGCACAGGGCGTGGGCCACAAGTCGGTGATCCGCTTCTACGCGCCGGGGCTGGACGGCATTGCCGGTACGGCGAGCTAAGGGCGGATATTCGACCATGCGCTACGAGCTCAGCATCGAGCCCCTCGGCGAAACCATCGAAACCGATGAGAAGCAGACGCTGCTCGATGCGGCCCTGCGCCGCGGCATTTACCTGCCCCACGCCTGCTGCCATGGCCTGTGCGGCACCTGCAAGGTGTCCGTGCTCGAAGGCGAGGTCGATCACGGCAATGCCTCGCCCTTCGCGCTGATGGATTTCGAGCGGGCCGAGGGCAAGACCTTGGCCTGCAGTGCGATCGCCTTGTCCGATCTGGTGATCGAGGCCGATGTCGAGGACGAGCCGGACGCCCGTCGCGAGGCGGTCGAGGACTACGAAGCCGTGGTCGTCGAAAAGCGGCGCCTGACGCCGACGGCGGTCGCGCTCTTTCTGAAGCTGGACCGTGGCATGGGGTTCCAGGCGGGCAAGTACGTCAACCTGCACCTGCCCGGCGTCGAGCATGCGCGGGCGTTCTCGATGGCCAATGCCCCTTCGCAGTCGGACTTGATCGAACTGAATATCCGCCGCGTGCCCGGCGGGGAGGCCACCGGCTACATCCACGAGCGCCTGCGGGAAGGCGAGCGCCTGCGGGTCAGCGGGCCGTACGGACGCTTTTTCGTGCGGGCGTCGAAGCCGGGCGACCTCATCTTCCTGGCCGGCGGCACGGGATTGTCCAGTCCCAAGTCGATGATCCTGGATCTGCTGGAATCCGGCGATTCGCGCGGGATCACGCTGGTCTACGGCCAGCGCAATCGCGCCGAGCTGTACTACCACGAGTTCTTCGAACGCCTTGCCGCGAAGCACGAGAACTTCACCTATCTGCCGGCCTTGTCCGAGCCTGAGGCGGCCGACGCCTGGTCGGGCGCCGTGGGCTTCGTGCACGAGGTTGCCAAGGCGCATTTCGGCGGCATGTTCGCCGGGCGTACGGCCTATCTCTGCGGCCCGCCGCCGATGATCGACGCCTGCCTGACGACGCTGATGCGCGGGCGTCTGTTCGAGCGCGATATCTACATGGAGAAGTTCATCACGGCGGCCGATGCGGCACAAAGCAGTCAGAGGAGCCCTTTGTTCAAAGGGGTGTGACTGCGAACGGGGTGCCGGCGCCCGGACTGCAGCGCACCGGGCGACGGCATGGCGAGGAAAGCCGGCGTCGGTACAACGGCGCCGGGACTAATGGGACCGCCGAACGGTCCTGGAACGAGGAGAAAGCACCATGGCAACCCAAGACGTACTTAGACCCGGACATGTTTGCATCCGCGTGCTCGATCTCGACGAGGCGGTGACGCACTACACCAAGCGCGTCGGGCTGATCGAGACCAGTCGCGACGATCAGGGGCGCGTGTATTTCAAGGCCTGGGACGAGTACGACTGGTTTTCCGTCGTCCTGCGCCAGGCCGATACGCCGGGCATGGATTTCATGGGCTTCAAGGTGCGCGACGCAGCGGCGCTGGAGCGGCTGGAACAGGCCCTCGAACGTTTCGGCTGCAAGGTGGAACACATTCCGGCCGGCGAGCTGAATCATTGCGGGGAGCGCCTGCGCTTCGTCGCGCCGACGGGACACCGCTTTGAACTCTACGCGGACAAGGATTTTCATGGCAACGCGACGGGCACCGTCGATCCCGAGACCTTCTCCGACGAAGTCCAGGGCATGGGTGCGCACCGCTTCGACCACTGCCTGCTGTACGGCGACGATCTCGACGGCAGCGTCGCGCTGTTCCGCGATGCCCTGGGCTTCGACCTGGCCGAGCAGGTCATGGACGGCGAGCTGATGATCGGCGCCTTCATGTCCTGTTCCAACAAGGCGCACGACATCGCCTTCATCCGTCACGAAGGCAAGGACAAGTTCCACCACGCCTCCTTCATGCTGGAAAGCTGGGACGAACTGCTGCGCGCGGCCGACATCATGTCCAAGTACGACATCACGCTGGATATCGGGCCGACGCGGCACGGCATCACCCGCGGCAAAACGATCTATTTCTTCGACCCCAGCGGCAACCGCAACGAAGTCTTCGCCGGCGGCAGTACTTGGTATCCGGACCACCCGACGATCACCTGGAACGCGCAGGGCCTGGGCAAGGCCATCTTCTATCACGACCGTCAGCTCAACGAGCGCTTCCTGACCGTCGTCACCTGAGCGTCGGGGCACGGTCCCGGGACGGGGCGGATGCGCCGCCCCGCCGTCGAACCACATCACAGACAGGCCAATGCAGGACATCAAGCACTTCATCGACGGGGCGTTCGTCGCCTCGGCCCAGGACCAGTGGTTCGAAGACATCAATCCGGCCAATGGGGAGCGGATCGCGCGGGTGGCCGAGGGCGGCGCCGCGGAAATCGACCGTGCCGTTGCGGCCGCCCGCGCGGCGCTGAACGGGGAATGGGGTCGGATGTCGACGGCCGCGCGCATGGCCTTGCTGCACCGCGTGGCAGACGGCATCAACGCGCGCTTCGAGGAATTCCTGGTCGCCGAATGTCTCGATACCGGCAAGCCGCGGTCGATTGCCACGCACATCGATATCCCGCGTGGTGCGGCCAATTTCAAGATCTTCGCCGACCTGGTCAAGAACGTCTCGACCGAGAGTTTCGCGATGGATACGCCCGATGGCGCGGGCGCCCTGAACTATGCCGTGCGCAGACCCAAGGGCGTGATCGGCGTGATCTCGCCCTGGAACCTGCCGCTGCTGCTGATGACCTGGAAGGTCGGCCCGGCGCTGGCTTGCGGCAATACCGTGGTCGTCAAGCCTTCGGAGGAGACGCCCCATACCGCCGCGCTGCTCGGCGAGGTCATGAACGCGGCCGGTGTTCCCAAGGGCGTCTACAACGTCGTTCACGGCTACGGTCCGCAGTCGGCGGGCGAATGCCTCACCCGTCATCCGGGGGTCGATGCGATCACCTTCACCGGCGAAACCACCACCGGCACGGCCATCATGAAGGCCGCTGCGGAGGGCATACGCGACGTCTCGTTCGAACTGGGCGGCAAGAATGCCGCCATCGTTTGCGGCGACGCCGATCTGGACAAGGCGATCGAGGGCACGCTGCGCTCGGCCTTCGCCAACTGCGGCCAGGTCTGCCTGGGCACCGAGCGGGTCTATGTTCACCGCTCCCGGTTCGACGAGTTCGTCGATCGACTGAAGTCCGGCGCGGAACGCCTGCGGATCGGCTGGTACGACGCACCGGGCGTCGAGCTGGGCCCCCTGATCAGCCGCGCGCATCGGGAAAAGGTGCTCGGCTACTACCGCAATGCGCTCGACGACGGTGCGCAGCTGGTCACCGGCGGCGGGATACCGGAGGTGGAGGACGGCCTCGTCGACGGCGCCTGGATCCAACCGACGATCTGGACCGGCCTTCCGGACGATTCGGCGGTCGTGCGCGAGGAGATCTTCGGCCCCTGTTGCCATGTACGCGCTTTTGACGACGACGAAGAGGCCGTGCAGCTGGCCAACGACACACCTTATGGCCTGGCGGCGGCGCTGTGGACCGAGAACCTCGGTCGCGCCCACCGTCTGGCGCCGGCGCTGGAGGCCGGGCTGATCTGGGTGAATTCCTGGTTCCTGCGCGATCTGCGCACGCCCTTCGGTGGCAGCAAGCAGTCCGGAATCGGTCGGGAAGGCGGGGTCCACGGCCTGGACTTCTACACCGAACTCGCCAACGTCTGCATCAAGCTATGAGGCGCGCCATGAATCCAAGCGAAATCCAGGCCCATGCCGATGAGCTCTACAGCGCCCTGCGCCAGTCGCGCTGTGTCGCGCCGCTGAGTACGCGCGTGCCGTCGATCACGATCGACGACGCCTACTACATCTCGCGGGCCCTGCTGGAGCGCCGCCTGGCGGACGGCGAGCACGTCATCGGCAAGAAGATCGGCGTCACCAGCAAGGCCGTGCAGAACATGCTGGGCGTGCACCAGCCGGACTTCGGCTATCTGAGCGACCGCATGCTGGCGACCAGCGACCAGCCGATCGCGATCGCGGGAAACCTGATTCAGCCACGGGCCGAAGGCGAGATCGCCTTCATCCTCAAACGCGATGTGCTGGGGCCTGGCGTCGGCAATGCCGAAATGCTCGCGGCGACCGAATGCGTCATGCCCTGTTTCGAGATCGTCGACTCACGAATCGCCGACTGGAAGATCAAGATCCAGGACACCGTCGCCGACAACGCCTCCTGCGGCCTGTTCGTGCTCGGCGATCGCGCGGTCGATCCGCGCCACCTCGATCTGTCGACTCTCGGCATGGTCGTCGAGAAAAACGGCGAGGTCATCAGCACCGGCGCGGGCGCGGCCGCGCTCGGCTCGCCCCTCAACTGCGTGACCTGGCTCGCCAATACGCTCGGCCGCTTCGGCATTCCGCTGAAGGCCGGCGAGGTGATTCTTTCCGGCTCGCTGGTGCCGCTGGAGCCGGTCCTGGCGGGCGACACCCTGAATCTCAGCATCGGCGGCCTGGGCGGCTGCAGTGTCCGCTTCGTCTGAACGACCGGTGCCCTTCCCAGACCGACAAGGAGTTTCGAAATGAAGTTAAGAGCGGCACTGATCGGGTCCGGCAATATCGGTACCGACTTGATGGTCAAGGCCCTGCGTTCCGAATGGATCGAGCCGGTGTGGGTGGTCGGCATCGACCCCGAATCGGACGGCCTGGCCAAGGCACGGGCGGCCGGCCTCAAGACCACGGCGGAGGGCGTCGACGGGCTGCTGCCGCACGTGGAACGGGACCGGATCGACATCGCCTTCGACGCCACCTCGGCCTACGTGCACGCGGACAATGCGCGCAAGCTGCAGGCGCTCGGCGTGCTGATGATCGATCTGACGCCAGCGGCGATCGGGCCGTTCTCGGTGCCCGCGGTCAATCTCGAAGCGCACATGAACAGCCGCGCGCAGAACGTCAACATGGTGACCTGCGGCGCGCAGGCCACGGTGCCGATGGTGGCCGCGGTAAGCCGAGTGCAGCCGGTCGAGTATGGCGAGATCATCGCCACCGTCGCCTCGCGTTCGGCCGGCCCCGGCACACGCAAGAATATCGACGAGTTCACCCGGACCACGGCCCGCGCCGTCGAGCGGGTGGGCGGTGCCGATCGCGGCAAGGCCATCATCATCCTCAATCCGGCGGAGCCGCCGATGGTGATGCGCGACACGATCCATTGCATCACCCGCGACGAGCCGGATCAGGCCGCCATCGCCGATTCGGTGCAGCGCATGGTGGCCGAGGTCCAGTCCTACGTGCCGGGGTATCGACTGAAGAACGGCCCGGTCTTCGACGGGCGGCGCGTGTCGATGTTCATGGAGGTCGAGGGCCTGGGGGATTACCTGCCGACCTATGCCGGCAACCTCGACATCATGACGGCGGCGGCGCTGCGCACGGCCGAGATGTTCGCCAAACGCAAGGCCGAGGACGGCGCGACCCGCGCGGCACCGGCGGCCGTCTGAGCGGCCCCATATACGAGGACGAAAACATGGATCTGAAAGGCAAGAAAATCACCCTGCACGACATGTGTCTGCGCGACGGCATGCACCCCAAACGACACCAGATCTCGCTGGAGGAGATGGTGCGGGTGGCCACCGCCCTGGACGAGGCCGGGGTTCCGCTGATCGAGGTCACGCACGGCGACGGGCTGGGCGGGGCTTCGCAGAACTACGGTGTGCCCGCGCACAGCGACCGCGAGTATCTGAACGCCGTGGTGCCGCGGATGAAGCGGGCCACGGTGTCGGCGCTGCTGCTGCCGGGGATCGGTACCGTGGACGAGCTGCGCATGGCCCGTGACTGCGGCGTGCGCACGATCCGCGTGGCGACGCATTGCACGGAAGCCGATGTTTCCGAGCAGCACATCGCGCTGTCCCGCCAGCTGGGTCTGGACACCGTGGGCTTTCTGATGATGGCCCACCGGGTCGAGCCCGAGAAGCTGCTGGAGCAGGCCCGGCTGATGGAGTCCTACGGCGCGAACTGCATCTACGTCACCGACTCCGCCGGCTACATGCTGCCGGACGATGTGCGCGCGCGGGTCGAACTGCTGCGGGCCGAACTGAGCGCGCAGACCGAGGTAGGCTTTCACGGCCACCATAATCTGGGCCTGGGCATCGCCAATTCGATGGCCGCGGTCGATGCCGGCGCGACACGCATCGACGGTTCCGCCGCGGGCCTGGGGGCGGGCGCCGGCAACACGCCGCTGGAGGTCTTCGCCACGGTGATGGACCGCATGGGCGTGGCCACCGGCATCGACATCTTCAAGCTGATGGACGTCGCCGAAGACCATATCGTACCGATGATGGAGCACATGGTCCGCGTCGATCGCGAATCGCTGACGATGGGCTATGCCGGCGTGTACAGCTCCTTCCTGCTGTTTGCCAAGCGCGCCGAACAGAAATACGGCATCTCCGCGCGCGAGGTATTGGTCGAACTCGGCCGCCGCGGCACGGTGGGCGGGCAGGAGGACATGATCGAGGACGTCGCCCTGGATATGGTCAAGGCCCGGCAGAACAAGGCCGGTGCGGCCGGCGCCAAGGTCGCGGCTGCATGAGCAGCCTGACGCCGGAGCAGATCCGTACACTCGCCGTGCATCTTGACGTTGCGATCCGCGAGAGCCGATCGATCAGCAAGCTCACCGACGAATATCCTGGGCTCGATTTCGACGACGCCTACGCGATCCAGGACGCGCTGCGCGGACTGTGCCTGGGTCGCGGCGAGCGCATCGTCGGCTACAAGACCGGGCTGACCTCCCGCGCGAAAATGAAGCAGATGGGCGTGGATACGCCGGTCTTCGGCTTCCTGTCCAGCGCCGGTGCCTTGCCGGACGGCGGCGAGGTGGACTGCACCCAACTGATCCATCCGCGGGTCGAGCCGGAAATCGCCTTCGTCACCAAGCGCGCGCTCAGGGGTCCCGGCTGCCATATCGGCGCGGTACTCGCGGCCACGGATTTCGTGCTGCCGGCGATCGAGGTGATCGACAGCCGCTACCGGGATTTCAAGTTCGACCTGCAGAGCGTGGTGGCGGACAACACCTCCGCCGCGCGTTACGTTGTCGGCGGCTGCATGGGGCAAGGCCTGGACCTGCGTACCCTCGGGGTCGTGCTCGAAAAGAACGGGGAGCCGGTGGCCTTCGGTGCCGGAGCGGCCGTAGTCGGTCACCCGGCGGCTGCCATCGCGATGCTGGTGAATCATCTCGGGGCGCGCGGCGAGGAGCTGCCGGCCGGGAGCCTGATCCTGTCGGGGGGGATCACGGAGGCGGTGGCCGTGGCCGCCGGAGACAATGTCAGCCTGCGTGTGCAGGGGCTGGGCTCCGTGAGTCTGCGTTTTCGCTGAAGGCGCCGGTTTTTGCCAGTATAGGGCGACGGTGTCCCAAGCTTGGAGGAGGTGCACATGACAACGATGAAAGCGATCCAGGTGTCCGAAGCCAATGCCCCGTTCGAGCTGGTGGAGCGGGAGATTCCCGTGCCCGGCGCGGGAGAGGTGCGCATTCGTGTTGAGGCCTGCGGCATCTGCCACAGCGATGCCTTCGTCAAAACAGGCAGCTTCCCGGGGCTCGCGTTCCCGCGGGTTCCGGGACACGAAGTCGCCGGTACGATCGATCTGCTGGGGCCGGCGGTCTCCAAGTGGGCTGTGGGCATGCGCGTCGGCGTCGGCTGGCACGGCGGCCATTGCGGCTATTGCCCGTCCTGCCGCCGTGGCGATTTCGTCACCTGCCAGAACCAGAAGATTGCAGGCATCAGCTACGACGGCGGCTACGCGCAGTACATGGTCGCGCCGCAGGAAGCGCTGGCCTCCATTCCGGACGAACTCAGCGCGGTCGATGCCGCGCCGCTGCTGTGCGCCGGGATCACCACGTTCAACGCCCTGCGCAACAGCGGCGCCCGCCCCGGCGATGTCGTCGCGGTTCAGGGCGTCGGCGGTCTCGGGCACCTGGCGATCCAGTACGCCGCGCGCATGGGGTTCAAGACCGTCGCCATTTCCGGCAGCGGCGACAAGCGCGATCTGGCCTTGGAACTGGGCGCCGCGGTCTATGTCGACGCCTCGCAGGAGGACCCGGTCGCCGTCTTGCAGGCGCTGGGCGGCGCAAGCCTGATCCTGACCACGGCACCGGATGCCAGGACCATGGCCGCGGTGATCGACGGCCTGGGGGTCGGCGGCGAGTTGCTGATCCTCGGCGCGGTGGCTGAGACCTTCGAGGTGAGCCCGTTCCAGCTCCTTTTGGCCCGCCGCAGCATTCGCGGTTGGCCGAGCGGGACGCCCGACGATTCCGAGGACGCCATGCGCTTCACGGCACTGACCGGTAGCCGCGCGCTGATCGAGACCTATCCGCTGGAGCAGGCCGAGGCCGCCTATGCGCGAATGATCAACAACGAGGCCCGGTTCCGCGTCGTTCTGACGATGGACTGAAACCGGAGCGCGTGAGCGGCGCGGTCGTCAAGGGAAGTCGGCTATGGGCATAACGGAGGCCTGGACCATCCGTATCGACGATACCGGTGAGCGCTACCACTGCGCAGAAAGTCGCAGCCTGCTCAAGGCCATGGTGCAGTTGGGCCGCCGTGGAATTCCGTCGGGCTGCCAGGGTGGTGGCTGCGGGGTCTGCAAGGTTCGAGTCCTTTCCGGGGAGGTTGTCACACAGGCGATGAGCCGGGCTCACGTCAGTGCGGACGAGGAGCGGCAGGGATATGCCTTGGCCTGCCGCGCCTATCCCCGGAGCGACCTGTCGCTCAAGGTGGTCGGCAAGATGCACAAGGCAGCCACACGCCTGTTGAATCCACAGAACCGCGATGGTGGACCCGGATGAACGAACTCACCTGCACGCAGCGGTCGCTGCACTGGGGACTCGCCCACCAAATGGCCGCAGCGGCGGCACGGGGGGCGACTGCGTTATCGGACGCTATGAAGCATCGATTTCCCACAGACCGTTGATCGTCGATGATTCCTAAACAATGTGATCGGCTCCGGTGGGGAGCCAGTCTGAATCGTCCCTATTCCGGCGGGTGAATATTGCCTATAAACCGCATTGCCTGTTCGCATCGAATGAAGGCGCGCAAGATCAAATCGTCGATCCGCTGCAAACAGATGGGGGCTTTGCTTGCCGGCGTTCGCGCCAAGTACAGCTGTAGCCTACTTGAATATATATGACCGCCCTGGATGCGAAACTCTACGAACAAACATGGACAAGGCGATACGGAAAATTCTCGATTGCCCTTTCTTCCTTACCGCGCATCTCCACGCGAACATCGATAAATATGGAGTGAAAAATGGACATTCGTGAAAAAAGCACCGTGAATCTGGGCGCGAGCTTTGTCGGCAGCTCGGAACTGAATGAGATGCTACCGCTTCCCCGGGTCGAGTTGCTTCCGTCCGGGCTGTTCTATCGCTGTGGCCGAGACGAGACTTTGCTGGAAGCGGCCCTGGGTGCCGGGATCAAGCTGCCATACGGTTGTGCAGTGGGTAACTGTGGAAGTTGCCGCTGCAAACTGGTGGAGGGTTTCGTGACGTCCATTTCGGACGATGAGGGGACGCTCTCCGAGAAAGACCGCGCCGACGGCTACATTCTAACCTGCCAATCCCGAGCAGCCTCACCTGTGATCCGGCTGGAGTTCCCGGATCTCTCGGCCAGCGGCGTTCCGGGACGTCGGGAAACACGAGGTGCGATCGTTGCGCGCCGCCCGTTGACCCACGACATTCTGGAAGTCAAGCTCAACTTGGATGAGCCCATTTCATTCTTGGCGGGACAGTTCGCGCAGATCGGGGTGGATGGGATTAAGAAGGCGCGTTGCTATTCGTTCTCCCATCGCCCGGCACAGAACGGACAGAAGCAAGTGAGTTTCTTCATCCGCAAGGTTCCGGGCGGCGCATTTACCGAGAAGCTTTTCTCCGGTGAGTTGGACGGCGAACCGCTAGCGTTGACGGCGCCCGGTGGAGAGTTTTATCTCCGCGAGGGCAAAGGGGCACTCCTCTGTATCGCGGGCGGTTCTGGTCTTGCGCCGGTGTTGAGCATCCTGGAGGACGCGGCGAAGAAACGAATCGAACGCGACTGTGTGCTGGTGTTCGGCGCGCGTACCGGGGCCGACGTCTACGGCATGGATCGTCTGGAGAGTATCGCAAGACGGTGGTGTGGCCGATTTCATCACGTGATCGCGTTGTCGGCTGAGAACAATGAAACGGCCGAGCTCGGGTTCGTGCGCGGTTTCGTGACCGACCATATCGAAAGCTCTGTTGCTGCCTTGCAAGTCAGGATTGCCGAAGTCGACACTTATATGGCCGGTCCTCCTGCGATGATCGACGCGGCGCTCAACAAGTTCGATGCAATTGGGCTCACACGCTCGAAAATCTACTTCGACCGGTTCACCGACGAAAGCTACGGGCGCTGAGAGGCCGCTGCGGCGGCTTGCAGGCTTTTGCTGTGACAGTGTAACGCATCGTGTTTCGAGGGTTTGCACTGCATTGGTTCTCGATATCCACCTTAGTCCTGCCTTGCAGGCGACCGCCGCTCTGGAGATTTCGCGATGTCCATTATCCAATATCGACTCTACTATTCGCCCGGTGCCTGCTCCTTGGCTTCTCATATTGCCTTGGAAGAACTGAGCTGCCAGTACGAGGCCTGTCGCGTCGTGATTACTGATCAAGAACATCGGCTGCCGGAGTATCTGGCGGTGAACCCACGGGCGCGCGTGCCGACTCTGGTTATCGATGACGGCGAGGGCGAGCGCACGCTCACGGAAAGCATTGCCATTCTGGTCTACCTTTCGCGGCGGTATCCCGAGGCCGGATTGTTGCCCTCACCCGACGAGGCGCGAGGGGAACCGTTCGCTAGAGCCCTGGAGTGGATGGCGTGGCTCGCCGCCAACGTGCATCAGGCAACAACACGAGCGGTCATACGTCCTTCAAGCTTTGCTGAGAGTTCAGAGGCCCAGCGGGAGGTGCAGCAATGCGCGAAGTCTCGCATGCGCAGTGCCTACGACGATATCGAGAATTTGCTTCGCGGCCGGGTCTGGTCTCTCGGCGCACGATACTCCTTGGTGGACGCCTATCTTCTGGTGTTTTTCCGCTGGGGTGGCAAGTGCGGACTGTCGATGCGAAAGGAGTATCCGGAATTCACCCGCGTAATGGATGCGGTTCGAGACCGGAAGGCAGTCCGCAAGGTCGTTGAGGTGCAGGGGATCACCCTTGAGTAATGGTGGCGGCGTGATGCGGCAGCGGCTGGTCGCTCAGACGCGTCGAGGTTTGCCTTTGCGGACGAACCGGTATGCCAGTTGAGGACGTGTCATGCCGAGCATCCTCGCCGCTAAGCTGAGGTTGCCGTCCGCTTTGTCCACGGCGTGACGGATCAGGTCGGCTTCCAGCTCGTCCAGCGAACAACGTTGGTCTAGGAGGGCGTCCAGGAGGCCGCTTTGCTCGGACTGGCTTGCAGCCACTTGCTCTCGTTCGGCTTCCAGCACGTTGTCGCGTTCCCCCAATGGGGGGGGCGTGGCGGCCTCGTAGTTCGGGGGCATCGCCGCGGCACTCATACTGGGACGAAGGTCTTGCTGCTCGATGTACTGGCCGTTTTGGACAATGATCACGCCTCGCTCTATGATATTTTCTAGTTCACGTATATTGCCGGGCCAACGGTAACTTTGCAGCGCATTCATCGCCTCCGGCGTCACGCCTGCGATGCGTTTTCCGTGTTTGGCGTTGTGTTTATCGAGGAAGCGCTGAACGAGGAGGGGAATATCTTCCTGGCGCTCTCGCAGGGGCGGGACCCGCACGGGATACACGCAGAGCCGATAGTACAGGTCGCTGCGGAACCTTCCCCTGCCGACCGCTTCTTCAAGCTCTACATTGGTCGCTGCGATGAGCCGTACATCCACGCTCCGTGTATGGGTGTCGCCGACACGTTCGAACTCTCCTTCCTGGAGCACCCGCAGGACCTTTGCTTGCGCGCCCGGTGAGAGTTCTCCCAACTCGTCCAGAAACAAGGTGCCGTGATTGGCGCGCTCGAACCGTCCGGGACGTGACCTCTGTGCTCCAGTGAACGCACCTTTTTCGACGCCGAAGAGTTCAGATTCGATAAGCTCTTCCGGGATTGCGGCGCAATTCACCGCAATGAACGGCTTTTTTGCACGAGGGCTCACTTTGTGGAGTGCGCGCGCGAACACCTCCTTGCCGACGCCGGTTTCTCCGAGCAGAAGTACGGTCACCGTACTGTCCGCCGCCTTTTCGATCAGGTCGGCCGTATGTCGAAACGCCTGCGATACACCGACCAAATCCCCCAAGGAAATCATTTCCGCGATCGAATACCGCAGGTGTTCCACCTGGCTTTGCAGCGTGACGATTTGTTCGGCTACGTTTTCCGGTCTGAAATAGCTAAGCTCCGTTGTGATCTTGCGACCCCATTCCTTCGCGGGTTTGCCTATGACCTTGCAGTGGTGATCGCCCTGGCCAGTACACTCCACTTCCTTGTATACGATGAACTTCTTCATCAAGGCGCTGGTGTAGCCGGATGCGTAGCCGGTCTGCATCCAGCAGACGGGGCTGTGATACAGGCCGAATTGGTTTCGGTGCTGCTCAGCTTCGAACGAATCCTCCCAGATGAACTCGCCGTAGAACCGGCCATTCGCAAGATCGATGTTGAACTCAACTGGGGTGACGTTGACGATTCCTTCCAACGAATGCAGTTCCGGTCCTTGCAAGAGGAGCTCGGCGTCTGATGCGCCGGGCATCAGGGAACGAACCATGTTCGCGTCGCTCTGCCCAGAACTGTAGCCCAGCCTAGTAATCAGGCCACGTGCCCGATCGATACCCAGGGAATCGATCAACTCCTTGCGCAGCGAAGACAAGGCACCACTATGCAGCAGCAGCATCCGCTGGTCTTCCAGCGAAATGTGTCCGCGGCGAAAGCTCAGACGGAAATCGGAATCAGGACCCGATAACTCAACAAATTGGCGTTCGGACGCCATCAATGCCTCCGGTTTTGTTTCCCTTGGGTGCCGATTTGGTAGCATCGCCGAATTCGAGCGACGGTACCGGAACTTTTCTGCTGGTTTGGCTCACATTTTGTGGGTTCCCAACGGTCTTCTGTCGAAACGGACGTTACCCCTTTAGCGGCGGTTGCGGAAGTGGGTGCGGACTTTAGTTTTTTTGCTGATGGCGGCACAAGCGCACCAAGCTTAGATTTTACTTACTCCGAAGTACCGAGTGTGTCGGTGGACGAATCGTCGCGTCATCGTGTCGAAGGTTTGTTGGCGACTACGCCGACACTCGGACACTTTCGAGAAGGCTGATAGTGGTCACAAGGAGTGTTCATGTACCGCGACTGGCGGACGACGCGTTTGGTTCGCAGATGCTTCTGCATCTCCTTGCACAGCACGCCACGAGATTGGATGTACAAACTGCGGTATATCGTTTCATGGGAAACTCGCATGGCGAGTCCGTCGGGATAGGTTCGCTTCAGCCAGTCTGCGACCTGCTGTGGCGGTCAGCCTTGGGCTGCGCAAGGACACATGGCTTGGGTCGCACGATGTGATCCCAGACCAGATCGTCAGCGTGTATGGCACGGTACTTCCGTCGACTGCCATGGCGGAAAACTTCTCGACCGATAGTCGACGGTGCGTGTCCCAACTCACGTGCGATGTCTCGAAGCGAACGATCGGCTGCCAAACCACGAGAGATGTTCTCGCGCTCGCAGAGCGTCAGCATCAGCATCCAAGGTACCGGCTTTCGTCCCTCTTCTGGTCGGATACCGATCATGTGATCGAAGTACGCAGAAAATGGACGGCTGGGAACTGGCCCGCTGTCCATGCAATTTCGCTCTGAAATTCGCCGCGCTGCCACCGATCTCACAGCTCCGCATTCTGGGAATCGGTCCGCCCAGGTATGTCTACCCGACTTGGCCGCGGATCACCTCCTCGACAAGGCGTCGATCATGAGACGTTGCATCGACTGGTTGAACGCACCGCCGACGAATTTATCGGCTGCTACAGCATGAAAAGTAGCCATGCGATGAGCCAACCTCGTCCGCAATTCCTCGTGGTTTGCACTAGCAACGAAGTGAATTGCACGGACCGTCATGGTTTGAGCGGCGCTCTGTCGGCCATACTTCCGATCCAATTAAAGGCATTGTTTAGCGCGATGTCGACATAACTATTCGATCCGCGAACGAGCGAACTAAGGAAGGTGCGATGACTTGCGGAATACCCGCCGGAGAGCCTCTAGCTGCAATTGTTGAAGTGACTGCGGGAGCACGCCTGCGATTCTGTCGGCGACTGCGAAGCAGAAGACTCGATGCAACCACGAATAACGCCTGACATAGATGGATACTATTCGCTTTCGAATTGCGCGCTGGATCATTGGTCATCGGGCCGTCGTGGGGGGGGGCTTCCTGCTCATCACGTTGGTTTTTGCGGCGGGAATTCCGCGCGTGGACATTCGCACGATCTTTACAGACCTGCTTCCGGCAGACGATCCTTTCGTACAGACGTTTCGAGATCACCCGGGATTTGGCAATCCGCTGACGGTGACGATCATGGTCAAGCGTTCAGATGGGCAGACCATCTACAGCCACGAGACCTTGCAGAAAGTGTGGGATCTGACGCGAGACGTTGACCTGATCCCGGGGGTTGACCACGATCGGATCATCTCGATCACCACCGAGAAGGCCAACTACGCGGAGGCGACACCAAGCGGGATTCAGATGTTGCCGCTGATGGGGGACAAGGTTCCCGAAGACCCGGAAGAGATCGCGGAGCTGAGCAAACGTGTAGATCGCTCTCCCTCTGCCCGTACGTTCCTGGTGTCCAAGGATCAGACGGCAACCCTAATCAGGGTTGCCTTTCATGAAGATGGTTTGGACTACGGCGACGTCTTTAGCCGTTTGCGCGTGTTGAGTGAACAGGCTTCAGATAGCAATCACGTTGTGCGGCTGGTCGGTCAACCAATGTTGACTGGATGGGTATACAAACTTCAAAAGCAGACGTACGTAATTTTCGGCGCAACGTTGCTGCTATTGGTGCTTGCACTAATTTTTTACATGCGGAACTTTGCCGGAGTGTTGGTCCCAATCGCATGCAGCTTTACGGCGGCTATCTGGGGATTTGGGTTTGTGGGATGGATTGCATCCCCGATTGAACCATTGTTGATGGTGGTGCCGTTGCTGCTCGTCGCGCGATCGTTCTCTCACTGCATCCAGTACACGGAGCGATACTACGAGGTGTATGGCCACCTCCGTGATCGTCGTAAGGCGTCGGAGGCTACGCTCGCTGTGATGATGGCGCCGAGCGTTCTCGGCATATTCACCGACTTCACCGCCATCGCGGCAATTGGCGTTGCGCCGATTCCAGCCATGCAGCGATTTGCCCTTTTCTGCGGAATGTGGGCGATCTTCCTGATTCCGACCGGCGTAATGCTTATCGCCATTTTGCTGTCGTACCTTCCAACCCCCAAAAATATCGACGCCATCGTGGGGGGCGGAAAGGAGCGGGGGGTGCACGGGGCCCAGAAGAAGCTGCTCGAATCGATGTCTGGTCTTGTGCACGGAAAGCCAGCGCGCGTGACGACTTTGGTGCTTGTGGTTCTGTCGCTAGTCGCGGTCTATGCAGCCGTGCAAATTAAGGTGGGCAATCCCGTAGAGGGAAGCAACCTGCTTTGGGAGGAGTCCGACTACAACACAGGCGTTCGCGACGTGAACAATCATTTTCCGGGAGTCAATTCGCTAGAAATCATCCTTGAGTCGAAGAACCCGGATGACGTGGCACACCGGGCTGCAAGGTCCGCAGAAGCCTACACGATCTCAAAGAAGATTCAGCGAATTGCGGAGAGCGGCGACAATCCTGCTCAGGGGACAAGGTCGTTCGCCGACTATATGGAGGAGGGAAATCGACTCTATTCAGGGGGGAGCCCTAAGTGGCTGGCGCTTGACCCTGAAGAACGTGCGGTAACCGCAGCGGGTTCGGCAATCGCCTTCGGTCAAAACCCGTTGAACTTCTCTGATATGACCGATTTTCGGTTTCAGAATTCGACCATTTCTCTTTTCTATCGTGACAACAAGCAGGAGACGGTGGATAGGGCAATTGCCACCGCCCGCGAAGCGCTCGCGATCGTGGGTGCTGAGCACGACAACGTCCGTGTTCGACTCGCCTCCGGAACAATCGCGCTCCAAGAGGCGAGCAACAAAGTCGTCGAGCGCTATCACTGGGTTCTGCTAGGACTAGCCTGTGCGGCAATCTTTCTGATCGCCACGTATGCGTATCGATCACCCATCGCCGCGGTCGTGCTGCTTATTCCATGCATTCTGTCGAACTACTACTTGATGGCGACCATGCACATTCTTGGAATCGGCCTCGATATAAATGCGGTGATGGTTACGGTCCTGGGGGTTGGGGTCGGCATCGACTACGGAATCTATCTGCTTTCCAGAATCGTTGAAGAATATACAGCGCAAGATCATGACTGGGGGCGTGCGATCACAGAGGCGATGACCACAACCGGGAAAGCGATCATGTTTACCGCGTCGATTATGCTTATTGGCATCCTCCCGTGGTACTTCCTGTCAGATCTTAAGTTCATGGCGGACATGGGTTTGCTGCTGGCTGCAATCATGCTCGTCAATATGATCCTGTCGCTAATGGTGCTTCCACTATTAGTCTGGCTGCTGAAGCCGAAGTTCGTGACGCGAACAGATTTGATGGTGGGCGAAAACCTGGACTTTTCCGAGCTCAGGGCTCAATGAGCAGGTTGAAGACTCCGGAACGCCCAATGACGCTGCAGTCAAAAAAATGCAACTGAACTTAAACCAGGGTCGTGCCTTTTTATAGATTTAATGGAGGACTTATGCGTATCAGAAAATATGACGTCGATTATGGCCGCCGCCAATTGATAAAGAATATGGCGCTTGGTGTAGGTGCCGGTGTATTGATGCCGCTGGACAAGGTATTTGCCAAGGATCTGGATATTACCAAGGCATATCCGGACGAACTCTTTTCGGTTGAATCTCAGACAAAAAATCAGATCAAAGTCGGGGACTACATTACGAAAGATAATGTGGAGCACGCAAAGCATCTGCTCGACCCATCGGTCTACGACCAGATTCTCGATCAAGGGCGGCGCATCAAGGTAAAGGCGCCGACGATGGATCTCAGTAAGCTGTTTAATAACACATACTATCAGGCAATGCAGGAAAACTTGGCTTCCGGCAGAACTGGGCAGTTCGATTCGAGTGGCAACGTCGTCGACAAGGACGGAAGCCCTTGGGGCGGCGGTTTACCGTTCTCAAATCCAAAGGATGGCAAAGAAGTCTGGTGCAACATGGCAATGAGCTGGGGGCGCGCCGATGCCAACTGTTATGCGATCAAGCAGTGGGATTTCAGCGGTGACGGAAATCTTCAATACCAGTATGACTTCCAATGGGTCGAGCTGCAGATCCAAGCACGGACGGACAGAAAGGTATTCAGAGGTCTAAAGAACGAAATTCGCCGGCAAGCAGTTTATTTTGCGGCGTCGCAGGATGTTCGGGGCACGTCGTTCCTGAGCAATTGGGCGTACGACCAGCGAAAGGTCCCGGACCTGTACGGCTACCTTCCGCAGTTCCGTCGTGTACGCCAGTTCCCGGCCAATCAAAGGTTCGAGCCATTGATCCCCGGGGCCACATGGTTCTTGACGGACCCTTGGGCTGCTGGTGATCCCTGGCTGACCTGGGGCAACCACAAGATAATTGAGCGCAAACCCATGTTGGGTGCATTCGGCGGAAATTTCGCAGGAACCGATGACAATTGGCAGCCCGTCGAAATGGAAGGAAACCCGAAATTCTGGGAGACCGAATATGAGATGTCGCCCGAGGTCATCGTTACAGAGTGCGAGCCGGTGGCATATCCACGTTCTCCTGTGAGCAAGAAGCGCGTTTACGTTGATGCGCGCAACAGCGTTCCGTGTGGCTGTATGCGTTACGACCGGCAAGGCAAGTTGTGGGCGAATTTCGAGATGGCATTCGGGCAGTTCGTTGGCGGCGGAGATGACGGCAACCGCGTCGTGTTGAGTGCGGACGGAAAGACACCGGCTTGGTCTTGGACTTACGTATTGATCTATGACCATCAGAACAAGCGTATGTCGAGAACTCATCACGCGCGTACAGCCACCGGCATTCGCTCAAGGTTCGATGCGGAGGAAGATTGGCTATTCAACACCTACTGCACTGCAGAAGCCCTCCAATCTTTGGGGCGCGCATAAGCGAGTAGCCGCTTCGTAAGCAATAAATACTTGGCTGCGGTTTCAGATGCGCAGCCAGGTATTTATAAGCATCAATCAAGCAAGCAACTAAACTTTTTTTGGTCGCCAAATAATGAAATATTGGCTCTGGATTATATTTCTTGCAGGTATGAGCGCTGAAGTGGTTTCTGCGGCTTCGCCTGTGGAAAACAAGGGCAGTAGTGCGGTGATTAGCGAAGCGACCGCCCATGATCGTCTCTTGTCGATAAGGATTTCGGGAGAGGAAGGCATTGCGGTAGGCGAAAACGGCCGGATCATGGTGTCACGTGACGGCGGAGTTTCTTGGACAGAGGAGAAGGCGCCAACGGACCTCGAGTTGATGTCGGTTGCCTTGAGTGGAAGGCGCGCCATTGCGGTTGGGCAGATGGGCCTGGTTCTGATCAGGGACGGTGGCGGTGAATGGCGGGAAATCGAAAGCGGTACACCGGAACGACTTCTACAGGTCGATATGAACGATGACGGTATCGCCATCATTGTTGGTGCGTTCGGTGTTCTGCTCAAATCGACTGACTTCGGCAGTTCTTGGAAGTCGATCGCTCCAGATTGGAAGTCGCTCTACAACGCGCCCAAAACCGAGCCGATATCGTATGACGACTTTTCCGTGCCGGTCGATGCGCCTAGCAACTACATCGTGAAGATTTTGGATAACGAAAATGTCGTCATCGGCGGTGAGTACGGCGCGATTCTTCGGTCAACTGATGGTGGTAAGACCTGGGCAATGGTCTATCGCCACCCGGTGGCTAGCGGCGTTGTCGCCCCGTCCATCTTCGGAATGGAGATTAGAAAGGACGGTGTCGGCTTTGCGGTAGGACAGAGTGGGATTGTTCTAAAAACAACTGACTTTGGCCAGACTTGGAAAGCCCGGGAAACTCCTGTTGATCGCAGCTTTTTTGGCGTTGCCTCAAATCAACATGGGGGGGTGACTATCGTAGGGATGCGGGCCGGTCTATACAGCAGCAACGATGGGGAAACTTGGAAGAATCTCAACGATTTAGACCTTGATATCAATTGGTACTCTGACATTGTAAGTAGTGCCGAGGGCCAATCGCAAGAATTCTTAGCTGTGGGGCACAGTGGACGAATTATACGTCTCGTTCCCTGAATTGGTATTTAGAACTTCGAAAGTATGCGAGTGAGGAGGTGTTCAGTGAACGGGAACAAACGGGGATTTCTAATCGCAAGCTGGGTGGTGGCGACCACATGGTCATCCGTAGGACTCGCCGAAGGCTTTTTTAGCGACTTATGGGAAAAGACCACAATCGATACTGCCCTGAGAGCTGACTTTTCGGCGCGCACGACGGATCTCGGCAATCGATATAATCAATATAACTTGCCATTTCAAGACGTGGAGGTAGCGCGGCAAGCATATACTCCGCCGGCGCTTACGGGTGGTCTGATCAATTGGACGACGTTGCCACTCGTCGGGTTTTCGGACACGGTCAAACGTAGTGATTTCGTTGGCAAAGAAAAGCAAGAGATAAATTATTCAAACATCCGCTTTACGGCAGGCGTCAATACGAAATTTACTGACTACTTTCAGTTTATCGGGCAATTCCGTGCGATTTACGGTCCGGATATATACGGCGGCTTTGACGCCAAAGACGTATCCGACATTCAGGGGGGGATATCGTCTGGCGAATACTACCGCGGCGCGGATACCGGCAGTGTTGACTACTTCGGCGCCAAAGACAGGAACGGCAAAGACTTGAATCCGTTCGAGTTCTCGGGTAAGGACTACGAAGTCGATTTTCCGACCTTTATTGTTGACTACAAAAAGAGCAACTACGATATTAGGTTCGGCAACCAGCAGATTGCTTGGGGGCAGGCCATATTCTTGCAGACCTTTGATGTTCCAACTGGTCTGGACTTCAGGCGTCATTTGATTCTTGATCGCGCAATCGAGGAATTTTCAGACAAACGAGTCCCGAAATTGGCTTTGCGTGGCACGGTTCAGCTTACCGACACCTTGCTATTTGATAGCTTCGTGTCTAAGTTCCAACCGTCAGTGCTGCCCAATCCGAATACAACGTACAACGTCATTCCTGTGTCGTTCTATAAGCCGCTAGACAACTATTACGAGAATGGATATGACAAGAAATTGGACTATGGATTTCGTTTGAAGGATGACTATGGGCAATTCGGGTGGTCTGCGTTCGCCGTTCGTCGTTACAACCCATTGGGCGTCTTCCGGTGGGCAAGAAGCGGAATCAATAAGGGTCTGATTGGTGCGCTTGGGACGATAGTCGAAACAGCATATGCGCTCAAGGTGCCGAACTGCGGTGCTGCTTATACTCCAACACTGTGTAGAAATTACAGCAACGTTGCGGAGGCCTTGGCTGATAGTCCCCTTAGTGTTGGGCCTGGAGGCGTGTACAGCGGAAATGAGTGGTTTGCGACGGCGGGAAGCGTACGGCTTGATGGCCAAGCTGCGCTGAACACCGCAATTGAGGAGTTTCCTGCATTGCAGGATATTTATGCATCGACCACGAGTACTGTGGAAGAGTCCATCAATGAATTGAATACGTTCTTTATGGGTGCTGGTGGTAGTCTTCGTGGAACGGTAGAACGCGAATATAAGCGTGAAAACGTGTTCGGTATTGGTGGAAGCTACGTGACCGATAGCGAAATCGGCGCGCTAAACGAAATTATCTTGAACTTGGAAGTGCAGTATACGCCGGAGCGCTACTACACAGGCACCGATCTAGGCGCTAGTTTTGACAAGAGCGACGAGTATATCGCGACATTGGTGGCAGAAAAGTGGACGCGCTGGAGTCCAAGATTTCCGGCAGCATACATAGTCTTTGAATTTCAGCACCGTAGTGACAGCGACTTGGTGGGCTTGAGTTTGAAGGGATACAGTGGAAATGATGGTGATAGCGACCCTGAAATTCCGGATGGGATATCGTCTGCAAACTATCTAGTTTTTGCCGGATTTCAGCCATCGTCAAATCGGAAATTTGTATTTGAATGGGCCTTTCTATACGACGTGAAAGGCGGCCTGCTTGCCCAGCCGGCGGTTCAGTGGAATCTCGGTCAGGGAATGATCGCTGAGTTTTTCTACAACTATACAAATGGACATCTCTACGGTAACCCAACAGACAATGTTGTCCGCGCCATCGATGCCGATGACGAAGTTTCCGTACGTCTCACCTATCAGTTCTAGCTGATAAGCGGTTTGCGGTAGAACTACAGTTGCGTGCCTGATGTTGCAGTCCCTGTCCTCCTTTGCTGGGGTGCGCACGAGCCCCCAGCATTCTTTTGGGCGATCATGCAGTGATCATCATTGCCGAAGCGATGGTGCAGAATTGAATAATGTTTGGCCAGCGGCGGTGCTCTGCGGCCTGATCGCTGTTGTCACGATGTTTGGTGGCATATGTGGGGCCAGTGAGGGCAAGTCAGCATCACGAGGCACCGATCACTATTCGCGTAGCAGTCTGCTCAGGCTCAATGTCGTGCAGATCTTGGCCCAGATTGATGCGGCCTCAGATGATCTGCTTGCGCCTTTGCCGACTCGCACCAACATCTACGTCAATCAACCGGGACTGTCGCGCCTGCGACTGAACGACGTAAGAATTTCTGTGGATGGCTTGCCGGTCGGAGGCCGCCGCTCTGTTTCGTTCGGTTTGGCGGAAACTGTAGCGGCATACGGGGATTGGCTTCGCGTGGGCACCGTTGCGATTGAGCCAGGCCAACATTCTGTTCAGGTTACGGTCACATTGATTGATGCGAACGATGATGCCGCCCCGAGCGAGGTGTTGGCAGGAAATATTGTTTTTGAAAAGACTCTTGGTGAGTCGAATCTTGGATTTGAGTTGCGGTCAGGCTTGTTCGGAGGCCCAAAGCTTGCCTCTGAGGTTTTGCTGGCGATTGACCAAACCGATTCTCAAGGCAACGGAACGGCTTGGCCGTGGCTAAGCCGAATCATTGGGCCTGAGAAAAATTATCGTATGGGCGACAGTAGCGATCCGGCTCTGAGCCACATACTGAATCTTGAGCGCTCCGGTGAGCCAGAAGCTGCATTGCGAGAGGTATTAAAATTTGGCGAGCTATCGCCGGCGGTAGCTGCACCAGAGTATTCATTGGCGTTCGCGCGGCTACTTCGTTCGCTCGATATGCTTGACGAAGCGGAGCTTGCTTGCGCAGTTCTCGAGGAGAATCATGCTCTACCAGAGAGCTTGGCCTTGGAGCGCCTTCGTATCGCGGAAAAGAAGATTTCGCTCGGCAAATTCGAGGCGGCCGCAGCTCTACTTGAGCGCGCAAAAAAGGGCTTGCCCGAATTGGCTCGGCCGGACTGGAGGCACGCCTACGCGAGGATATTGCTTGAGGAGAGCCGTCCAGGTGCCGCGGTAGAGGCATTTGGACGTAGTGATCAAAATATTGAGGCATTTCGGGTTATGAACGACTCGATTGATGCACAACGGGCTGCGGCATATTCGCGCTACAACCTCGCGGTTGCTCTAGTTCGAAACGGCGACGAAATGCGCGGATTGAGTTGGTTGGACCTGATAGGCAGATCTAGTTTTGACGATCAGGAACTCAAGGCGCTGCGGGACAAGGCAAATCTCGCGTTAGGCTGGTATTTTCTTGAAGAAAAGCAGGGGCGTACCGCAATGGGTGCCCTTGCCAGAGTGAGTTTTGAAGGCGCAGAGTCAAATTCAGCCCTACTTGCGATGGGATGGGCGCAACTTGCCCCGGCCGGGGAGCGCTTGTCGCGAGTGATATTGGGGACGCAGGAGTATTCCGCGCCAGTGGCCTCCGACGTTCCGGCACCGGTCAAGGCGTCCCTGCTGAGGTTGGGAGCGCTTGATCGTGAGCTAAACGGTGGCATCGCGTCAGGGGCATTTGAGGTCGACGACGCGCCGAAAGACCGCAAGACGGCCTTGATGGCGGCGCTTAGAATTTGGAAGTTACTCGCAGTTCGGGACGAGCGCGACGCGGCCGTGCAGGAGGGAATGCTGGCTCTCGGCTTCGCATACGATGAACTAGGAGATGCAACGTCGGCCGGTGCCGCGTATCACGCTGCAATTGAAGCGCTGCGCCGTGTAGAGCAGGAAATAGACAGCGACATTTCGTTTGTGCGGAGTGGGGAGTTTGTTGCAGAAATTGTGGGGGCCGGAGATGTGGACGCGCCCTACGAAACTATGGCGCGGCTCCAAATCAAGCCTGAGCGCCAGTCGGTGCACTTGTACGCCGCCATTGACGACCTGCGTAACTTGCATGATTTGAATGAAGATTTGCTGAAGGGCTTGGGGAAGTTGGAGGGTTTGGCAATGTCCGAGACTTCAGCAAGTCACGACGGTAGCCGTGTCAATGCGCTGCGACGTCGCTTGAGCCTTTTGCGCAAGGACGTGATCGCGCGGACCGATACGCTTGCCAAAGAAATTGGTCTTGGCGCCGAGGAGATCCTTGGTGAGCGCAGGAGCCTCGTTCGAAAATATCTCCTCTCCGCCCTCTTGCTCTCTGCGCACAACCATGACCGCCCTAGCGCGGGAATACTCGAAGATCGCGGTTGTGACGAACCCGATTGTGAATCACTCGATCAGAAGGAACAGGTGCCGTGATCAAAGTCAGTATCATGTATGCGAACGAAGTCGGCGCGTGTTTCGATCATGACTACTATCGTGAGACGCATATGCCGATGGTAAAGCGTCTTCTTGGGGATGCATGTCTTCGCTATTCGATCGACAGAGGAATTGCCGGTGGGGCTCCGGACGCGCCGGCCCCTTATATTGGTGTCGGACACCTGTATTGCGATTCGGTCAGAGCCTTCGAAGTGGCGTTCGCGCCGCATGCCAGGACTGTGATGACCGACCTGAAAAACTACACTAACTTGTCTCCGATCGTTCAGGTGAGCGAAATCGTCGTGGATTGAACAGGTTGGCTCTCGCTGTGGCACTAGGATGCGCCCGATGCGGCACGAATCTGCCAGTCGCGGGCAGTACGTTTAGAGCAATTCGTGATTTCTTCTGGTCAGCGAACCATAAAACTAGTCTGTCCTGCAGAACGCTCCAAGCCCGTGTGGGCACTGTGTTTGGCTGGTGCACAAGGGACATGGGTTCTCCCAGAAAGATAAAATTGGCGCATTGATTTCTGAGGGATTTGGCCTTGAGCACACCCGACTTTTTCCGCGCCCGGCTGGTCGACATGATCGATCCACGTCATCCGCTGACGGTATTGGCGAGCCGGATGCCTTGGGCCAATCTGGAAGCGGCGCTGGCACCGTGTTTCGCCCGGCGCGATCGTCCTGAACGAACCGCTGCCATCGACGATCTGTTCGGTTCGAGCCTGCAGATCGCCGGTCGTCCGCGTCTGCCGATGCGCTTGATGGTCAGCCTGCTGTATCTGAAACACACCTACGACCTGTCCGATGAAGCCCTCGTCGCCCGCTGGTCGGAGAACGTCTATTTTCAGCACTTCAGCGGGCAGGACTATTTCGAGCCACGGCTGCCTTGTGATGCCACCCAGATTGGTCGCTTCCGCAACCTGATCGGTGAAGCGGGCGTCGAGAAATTGCTCAAAGCCACGATCGACACGGCGGTCGAAGTCAAAGCGATCAAGCCCAGCGAATTCGAACGCGTGGTTGTCGATTCCACCGTGCCGGAAAAGGCGATCGCCCGTCCGGTCGATAGCCGCTTGCTGGAGATCGCGCGGCACCCGGTGGTGAAGGCCGCCAAGGTGGCCGGCATCGGCCTGAAACAGACCTACGTCAAAGAAGGCCGCGCGCTTCGATTCAAGGCCGGCGGTTACGGTCACGCCAAGCAGTACCGGCGATTGCGCGGGGTGGTCAAACGCCAGCGCACGATCCTGGGCCGCGTGCTGCGTGAGATTGAACGCAAACGAGAACAAGCCACGGCCTCGCCGCTGGCGCTCACTCGACTCAAGACCTTGATGGAACGCGCAGAGGGCCTTCGTACGCAGCGCCCGAAGGACAAACACAAGCTCTACGCCCTGCACGCCCCGGAAGTCGAGTGCATCGGCAAGGGCAAAGCCCGAAAGCCTTATGAATTTGGTGTCAAAGCCAGCATCGCTGTGACGCGCAAACAGGGCTTGATCGTCGGCGCCCGGACCTTTCCCGGCACGCCCTACGACGGCCATATTCTGGCCGCCCAGCTCGAACAGACGACGATCCTACTCGAAGACATCGGCGTGACCCCGAAGCAGGCCTTCGTGGATCTCGGCTACCGCGGCGTGGATGCGGACAATCCCGATGTACAGATCATCCATCGTGGAAAATCGAAATCACTGACGAAACGACAACGGCGACAACTCAAACGTCGCCAGGCGGTCGAGCCCACGATCGGTCATCTCAAACTCGATCACCGGATGCAGCGCTGCTGGCTCAGAGGGCGCACCGGCGATGCGATTTCGGTACGTCCCACACCCGCCGATGCCGCCAGCGATTCGGTCGACCTCGATGGCCCGTCACCGCATCCACCGGTACAAACCGCCCATCGCGCCGGCACGACACGCCGATATCCCCTTTCTACCTCATACAACTGCACAAGAGCCCGAAAATTGTCAGATGCTGCATATGCTTCAAACCGATGTGGGGCTAATTCAGTCCAATTTGGAATAACTGTTAGTCTTATACTGAGGTTTGCTGCGTAGCTGTGTTAGCACACAATGTGATACAGAAAATAGACAATTACTCAATAATTCGTAGAATGATGGTGTGCGGAAACACCTGAGGAGGTCAGGATGACAGCTGCGACAGCTACTACTGGTACCGCCGGGGCAACCCCGGTTCTTGGGGGTCTACGAGAAGTTCGCGCCTCGAGACGGAAAGCTACTGATCGAGTCTATTTGCAGCAGCTGATATGGATATCGCTGCGGTCGTTCGGTTTGGGTAGGCAATCGTGAGCGTGGGCGATGGCCGCCACAGAATGTCCATGTTGAATGAATTATTTCTGAACTGTTTCATTCAATCTTGGCGAACGCGCTTCAGGACTTTGCACAGGACACTCATTTGCGGCGAAGCGGGATGTCTATCTTAGCCTGCCGCTTGAGGTGGTTCGCGGCATCTGAGAACGATTAGGCGCTGGTTTCGGGCGAAGTTTTCAAGCCAACACGTAATCAAGCAAACGAGAGAGGGGAGAATATGAACAACAAATTGACGCTGAAAATGTCGGGCCACGGGATTCTGATGATTTTCTGCACGCTACTTTTCGGCGTGGGACTGTGGATGAATCTAGTGGGCGGCTTCGAAATCGTTCCAGGCTACATTCTTCAGTTCAGCGTGCCAGGAACGCCCGAAGGATGGGCTCGAGCCCATACCGGCCCCGCCCTCAACGGTATGATGGTGATTGCTGTCGCCTTCGTACTTCCAATGTTGGGGTTCACTGAGAAGCTCGCTGCGCGACTTGGCTGGATTATCGTCGCGGACGGTTGGGCAAACGTGGTGTTTTATCTGTTCGGAAACTTCACTCCTAACCGAGGCCTCAGCTTCGGCGATAACCATTTCGGACCTAGTGACATCTTCAGCGTGATTGCGCTGGGACCTGCTTATTTCTTCGGTGTACTGGCCATGATCGCGCTGCTGGTCATTGGTCGCCAGGCGCTTAAAGCTGCGACCGGCGGTACACGCGCGGACGACGCCGGTGCTGTATAAGAATTCGTTGAGCGCGAGCCGCAACGCCGCATATCAGCAGAGGGAAACTACTCAAAAGTAGGCAACGAGCGTTCAGTTCATGCCCTAGCCTGCAAATAACTAGACACACAGGAGGAGGAAATGATGCCCAGCATCAATATGGCCACGCCGGCCATGGGGTCATCGTCGGTCAATATTTCACAAAACGCTTTCGGTTCTGTGGAGGTTCGTGGGTTTCGACCATGGAAGAATTTTGTGCATGATAATTTTCCATGGCTTGAGCATCGTGATCACAGTCACGGAGACTTCCGCGCCCAAGTCAGCTCCTGCCGGCTGGGCGAAGGCGCATTGACCACGATTTGTGCTGGAGCAAGCGAGGTAGTGCGGACTCGACATCTCGCGGAGGCTTCCGATTCCGGTTTCATAAAGTTGATGTGGCAAATGGCCGGCGAGCTCAACCTTCAGCAGGACTCAAGGGAGTGCACGATCGCTTCCGGACAAGCGACGGTCTGTGACACGACGAGGCCGTATCGAATAAAACTGTCCGACGGAGCGCATTTCGCGGTTTTGATGCTGCCGCATGACGCCTGTCCTGGCTGGGGGCGTATTAGTCAACAAATATGCGGTGCACGCATGGGGGACGATGTCACCATGCGTGCCGCGCTGGGTGCCCTGCTGGCGCTGACCGGCTCGGCCCATGAGGTTATGGATGGCGCTGAAGACACTGTACTGCGAGCTGTGCAATGGATGATTACGTCGTCTCTGCATCGTTCGGTTGGCGAACCCGGTATCGCGAACCACCAGAATAGCCGACTTAGTAAAGCGCAGCAGCACATCCTGGAAAATATCTCGGACCCCGAGTTGGATGCTAACGAATTGGCATCAGTGCTGTGTATGTCCAGGCGTTCGCTCTACATGCTGTTCAAGGAATATCGCCTGACGCCGGGAAAGATGATTCACGACATTCGTCTAGAACGAAGTCGGCAGGCACTCAGTGATGCTCAGCAGCAGCATCGCAAGATCACAGATATCGCATTCGATCACGGCTTTGGCGACTACGCGACATTTAGCCGTCTATTCAAGTCGCACTATGGGACAACGCCGAGCGAGTATCGCCAGAAAGCCCATGCGCCCCGGGAGTTGGCCTCATAGGGTGCGAATGAGAACAATCTGCCGCATCTCGGCCATCCAAGATCGAACTGAACCGCCTCGGGAATTTCGGAGGCTCCATAACTTGAGACAATCGAGTCATGGCAAGAGTATCGAAGCATTCTGCGGAGATGCAGGAACGAGCGGTTCGGATGGTGCTGGAGCACCGCCCCGAGCATGAATCGCAATGGGCGGCGATCATGTCGATCGCGGCGAAGATCGGATGCACGGCCGAGACGCTGCGGCGCTGGGTGCGGCAGAAGGAGCGCGACAGCGGTGTGCATGAGCGCCTGAGCACCGCCGAGGCGGGCCATATCAAGGCGCTGGAGCGCGAGGTTCGAGAGCGGCGGCAGGTCAATGAAATCCTGCGCAAGGCGTCCGCGTATTTTGGCCAAGCGGATTTCGGCCGCCCGTTCAAGCGAAGATCGCGTTCATCGACGATCACCGCGCCGTCCATGGGATCTAGCCGATCGGCAAGCGGTGCCGATTACCCCATCGACCTACCACGCCCATAAGGCCCGGCAAGCCGATCCGCAGCGGAACTCGCAAAGAGCCCGGCGCGACGAGAAGCTGCGGCCCGAAGTCGAGCGCGTCTGGAATGAAAACTTCTCCGTCTACGGCGTGCGCAAGCTCTGGCGACAGCTGCGGCGCGAAGGTTTCGACGTCGTGCGCTTCACGGTGGAACGGCTGATGAAGCGCCTGGGCCTGCGCGGCGTGATTCGCGGCAAGGGCGTGCGCACCACAGTCAGCGATGCCAACGCGCCGTGTCCGCTGGGTCACGTGCACCGGCACATCAAGGCCGATCGGCCGAACGCGCTGTGGGTCAGCGACTTCCCTACGTCTCCACTTGGCAGGGCTTCGTCTACGTGGCCTTCGTCATTGATGTCTTCGCGCGCCGGATCGTCGGGTGGCGCGCTTCGTCGTCGGCGCGGACTGACTTCGTGCTCGACGCGCTGGAGCAGGCGCTGCACGCGCGCAAGCCGGTTGGCCCGGATTGGTCGGTACATCACAGCGACAGGGGGTCCCAATACGTGTCGATTCGCTACACCGAGCGTCTCGTCGAGGCCGGCTTGGAACCTTCGGTGGGCAGCGTCGGCGACTCCTACGACAATGCGCTGACCGAGACCATCAACGGTTTGTACAAGGCCGAGGTGATCCATCGCCAGTCGTCGTGGCGATGCCGCGAGGACGTCGAATGGGCCACGCTCAAGTGGGTCGACGGGTTCAACAACCGAAGGCTGCTGGAACCTATCGGCAACATCACACCCGCCGAAGCAGAAGCCCTCAACTATTCAACAATCCCCGAGTACGCCCAAGCGGCGTGACTCAGACCAACGAGCCTCCGGGAAAGCCGGGGCGGTTCAGTTTCCGCGGCTTTCTGGGTGAAATTGAGCGATTTGCACGCGCTGTGATTCGGCTGCACGCCAAGTCATGTCGTCGGGCGGCGGATGGGCAAGAGTGCCATCTCCATTGTTTGTAGAAACGAAATGGAGGGTATGTCATGTCTACGCAAAATTCCTCGCGGGCGTCTGAGCTGGATCCCATAGAGCGAGCGAGTCGAGACGAATTGCAGGCGCTTCAGCTTGAACGGATGAAGGCGACACTGATCCACGCCTACTCCAATGTGCCGCACTACCGCGCCGCGTTTGACTCGGCCGGGGTACATCCTGCCGATCTGAAGAATCTTTCCGATCTATCGATGTTCCCGTTCACGACCAAGAAGGATCTGCGCGACAACTATCCATTTGGCCTGTTCGCCGTGCCGAAAGAGGAGGTCGTCCGTGTTCATGCCTCCAGCGGTACAACCGGTAAGCCGACGGTCGTCGGATATACCGCGAGGGACATTAGCACTTGGGCGGATGTGGTAGCGCGCAGCATTCGTGCCGCCGGTGGCGGGCCAGGCGACACTATCCATATCTCCTATGGATACGGTCTGTTTACGGGCGGATTAGGTGCTCACTATGGCGCCGAGCGCCTCGGATGTACGGTCATCCCGATGTCTGGTGGTCAGACGGAAAAGCAAGTCCAGCTTATTCAGGACTTCCGCCCGGACATCATCATGGTTACGCCGTCGTACATGCTCAACATTATCGAGGAGTTCGAGCGACAGGGACTCGATCCGAGCCAATGCAGCATGCGTGTCGGTATTTTCGGCGCCGAGCCGTGGACTAACGCTATGCGCCGGGAAATCGAAGTGCGTGCCGGAATCGATGCCGTCGACATCTACGGCCTTTCAGAAGTGATGGGTCCGGGCGTGGCCAGCGAGTGTGTCGAGTCCAAGGATGGGCCGGTTATCTGGGAGGATCACTTCTACCCGGAGATTATTAATCCGGTGACGGGAGAAGTACTCGAGGATGGCGAAGAGGGAGAGCTGGTCTTTACATCGCTGACGAAGGAGGCACTTCCGGTAATTCGGTATCGCACAAGAGATCTGACGCGATTGCTGCCGCCTACGTCACGGTCAATGCGTAGAATCGGAAAGATCACCGGTCGTTCTGACGATATGCTGATTATCCGTGGCGTCAACGTGTTCCCCACACAGATCGAGGAGATGTTGCTCAAGTGCCCGGAGCTTGCACCTCACTACCTGATTTCCGTCACGCGCGAAGGTAATCTCGACCAGATGGCTGTCGCGGTGGAATTGAGTTCGGACGCTCGAGGAATTGGTGAGGAACGTCGAAGCGAGGTTTCGCGTACGTTGCAGCACCTTGTCAAAACCTATGTGGGAATCAGCGTCAAAGTTGTGCTCCACGATCCGGAGTCGCTCGAGCGATCGGCCGGAAAGGCGTGCCATGTGAAAGATCTGAGAGAGGGCGGCAGCGTTAAAATTGGCAATTCGGCCGTTGCAATCTCGTTGCCATGACGGAGGCCTACATCTGCGGAGCCGTTCGTACACCGTTTGGCCGCTACGGCGGCACGTTGTCGACGATACGCGCAGATGATCTTGCCGCTGTCCCGATCAAAGCCTTGATGAAATGCAATTCCCGGGTCGACTGGAGCGCCCTCGATGACGTGATTCTCGGCTGTGCGAACCAGGCTGGCGAGAATGGTTGCAACGTCGCGCGATTGGCAGTGTTGTTGGCGGGGCTGCCCAAGGAGGTGCCAGGTGTGACCGTCAACCGTCTTTGCGGCTCGAGCCTAGACGCTATCGGTATCGCGGCGAGGGCCATTAAGTCGGGAGAGGGTAGCATGCTCCTCGCGGGCGGCGTTGAAAGCATGTCGCGAGCACAGGTGGCCTTCGGGAAATCGGAACCGCTCTCGCCTGCTTCTGATTCGCGCGAAGGCTCAATGGGCTGGCGCTTCGTCGATCCGCGACTGAAGCGTTGCTACGGGGCTTGCTCCATGCCGGAGGCTGCGGAAAACGTGGCTGAACAATTCAACGTTTCGCGGATCGATCAGGATCGTTTTGCCCTCCGTAGCCAGAGGCGCTGGGACCGGTCGCAGGCCACGGGCTTCTTTGAGCGGGAAATAGTGGCAACGCCGGCTTCCGGAGCTGGCGGCGAGTTCGAAATGGTTCGAGTGGACGAACCCAGAAGGATGGATGCCAATCTTGACATTCTCTCGGAACTCAAAGGTGTTGTGAGAGAAGATGGAACCGTGACGGCAGGAAACGCGTCCTGTCTTAGTGATGGCGCTGCGGCACTACTCCTAGCCTCTGAGCATGCAATCGCCAAGTACGGATTGATACCTCGAGCCAAGGTGTTGGTGACAGTCGTTCTTGGCCTTAGCCCCAGGATCGCGGGATACGGTCCGGTGCCAGCGACCCGAAGAGCACTTGAGCTCGTCGGACTGAGGCTCGGTGATATGGATGTGATCGAGATCAACGAGGCATTCGCGTCGCAATGTCTCGCGGTTATCCGGGGTCTCGGCTTGCCTGACGAGGCGGAGCACGTCAATTCCAATGGGGGTGCAATTGCGGTGGGTCACCCCTTGGGTGCCTCGGGCGCTCGTCTGGTGACAACCGCGATCAACCAGTTGGAGGCAGTCCAAGGGCGCTTTGCGCTATGCACTATGTGTATCGGGGTGGGGCAGGGAATAGCAACGATTCTGGAGCGGGTATAAATGTCCCGGGTCCGGCTCGGTACGGAAATGCTGGTCTCCGGGACCGAGTCCCAAGTGGGCCGGACTACGTCTGTCCGATCCCAGGTCGAATCTTCATGCACCTAACGACCTCCGCGAAGTACCACGCGGTACAGCAGGAAATCTGCTCGTTCAGTGGCTGGGCCCGCCGAAATTCAAGGAAGTAAATGTCGGCCGCTGGTGCAGAGGGTGTCGTGCGGCGATGGACGAACGAGGCTACATCCGGATGCGTGATTGAAGAACTCGTCCGTTGGCAGCGTAGCCAAGAAGTGCGGGAAGGTTGAACAACGCCATCAAACGAGGTCTTGAGTCGATGAAAGTGCTGCAATACGGTCGCGGATTTTCGCGAAGAAAGTTTCTAGCCGACGCTGCTGCTGGCGTATTGAGCACCGGAGTGCTCATGCCATTATCCAAAGCAATTGCTCAGACTGGCGATATCGGGAACGCGTATCCCGATGAATTGCTATCCATCGAAGGCTATACCAAAGGGCGCATCAGCACCGGGGATACGATCGACGCGTCGAATGTGGAACTCGTCAAAGATTTGATGGAGCCAGTTCGTTACGAACAGATACTGAATTCGGGCCGGCGCCTGAAGGTCGGCAAGACGACGACGGACATTATGCGCCTGTCGCCGTGGGACTATATCGAAGCCACGCTTAGAAATTCCGGGAAGGCGGCTTTTGACGAGCACGGAAATGTCATCAACAAGGAGGACGGAAAACCATGGATCGGCGGCAACCCGTTTCCGGACCCGAAATCGGGTGTTGAGCTGTTCGCTGCGCAGACCTTGAGTTGGGGGCGGCACGACGCGTCGTTCTACGCAATGGAGCTGGCCTCAATCGGCGGCGACGGCCGCGAGCAGTTCAAGTATTCAGGGGGCTGGGCGGAAATGTCGCCGGTTGGGCGAGTCACCATGGAGCCGAAGCCCTATTTGCTCGGAAAGCTCGACAAGCTTCGGTATCAGTCCATATTTTTTTTGAGTCCCAGGCAGTTTCGTGGGACGGCCTATCTGAATATCTGGGATTACGACGGTCACACCTTCCCCAGGTTGTACGGCTACATCCCCGATTTCAGACGGATTCGACAGTTTCCGACAAACCAGCGCTTTGAGCCACTGGTTCCCGGTTTGACCCTTTATCTCTCGGACGCTTGGGCGGCGGGGGATCCGCTGCACACATGGGGAAACTACAAGATTGTCGGTCGCGGTCCGTTCTTGGCCGGTCTCGACGACAATTGGAATCACAGTCATCCGAACTGGGAGAACATGACGCATGGTGGTCCACAAGGAAAGACGTTCTGGGACACCACAGTGCAATTGGTCCCGGAAGCGATAGTCGTCGAGGCCGAGCCCATCAAGTTTCCGCGCGCCCCGGTCTCCAAAAAAAGAGTCTGGTTCGACGCACGCAATCAGGTTGTTCTGGGAATGGTTACCTACGATCGCAATGGCAAGCCGTTTCGATCATTCGACGGCGCGTATTCGTTGTACGAGGCCGATGGAAAACAAGTCATGGATGGCAAGCATCCGTACTGGAGTTGGACGCAAGTGACGGCGTCTGACATTCAAACCAACAGCGTATCCCGGCTCCAGCAAGTCAAGGCGCTTGAAACCGAACACATCAGCGGCGCAAACAATCCCTCGATCTACGATCGCTACCTCACGATGGGAGCATTGCGGCAAATGGGTACAGCCTGAGAGCTAGACATCGATGCTTACTAAGCACTGCCTCAGAAATCAGCCAACTACCGCGGTTTTTCGGCCCGAAAGTTCAATGGACGGCGCTCGTGGCGTCGGTGCTTTTTGTGCGGGAAGCAGCAATGAACGCGCGGGGATGTCCGTTCGGCAGGTTCGGCAATGCATCAAACTCTGAATTGATGCGCGCTGCTGTCACTACCCCGCTGCGCCTGCGTTTTGCTCGGTGGCTGCTTGAGCATCGTGGGATTTCGCTGCTCCTGTTCGCGCTCGTGACTGCGGCGTTCGCCGCTGGCGTTCCGCGTGTGGAGCTCAGGACGATCTTCTCGGACATGTTGCCGTCGGACGATCCCTATGTCCAGGTCTACAGCGACCACCCCGGTTTCGGCAGTCCGCTGACGATGATGGTGATGATCCGCCGCATCGATGGCGACATCTATAACGCACAGACGCTTGCGAAAGTCTGGACGATGACCCGCGATATCGACCTCGCGCCCGGTGTCGATCACGATCAGATTATTTCAATCACTACCGAGAAGGCCCGTTATTCGGAGGCGACACCGGCAGGTATCGACATGCGTCCCCTGATGGGGGATCACCCGCCGCGGACGCCCCGGGAAGTGGCGGATTTCCGGGAGCATGTCGAAAATGCCCCAAACGTACGCACGTTCCTCATTTCTAAAGATGAATCCGGAGCGATTGTGCAAGCCACGTTCATCGAAGACAAGGTGGACTACGGTGACGCTTTCGAGTACGTGCAAGGCTTGGTCGAACAGGCTCGTGACGAGCACCATCAGGTCTACTTGACCGGGCAGCCAGCATTGATCGGTTGGGTGTACCGCTACGAATGGCAGATGTTCGGGATTTTTGCGGTCACGTTGGTGGCGTTCGTGATGCTGCTGTGCGTGTATATGCGCAACGTCGTTGGCGTGCTGGTTCCGATTATCACCAGCGCAGTTGCGGCAATTTGGGCGTTCGGCTTCGTCGGTTGGCTGGGAATTCCTATCGAGCCACTGCTGATGGTCGTGCCGCTGCTTCTGACAGCGCGCTCCTTTTCACATAGCGTGCAATTTACTGGTCGATTTCTGGAGTTGTACGAGCAGATCGGCGACCAGAAAAAAGCGGCGGAGCTGGCCATGGCATACATGCTGGCGCCCAGCGTGGTAGGAATTCTTACGGACATCCTGGGGATTGTGGTCGTGATGGCGGCCCCTATTCCTGCCATGGTTCGCCATGCAATTTTCTGCAGCATGTGGGCCGTTTGGCTATTGCCAACCGGTGTTGTTTTGATCTCGCTGCTGTTGGCGACGCTACCGGTTCCCGGAAACGTGTCGCGATACAGCAGTTCGGCGCCCCATAGGGGCGGTGGTCATCGTTGGGCGCATAACCTGTTGGGCAAGGTAGCGGCCCTAAGCACTGGGCCGGCTGTTGTCCCGACGACAGTTGTTGCGCTCGCACTGGCTGTGCTCGCGGTCGCAATCGCGGCTCAAATCAGGATTGGGAACCCTGTTGAGGGGTCGAATCTGCTGTGGCCGGACTCAGAATTCAACACAGCAACGCGGATGATCAATCAGCACTTTCCAGGTGTGAGTACTCTGGAGATCGTACTGGAGGCGAAGGATCCCAATGGGGCCGACTGGACGAGCCAGCGTGTCGACACCATAAGAACGGAACTGCAGATTCAGTCTCTGATGGAGGAAAGCAGTAGTCCCCCTCGCGCAACGCTTTCGTTCGCCGACTATCTCGGGGAGGCGAGCCGCTTGTTCAATGGAGGTCATCCAAAATGGATTGCTGTTGACCCGCGCGAGGCCGCCGTCAGCTCAGCCGCGCTGGGAGCGATGATGGGCACAAGCTCCAAGAACTTCGGACATGTCATCGATGCCTCTCTCCAACACTCGACTGTGTCGCTCTGGTACAAGGACAACAAGCAGGAGACGGTGGATGCGGCGCTTGAGGAGGCCCGAAAAGTAGTGAACATGGTCGGTATTGACCACCCGGAGTTCATTGTCCGGTTGGGTACAGGAACCATTGCAATTCAGGAGGCCGTCAACCGTGTCGTTGCGCGATATCATTGGATTGTTATCGCCGCCGTGAACGCCCTGATATTCATTCTCTGCAGCCTTGCCTATCGGTCGTTGCTGGCGGGAGCAATACTGATTGTTCCGGTCAACATCGCCAATCAGGCCCTGATTGCAGCTATGCATCTATTGGATGTCGGTCTTGATGTGAACTCGATGATCGTTGCAGCAATCGGCGTTGGTGTCGGCATCGACTATGGGATCTACCTGCTGTCACGGATATGTGAGGAGTACCGTATTGGCGAGGGCGACTGGGAAGCCGCCATTTCGCAGGCGTTACAGACGACCGGTCAAGCTATCATGTTCACCGCAACGGTGATGGCGGTCGGAATCGTCCCTTGGTATCTGATGTCTGGTCTGAAATTTGTCGCTGATATGGGGCTGCTGTTGATCGCGATCATGATGATCAACATGGTTCTCTCTCTGGTGGTGCTGCCGTTGATGATTTGGTGGATCAAGCCAGATTTTGTGCGGAGAAGCAAAGTATTGCAGGTCGGACCTACAGTGGTAGCCTAACGCGGAACAATCGCTTGACCCGAAGATTGGCGCGTGAAATGGCGCATCGGCCGCTGGCGATTTGCACGTTTGGAAGCGGGCCTTCCGACCGCCGCGTCGATGGCTCGATCGATGTCGGGCGGAGTGCGAAAACCGTCCGGCATGAACCGGGCGGGACTGGCGCATCAGACCTTGGAAGCGGGTACTTGGACATCAACAAAGCGTATTCGACATTTGTCCGAACACTCGAGGCCGGAAGCTTCTCCGCGGTTGCCCGAGAGATGGGGGTTTCGCAGTCCGCAGTCAGCAAAATCATTGCCTCGCTGGAAGCTGGCCTCGGCGTACAGTTGTTTACCCGTACAACGCGAAAAGTGAATCCGACGGAAGAAGCCCGGCTGCTGTATGACGATGTGCGGCGTTTGTTGAATACGCTGGAATTGCTGACTTCTTCCGCAAAAGCGAGGCATAGCGTAGCGCTTTCCGGAATATTAAGAATTTCCGTACCCGTTTCGTTCGGCAGGCGCTGGATGACTCCCGTTGTCACCCAGTTTTTACTCGAAAACCCGATGGTCAGAATGGAAATTATCGCAACCGATGACCCGATTGACATGATCGAGGGGGGGCTTGATCTCAGCGTCCGGATTGGGCGCCTGCCATCTAATACGCTGATCGCGCGGTTGATCGGGTCGATCGAATATTCACTGATCGCATCACCAGAGTACTTGCGGCGTTTCGGGCGGCCGAAGTCGCCCCTCGACCTTGCCGGTCACAATTGCATTGTCGATCGGAGTGTAAACCAGTGGAGCTTTGAATCGGAGCTTGGCCATCAAAGTGTCGAGCTGTCCGCCGTCCTGCGGGTCAATGATGCAGAGGCGATTTATCACGCTGCGGTATCGGGGCTTGGAATCGCTCTAGTGCCCGATTGGACGATTCAATGGCCGAATGCGGATAGCGAGGTGGTGACGCTTCTCGAAAGCTACTACCCCGTTCCGCAGCCGGTCAGCATTGTCTATCCGCAGACCAAGTTTCTCAGCCAGCGTGCAAGCACATTTATCGATTTTGTGTCGGCGGAGTTGAAAAGAGCGTAGTTTCGAAATGAGTACCTTTCAAGAAAGGTGCCTTAACAGGGCTTGCTCAAGGATCTAGTAAGCGCAGAAATGATTGCTTGGAGAGGCTATTCGAGCCCGCCAAAGCGTTGCATTAATGTTTGAGTAGACGGCGACACCCGCTCGCCGGGATCGAGCCTGGACCGCATAAGGCAACCGGACCCGGCATAAGTGCAGCGATAGATTTTTCGCGCCAGCTCGTATGCGTCGTGTCCCGGCCAAGTCTCAGGGAGCATATTGGGCGGAAGACGGGGATCGTGCAGGGTCACTCTTCTGAAGGAGTGAATGAGAAGCGTCTGTACGGTGAACGCGTCTAGGTCGCTTAGTGGACTACCCGAATCGATAAGGTTCATCAGAGGCGTGAATCGCATTAAAAAATTGCGATAGCGGTCAGCCACCGAATTGAGCTCCCAATCATCGTTGATCAACTGCTGCAGCGTGCGAGTAGAAAGGTCTGGAAGGTCTTTTGCTTCTAGTACAACTGCATTTTTGTGACCTTTGTTGCGATCAAGAATCTCGGCCAGCGTCGACACATCCGAGTCCGGGTGGACAAGCACTCCCGGTGCGTAGGTGGCGAAACCTTCCCACTGCAGCTCACGACGCAGTTCGGATACATCGACGTTGTTCGAGCGACTCTTCTTCGCTAGGAGCACCAAGGTCCAATTGCCCGACCAATCTTGCGGCGGCGGCGTGTAAATCCGGCGATACGCGTGCTCAAATCTTTGAAATCCAGCGGGAGTCAGCCCATAACGACTTCTGCGGCCTTCCCGAATGGACCTCAGCCACTTTTCGTCAACGAGTCGAAAGCAGCTTGTGCGAACCAGACGTTCATTGACTCCGAACGGAACCAGCAAATCGATGAGCTCGCTGAGCCAGATAGATGAGGCATACGGTGCGACCGAGTCTCCGAACACCGTCACGATCAACGATTTTGACCTAGGAGCCTCCTCGTGCAAATAGGCCTGTGTCCAGTCTCGCAGCGACTTGCTTCCAATTGCCATCAATCACCTGTGCCGTCTCATGGTTCGAGATAGTAACCGGGCAGTGTACCCAAGCACGACCACAGGACACGTGAAAGAAAATGATTCATAAAAAATGTAGACAGGAGAATTTGTGTATCATATAGTTGTATGCATACCCTCCATGGGAACTAGCGCATGTATGCACAACTCGTCGAGACGGGCGCTGAGCGCGTCCGCGCAAATGAAGAACTCAGTGCCGAGGAGCGGGCATTTCAGTCTCGAATCGACTCCGGCGTCAAAATCGAAGCCAAAGACTGGATGCCCGACGCCTATCGAAAGACCTTGGTTCGTCAGATCAGCCAGCACGCTCATTCGGAGATCGTTGGTCAGCTCCCGGAAGGAAACTGGATTACCCGGGCACCGACCCTGAAGCGGAAGTCCATCTTGCTGGCAAAAGTGCAAGACGAGGCGGGTCATGGTCTGTACCTGTATAGCGCCGCTGAAACGCTGGGAACGTCTCGGGACCAAATGGTTGCCGATCTGAATTCGGGAAAGGCAAAATATTCAAGCATCTTCAACTATCCGACCTTGAGTTGGGCGGATATTGGAGCGGTCGGCTGGCTTGTTGATGGGTCGGCGATCATCAATCAAATTCCTTTGTGCCGGTGCTCTTATGGTCCGTATGCGCGGGCAATGGTGAGAGTTTGCAAGGAAGAGTCGTTTCACCAGCGACAAGGCTTTGACATCATGATGACGCTATGTCGCGGCACCGCTGAGCAGAAAGCCATGGCGCAGGATGCCCTTAATCGGTGGTGGTGGCCCTCGCTGATGATGTTTGGTCCGAGCGATGCCGAATCAGTTAATAGCGCACAGTCGGCGAAATGGGGCATCAAGTTGTTCAGCAACGACGAACTGCGCCAGAAGATGGTTGACCAGTCGGTTCCCCAGGCCGAATACCTCGGTTTGACCGTCCCGGATCCCGATCTCAAATGGAATGCTGAGCGTGGCCATTACGATTTCGGTGAGATCGACTGGCATGAGTTCTACAACGTGGTGAAGGGCAACGGCCCCTGCAATCGCGATCGCTTGGAAACACGGGTCAAGGCGCACGAGGACGGTGAATGGTTCCGCGAGGCTTTGGTCGTCCATGCCAATAAGCGTGCGCAAGAAAGATCCGCGGCGGCTTGAGCGTGACGGAGGAAATAATGAAAAAGGAATGGCCACTGTGGGAAGTCTTCATCCGTAGTCAGCACGGACTCGCGCATCGGCATGTCGGCAGCTTGCATGCCGCCGATGCGGAAATGGCGATCAACAACGCGAGGGATGTATACACGCGTCGAAATGAGGGCGTCAGTATTTGGATCATTCGCTCGGAAGACATCGTTGCCAGCAGTCCGGATGACAAAGAGCCGCTGTTCGACCCGGCCAACAGCAAGGTGTATCGCCATCCGACCTTCTTTCCGATGCCGGAAGAAGTCAAACATATTTGATTGGTGCGTCTGCCACAGGGTCGTTGCGGAGAGCGCTGACGCGTGGAGGGGTTTGATGTCGACTGAGTTATTTCAGCTCTTGTTGCGTATGGGTGATACCGGTGTCGTGCTCAGCCATCGCCTATCCGAATGGTGCGGCAAGGGGCCCGCGCTTGAAGAGGACATGGCCTTGGCTAACACCGCACTTGACCTGCTAGGGCAAGCCCGTCAATGGCTGAGCTACGCAGGCCAGGTCGAGGGTGTCGGTCGTGACGAAGATGCTCTGGCCTATGGGCGTAGCGACCGACAATATTTGAACTTGATGTTAGTAGAGCGTCCAAACGGAACATATGCCGACACGATGATGCGGCAGTTCTATTTCGACGCATGGCACAACCTCGCATTGCAGAAACTCTTGAGTAGCAGTGATCGGCAAGTTGCTGCTATTGCCCAAAAGGCAGTCAAGGAGGCGACCTATCATCTGCGGCGTAGTAGCGACCTTGTGGTGCGTTTGGGCGATGGGACTGACAGGAGCCGGTCGATGATGCAGACGGCTGCCGAGGTGCTCTGGCCATACACTGGTGAGATGTTTGTGCCCGACGCAGTCGACGCGGTGGTTGCTGCGACGGGAACTGGGTTCGACCCATCTGCATTGCGCGAACCTTGGCTGGCCTATGTGCGGGAAATCTTCGCAGATGCTCGATTGACAGTTCCTCCGGCTGATGCATGGATGCATCGCGGTGGAAAGCAAGGTCAACATTCCGAGGCGCTGAGCTATCTGCTGTCTGAAATGCAGACCTTGCCGCGAAGCTTCCCCGGTGCCCAGTGGTAACGCTGTGATGGAAGTGGGCACAGAGGCGCGGCCTTCAATCGCCACTTTGTGGTCGTGGCTGGAGCAGGTGCCAGATCCCGAAATCCCCGCGGTGTCTGTCGTGGACTTGGGGATCGTGCGCGACGTTGTTTGGGATCCGGTCGAAGGCGATGTATGTATTGTTACGGTGACGCCGACCTATTCTGGATGCCCAGCAACGGATGTGATCGGCAACCAAATTCGAGACGCGCTAGAGGCGCACGGCGTGGCTCGTGTAAGACTCGAACTTCAGCTTTCTCCGGCCTGGACTACCGATTGGTTGTCGCAAGCGGCGCGTGAAAAGCTGAGGGTTTACGGGATCGCGCCGCCGGTAGCCGGAGGCGTGTCAGAACAGGCTGTAGACCTCAGTCAATTGCGGCGGAACGTGGGTTCCACTCCGAGCGTTGAATGCCCCCGCTGCGGTTCGTCTCGTACCGAGCTTACAAGCCAATTTGGGTCTACGCCCTGCAAAGCGTTATATCGCTGCAACGCTTGTTTGGAGCCCTTCGACTACTTCAAGTGTCACTGAACACTGCCAATAACTCATGAGCAAGTTTCACTCCTTACGCGTTGCTAGCCTCAAGCCCGAGACGCGGGATGCCGTCGTTGTCACCTTTGAGGTTCCGCCAGATCAAGTAGACGCATTTCGCTTTACTCAAGGCCAACATTTGACTTTGCGATCACAGTTCGAGGGCGAAGAAATTCGTCGGTCCTATTCCATTTGTGCAGCGCCGGATGATGGGTTTTTGCGAGTCGCGATCAAACGCGTTCAGGATGGACTGTTCTCGACATGGGCCAATCAGGAACTCCGGCCCGGTCATGTCGTCGAGTGCATGGAACCGTCTGGTCATTTCAATGTGCCGCTCGAGCCGGAATCTGCGCGCCATCATGTTGCTTTTGCTGCCGGTAGTGGAATCACGCCGGTGCTTTCGATCATCAAAGCTACGCTTAAGTCCGAGCCGAAAAGCCAGTTCACGCTGGTCTACGGAAATCGATCATCGTCCGGGGTCTTGTTCAAAGAGGAGTTGGAGAACCTAAAGGATCGGTATCTGACGCGCCTCAATTTGGTATTCGTGATGAGCCGCGAAACTCTGGACATCGAATTGTTCAACGGACGTATCGATCGTGCGAAGTGCGACCGGCTTTTGGAATGCTGGGTCGATCCAACCGGTATCGACGTAGCCTATATCTGCGGCCCGCAAACCATGATGGAAGAAGTCTCCGAGAGCTTGAAGTGCCATGGCGTAGATAGGGCTCGAATCAAGATGGAGCTCTTTGCGAGTGCACTTCCGCGGGTACCCAGAAGGCCGGCTACGAAGCAGGTCGAGGGGCGGCCGGAATGCAGGGTAACCCTCATTCAGGACGGACGTTCTCGCGAGATATTTATCGAGAAAAACAAGGAAACAATATTGGATTCCGCGCTGGAGCAGGGCGTCGAACTCCCATATTCGTGCAAGGGCGGAGTGTGTTCCACCTGCCGCTGCAAGATGACCAAAGGCGAAGTCGACATGGATGCCAACTTTGCGCTGGAAGACTACGAGCTCGCGCGTGGTTTCATCCTCAGCTGCCAGAGCTACCCGGTTACCGACGAAATCGTTCTTGACTTTGATCAGGAAAGTTGAAATCCATGGCTGACGGACTGGTGAAAATCGAGCGTCACGGGGCTGTAGCACTGATCCGGCTGAATCGTCCCGAAGCGCTCAATGCATTGTCGCTTCCGTTGCGTGAAGACCTCCACGGCATGCTGATGCAACTTGATGCCGACGCAACAATTTCGGCGCTGGTCATCACTGGCAGCGATGAGGCATTCGCTGCGGGCGCGGACGTCAAGGCTATGCGCGACTGGGGCTATTACGAGGTGACCAATGCCCCGCAACTGCGAGGGGCCTGGAATCAAATTCAGCAGATGCGCAAGCCCGTTATTGCGGCGGTGGCGGGCTTCGCCCTCGGCGCGGGTTGCGAGTTGGCGATGATGTGCGACTTCATTTTGGCAGCCGACAACGCACAATTTGGCCAGCCAGAGGTCAGACTCGGCACCATTCCGGGTTCAGGTGGTACGCAGCGTCTCACTCGTCTCCTTGGGAAGAGCAAGGCGATGGAAATGATTCTGACCGGGCGAATTATCGACGCAGTGGAAGCGGAGCGCTGCGGGCTTGTTGCTCGAATTGTGCCCGTAGCGAAACTTGTCGATGACGCGATCTCAACGGCCACCAGGATTGCAAGGCTCTCGCCTCCGGTTGTGGGTATGGCGCGCGACGCCGTCAATCGAGCTTTGGAAACTTCGCTTACCGACGGGCTGAAGTACGAAATCAGATTATTCGAAGCCACGTTTGCACTCGACGATCGCCGCGAAGGTATGAGTGCTTTTGTCGAAAAACGAAAGCCGGAGTTTAGAGGCCGGTAGCACCTCAGCAACGATCAGGAGACTAGTCAATGCAACTGCAAAGTTATGCGGCGGGACGCTGGATGCGTGGAATGGGTGGCCAAACCGTTCGTCATGCGATCACGGGCGCGCCGGTTGCGACAATTTCAAGCGACGGATTGGACTTCGCTGCGATGCTTGAGCATGGCCGGGTTATGGGTGGGTCGGCGCTACGCAAGCTTACGTTCCACGAACGAGCTCTCAAGCTCAAGGCACTTGCGCAGTACCTGTTGGAGCGCAAGGAAGAGTATTACGAACTCTCGAAGGCGACTGGAGCCTCCCGTTCCGATTCCTGGGTGGACATCGAGGGCGGAATCGCGACCCTGTTTGCGTACTCCAGCAAGGGGCGTCGCGAGCTCCCGAATGCATGTTTTCTGTTGGACGGCGCTCCCGAGATGCTGTCGAAGACGGGGAGTTTCGTTGGCCAGCATATATGTACGCCACTTCAAGGTGTGGCGTTGCATATCAATGCTTTTAATTTTCCTTGTTGGGGAATGCTGGAAAAGCTGTCCGTCAGTCTCCTTGCGGGCATGCCTGCAATCGTCAAGCCTGCTAGCCAGACGGCCTATCTTACGGAGCGCATGTTTCACGACATGATCGCTTCGGAGATCTTTCCGGAAGGGGCGCTGCAACTGATTTGTGGGGGTGTTGGGGATATCTTCGAACATCTGCAGTGCCAGGACGTCGTCACGTTTACGGGTTCAGCATCGACCGGGCGTAAGCTCAAGCAGCATCCGAATATTCTCAAGAATGCCGTACGCTTCACGATGGAAGCGGATTCGTTGAACTTTTCACTTCTCGGTCCGGATGCGACTCCCGACTCACCGGAATTCTCACTGTTCGTCAAGGAAGTTGTGCGGGAAATGACGACCAAGGCGGGACAGAAATGTACCGCCATCCGGCGGGTATTCGTCCCTCGCGCGCAAGTCGAGGCAGTCAGCGACGCTCTGAAAGCACGGCTTTCGAAAGTAGTTGTGGGCGATCCGTCCGTGGAGGGGGTGACCATGGGCGCGCTGGCTAGCCACTCGCAACGAGATGAAGTGAAGATCCGCGTTTCGGAACTGCAACAGGCGGCCGAATTGATATTTGGCAGTCCGGGCGATTTTGACGTGACGGGTGCAGACCGCGAGCGCGGGGCATTTTTGCCACCGCTGTTGTTGTATTGCGCCGACCCGAAGGCTCATTCGGTGGTTCATGAGGTTGAGGCATTCGGGCCGGTTGCGACGCTGATGCCGTACGACACTACAGACGATGCCATCGAACTCGCGCGGAGGGGCGAAGGTAGCCTGGTGGGCTCGATTTTTACCTACGACAATGACTTCGCACGCAGCATCGTGCTCGGCGCCGCGGCGTTCCACGGGCGACTTCTGATTGTCAATCGAGACTGTGCCAAGGAATCAACCGGGCACGGGTCGCCTCTTCCGCTGCTCGTTCACGGCGGACCGGGACGCGCCGGTGGTGGAGAGGAGATGGGGGGGGTGCGTGGTGTGATGCACTACTTGCAGCGCACAGCGCTACAGGGTTCGCCAACCACGCTTGCGTATATCGGCGAACGATGGATCAGTGGCGCCCAAAGAGATACGGATGGAGAGCACCCATTTCGCAAGCATCTTGAGGATCTCGAAATTGGCGATACGGTCGTCAGTAGTCAGCGTCAAGTGACGTTGGACGACATCGAACACTTTGCCAATTTTACAGGAGACACCTTCTACGCCCATATGGATGAGGAAGCCGCCTCGGCAAATCCGTTCTTCGGCGGCCGTGTCGCGCACGGTTACTACATCGTTTCGATTGCTGCAGGTCTGTTCGTGGATCCAGACCCAGGCCCTGTGCTTGCGAACTATGGGGTCGACAGTCTTCGATTCATGACACCAGTGTTCCCAGGCGACAGCTTGCAGGTCAGCCTCACCTGTAAGCAGAAGAACCCACGTATTACGGAATCCTATGGCGAAGTGCGTTGGGACGCGACGGTGATCAACCAGGATGCGGCCATTGTTGCGCAGTACGACGTACTCACCATGGTCGCCAAACGGCCGCAGGCTTGATACGGAGAGTGAAAATGGATGCTTATTCGAACGTGATATTCGAGATCGGCGGTAGCGTCGCTCGAATTACACTGAGTCGGCCGGACAAGCTCAACAGTTTTACAGCGGACATGCACCTAGAGCTGCGCGATGCGCTGCGTCGTGTTCGTGAAAGCAGCGGCGTCCGGGTACTCCTATTGACCGGCGCCGGCCGCGGCTTTTGCGCCGGACAGGACCTTGGGGATCGAGCGGTTGCACCGGGCGGCGCCGCTGTTGATTTGGGCGATTCCGTTGAAAGGTTTTACGCACCACTTGTGCGCACTATTCGCTCCCTGCCATTCCCGGTTGTCTGTGCGGTCAATGGGGTTGCCGCCGGAGCGGGTGCCAATCTGGCCTTGGCGTGTGATCTCGTAATTGCGACTCGATCGGCAAGCTTCGTCGAGCCGTTTTGCAAGCTCGGTCTGATTCCGGATACGGGCGGAACATATTTCTTGCCTCGTTTGGTTGGAACAGCGAGAGCGATGGCGATGGCGATGCTCGGTGAAAAGTTGAGCGCGCAGAAGGCGGAGGACTGGGGGTTGATATGGAAGTGCGTGGATGACGACCAGTTCGCCGATCAGACCGAGTGCCTGGTTCAGCAACTCGCCAGCGCACCAACCCGAGGCCTCGCGCGAAGCAAGCAGGCGATTTACAGCAGCGGTTTACACACACTCGACGAGCAGCTCGACATCGAGCGTGACCTGATGCGTGAGCTGGGAAATAGCCTGGACTATCGGGAAGGCGTGTCGGCGTTCATCGAGAAGCGCCCTCCACAATTCAGGGGCGAGTGAACACGCGATGACTGCCGTCAAAGCCATCTGTGGCGAGAGCGCGAAGGTCGTGGTTGTCGGTGCCGGGGCCATGGGGGGAGGAATTGCACAGGTCGCCTTGGGTGCGGGATGCAGGGTCGACATTTACGATGCTAGGCGTGAGTCCGCCGGCTATGCAGTCCAGCGCCTTCGCGAAACCTTAGCGAAGCTCGTAGGGAAAGGGCGCATCCTGCAGGGTGATGCCGACGCAATGTGGGCCAGGGTCAGCGCCATTGACTCGTTGGATCACTGCGATGAAGCAGACCTTGTCATTGAAGCGGTCGTCGAGCGTCTGGACGTAAAGCGCGAAGTGTTCGTCGAGTTGGAGTCAGTTGTCCGCACCGATTGCATCCTGGCAACCAACACGTCGTCCATTTCGGTAACGGCGATTGGTGCCGCGCTCAAACATCCGGGGCGGCTGGTTGGAATGCATTTCTTCAACCCTGCGCCGCTGATGGGGCTCGTCGAAATCATCGCCGGCATGGAGACTCAGTCAAGCGTTTTGGACACTATTGTCGAGACCGCTCGTGCGTGGGGCAAGTCGCCCGTCAGGGCAAAGTCGACGCCAGGATTCATCGTCAATCGCTGCGCTCGTCCGTTCTACGCGGAAGCCTTGCGCGTACTTGGTGAAGGTGGCGGTGACTGTGCGACGCTCGACGCGCTCATGAGGGATTCAGGCGGCTTTCGTATGGGGCCGTTCGAACTGATGGATATGATCGGACATGACGTCAACTTTGCTGTGACCCGTTCGGTCTTCGACGCCTTCTACGGCGATCCGAGATTTTTACCCTCGCTAATTCAGCAGGAGCTCGTTGAAGCCGGGTTCCTCGGCCGAAAAAGTGGACGTGGATTCTACGACTATTCGCTTGATGCCAAGTTGCGTGAGCCCAACATACTCCCGATCGAACAAACTGACGCATTGCCTGCACTCCACGGTGAATCGACGCTGACAAATGCGCTTCGCGACCGGTTCGAGGCGCGTAGTGTGGCGTACTCAATGGCGACGCGCGTGAAGGCGGACGATCGCGTCCTGCAAGTCAATGATGCGATTCTTTATCCGAGTGACGGCCGCACGGCGACTCAACGTGCCTCGGAGTCAGGGATTGACAACACGGTGTTGCTCGATCTGGCGCTGGATTATCAGACGTGTACGCTCATTGCGCTGGCCCGTGCGGATCAGTGCAGCGAAATGGCATGGAACGATGTGGTAGGGACGCTTCAAGCCGCAGGCTATGGCATCTGTAAACTGGACGATGTGCCCGGAATGTTGGTTCTGCGGACCGTTTCGATGCTGGCGAACGAAGCAGCGGATGCAGTGAATCAGGGCGTGTGCAGTGCGGTCGATGCCGACGTTGCCATGTGCACAGGGGTCAACTATCCGCGAGGTCCGTTGACCTGGGCAGATGAGATTGGTGTTCATCGGGTCTTCACCACGCTTTTGAATCTTGCGCGGAGTTACGGCGAAGGCCGCTACCGGGTGTCGCCGCTGATCAGACGGCACGCATACAGCGGGGTGGCGCTACGTGGCGACGCCTGAAAAAAACCTCACAATGACGCTGCTGATGACCAGTGATATGGCGAATTTCAGCGGCAACGTGCACGGCGGTCGGATTTTACTGTTGCTCGACAACGTGGCCTATGCCTGCGCATCGCGATACAGCGGCCGTTATGTGGTCACCCTGGCGCTTGACCAAGTCTTTTTCAAGCAGCCCATTCACGTCGGCGATTTGGTGACGTTTCTCGCCTCGGTCAACTACACCGGACGTACGTCTATGGAAGTTGGCATCCGCGTTGAGGCGGAAGACATCAGAACAGGTGTGCGGCGTCACACCAACAGCTGCTATTTCACGATGGTCGCCCTGGACGACGATGGGCGGCCCGTCGCCGTTGCGCCGTTGGACCCCAGTTCCTCGGATGAGCATGCAAGGTATCTTTCCGGGCAACAGCGCCATGCAGCACGAACCCGGAATGCCAATGCCAGGACGGCTCGCGATTCTCTGAGGGGCCCGAATGAATAGCGAAGACGTTCCGAGTTCAAGTGCCGATGAGACAGCGCTGGCCAAGCGAGTTGCAGACGAAATGTACAGACGTGACCAAGCGTCCCGGAACCTTGGGATGAGGTTGCTACAGGTCGGGGCTGGTCGCTGCTCTTTGTCGATGCGCGTGCGAGAGGACATGCTGAACGGGCACGGCACGTGTCATGGTGGGTTTATCTTCGCGGTGGCCGACAGTGCCTTTGCGTTTGCCTGCAACAGCCGAAATCATTCGACGGTCGCTGCTGGCTGCACGATCGACTATGTAAGCCCCGGTCGGGTCGGCGAGGTGCTGGAAGCCCATGCGCAGGAGGTTGTGCTAGCCGGCCGTACCGGGGTCTACGATGTGACAGTTCGCGGCGAGGATGGGCGTACGGTTGCGGTATTCCGCGGGCGGTCTCACCGAATTCGCGGAGAAGTGCTCCTGATCAAGTGAGTTTGCACGCATCGCGTAGCAATTTGCGCAGATGGTCAGGCAAGTGTGGTCCATACCGCTGAAAGTTGGCGTGCGATCCGCACGGCCAGCGGCTGATGCCGAGTATTTGGGGTTAACTTTCGGCATCGCAAGCCGAAACGTGCGTCCCCGATCAATATTCTCCAATCATTGAGAACGACCTTGAACCAAGCTTATATCTGCGATGCCATTCGCACGCCTTTCGGGCGGTATGGTGGCGTATTGGCCGGAGTGAGAGCAGACGATCTTGCGGCGATTCCCATTCACGCGCTGATCGAACGGAATTCAGGAGTCGACTGGTCTCAAGTTGACGACGTACTGTATGGCTGCGCCAACGGCGCGGGAGAAGACAATCGAAATGTCGCTCGCATGGCCGCCTTGTTAGCCGGGTTGCCCCCCAGCGTTCCAGGATCCACGATCAATCGGCTATGTGGATCGAGCTTGGACGCTGTAGCGATAGCCGCACGAGCGATTAAGGCTGGTGAGGCGGACCTCCTGATTTCCGGCGGCGTAGAAAGCATGTCGCGCGCGCCCTTTGTGCTGGGTAAATCTACGTCCGCTTACTCACGGTCGGCTCGAATCGAGGACACCACGATCGGGTGGCGATTTGTGAATCCCATTATGAAGGCCCGTTACGGGATCGACTCAATGCCGGAAACGGCCGAAAATGTTGCCGAGGAGTTTGGAATCACACGTGTAGATCAAGACGCCTTTGCCTTGAACAGTCAAATGCGTTGGGCACAGGCGTCTGCCTCAGGCTTTTTCACGGATCAGATCGTGGGCGTGAATGTCCCGCAGCGCAAAGGCCCAGACCTTCATGTGGACACGGACGAGCCGCCGCGCCCCGAAACTACGCTACAAGCTCTTGGCCTCCTTAAACCGATCGTCAAAGCGGATGGCACCGTAACCGCCGGGAATGCCTCTCCTGTCAACGACGGAGCGTGCGCGCTGCTGGTCGCTTCGGAATCTGGAATCGCCAAACACGGATTGCGTCCGCGAGCACGCATCGTCGGGGCGACGTCGATTGGCATTGAGCCGCGGATCATGGGGTTTGCCCCTGCGCCGGCGACCCGACGACTCCTCGAGAAGACGGGGCTGAAGCTCTCGCAAATGGATGTTATCGAGCTCAATGAGGCCTTCGCAGCGCAAGGGCTGGCGGTATTGCGAGACTTGGGCCTTCCCGACGATGCAGCGCACGTGAACCCGACTGGGGGCGCTATTGCGATTGGTCACCCATTGGGTGCATCGGGTGCTCGTTTGGTGACGACAGCCCTTTCTCAGCTGGAAAGAATCGATGGCCGCTATGCCTTATGCACGATGTGCATCGGTGTCGGGCAGGGAATCGCGGTGATTATCGAACGTATCTGACCGATCGGGGCGACGGCGCTGTATTAGGTCGGCCCCAGAAACTTGCACCAATTGTCACGGCATTGCACGCACCGACAAGCGGGCAAAGTCCTGCTCAGCAAAATGTCAGCGAACAATGGTCGGTCGTCCGGCGCGATTCTGCCATCTGTGCCGCGAACAGTTGCGAGCCCTCTGCCTAAGCACAGGAACTTTAAACAACGATCACGAGGAGATGTGACATGTCCGATGCCCCCCCGGCAATTGCAGCTGGTGATGAGAGCAATGAAATAAAGGAGCTGCAGCATTTTATTGGAGGGTGCCTAGTCGCTGCGTCTGACGGGAAGCGGATGACGATCCTCAGCCCGGCCGACGAGACCGTGATCGCTATGGCTGCACAGGGTACCGCTAAAGATGTCGACGACGCGGTGCAGGCGGCGCGCGCGCAGTTCGATGGCGGTGAATGGAGCAAGATGTCCGGAGCGCAGCGAGGTCAATTGATCAACCGACTCGCCGATCTTGTGGAGCGCGATGCCAACATCATTGCGGACATGGACGCGGTGTGCATCGGTAGGCCGCTGATTGAGCCGCGATTGCTGGACCTCCCCAATACAATCGGTACGCTGCGCAACGCAGCCGGCTGGGCGGACAACATCGAAGGAAGAACCATTCCCACGCCGGGCTACATGGGAGTGCCTACGCTCTCCTACACCCGGCGCGAGGCCATCGGTGTCGTAGCCGCGATCGTTCCGTGGAATACACCGATCATGATCGCCTCGTGGAAGCTAGGCCCAGCATTAGCGGCGGGATGCACTGTCGTACTAAAACCGTCCGAGGAGACACCCATATCAGCATTGCACCTCGCTGCCTTGTGCAAAGAGGCGGGGATACCGGATGGTGTGGTCAATGTTGTGACGGGTTTCGGCAACGTCGTCGGAAAGGCGTTGTGTGTGCACCCGGGTGTCGACAAGGTGACCTTCACCGGTAGCCCGGAGGTTGGTCGGGAAATACAAGTCACCGCAGGTCCGCTTTTCAAGCGGATCGCTTTGGAGCTCGGCGGTAAAAGTCCGCAGATAGTATTCGAAGATGCGTCGCTGGAGGCGGCTGCACAGGGTTGCGCGATGGGCGTGTTTTTCAATCAAGGTCAGATTTGCGCTGCGGGAACTCGAATTCTCGTGCAAGCGTCGATCGCTGAGAAATTCGCGGAAATGCTGGCGAGCGCCGCGGCCAGCATCCGTGTTGGCAGCCCAATGGACCCGTCGACTCAAATGGGATCGGTAGCAAAAAAGTCTCAGTTTGAGAAAATTAACTACTACATCCGGAAAGGCGTAGAAGAAGGCGCGACCTTGTTGGCTGGTGGAGAAGCACGCTATGAAAAGGGCTTTTTCGTAAAGCCCACGGTGTTTGCCAATGCCAACAACAGCATGACAATCGCGAGAGAAGAGATATTCGGCCCGGTAGCGACGATAATCCCGTTCCAGACATTTGAAGACGCGGTGTCGATCGCGAACGATAGCCCGTACGGTCTAGGAGCCACAATCTGGACGAATGATCTCGTGCGCGCCCATAAGGTCGCTCATGCTGTGAAGGCGGGAGCAGTTGGAGTCAATTGCTGGGCGCCAATCGACCCACGTTTGCCATGGGGAGGGGTTAAATCCAGCGGAATCGGGCGCGAATGTGGAAAGGCCGGCGTAATGGCGTATACCGAAGAAAAAGTCATAACCGTGTTGATGCCTTGATGTAGGGGGCAAACAGGCCGCAACTTTCTGGCTCTTGTGCAGAAGCATGAGGTAATTATCGGGCCGTGGGGAAGAGCGCGAGCGGTGGTTCGGAGGTAGCGGACTGCCGGATCTTGAGCTTGAAGTAGTCCTGATCGATCAGCCCACGAGCGCGCTTACGAATCATGCCGATGGCGACATTGCCAGCTTCGACCCGAGCGGTCGTGATCGGGAAACGGGTGTAGTTGCA
>Ga0207893_1000098_pt1 | contig 66260 bp, 64 predicted proteins | sample MalvirmetaMSP121_FD_184233 | JGI IMG/M metagenome (GOLD analysis project Ga0207893, IMG submission 184233) | Marine viral communities from the Deep Pacific Ocean - MSP-121 (SPAdes) | ecosystem: Environmental > Aquatic > Marine > Oceanic | place: Pacific Ocean | collected 2001-06-02 | reverse complement strand
CACCACCGGCAGTCGCCGCAAGGCTTCGCCGGCACCACGCTGGAGCAGGTCCTGCAGCGCTGCCCCGCGCCGCTACTGTTGGCGGTCACGCCGGCAGCCCCCTACTCACGCGCGCTGGCTGCGCTGGATTACTCCGGCTGCGCCAGTCGCGCACTGCAGTCGGCGTGGCAGCTGATGTCCGCCGGGAGTGCTCTCACCGCACTGAATATCTATGAGTCATCGGAAGTGTGCCCGCCGGAATCAGCCGAGCTGACGCTGCAGCACGAACTATTCGACCAGCTTGTCGCGGATCTTCGCCGGCACCTGGCTGATACCGGTGCCCAGTTGCAATCGAGCTTACGGTACGGTGAGCGCAACAACTGTCTAGACTCGGCCATTGCGGCGGTGCAACCACAACTCCTGGCACTGGGCAGCCACAGCCGTGGCACGATGAGCGAAGCGCTGCTCGGCAGCCTTACACGAGAGTATCTCGACCAGCCCCCCTGCGACGTGCTGATCGCTCACTGACACCCGGGCGGACCAATAGATTCTGCGAGCGGACAGTTCTGGCGGAACCGTCCTACCGGGCGCTGCGGTTGCGCCTGCACAAAAACTTGCGACGTTTAGCGCTACAAACAAGAGCGACGAGCCTCGGCCACCGCATCGAGGGCGCGAAAAAGCGGTCCGTGAAATTCGATCAGCCCGCGTTTTCCAGGTATGCGTGCAACTCGATGAACTGCTGCGTCAGCTTGTGCCGTGGGTCGAGGTGGATCAGCGGCGTGCAGACCTGATGCGACTCACGCATGCGCACCGAACTCATCAGGTGCACCGGTAGTACGGGTAGCCCCTCGGCCAGCAGTTCGTCGATCATCTGCTGCGGCAAGGCCGCGCGCGGCTGGAATTGGTTGACGACGATACCTTCGACTCGCAGCGCTTCATTGTGGTCTTCCTGCAGTTCCTCGATTTCCTCGAGCAGGCTGTACAGCGCCTGCCGGGAAAAGCTGTCGCAGTCGAACGGTATCAGGCAGCGGTCCGCGGCTATCAGGGCCGACAGGGTAAAGAAGTTCAGCGCCGGCGGCGTGTCCAGATAGATGCGCTCGTACTCTTCGGAGAGGCTATCCAGCAGCTTCCGCAGCTTGTTGATCTTGTGCTTGGCTTCGAGCTTGGGCTGCAGATCGGCCAATTCGGCGGTGGCGGTAATCAGGTGCAGGTTTTCGAAACGGGTTTCGGTGATCGGTGGGCGAGCCTTTTTCCCTGCGGGCCCTCCCGCCAGGATCTGCTTGAAATAGTCGGCGATCCCCGTTGGCAATTCGTCGCCGGTCAGGCCGGTGAGGTAATGGCTGGAATTGGCCTGCGCGTCCAGGTCGATCAGCAGCGTGCGATAGCCTTGCGCTGCGCTGACTGCAGCCAGGTTGCAGGCAATGCTGGACTTGCCAACCCCGCCCTTTTGATTGAATACGACCCGTCGCATGCTCCGTCCTCTGATCATGGTTTCACCGGAGTCTATACAACGCAGATGGCACTCTGGCGACTTTCCTGGACCGAAGGCGCCGCAGTCCTCCCGCCCAGCTTTGCTACCCTTGGCGCATAACGACAACGAGGAAAGTCATGTGCCGAGGTTTCTGATCGTTTTGCTGTTCGCCTTATTGAGCCAGCAGGCCACTGCCCAGTCACAAGGCGAGGTGTTGCGTGTGGGCATCACAGAGGTGCCGCCCTTCGTCATTCAGGAGGCCGATGGCCGCTGGAGCGGCATCAGCATCGATCTGTGGCAGGCCATCGCCGAGCAGGCCGGATATCGCTACGAGTTGCAGCCCAAGGCGTTCGATCAGCTGCTGCCCGGACTGGAGCAGGATCAGCTGGACGTGGTGGTCGGTGCGCTGACCATGACCGCCGAGCGCGAGGCGCTGGTGGATTTCACCCACCCGTTCTATCGCACGGGGCTGGCAATCGGCGTTCCGCCAGCCCAGCAGGGCAGTGGCTGGGGCGCCGTTCGAGCACGTTCTCCTGGCAGTTCGCGAGCCTGGTGCTGGGCCTGGGCGCGTTATTGCTGCTGGTCGGCGCGCTGCTCTGGCTGTTCGAGCGCCGGCGCAACCGCGAGCAGTTCGGCGGCAGTTCGGTAGAGGGGCTAGGCAACAGCTTCTGGTGGGCAGCGGTCACCATGACCACCGTCGGCTATGGGGATAAAGCGCCGGTCACCCTCGGCGGTCGCCTGATCGCCATTGTCTGGATGTTCGCTGCATTGATCATGGTGTCGACCTTCACCGCGGCCGTGACCAGCACTTTGACGGTTGGCAGCCTGAAAAGCGGGCTGCAAGGGCCGGACGATCTGCGCGGCGCTCACGTAGCGACGGTAGACGGCACCGTCAGCTCCGACTATTTACAGCACCACCGCGTACGCACCACCGCCTTTTCCGACCTCAGCCAGGCGATTCAAGCCGTGATCGATGGCGAGGCCGACGCTGTCGTCTACGACCAGCCGATCCTTCAGTACCGAAACACCGAGCGGCAGGGCGAGGGCTTACGGCTGCTGCCAGGTACCTTTGAAGATCAATCCTATGCCTTTGCCGTGCGCGCTGGCAGCCCGTACCGGGAGCGGCTGAGCCAAGCGATTCTGGATATCACCAACAGCCCCCGCTGGCCGGACATGCAGGCACGCTACCTGGGCGGGCAATAGAGCAAGGGCGTCTCAGACGGCAACCGGGGCCTTGATGTGCGGATGGGCTTCGTAGCCGACCAGTTCGAAGTCCTCGAAGCGGAAGGCGAACAGATCCTTTACCTCGGGGTTGAGCTGCATGGTCGGCAGCGGCAGCGGCTCGCGGGTCAACTGCAGGTCGGCCTGCTCCAGGTGATTGGCATAGAGGTGGCAATCACCGCCGCTCCAGATGAATTCACCGGGTTGCAGGTCGCACACCTGCGCCACCATCAGCGTCAGCAATGCGTAGCTGGCGATGTTGAAGGGCACTCCGAGGAAGATGTCAGCCGAGCGCTGGTAGAGCTGGCAGCTGAGCTTGCCGTCCGCCACATAGAACTGGAACAGCGCGTGGCACGGCGGCAGCGCCATCTGATCAACCAGCGCCGGGTTCCAGGCTGATACCATCAGCCGCCGCGAATCCGGGTTTTTCTTGATCATCTCCACCAGCTTGCTGATCTGGTCGACCGACTCGCCGTTGGGCGCCGGCCAATTGCGCCACTGGTAGCCGTAGACCGGGCCGAGTTCGCCGTTTTCGTCGGCCCATTCGTCCCAGATCCGCACCCCGTTTTCCTGCAGGTACTTGATATTGGTATCGCCCTGAAGAAACCACAGCAGCTCGTGAATGATTGATTTCAGGTGGCACTTCTTGGTCGTCACCAGCGGGAAACCGTCCGCCAAGTCGAAGCGCATCTGATGACCAAACACGCTGTAGGTGCCAGTGCCGGTGCGATCGCTCTTGAAGGTGCCATGCTCGCGCACATGGCGCATCAGGTCGAGATACTGTTTCATCAATGGGCTCGAAGCGGGCGCCGGGGCGCGGTGAGAGAAATGCTGCAAATAGTAAAAGCCGACGTCCGGCTTGTCGCCCTCATGGCGACGAAGCCGGACGGTGTGCGATCAGGCGGCCGCCTTCACCGGCTCGTGACGGTAGCCCCAGGCAATCATGCCAAGACCGATCAGGATCATCGGGATGCACAGCACCTGCCCCATGGTCAGCCAGCCAAACGCCAGGTAACCGAGCTGGGCGTCAGGTACGCGAACGAATTCGACAATGAAGCGGAAGATGCCGTAGCACACGGCGAACAGGCCGGACACCGCCATGGTCGGCCGCGGTTTGCTCGAGTAGAGCCAGAGAATGACGAACAGGGCCACGCCTTCCAGGGCGAACTGGTAGAGCTGCGACGGGTGCCGCGCCAGCTGTTGCGGATCGGTCGGGAAGACCATCGCCCAAGGCACATCGGTCGCCTTGCCCCAGAGTTCGGCATTGATGAAATTACCGATGCGCCCGGCGCCCAGCCCAATGGGGACAAAGGGGGCAATGAAGTCCATCAGCTCGAAGAACTTCTTGCCGTTGCGCCGGGCGAATATCCAGGTGCACAGCAGTACGCCCAGCAGACCACCATGAAACGACATGCCACCCTTCCAGACCTGGAAGATCAGCGTCGGATCGCTGATATAGGACGCCAGATCGTAGAACAGTACGTAGCCCAGCCGACCGCCGACGATCACGCCCATGGCCACCCAGAACACCAGGTCGGAAAGCTTGTCCTTGTCCCAGGTGGGATCGAAACGGTGCAGCCGACGCGATGCCAGCAGCCAGGCACCGCCGATGCCGATCAGGTACATCAGGCCATACCAGTGGATTTGCAGCGGGCCAAGCGACACGGCCACAGGGTCTATCTGCGGGTAAGGCAGCATCCGGATTTTCCTCAGATCAAGAAATTGATACCTACGCCCAATAGCAGCAGCGCGAACAGGCGCCGCAGCATTGAAGCGGACAATCGATGCGCCAGATTAGCGCCGACACGGGCAAAGAACATGCTGGTGATGGCGACGCCAACCAGCGCTGGCAAATAGACGTAGCCGACGCTCCAGTCAGGCAGATGCGCATCCTGCCAGCCAACAACCGCGAAGCTCAATGCACCGGCGATGGCAATCGGCAAACCGCAAGCTGCCGAGGTGCCCACTGCTTGCTGCATTGGTACGCTGCGCCAACTGAGGAAGGGCACGGTCAACGAACCGCCGCCGATCCCAAAGATGGCCGATGCCCACCCTATTACTGCGCCTGCAACGGCCAGCACTGGCCGGCCCGGTACACCGGCACTGGCCTTTGGCTGCAGTGAAAAACCCATCTGCACCGCCATGGCGATGGCGAACAAACCGATGATCTTCTGCAGCAGCGGGCCTTGAATCGAAGCCGCCGTCAGGCTTCCCAGCGCCGCACCGAGCAGAATGCCAAGCGTCATCCAGAACACCACGGGCCACTGCACTGCGCCCTTGCGATGGTGCGTCAGAATCGAGTTCATCGAGGTAAAGACGATGGTTGCCAGCGAGGTGCCGACGGCCAGATGGGTAAGGATCTGCGGATCGAATCCCTGCGCTGTAAAGCTGAATACCAGCACCGGAACGATGATCAGGCCACCACCGACACCGAACAGCCCTGCCAGTACACCAGCGAATCCGCCCAGAAGCAGATAAAGCGCGAACTCCATCGAGCCACCTTGAAAAACAAAGCGGCATGTTAGCGGAAAAACGCCAGCGGGGCGGAACGCGGCAATCCTCTGAAATGTAACCAGCGTCCTGTCGATGTGGCGTGGGCGCTGCGTTTTCGTCTAGCCTCGACGCGTCCTTGCTACTGAGTCCGGTTTTTCATGTGCTTGATCGTATTCGCCTGGCGCCCCGGCCATGCACAGCCGTTGATCGTCGCCGCCAACCGTGACGAATTTCATGCGCGCCCCAGTCTGCCGCTGGGGCATTGGGACGACGCGCCGCAGGTCGTAGCCGGTCGCGACCTGCAGGCAGGCGGCACCTGGATGGGTGTTACCACGGACGGACGCTTCGCTGCGCTGACGAATATTCGTGCGCCCGGCGCCCCTCTTGGCGAGCGCTCGCGAGGCGAGCTGCCCGAACGCTTCCTGCGGGGAGCGCAATCGCCGGCGCACTATCTGCAGGAGCTGACCGGCAATCTCGGTCAATATTCCGGCTTCAACCTGCTGGTCGGGAATCTCACCGAGCTCTGGTATCTCAATTCAAAGGAAGCAACGCCCCGCGCTCTATCGCCGGGCGTCTACGGTCTGTCCAATGCAGCGCTGGATACGCCTTGGCCAAAGCTGCTGAGCACTCGATCGGCGCTAGAGGCCTGCCTCGGCGCGCCGGAACGCGATCGGTTGCTAGAGATCATGAGCGACTCACGACCCGCCGCGGATGTCGAACTGCCCACTACCGGTATCTCGCATGAGATGGAGAAGCTGCTGTCGAGCGCCTTCATCGCCAGCCCGGACTACGGCACCCGCGCCATCACCCTATTGGTCCGCCGCGCGGACGGTTCCATGAGCATGACCGAGCGCCGTTTCGACGCGAAGGGTGTGACCGGTGAAACAGAGATAGATCTGCCGCCGACGACAACTGAGCCCGCAAAGGTGTCGGGTTAGATCGCGGCAGATGGATTAACCATGCGATCCAGACCGAGATTGCGCAGCGTCAGCTGCACGGTGGCGTGGATGACCTGCGGGCTATCCATCTTCATCACCTTGGCCAACAGCTCACGCGCCGTGACCGAACTGATCTGACGCAGCATCCACTTCACCTTTGGCAGGTTGGTGGCGTTCATCGACAAGCTGTCGAAACCCATCGCCAGCAGCAGAATGGCGGCACCGGGGTCGCCGGCCATCTCACCACAAATGCTGACCGGCTTGCCTTCTTCGTGGGCCTCGCGAACGACCCGCTGCAGCGCTTCGAGCACGGCGGGATGCAGGTAATCGTAAAGATCGGCAACTCGTGGATTGTTGCGGTCCACCGCCAGCAGATACTGAGTCAGGTCGTTGGAGCCCACCGAGAGGAAGTCCACCTGGCGCGCCAGCTCACGGGTCAGGTAGACAGCCGCTGGCACCTCGATCATGACGCCCACCGGCGGCATTTCGACGTCGGTGCCCTCATCGCGCACCTCGCCCCAGGCACGATGGATCAGGTGCAGCGCCTCTTCCAGCTCGCGGGTGCCAGAGATCATGGGCAGCAGAATGCGCAGGTTGTTCAGCCCGGCGCTGGCCTTGAGCATGGCGCGGGTCTGCAGCAGAAAGATTTCCGGATGATCGAGGGTAACGCGAATCCCGCGCCATCCGAGGAAGGGGTTTTCTTCCTTGATCGGAAAGTACGGCAGGCTCTTGTCGCCGCCAACGTCGAGGCTGCGCATGGTCACAGGCAGCGGGTGGAAGGCCTGCAGCTGTTCGCGATAGATCGCCATCTGCTCCTTCTCGCTGGGGAAGCGCTCCTTGATCATGAAGGGCACTTCTGTGCGATACAGGCCCACGCCTTCGGCGCCGCGCTCCTGCGCGCGCACCACATCGGCGAGCAGACCGGTATTCACCCACAACGGGATGCGCAAACCATCGGTGGTCTCGCATGGCAGCTCGCGCAGCACGTCGAGCCCTTCGGACAGCTGCCGCTCCTGCTCGGCCAGAACCAGGTATTGCTCGCGCAGGACCTTGGCCGGGTTGGTGATGATCTCGCCACGGGTGCCGTCGATGATCAGCTCGATGCCATCGACCTTCGAATATGGCAGGTCAACCGCCCCCATCACCGTGGGAATTCCCATGGCCCGCGCCAGGATCGCCACGTGTGAGTTGCTAGAGCCCAGGACCGAAACCATGCCCATCAACTTGCCTTCAGGCACCTCGCCAAGCATCGCCGGGGACAGCTCCTCGCTGACCAGAATGGTGTTGTCCGGGTAGGTCAGGGTCTGCTGGCGGGCCTGCTGCAGATAACTCAGCAGGCGCCGGCCGATGTCCTTGACGTCCGAGGCGCGCTCGCGCAGGTAGGCATCGTCCATCATTTCGAAACGGCCGACGTGGTCGCTGACGACCTGACGCAGCGCGCCCTGGGCCCATTGGCCCGTGCGGATAACCTTGGACACCTCGCCGCCGAGTGCGGAGTCATCCAGCATCATCAGATAGACGTCGAACAGCGCACGCTCTTCCTTGCGCATCTGGGTCGCAAGCTTTTCGGACAGCGCACGCATATCGGCTCGCACTGCTTCGAGCGCAGCCTCGAACAGCACCAGTTCAGCCGGGATGTCTTCAATCGTTTTGTCCGGCACCACATCGAGGTCGGCGGGTGGCAGCACGACGACAGCGGTACCCACTGCCGCGCCGGGCGCGCCGGGAATACCGATAAAGCGGGTTTCCTGGATGCCTTTGCCCTGCCGGCCGAGGCCGCGGATCGACCCGGTCGCCTCGGCATGAGCGATAACACCGGCGAGCTGTGCACTCATAGTTACGAGGAAGGCTTCTTCACCCTCGTCGAACAGGCGTTGTTCTCTCTGCTGAATGACCAGAACACCCATCACCCGCCGGTGGTGGATGATCGGTGCGCCGAGAAAGGAGGCGTAGCGTTCTTCGCCGGTTTCAGCGAAATAGCGATAGCGCGGATGCTCACACGCATGCTCCAGGTTGAGCGGTTCCTCGCGCGTGCCAACCAAGCCGACCAGACCCTCATTCGGCGCCATGCTGACTTTGCCGATGGCCTTCTTGTTCAGGCCTTCGGTGGCCATCAGGACAAAACGCCCGGATTCGGGATCGAGCAGATAGACCGAGCAGACGTGGCTGGCCATGGCCGCCCGAACTCTCAGCACGATAATGCCCAAGGCCGCCTTGAGGTCCTTGGCAGCGTTTACTTCCTGGACGATCTTGCGCAGCGTGCCGAGCATGCTCAGGGGCTTTCTCCCGTCAGTCCCGCGCCAGGAGGCGCGGAGCGAGTTCTTTTAAGGCGCGACGGTAAACCTCGCGCTTGAAGGTGACCACCTGCCCCAACGGGTACCAGTAACTGACCCAGCGCCAGCCGTCGAACTCGGGCTTGCCGGTCAGATCCATACGAACCCGGTCTTCGGCACCGGTAAGGCGCAGCAAGAACCATTTCTGCTTCTGACCGATACACAGCGGCTGACTATGAGTACGCACCAGCCGCTGAGGCAAGCGATAGCGCAGCCAGCCACGGGTGCAGGCGAGAATCTTGACGTCCTGCTCTTCCAGGCCGACCTCTTCGTTCAACTCGCGAAAGAGCGCCTCCTCCGGCGTCTCGCGCGGGTTGATGCCGCCTTGCGGAAACTGCCAGGCATCCTGATTAATCCGCCGGGCCCACAGCACTTGCCCGACATCATTGGTCAGGATGATGCCGACATTGGGGCGAAAACCATCGGAGTCGATCACGGCATACAACCTCGCAAACGCATATCGCGGCATTGTTCCACAAAAACGTGAAAAGCAGAAAGCGCGCATGGAAGCCATTGATCTACCGGCTCCGATCCTCGATCCGAACGCTTGCCGGCTGCCATCTATCGAGCGATACCGCTATGCTTCACCCCCCTTTATCTCCCGAGGAACGCAGCGTGCGCCTGGCTCTTTTCGATCTTGATAACACCCTCCTGGCCGGTGACAGCGACCACGCCTGGGGCGAGTTTCTCTGCCAGCGCGGGCTGGTCGACGCCGAGGCGTACCGCGCCCGCAACGATGCCTTTTATCAAGACTATCTGGCCGGCGCGCTGGATGTACTGGAGTATCAGAACTTCTGCCAGGAGCTGCTGGGCCGCAGCGAAATGCCGCAACTGCAGCAGTGGCACGCCGAGTTCATGCGCGACCACATCGAGCCCATCGTCCTGGCCAAGGGTGAGGCACTGGTGCGTCAGCATCATGAAGCCGGCGACCGGGTGGTGATCATTACTGCCACCAACCGCTTCATCACCGGGCCAATCGCCAAGCGCCTGGGCGTCGATACGCTGCTGGCCACCGAATGTGAGATGCAAGAGGGGCGCTACACCGGTCGCCTCACCGACGTGCCCTGTTTTCAGGAGGGCAAGGTGACGCGCATCGAACGCTGGCTCATGGAAAATGACCAGAGCCTGGATGACAGCTATTTCTACAGCGACTCGCGCAACGACCTGCCGCTACTGGAACGCGTCAGCCATCCGGTAGCGGTCGATCCAGACCCGACCTTAAAAGGCATTGCCGAGCAACGCGGCTGGCGCATCATCAGCCTGCGCTGACCTCAGCCCTAGACCGGCTTGGCGCCCATCAAACCCATGATGGCAACCAGGATCAGTAGGATCAGACCCGCGTAAACCAGCGCAAAGCGCGGCAGGCGCGCCGGCGCTGGGGCATCGCCCAGCGCTTGCCAGGCGCGCAGGCGGCCGCTGAGCAGCAGGCCTAGTGGCACCAGAACCAAGAACAGCACCGAGCTGGCCAGCAACCACAGCTGACCGAGCGGGAAACCTGCCAGGTGCGCCAGCCACCAGCCGGTCACCGGAAGCAACAAGGCAAACACCGCCAGCAATGGCAGCGACATCAACCGGGTGCGGCGCAGCTTGTTCTGCAGCACCACCGGATCGGCCCGCCGCCAGGCTTTCCACAGCATGATGATGTGGGCAATCAGCCCCAGCGTGAGGAGAATCGCCAGAGCGGCGTGAGTCATGTTCAGCAGTTGGTAGTGTTCCATCGATCCCCGCGGTACGGCTGGTCAGCCGAGAAAAAGTTGGTAGGCCGGATTGTCTGTTTCGTCCCAGTAGCGATAGCCGATCTTGTCTAGTGCGGCCGGCAACAGGTGACGGTCTTCGGCCGGTACCTGCAGCCCGGCAACCACCCGCCCGTCAGCCGCGCCGTGATTGCGGTAGTGGAACATCGAAATATTCCAGCGCCCGCCGAGATTGTTGAGGAAGTTGAACAGCGCGCCCGGACGCTCCGGGAATTCGAACCGATAGACCACTTCATCACTGACGCCAGAGGCGTGCCCCCCGACCATGTGCCGGGTGTGCAGCTTGGCCAGTTCGTTGTCAGTGAGATCAAGCACGGGGAAACCCTTCGCCCGCAACCCATCCACCAAGGCCGTCCGCGGATCGTTTTCCGGATGGGTCTGCACACCCACAAAGATGTGCGCCTCACGGTCTTCGTGGTAGCGGTAATTGAATTCGGTAATCTGGCGCTTGCCGATGGCCTCGCAGAATGCCTTGAAGCTGCCAGGCTCCTCGGGAATGGTCACCGCGATGATCGCCTCGCGCTTCTCGCCAAGCTCAGCGCGCTCCGCCACATGACGCAGGCGATCGAAATTCACGTTGGCGCCGGAATCGATACCGACCAGCACCTGATGCTCAATGCCCTCGCGCTCCACATAGCGCTTGATACCGGCCACTGCCAGCGCACCTGCTGGTTCGGTGATTGAGCGGGTATCGTCGTAGATGTCCTTGATCGCCGCGCAGATCTCATCGGTGCTGACCGTGATCACCTCATCGACGTAGTGCTGACAGATGTCGAAGGTGTACTGACCGATCTGCGCCACCGCCACCCCATCGGCGAACAAACCCACCTGCGGCAGCACCACACGCTCGCCCGCCGCCATCGCCTGCTGCAGGCAATTGGAATCGTCCGGCTCGACGCCAATGACCTTGATGTCTGGCTTGAGGTATTTGATGTACGCAGCGACGCCAGCAATCAAGCCGCCCCCACCTACCGGCACGAAGACCGCATCAAGCTGACCCTGATGCTGGCGAAGGATCTCCATCGCCACGGTGCCCTGCCCGGCGATCACGTGCGGGTCGTCATAGGGGTGGATATAGACGTAACCCTTTTCCTCGACCAACTTCAGTGAGTAGGCCAACGCCTCGGGAAAGGCATCCCCGTGAAGCACCACCTTGCCTCCACGCGCACGCACGCCCTGCACCTTCAGTTCCGGCGTGGTGCGCGGCATGACGATGGTCGCCTTGATGCCCAGCTCACGGGCCGCCAGGGCCAGGCCCTGGGCATGGTTGCCGGCCGACGCAGTAACCACGCCGCGCGCCAGCTCCTCGGGTGACAGCTGTGCCAGCTTGTTATAGGCACCGCGAATCTTGAAGGAGAACACCGGCTGCAGATCTTCGCGCTTCAGCAAAATCTGATTACCCAGCCGCTCAGAAAGCTGGCGGGCAGGCTGCAACGGGGTTTCCACCGCAACGTCATAGACGCGCGAGGTGAGGATCTTCTTGACGTACTGTTCGAGCATCGTGAGCTATCTTGGCGGGCCTTGCGGGGCAGACGAGTCTACTCTGCGAAAAACGCCGCGACCACCGGCAATCCGCGCACAAAACAGCCGTACAGTCTCGCAGGCAAGACCCGCTGACGAGCCCCCGCTATACTCTCGCCCCACGACTTACTTACCGACCGGACCTTTACGCCATGACCCAGGATCAACTCAAGCAGGCCGTTGCCCAGGCCGCTGTCGACCTCATCGTGCCGCAGCTCACCGACCGCAGCATCGTCGGCGTCGGCACCGGCTCAACCGCCAACTTCTTCATCGATCTGCTGGCCAAGCACAAAGGATTCTTCGACGGCGCTGTAGCCAGTTCCGATGCCACCGCCGAGCGCCTGAAAGGCCATGGCATTCCGGTCTATGACCTGAACTCCGTAGCGGACCTGGAGTTTTACGTCGACGGTGCCGACGAGACCAACAGCCATCTGGAGCTGATCAAAGGCGGCGGCGCAGCCCTGACCCGCGAGAAGATCGTCGCGGCAGTGGCGCGCACCTTCATCTGTATCGCCGATGGCAGCAAGCTGGTCGAGCGCCTCGGCGAGTTTCCCCTGCCAGTGGAAGTGATCCCAATGGCCCGCAGCCACGTCGCGCGCGAACTGGTCAAGCTGGGCGGCGACCCCGTCTACCGTGAGGGTGTGGTGACCGACAACGGCAACGTTATCCTTGACGTGCACAATCTCATGATCGGCTTCGCCCCGGATGTCGAAGCGCAGATAAACAACATCGTGGGCGTGGTCAGCAACGGGCTGTTCGCCGCCCGCCCGGCCGACGTCCTGCTGCTGGGCACAGCGAACGGGGTTCAGACGCTCAAGCGCTGACCTCTCGCGGCAGGCATCCATCAGCCCGGTGCGCGCCCCCACGGCCGCATCCGGCGCCGCAAGTGGTCATCGCTGATCACCTTTGATGGTAGTAGTTATGCTTCGGCGATCTGAATCGAAGGTCAGCGTCGCCGACTGAACACATAGAAGCGGTTCGGCTCCGCTACGACGTAGATGTTGCCTTGCCCGTCCATGGCTACACCTTCAGCCTGGTCGATGCCCTCCACCAGACCATTGAGACCGCCGAGCAGCCTGATGAAGCTGCGTGGCCGCCCCTGCAAGTCAAGCTCGACCAGCAGACGCGACTCGTCGGAAAGCATCAGGGTATGCCCGGTACGCGGGTCGATGGCTACCGACGAGATATCGCGTACCAGCAGCGGCTGGTCAGGGAGCGACTCAAGGGCGCCGGCAGCGCCGTCTTCTCCAGGGAAGGGCAGTTCGAACAAGCCCTGCGGATCGCGCTCCTTGGCCAGCAGCATGCGCTGGGTGCGCGGATTCCAGGCCAGTCCTTCGAAGCCTTTGTTTCCGGCGCCGTCGAAACCCAGGTCATAGGTGGCGAGATCCTCGAGATCGAGGCTCTCCACCCCAGGCGCCGACCGGAACACTGCAACCAGTCGGCGCCGCTCATCGACGATACCGAGCTGTCCGTTATCCAGAGCTTCGACCGCCTCAGGATCCGAGAATCCGGTCAGGGTGATGCGCCGCAGCACCACGCCGCCGGGGGAGAATTCCACGAGCTGGGGGTTTTGTCCGGTGACGGTGAACAGCGTCCCGGTCTCTGCGTTCCAGGTCAGGCCTGAGGTTTCGTCTTCCTCGAGGCCGGACAAATTGGTCTCCAGCGCCAGTTCATAGTCCGGCAACCAGATGCTCGCCGCGCGGGCGCTGGCATCGACAGTTTGCTCCTGCCAATAGAGCTTCAATTGGTCATTCCAATGCAGCATCCAGCCGGCCAGCAAGGCCATTGCAATGGTCAGAAACAGCGAAGTGTAGAGGAACAGGGGTAGGCGGGAACGTCGGACGGCAGACTCAGGCATGTAGGCAAACCCAGGGAGAGCGTGCGATTACAGCATGACCGTCACAGGGAGGATAGAGCGCTGCGGGCCGGATACGTCAGGCGTACCCGGCTCATACGCACGTTACAGCACGCGGCTCTCGAAGCGCGATAGCCCGACCAGCTCCACTACCAGGTCGTCGCCCTGATTGAGAGGACCGACCCCCGCCGGCGTACCGGTCAGCACGACGTCGCCAGGCTGCAGGCTGAAGTGCCCGGCAATGTGCTGCAAAAGCGGCAGAATGGCATTGAGCATCTGGCTGCTGTTGCCGTCCTGACGGACTTCACCGTTGATGGTCAGGCGGATACCGATGTCGCGGAGGTCGTCCACCGCATCGCCCGGCACGAAGGGCGCCAGCACGCAGGCGCCGTCAAAGCTCTTGGCGATCTCCCACGGGTGGCCCTTTTCCTTCAGCTTGGCCTGCACGTCGCGCAGGGTCAGGTCCAGAGCGGGAGCGAAACCGGAGATCGCATCGCGAACCTCCTCTTCGTTCGGTTTGCGCGACAGCGGCTTGCCGATCAGCACGGCAATTTCCGCCTCGTAGTGCACGGCGCCACGGTCCGCTGGAATGCTGAAACCACTGTCCAGCGGCACGGTGCAGCTGCCGGCCTTGATGAACAGCAATGGCTCGGTCGGCACCGGGTTGTTCAGCTCTTTAGCGTGCTCGGCGTAGTTTCGGCCGATGCAGACGACCTTGCCCAGCGGGTAGTGGATAGTCGTGCCGTCGGTGTACTGGTGCTTGTAGGTCATGGTGGGTTCCTGTCTGTTCAAACAGCGAAGATCTTGCCCGGATTCATGATGCCGTTCGGATCGAAGGCAGCCTTGACCGCCTTCATGTACTCGATTTCCACCGGCGAGCGGCTGTACTCGAGGTAGTCGCGCTTGGTCATGCCCACGCCGTGCTCGGCGGAGATCGAACCGTTGTACTTCTGTACGGTTTCGAACACCCACTTGTTGACGGTGGCGCACTTGCCGAAGAACTCGTCCTTGTCCATCGCATCCGGCTTGAGGATGTTCAGGTGCAGGTTGCCGTCACCAATATGACCGAACCAGACGATCTCGAAATCCGGGTAATGCTCACCGACGATGGCGTCGATTTCCTTGAGGAAAGCCGGCACCTTGGCGATGGTCACCGAGATATCGTTCTTGTACGGCGTCCAGTGGCTGATGGTCTCGGAAATGTACTCGCGCAGTTTCCATAGGTTCTGCAGCTGCTGCTCGCTCTGGCTCATCACGCCGTCGAGCACCCAACCTTCGTTGACACAGTGTTCAAAGGTCGCCAGCGCCTGATCAGCGCGTTCGTCGGTGGTGGCTTCGAATTCCAGCAGCGCGTAGAACGGGCAATCGGTTTCGAACGGTGCCGGCACGTCGCCACGGCCTAGCACCTTGGCCAGTGCCTTGTCGGAGAAAAACTCAAAGGCGGTCAGGTCCAGCTTGTCCTGGAAAGCGTGCAGCACCGGCATGATCGACTCGAAGTCCGGCGTGCCTAGCACCAGCGCTGTCAGGTTGGTCGGCTGACGCTCCAGGCGCATGGTCGCCTCGACGACGAAACCCAGCGTACCCTCGGCGCCGATGAACAGCTGGCGCAGGTCATAGCCGGTGGCGTTCTTGATCAGGTCCTTGTTCAGCTCGAGCAGATCGCCTTTACCAGTGACGACCTTCAGCCCCGCCACCCAGTTACGGGTCATGCCGTAACGAATCACCTTGATGCCGCCAGCGTTGGTGCCAATGTTGCCGCCGATCTGGCTGGAGCCGGCCGAGGCAAAATCCACTGGGTAGTAGAGCCCCTTGTCTTCGGCAAACTGCTGCAGCTGTGCGGTGACCACGCCCGGCTGGCAGACAGCTGTGCGATCCATCTCGTTGAATTCGAGAATCTGGTTCATGTAGTCGAACGAGACCACCACCTCACCATTAGCGGCGACCGCAGCAGCAGAGAGACCGGTCCGGCCGCCAGATGGCACCAGCGCGACCTTGCGCTCATTGGCCCAGCGCACGATCGCCTGCACTTGCTCGATGCTCTTCGGGAACACGATGGCCGAGGGTGCCGGGGCGTATTGCTTGGTCCAGTCCTTGCCGTAGGTATTCAGCGAATCGGCATCGGTCAGCACCTTGCCAGGCTCGACCAGGGTCTTCAGCTCGTCGATCAGGGCGAGATCGGTCATCATGGGAACTCTCATTCGATTCATGGTCACCCTGAGCACGCTTCAGCTCAGGACAGGGGGTGTTTCGAGGGGCCTGTATGCTAGCATACGCACCCTTTTGAAACGTGCCTCGGCAGCTCCCGACACCGCTGATACCGGGTCGGCCAGCCTTCGCTGGACACTTCGTCCTTCCCTCCGGCCTTAAGGTTTTAATGCAGATGAGCCAGACCTCTCTCGACAAGAGCAAGATCAAGTTCCTTCTTCTCGAAGGCGTGCACCAGAACGCTGTCGACACCCTCAAGGCCGCCGGTTACTCCAACATCGAGTACCTCAAGACCGCGCTGACTGATGCGGAACTGAAGGAGAAGATCGCCGACGCCCATTTCATCGGCATCCGTTCGCGCACCCAGCTCACCGAAGAAGTCTTCGACGCGGCACAGAAACTGATCGCCGTCGGCTGCTTCTGCATTGGCACCAACCAGGTCGACCTCAACGCCGCCCGTGAGCGCGGGATCGCGGTGTTCAACGCGCCCTACTCCAACACCCGCTCGGTGGCCGAACTGGTGCTGGCCGAAGCCATTCTGCTGCTACGTGGCATCCCCGAGAAGAACGCCTCCTGCCACCGCGGCGGCTGGATTAAGTCTGCGGCCAATTCTTTCGAGATCCGCGGCAAGAAGCTGGGCATCATCGGTTACGGCTCCATCGGCACGCAGCTGTCGGTGCTCGCCGAGAGCCTTGGCATGCAGGTCTTCTTCTATGACGTGGTGACCAAGCTGCCGCTGGGCAACGCCACTCAGATCGGCTCGCTGTACGAACTGCTGGGCATGTGCGACATCGTCTCCCTGCATGTACCTGAGCTGCCGTCCACTCAGTGGATGATCGGTGAAAAGGAAATCCGCGCCATGAAGCAAGGCGCCATTCTGATCAACGCCGCGCGTGGCACCGTTGTAGAACTGGATCACCTGGCCGCCGCGATCAAGGATGAGCACCTGATCGGCGCCGCCATCGATGTATTCCCGGTCGAGCCCAAGTCCAACGACGACGAATTCGAGAGCCCCTTGCGTGGTCTTGACCGCGTGATCCTGACCCCGCACATCGGCGGCTCCACTGCCGAAGCCCAAGCCAACATCGGCCTGGAAGTCGCGGAGAAGCTGGTCAAGTACAGCGACAACGGTACCTCGGTGTCCTCAGTCAACTTCCCTGAAGTCGCCCTTCCCTCGCATCCGGGCAAGCACCGCCTGCTGCACATCCACGAGAACATTCCAGGCGTGATGAGCGAGATCAACAAGGTGTTCGCCGACAACGGCATCAACATCTGCGGTCAGTTCCTGCAGACCAACGAAAAGGTCGGCTACGTGGTAATCGACGTGGACAAGGAATATTCCGACCTGGCGCTGGAAAAGCTCCAGCACGTCAACGGCACTATCCGCAGCCGCGTACTGTTCTAAACACAGCACTGGCGGCACCGAACGGGAGGCTCAGGCCTCCCGTTTTCGTTTGCCGCTTGGGCTGAAACAGACCTGCATCGTTTGATCAGTTAGAGGCTGGGTCCCGATTCTCGCTCGAGCGGGCGTCTGGCCGAACAGGTTGCGACGGGTTCTCGACCGGGATTACCGGCGGCGCCTCAGGCAGCGACTCCAGCGTTGGTGGTCGTGGCTGGCCGTGACTTTCACCCTCGATCACGCCCTGGCGTGGCTCACGTGAGTCCAACGGATGCTCGCGAGCCTTTTCCGGGTGCGTTGGGCCGGTTCCGGCGGCGATCGCCAGCGGCGCCGTTATCAGTATCGAAACGCATAACCAGATGCGTGTGACCATGATCTTCTCCCCATCATCAGCCCTCTGCGGCCAGCCGCGACGGCGGGCGCTGACGGCTGCGCAAGAAAAAGCCCCAGCAGGGCCGGGGCTTTTCATCTAGCTGCGACGGCAAGTCAGTTGCCAGTGGCACTGTTCCCCGTAGCAGTGGTATTGCCGACACTGGTACCTGTCTCAGTACCGGGGCCTGCCGTCTCACCGTCAACGGTGGTGCCTGCTCCGGTTGTCAATCCAGTGCGGTCGGTGTCGTCGGTGGTTTTGCCATCCATCATGGTGTCGTCATGAGCGCCATCCATCTTGCCGTCATGAGTGCCACCCATCTTGCCGTCATGAGTGCCGCTTTTCATTGCACTGCTTTTCGAATCGTAGGCGTCCTTGTCGTGCATGGCGCCGTTATCAGTAGTGCCAGCAAAAGCAGAAGCAGACATCAGGCCGGCCAGTGTCAGCGCGGCGAGCTTGGTCGTTTGCATGATCGCTCTCCAGTTCAAGGGGTTCACCTAATACGGCAATGGTGGTGGAAATAAATTTCACCTTGCTGCATGACAGGATCTTTCAGAACCGATGAAGGCCTTATGTGGCGGGCCTCACGGGCATATCGCCATTGGTCGCCAAGCCAGGACAAAACCGTTCGTCGGCCGTTCTTTATGACCTTGCGCCGGCCGTTGACCAGCGGTTTGTTATGGCGCGCGTGGCTGTGGGCTAATCGCTGACGGTCGATGAGGCCGCAGACAAGACTAGGCTGGTGGACATCGCTTTCACGCAGCGTGGTCAGGCCATCCAGCCCCCGCAGCCGGCCACGCCAGCAGGCGAAGCCGGTAGATCGACAGGTTTAACGACCCGCCGACATTCACCCCACAGGAGATGTTTGAAGGCGTCAATACGAGACCAAGCAGCAGACCGATGAGTGAAGTGCGCACTGCAGTTCGCGCGAGGGGTATAGATGCAGGCTCCATCGAACGGGTGATTGACTCGACATGGATCGTTTGGTCCGCCAAGCCGCTTACTTAACCGTCTGTCGGGTTGTCATCCTCAGCGCGCAGATGCCGGCCTAATCCCAGCTGGAACGCTGAACTTCGTCATTTCTAGCCGGTCGTTTAGTAACTTTTCTATGCAGCATAACGGCACCCCAGACCAAGGATTGAACATGGACGAAGCGGATTTCACCCACCGGGAACGTAACCGGCCTACTGTCACCCTGCTGACCGGCAATGAGCTACTGGGACTGTTCTTCAAGCACTTTCTTGGTGAGCAGGCTCAGCTAGAGGTAGCCCTGGCGCGGCTCGAGAAAATCGTTCCGGGCAGCACCGATCTCTATCTACTCGATTCTGGAAACAGCCAGACCGAGCAACTGTCGACGCTGCTTGATCAGCTTGATGAGCAGACGCCCGTTGCGCTGGTCAATATCGCGCCGGAACAGGCCGAGCAGCTGGTCGACAAGCACCCCACCATTCGTGGCGTGTTTTACAGTCATGCCACGCGCGAGCATCTGCTCGACGGCATTCAGGTCCTACTGGACGGCGGCGACTGGCTTCCTCGGGTTCTGACCGAACGGCTGCTCAGCCAATGGCGACGCATGCGCCAACTCGCCGGCAGCAAGCCGTCACTGACGTTGCGCGAGCGCGAAATTCTCAGCCTGGCCGGCAAAGGCCTGTCGAATGCCGAGATCGCCGAACAACTGTGCCTGAGCCCGCACACCATCAAGAGCCACATCCATAACCTGTTGCGCAAGATTGGCGCGTCCAATCGGGCCGAGGCGGCCTTTCTGCTTCGCGGCCGGCTGGATTGGTCCGAGTCGTGCCACGCCTGACGCTGTGCCTGTTGCTGCTGAGTCTGGCTGGCCCCCTCCAGGCCGAGGAGCCGCTCAGCCAGGCGCAGGGCGAGGCCGAGCTGAGCGGGCTGATCATCGACAACACCATCACCCGCTTTGGCCATGATTTTCACCGCTACCTCAGCTTCCAGCTGCAGGACGCCAGCGCTCTAGAAGGCGATCTGGTGGTGCGCGAACGCCCTTCGGCGCGCTGGGGCAGCCTGGTCTGGGTGGAGTACGGACAGCTCACCGTCTACCGGCGGTTTCTGCAGCCCAACGTCGCGGAGATAGAGGAAATCGCCACCCAAGCCGCGCAGTTGATATTGGAAGAGGTCAACCGAAGCAAGCTGCAGAACTTGCTTCAGGACACTTTCGACATGGACCGGGGCGAATTGTGAGCGACCGAGGAGTTAATCCGGCCCGCTCATCACGTAGCGCTTGTTTTGCACCGTTCGATGGATGTTCAGCACCCGGCCCGCAGACAAAAATCCGAGCACTACTTCGAGGTGCCTGCATGGTTCGTCTAGCCCTACTGCGCCGCGGCTTTCTCGCCGCCCTTCTGCTCACCTGTCACGCGGTTCATGCGTCCGATCTGATGGACAACGGGGATCTTGCAGACGGCTCGTTGAACCTTGCCAGTCCGGCGGGGGCCGCCTGGCAGCTGCCCGACATGCAGGTCGCACGGGTGCTGCAAACAGGCAGTGACAACCTGGCCGACGTAAGCCAGACCGGCACAGCTCAGCTGGCGAACATCGTGCAACAGGGCAGCGACCAGCAGGCCTTCATTCTTCAGCAGGGCGAAAATCAGATCGCAACCATTCTGCAGATCGGCGAGGGCAACCTGGCGGATATCAGCCAGATCGGCAGCGACAACCAGGCCGCCATCGCTCAGATCGGCTCAGACAATGCTGCCAGCATCGAACAGCTCGGCAGCGGCTTGAGCAGCAGTGTCACCCAATACGGCAGCGGCCAAAGCGTCCAGATCGTCCAGCATCGCTAATAAGAAGGTAACCCTATGCGCAGTCTGCATCTCCTCGCGTCAGCCGCTTTGCTGTCCGTCGCCATTGGCGCCCATGCCGACAACAACGCAAAACTTGTACAGACCGGCAATGATAACGACGCCACGATTGATCAGACGGGCGTGCTGAACGAAGCGACAATCCGGCAGAACGGAACGGCTAACAGCGGTTCGATCTACCAGGGCGTCATCGCTGAGCTGAATGTGGCCAGCATCGTGCAAATAGGCAGCAACGAAGCCTCTATCTACCAAGGTGATGAAACTCGCTTCTCCAGCGCCAGCGTCTATCAGCAGGGCACCGGCAACCGCGCCGAGGTCGAGCAGCACTGGTATACCAATGAGCTGCAAATCAGCAGCATCGGCGACAACAATTCCATTTCGGCCTCTCAAAATGGTTTCGCTCGGGCCGAGGCGTATCAGATTGGCAATGACAATTCGCTGGTAATGACCCAAGACGGCTTTTACCACGGCACCACGCTGGCGGTTTACCAGGTCGGCGATGAGAACCTGGTGACCATCGGGCAGGGCGATGGCGGCAATATCAAGCTGGCCCAGAACGGCAATCTGAACACCGCGACGATCTCGCAGTACAACCTGTTTGGGGAAGTCGAGTTCAATCAGGCAGGCGACGACAACCTGCTGACAGCTGAACAGAGCGGGCGTAGCAATTCGTTCAGAGGGTCCTCAACCGGAAACAGCAACAGTGTTGAGTTGGTGCAATGGTTCGACGGCAACCAAGCCAGCGTCGTGCAGTCCGGCGATGACAACATCGCCGCCATCAACCAGCTAGCCGGATACAACGAAGCCCGCATCAACCAGGTCGGCATGGCAAACCAGGCCTCGATCACCCAGAACGCTGAGCTCATGAACGCGGTCATCTCGCAGACGGGGACCGGCAACATGGCCACCGTTACCCAACAGTGATCCTGTCCCTTGGCCTTCGCTTATGCTCACTGCGACCCTCGCCGCCATGCTGTTAGCCTCTGCCGCCGGCCCGGTTGACGCTCGCCTGGAGCTAGTGCCTGAAGCCGACCGATTGAATCTGCGGTTGTGCTTCAGCAGTGCCAAAGTCCACAAGCTCAGCTATCAACTGGAAGTGCGCGCTCAAGGCCGCGCCGGCACCAGTCGCAGCCGCCAATCAGGCGAGCTGACCAGCGCCCCTCAAACCCAATGCCCGCTGAACAACTGGCTGGGCGTGGCGCCCGATAGCCATATCGAGGCGACCGTCACCTGGACCATCGACGGTGAAGAGCAAACACCCTTGCACCAGAGCTACCCGTCCACCGAACCCGCGGGTGCTCCGAAGCCGGCTCCTCGCCAGTCGCCGGCAGCGGAGAGCATGGTCGCCAGGTCCGCTTCAAACCTGCGATAGCTGTCGCGGCTCGTGACGTGAGAGCCGACGCCCCAACTCAATGCCCCTCAGCTCCACGTATTGGTACGTCAGGCTCGATATCGCCAGCACCATTCCCAGCTCGAGCAGGGTAAGCAGGTCGTCGACCACAACGCTGCCGCTGCTGATGTAACGCATGATCTGCTCGCTTCCTGGCTGCTGCAGAATCGTGGTGTATTCGGTGCCGGAAAGCTTCGACAGCACCACCGCCGCACTGGTGAAGGCAAAGATGACCGCTGCATGGGTCAGGTAGATCGAGAAGGACAGTTCCCCCAGGCGGGCGAAGCCGCGGCGCTGCAACAGCTGCGAAACAGCACCGCGCTCGCTGGCGAAAACCAGCACCACCCCACAGAACAGCAGGCTGGCGATGATGCCCTGATGCGGCGATTCGTGAGTCAGTGTGCGGTACACCAGCAACAGGCAAAGCAGCTCGAGCACACTGAAGAACAGCCGGTCTTCAAAGCGGCTGATGGCTGGCTCCAGCTTCTGGTAGAGCAGATAGGTCAGCGCCCCGGCAAAGAAGCAGGAAGCGCCGCGCCAGATGAAGGGCTTGATCACGTCCAGCTCGACATACAGCGCCGCGAAGGACACCAGCGTTGCCAGTGCCAGGATCTGTGCGCAGTACCGGGGCATTGCCAGCAGGACCATTCCCAGCACCATGTACAGGTAGTACTCGATGCTGATGCTCCAGGCCGGCGTGTTGAACGACAGGCTGTTGACGTCGCCAATCCAGCTCTGCAGCAACAGGGCGTTGGGCAGGATTTCGCCAGGTGCCGTCTTGCCAGTGAAAGCCGCATCATTGAAGGAGAAGCCGTGGTGCTCTGCCCAGAGTTTGCCGAACTCCAGGCCAATGAAGACCAGCAGCATCAGCAGGTGCAACGGATACAACCGAAAGGTGCGGCTGATGATGAAACGCCTGAGCACAACGGGGCCGAACTCGCGCCCGCCGTAGGCGTGAAACATCACAAAACCGCTAAGCACGAAAAAGAACTCGACGAACAAGTCGGAGTGCCGGAAGAAACTCAGTTCGGAAAAACTCAACATGATCTGGGTATGGAACAGCACCACCGCAATCGCACAGATACCGCGAAAACTATCCAGCACAACAAAGCGTTTCATTCCTGCACCTAGCTCGATATCGAGGCATACCACGGCAAGAGACTAATGCCGGCGTCTTGATCAAATGGGGGATGCGGGAGGAATCTCCCAAGCGAAATTGAGAGCAATTGGCCATCAAAAGAGTTCCGAAGAATCTGAAACATTTGTACATATTTCCTCCCGACTCTCGCCGATCAAAGAGGCCGGGAGCAATCGAGTAGCCGCCCTGCTCTTGCTAGCCCCCACATAGACGACCTGCCTCCAGCCCAACCAGCGCTGCCATCCATCGCCTGCCCGGAACCGGAAGCGGGGCCGCGGCTTCTACCGAGCCCACCCCATCGCCGCTATTCGAGGAGACCCGATGCGCATTTCTCTCAAACCCTTGCATGAGCAGGTCATCGTCATTACCGGCGCTTCGAGCGGTATCGGCCTGGCCACGGCCCGCCTCGCCATCGAAAAGGGCGCACGCGTGGTGCTGGTGGCGCGCAACGAAGAAGCGCTGTTCGAAATCGAGCGAGAGCTTAATGCGGGGAATCGCGTCCTTCACGTCATGGCCGACGTGGGCGAGCGTGCGCAGCTGGAACGCGTCGCCAGCGAGACGATCTCGCGCTTCGGTGGCTTTGATACCTGGATCAACAATGCCGGCAGCTCGGTCTGGGGCCGCTTCGACGAGGTCAGCGATGAAGACCACCATCAGGTGATGCAGACCAACTTCTGGGGCACGCACTACGGCTCGTCCATCGCGGTGAAGCATTTGCGTGATAAAGGCGGTGCGCTAATCAACATCGGCAGTGTCGAGTCGGCCAATGCCCTGCCCTTCCACAGCAGCTACAGCGCCAGCAAGCATGCGATCAAGGCGATGACCGATGTGTTGCGCGTCGAGCTGCAGAAGTCGCGCACACCAGTATCGGTGACCCTGGTACGCCCCTCTTCGACCGACACCCAGTTCATGGACCACTCCAAGAACTACCTGCCCAGTGCTCCGGTGTTTCCGCCGCCCGTCTACGCGCCGGAAGTCGTCGCCCGCGCGATTCTGCGTGCTGCCGAGCATCCGCAGCGCGACGTCTATATCGGCAATGCCAAGCTGCTCTCGCGGCTCGCACAGAACGCACCGCACCTGGCCGACTGGATCAACCGCACCTTTGTTTACGACACCATCAAGAGCGGCCGTCCGGATCGACATCCACGCGGGGCGCTCCATGCCAGCGATGTCGGCAGCGCCGGTGACGGCAGCGCCAGCGGTAACTATCCCGGTAGAGTACTGACACGTAGCCTCTACACCCGCGCTACGCAGCATCCGGTCGCGACCACCGCCGCCGTAGCCGTGGGTGCGGCAGCACTGGTCGCGCTATTGGGCCGTCGCGGACGCTAGCGGATCACCGGCGCAGCTCATACTGCGCCGGTTGCATGATCGTTCAGCTCAGGTTCAGCCAGGGTTCAGGTACCGTTCAGCGGTGCCTAGGCAGGATGGAGACGTGAATTTTCCACGCCTGCATTCCACGCCTGCAAAGGAGCGACAGATGAACAAGCTGCATACCCTGGCCATCGCCACCACCCTCAGCATCTTCAGCCTCGGTGCCCAAGCCGCCGACAACTTTGCCGGTCTTACCTGGGGCAAGAGCACCGTCAACATCGACCGCTCCAGCACCCTGAAGCAGAACATGCCGGGCGCGAATCGCTTCGATGACACCATCAAGAACAGCGGCACCTGGGGCATCCGCGCCGGTCAGATGACCGACGAGGCGCGCTACTATGCCACCTACGAAAACGTCTCCGACGACTACGGCAGCTCTCTCAAGCTGCGCCAGCAGAACCTGATCGGCAGCTACGACCTGTTCTTGCCAGTTGGAGATACCACCCGCTTGTTCGGTGGTGCCAGTGCCGGTCTGACGAAACTCGAGAACGAGTCCAGCGGTTACCGCCGCGACAGCGATATCGGCTATCTGGTTGGCCTGCAAGCCGGAGTGTTGCAGGACGTCGGCCACAACACCTCGATCGAAGCGGGTTACCGTTACCTGCGCAGCAATGCCGGTACCGAAGTCGCCGAGCGAGGCGTCGGCAAGGTGGGTTCCATCGACCTGCATAGCACCAAGCAGGCCTACCTGGGCGTGAACTACAAGTTCTGAGCCAGCGGCGCTAGGCCGCAAGTTGCATCAACAGGAACACGGCCGGGATTGTCCCGGCCGTTTGCATGACAGGAGCCGGAAATGAAAGTGCTGGTGGTGGAAGACGAGGCGCTGCTGCGCCACCACCTACTGACTCGCCTGAGCGAAAGTGGGCACGTGGTCGATGCGGTAGCCGATGCCGAAGAGGCGCTGTACCAGACCCGCGAGTTCAATCACGACCTGGCGGTGGTCGATCTTGGGCTGCCAGGCATCTCCGGCCTGGATCTGATACGCCAGCTGCGCAGCAATGGCGAGCGTTTCCCCATCCTCATCCTCACCGCGCGCGGTAATTGGCAGGACAAGGTCGAAGGACTGGCCGCCGGCGCCGACGACTATGTCGTCAAACCCTTCCAGTTCGAGGAGCTGGAGGCGCGGCTCAACGCGTTGCTGCGGCGCTCGTCCGGCTTTACCCAGGCAAGTATCGAGGCCGGCCCACTCAAGCTCGACCTCAACCGCAAGCAGGCGCTGGTCGATGACGAGCCGCTGCCTCTGACTGCGTTCGAATATCGCATCCTGGAATACCTGATGCGTCACCAGCAGCAGGTTGTGGCCAAGGAACGCCTGATGGAGCAGCTCTACCCGGACGACAACGAGCGCGACGCCAACGTCATCGAAGTGCTGGTCGGACGTTTACGGCGCAAGCTGGAGGCCCACGGCGGGCTGAAACCCATCGATACCGTTCGCGGCCTGGGTTATCTGTTCACCGAGCGCTGCCGATGAGTCTTCGTTGGCGACGCTGGCGCGTAATGGCTCGGACCGCCCGTAATGGCAACCTGTCGCTGCGCCTGCGCCTGATGCTGGGCGCCACCTGTCTTGCCTTCCTGTTCATGCTTGCCCTGCTGCCGGTGCTGCAGGCTGCGTTCAGCCTCGCCTTCGAAAGGGTCATCGAAGAGCGTTTGGCTGCCGATGCCAATACGTTGATCACCGCATCGCGTATCCAAGCAGGCCAGCTGCTGATGCCGGAGCGTCTGCCCGACGAAGAATTCGACCTGCCTGATGCCAGGCTGCTGGGCTACATCTACGACCCGCAGGGCAAACGGCTCTGGCAGTCGCGCTCGGCTGAAGATGAGTCCATCGACTACCAGCCGCGCCTGCGGGGCGATGTCACCGAATTCCTGCGCGTTCGCGATGCTGAAGGCGCCGAATATTTCGTCTACGACGTCGAGCTGCGGCTGAACAACGACCAGCGCCAGGCGTTCAGCTTTGTCACCATGCAACCCACCAGTGAATACCGCAGCCTGTTCGAGGAATTTCGCAGGCAGCTCTATCTCTGGCTTGGCGGCGGCCTGCTGGTGTTGCTGACGCTGCTCTGGCTGGGCCTGACCTGGGGCTTTCGCTCGCTCAAGCGCCTGAGCCACGAGCTGGATCAGGTTGAGGCCGGTCGGCTGGACCGCCTCAGCGACCAGCACCCACGAGAACTACTGCGCCTGACCCGCTCGCTGAACCGCTTGCTCGATGGCGAGCGGCGACAGCGTGAGCAATACCGCAACTCGCTCGGGGATCTGGCGCACAGCCTGAAAACACCCCTGACGGTGCTGCAGAGCGTTGGCGAAGTCATCAGTAGCCAACCCCACAACCGTGACCAGTCCCGAGTCATGCGGGACCAGATCGAGCGCATGAGCCAGCAGATCGGTTATCAGCTGCAACGCGCCAGCCTCGGCCAGAGCGGCCTGGTTCGCCACCGGGTTGCGCTGCAACCTTTGCTGGTGCGCTTGTGCAGTACGCTGGACAAGGTCTATCAGGACAAGCGCGTGCAGGTCGAGCTGCAACTTCCGGCCAACGCCACCTTGCCGCTGGAACAGGGCGCACTGATGGAATTGCTCGGCAACCTGCTGGAAAACGCCTACCGGCTCTGCCTCCATCAGGTGCGCATCAGCCTGCAGCAGGTCGACGAACAGCTGATCCTGAGTGTCGAGGACGACGGGCCTGGTGTACCGGCTGACCAGCGTGCACGTATCTTGCGTCGCGGTGAGCGGCTGGACGCCCAGCATCCTGGCCAGGGCATCGGCCTGGCGGTGGTGAAGGACATCATCGACAGCTACGGCGGAGAACTCAGGCTGGATGATTCCGATCTGGGCGGCGCGGCGTTCCGGCTACACCTGCCGCTCGACTGACCCGACGAAGGGCTTTGAGGATGGATGCCAGCGGCGGGTACTGGCTGCTACAGTTCCAGGCCAAGTCACCTACCGGATGCGACAGATGTCACTGGACGACAACAAACGGCTGGTCCGTCAGCATATCGACCTGAGCTGGAACCGCGGACACCTGGCCCTCGCCGAGAAGCTGCACAGCAAGGATTTCCTCTACAAGAGCTCCTTCGTTGGCCACGCGATGGCCAGTCCCGCCTTTGCTGCGATGGTCACACAGATCCGCACTGCCATGCCTGATCTTGAGGTGGTCGTCGAAGACTGCGTTGCCGAAGGCGACAAGGTGGTTACCTGGAGCACCCTGATTGGCACCATCGAAACACCCGCGCTCGGCTATCCGCCCAGCGACAAGGTCTTGAGCATTTCGGCCATGGCGTTCTGGACCCTGACGCCCGGACAGCAGATCCGCGAAATCTGCACCATGTTCGACATGGAAAGCTTTCGCGCCCAGCTTGGGCTGGCGACCCGCACCTACGCCGAGAAAGCCCTGCCCTGACGACAACTACCTGCCAGTAGGGGACCATTCGATTATTCGCAGCAGTCATCGCCCCGGTTTCGCGGTCCATTGCACAGGCCCCGATTCTGAAAAGGCAGGTTGAATGCACCGCCCGCTGTTGCTCAAAACCCTGGTTTGTCTCGTAGTACTGGCCTTGATGGTGTCCGCGATCGATCCGCATGACCGCACCACCTGGCTGCTGGAAGTCTTACCGGTGGCCATCTTGCTGCCGGCGCTGGTCTACAACCACCATCGATTTCCGCTTTCGTCCCTGCTGTATCTGTTACTGGCTGTCCAGGCGCTGGGGCTGGTTGCGGGCGGGCATTACACTTTCGCCCGCGTGCCGGTGGGCTTCTGGCTACAGGACTGGCTGGACCTCAGCCGCAACCACTACGACCGCATTGGGCACTTCTTCCAGGGCGTCGTGCCTGCGCTGATCGCTCGGGAACTGCTGGTGCGCAAGGACCGGGTTCATGGCAAACACCTGTTGCCGTTTGTTTGCGTGAGCATGGCCATGATGCTCAGCGCGGTTTATGAACTGGTCGAATGGGCGGCGGCCCTTGCGCTTGGTCAGGGGGCCAAAGCCTTTCTCGGCATGCAGGGTGATCAGTGGGACACCCAGGCGGACATGTTCTGCGCACTGCTCGGCAGCCTCACCGCCATGACGCTGCTGGTGCGTTTACACGACCGCAGCATGGCCGCCATCGGCAGGCCTCAACCGGTACGCTCAGCCATCCAGGGCGAAACCGCGAGATAAATGACGGCTGCTCGCTATCGATCTAAGAATAAAAGAACTGGCTGAGTGAATCAGTAAAACGCTGTTTCCGGGTTATCACATACGTCGATTTGTACTATTGATACGCTCACGTTTGTCCCGTTTGTCCTCGCTCGTAGCATAGGCCCCGTACCCCTACTACCGAGGACACTCTCATGAAAAAGCTACTTGCAAGTGTGATTCTGGCCAGCGTCGCGTCCACTGCCTTGGCAATCCCGCCAAGCCATCCTCAACCTATCCTGGGCGAAGCGCAGGGCGCCGAAACCGTGCAGAAGCACGTCATCACCGATCGCAGCGTTTCAGAAAACGGCTTTGATCGCACCCCGCTTAGCGAACAGTTTGCAGAAGACGGCTTTGACTTCACGCCACAAGCGGAGCAGCTCGCCGAAGACGGCTTCGATCACACACCGATCAGTGAGCAGGTTGCCGATGATGGTTTCGACCGTACTCCACTCGGGCAGCTGGTCGCCGAAGACGGCAGCGACCGCACCGGACTCGGTACGGTCTGAAGTTAACGCTTCAAATCAAGGCGCCGTTGGCGCCTTTTTTATAGCTCGATAAATCGCCAGCGCTTTTTTACGTATATCCGGCCAGATGCCTTATTGCCCTCTGTACCCTTTACGGCCAACTGAAGCGCAATCCGCACTGTGATAGCACGATCAGTCGGAAGCCGATCACCCTAAAAACCACGCCGAGCCAGCCTGTACGAGACCTGTACACCCCGCTACCAATGTACAGTGTTGATAATATCTAAACGCCATCATACTGCCCGCACAGTCAGTTCATGGACGAGCCTCACACTATGCGAGCACGTCATGAACCTAACCGTAAAACTAAAGCTCGGCCTGAGCTTTGCAGCGCTTACCCTTATCGTCCTGCTGGTCTCCGCCCTGGCCATCGTTGAGCTGGCGAAATTCAACCGCGCGTTTTCCGACTACGTCGAGGGCGTCAATGCTCGCGAGGAGCTGGCCTCCGCGCTGCTCATTGCGGCTCAGCGCCGCGCTGTCGCGGCCCGTAACCTGGTGCTGGTCACCTCTGAAGCAGACCTGAAGCTCGAACATGCGGCCGTGCTAGACGCACACCGTGATGTTCAGACCCATCTCAGTGACCTCAAAACGGCCGTAGCTCGATCAACGGGCGCCGATGCCAACGAAGAAAAACAGCTGTTTGCAGAGATTGCTCGCGTAGAAAGCCTCTACGGTCCAGTGGCGCTGGATATTGTTGAGCGCGCCGTAGCCGGGCAGCGTGAAGAAGCCATCGTGCGGATCAACCAGGATTGCATACCCCTGCTCCGTCAGCTGCTTGCAGCAGGTGAAGCCTATATGCATCAGAGCCGTGAGGCGGCAAACGCCGAAGTGGAGGCCGAGCGCGCGACGTATGAAACCCAGCGCAACCTGATGATCGGCGTCTGCGTGATTGCCGTATTGCTCGCGCTGGGTCTGGGCATCGGCATCGTGCGGAGCCTGCTGCGCACGCTCGGTGCCGAGCCACTTGACCTTTCCGCCGCAGCCCGCCGAGTAGCATCTGGCGACATGCGTAACATGCCGGGTATAGAGCAGGCGCCTACTGGCAGCGTCATGGCATCCCTTGGCGAGATGCAGCGCAGTCTTGGTGAGCTGATCGGACAGGTACGTCGCTCTGCTGAAACCATATCATCCGCCGCAGAGGAGCTGTCTCAGTCAACTGAGCAAGCGAGCGCAGGCGTGATATCGCAAAAGCTAGAAGTCGATCAGGTGGCCACCGCGATTCACCAGATGGCTGCAACGGTGCTTGAGGTCGCGCGTAATTCCGAGGAAGCCGCCAGCGCCGCGATTTCGGCCGATCAACAGGCTCAGACCGGCGAAGCCACGGCGCGCCAGGCGGTCGTGCAGATCAAGCAGCTTGCCGATGAGGTGGATAAATCATCTGCGGCGATGGCACGCCTGAAAAATGAAAGTGAGCGGATCGGCGGCGTGCTGGATGTCATCAAATCGGTGGCTGACCAGACCAACTTGCTCGCCCTGAACGCCGCTATCGAGGCGGCTCGCGCGGGTGATGCCGGACGAGGCTTCGCTGTGGTCGCGGACGAGGTGCGTACGCTGGCACGCCGCACCCAGGACGCGACGGTCGAAATTCAGTCACTGATCGAGGGGCTGCAGCGGATTGCCGAGGAATCCGCCAATACCATGCAGGGCTGCAGCGAGCTGACAGCGCGCACGGTGGCCGGGGTCAACGACACAGGCACTGCAGTGGCGGACATAACCCTCATGATCGCCGCCATCCAGCAGATGATGCAGCAGATCGCAACGGCCGCCGAAGAGCAAAGCGCGGTCGCAGAAGAAATCAGCCGCAGCGTGACCCGAGTGCGCGATATCGCTGACGAGTCCGCCACCTCAACCGAGCAGACGGCCGCTTCCAGCGTGGAGCTCGCGCGGCTCGGCAGCACGCTAAGCCAGCAAGTTGGGCGCTTCGAGGTCTGACCCAGAGCTTGATCAAATCAACTACTGCAGCTGTGAGGCCGGAGCCATTTGGCCCTTACTTATGCTAGGTGGCAGGGTAAGGCGCCACGGCAGCCTGTCACCACAACCATCCCAACCACAGCAATGCGGCCAGCAGCCAGGCGCTCATGGTCAGTGCGCTGGTGTTCCAGAAGCGGTTCCAGCGGCGCTCCCGTTGGCGCCAGCGCGGAGCATCGGGCTGGACGGTTGGTACGGGCATTGGAGGCCGTAGGGTCAGACGTCGCAGTCGCAGCGACAGCGTCAGCGCCGGGTTAGGCAAATCGGCCAGGCGTGTCGGAACCGTCCAACCACGCTTAAGCGCCACGCCAGCCAAGCCCAGCGCCAGCAGCAGCGGCCACAGCGCCGCCCAGATGCCACCGGGATAGAGGCCATGCAACATCGGCTCGCGCAGGGCGGGCCAGAGCCAGGGCAACAACAGCGCACAACTGCTAAGCAGCGCCCAGGGCAGCAGTTGGGTTAACGGCGGGCGGTTCGCCGGGGCGTCGCGAGCATCCCGACGTAACAGCCACAGCGCGCGGATCAGCAGCAGGGAGGTCGTCAGGCTGCTGAGGCTCAGCCAGATCAGCCAGCCCTCGAACTCACCAGCATGCCAGACGTCTTTCAGAGCCGTTTTGACTGCCCCGCCGCTGGTCAGCGGCAGCCCCACAATCGCCAGTGCCGGCAGCGCCAGCAGCACCCAGCCGATACGAGAGAGACGACCGGCGTGAATCAACCCTGCGGCTAGAAACAGTGCCCCCTTGGCCAGGCCATGATGAACGCCATAGAGCATCAGCACGAAGGTCATTGCCGGTAGTTGCTCGGGATGCCGCCACGCCAGCGCCAGCAGCATCACCAGATAACCCATCTGACTGACCGACGAATAGGCCAGCACCGCCTTGGCCTCTCCTGCAACGAGCCCGAGCAGGGCCGGATAGACGGCACCAAAGATCCCCATGGCAAGCAACACGTCCGCCCAGCTCGACAGCAGCGGATCACTTTCCGGCAGGCATCGCCAGATGCCTAGCAGGCCGGCCTTGAGCATCGCCCCGGACAACACCGCACTGGCCGGTGCTGGTGCGGCCGGGTGCGCCAGGGGCAACCAGACATGCAGCGGCCAGAACCCTGCTTTCAAGCCCAGACCGATCAGCAACAAAGCCAGGGTCAGGGCGTCCATGGGCAGCGCTTGCCAGGCAACGAATGAGAAATCGCCGTCTGCCGCATGGCTGCGCAGCATCAGGCCGGCCAGCAAAGCCATCTCGCCAGTGATTGCCAGTTGCAGATACAACCGCCCGGCACGCCGCGGTCTGGGCCCGCCCTGATGGACGATCAACCCGTAGGCGGCGAGGCTCATGGCACTGAAGCCGAGATAGAAGCTCAAGGCGTCAGTAGCGATGATCAACAACAGATTGCCAGCCAGCGCCAACAGCCAGAACGCCCAGAAGCGCAGCCGCTTCGGGTCGTCTTTCTGGCTGCTGCTGGCGAAGATGCCTGCGCAGCCCCAGAGCACGGCGGTGAACCCCAGCCAGGCGCGGCTGAGGTCGTCACTCGCGCCCCAGCGCACGCCCTCCCATAACATCGGCAGATCCAGCGGCGCCACTGGCTGGACGACCATCGCCAGAGCCGGCACGCAGGCCAGCCACAGCCAGCCGATGGCGCGCTCGCGCCAGATCGCCAGGCTGGGCGCCGCCAAGAGCGGCGCCAGCGGCACCAGTAACCAGAGCCAGGCGCCACTCATAGCGCGAACTCTCGGTTGACGATCAGTTGCGCCCAGCCCAGCGGGCTCAAAGCCGTACCCGCCAACACCCCCACCAGCACCGACAGCATGGCCGTGAACAGCGCAGGCAAGAGCAGCATCCAGTGCGTTTCCCAGCGTTCCTCACGCCAGTTGTCATCGTGCCAGTCGGCGGGCGGAGAGAACCAGCCACGCCACAGCAATGGCAGAAAATAGCCGGCGTTGAGCAGTGCCGAGCCCATCAGCACCAGCAGCACCCAGTCCTGGCCGACCTCCAGCGCGCCCATGCCCAACGCCCACTTGCTGACGAAGCCGGCAATCGGCGGGATGCCGATCATGCCCAGCGCACCGATGCTGAAAGCAGTCATGGTCAGCGGCATACGTCGGCCGACACCGTCCATTTCACGAATGCGATGAATGCCCAGGGTTTCGGCGAAGTTGCCGGCGCAATAGAACAAGGTGACCTTCATCAGGCCCTGATGAACCAGGTGGGCCAATCCGCCGACCGCTGCGATGGGGCCGAGTAGCGCAACGCCCAAGGTGACGTAAGACACCTGGCTGATGGTCGAATAGGCCAGGCGCTTTTTCAGCTCTTGTTGCTGCAAGGCGCGCACCGAGCCGTAAAGGATGGTTGCTGCGGCCAGCCAGAGCAGCGGTCCGGCCATGTCCAGCTGATCCATCGCTTCGGCGCCATAGACGTCATAGACCACCCGGATAATCCCGAACGCACCGGCCTTGACCACCGCCACCGCATGCAACAGCGCACTCACCGGCGCCGGCGCCACCATCGCTTTCGGCAGCCAGCCGTGCAGGGGTATCAACGCGGCCTTTACGCCAAGCCCCGCCACCAACAGGACGAAGGCGACCCGCAAGGCCAGGTCGTGCTCGCCCACCGCTGGCAGCAGGTAGCCGCCCGGCTGGAAGTCCTGCCCGCCGGCCAAGCCATGCAGCAGCGCCACCCCCATCAACACCAACGCCCCACCGCCCACGGTGTAGGCCAGGTAGACGCGCCCGGCGCGCAGCGCTTCGGCCGTACCGCGATGCACCACCAGCGGGAAGGTGGCCAGGGTCAGCATTTCATAGAACAACAGAAAGCTGACCAGATTGCCCGCCAGCGCGAGACCTACGGTGGCACTCACGCATAGGCTGAAATAGCCAAAGAAGCGCGATTGCAGCGGGGAGTGTTCCAGGTAGCCAATCGCATAGATGGTCGTGGCCAGCCACAGCACCGAAGACAGTGCGACGAACAGCAGTGACAGCGCATCGCCCTGCAGCACCAGCGGCGCACCGGGCAGGAACGGCAGACTGAAGCGAAACTCCAGTCCGCGGCTGACGCCGTAGATCATTGCCGATACCAGCAACAGTTTGATTACCACCCCTGCGAGGTTGAGCGTGACCCGCAAGCGACGCTGCTCTTCGTGCAGGGTGAATATCAGAAGGCCCGGCACCAGCGAGCTGAGCACGATGGCCAGCGGCAACCAATGGGTCCAGTTCATCGCGCCACCCCGCCAATCCAGAGCAGCAGCGGTTCGCTGATCAGCGCCAAGCCGAGCACCAGCAGCGCTGGCAGCATCGCCAGCCATTGCGCGACCGAATCAGGTTTGATGCTGGGCGGATTGGGCCGCGCACGGTCGAACCCCAGCGCGACCACACGGAATACATAGGCCGCCGACATCAGCGTGCCGAGCAGCACACCGAAGGCCCACGGCCAGTGCTGCGGCTGCTCGAACAGCGGCTGCAGCAGCAACCACTTGGCGAGAAAGCCTCCGCTTGGCGGCAGACCGATCAGGCTGCCGCCCGCGACAGCAAAGGTCGCCATGGCCACCGGCATGTTCTGGCTGGCGCCTTTCAGCGCCCGCACCCGACGCGTACCCAACACCCGCTGCAGCTCGCCCGCGGCGAGGAACATCGACACCTTGGCCAAGCCGTGAGCAAGGATGAACAGCCACAGCGCCGCTTCCATTCGCGGTTCCTGCCAGTGCAGCAACAGGCCGAGCGCCAGCAGTGCATAGCCCAGCTGGGCAACTGTCGAATAGGCCACCAGCACCTTCAGGCGCGGCGCGCGCAGCGCCGACCAGCCACCGGATATCAGCGCGAGAATGCCGGCTCCGGCGAACAGAAACCCCGCCTGGCGTCCCAGCTCCGGTGGCGCGATCTCGCTCCAGATCAGCCAGAGGATGTAGATCGGCCCCTTGACCACCAGCGCCGAAAGCAAGGCGCTGACCGCTGTCGGGGCGCCCGAGTGTGCCGGTGGCAGCCACAGGTGCAGCGGCCACAATGCGGCCTTGAGCATCAGCCCGACACTCATCAATAGCAGCGCCAGCCGGGTCGTCTTGTCGACCTCGGCCAACTCGGCCAGCACCAGAACGTCCAGCACGCCGTAGCGGCCATAGAACAATGCGACACCAAACAGATAGGCGAGCGAGCCGGCCAGCGACAGCATCAGGTAATTGAAGGCCGGTCGATAAGCCTTGCGCCCGGCCAGCGCCACCAATGCCACGGCACTGAGGCTGAGCAACTCGAGCGTCACATACAGGTTGAACAAGTCCGCCGACAGCCACAGCGCCGCCAGCGAGGCATGCAGCAGACAGGACAGTGGCCAGTAATCCTCGCTGCCGGTGGCGTGGGGGCTGCGTGCCGCGTACAAAGCCACCAGTAGATGCAGCCCTGCGGTGAATACCATCAGCAATGCAGTCAGCGGGGTCAGCTGGAAACGGATCGCCAATGGCGTTTCCCAGCCGCCGATCTGCAACAGTTGTGGCCCGAGCTGCATCGTCTGCTGCAAGGCAAACGCTGCGGCGATCAGGCTGGCAGCACTCATCCCGATCACGCAGAGGCCACTGCGACCGGGCCGCAGCAATACCAGCAGCAGACCCGCCACCAGCGGTAATGACAGGCTCAGCAATGCCGCATTCATTGCCGCGGCTCCTGCTGGTGTTCCTGCGATTGAGGCTGGCCGCCATGCGCCACACTGGCCAACCGCAGCGCCAGGGCAGTCGCACTGATCGCCACCACCAGCCCGGTTACCACCAGCGCGACCAGCAGCGGATCACTCGGCTGGCTGCGCGTGGCCAGGGCGATCATCACCAGGAACACACCGCTGCCCATCAGGTTGAAGGCGATAATCCTGCGCAGCGCCTGGCGCAGGGTCAGCAGCCCGTGCAGCCCAAGCAACCACAGCGCGGCTCCGATGATCATCCAGAACAGGCTGCTGCTCATGAGGAGACTTCCTCCCCTTCGCCCACCACCAGCAGACTGAGGCTCGCCGCGATCGACAGCGTCGCGACAGCTTCGATCATCAGGATGATCGGTTTGGCTGCTCCTCCCGGGTATGTCAGCCAGCCCTCGCCCAGCCAGGTCGTCGCCACTGCAACACCGACGAACACCAGCAGGCCACCCAGGACCAGCAAGCGCAACGGCATGAACGACCAGCGCAAGCGGGGCAGCAGACCCGATAACCGCAGCAGCACCACACCTGACGCCAACAGCGCACCGGCCTGAAAGGCGCCACCCGGCGCACTGGCGCCCCGCCAGAGAATGTAGCCGGCGGCCAGCACCAGCAGCGGCGCCAGCACCCGCGCCCAGGCCCGCAGCAGCGGCCAGGGTTCAGCAAGATCCAGCGGGCGCGGCCCGAGTTGCCGGGCGCCGAGCAGCGCCAGCAACAGGACGGCCAGTTCGAGCAAGGTGTCCCATGCGCGGTAGTTCAGCAGCACCGCAGTCACCGGATGGCTGACGCCAGTTTCGCCCAGATGTCGAGTGATCAATGCTGGCAGACGCGGCTCGACCTCACTCAGCGGCGCAAGCCCTTGCACCAGCAGGATCAGCATCGGCAGCACCACGGCCGCCGCGCCGAGGCGCAATCGCGTGCCGGTGGCCTCCGGCAGATCTGCCGACCCAGGCTGGCGCGACAGTGCGGTGAACAACAGAACGCCAGTAAGCCCCGCGCCGATGGCTGCTTCGGCCAACGCTAGGTCTGCCGCGCCGAGACGCGCCCAAATCAACGCAAGCGCCAAGCCGAAAGCAATGAACAGCAACACGCTGGCGTAGAGATTGCGGCCATGCAGCGCGCCAAAGGCAAGGCCGAGCACCAGCAAGCCGAGTACCCCGTCGAACAGCCACTCAGTCATCGCGTGGCTCCTCGCCAGCCTGCCGCGCCAGCAATTGGCACGCCGTGGCGCTGGAGGCCAGCAACAACAGCCAGATCAGCAGCATCTGCCCGACCTCCCAGAGGCTGTCGGCACGAAGCGAGAGGCCGGCGATGACCAGCCCGAGGCCCAGGGTGTCGGCCTTGGTCAGGGCATGCAGGCGGCTCACCGTATCGGGAAAGCGCAGCAGGCCGATGCTGCCTGCCACGAAGAACAGCAGGCCACCGATCAGCAGCAGCCAGCTGAGGCCATTCAACAACGGCTCAGTCATGCCGACTCCTGCGCAGCAACTGCACCAGCGCGGCGCTCGCGACTGCGGCGAGCAACCCCAGCAGCAGCGCCACATCACGCAACGCTGGCTGCTCTTGCCATTGCGCCAGCACCAGCAGCAAAGCCGTGCCGGTGGTGCCGAACAGTTGAATGGCCAGCAGCCGGTCTACCCGTGCCGGTCCCAGCACCACGCGCCCGAGCCCAATCATGATGGTCAGCAGCAACAAGGCGGAATACAGCGCCATCAAGGCCTGTCTCCTGGCGCAAGCAACCGCTCCAGTCGCCGTTCGAGGCTGTGCACGGTGGCCTCCCAGGGCTGCCGCTCATCGAGCACGTGCACGCGCATCCGATCGCCCTCTACCTGCGAGGCCAGAGTGCCCGGCAGCAGGCCCACCAGCGCCGAAAGCACCAGCCTTACCTGCGATGAAGAAGACGTGAGGGAGTAATCAAGCCAGGCCGGCTGCAGCGGCCGATTGGGATGCAGCGCGCGCAATGCCACATCCCAGGCGCCTGCGGCCATCTTGCCAAGAAAGAACCCGAGAAAACCCGGCAGCGCAGCCAGCGACGGATGCCAAGGTCGCTGACCCAGCCAGAGCGACAGCCCGGCAGCGAGCAGGATGCTCGGTACGCCCAAGATCCAGCCGGCCCCTTCGGTGAACAACGCCCAGACCAACGCATACAGCGCCACCCAGCCCAGCCCGTCGAGCCAGCGGCGCTGCCCTCCGAGTTCGCCCATCGCTGTATCTCCTTGTTTGACCACGTCCTGTATTGAACGTGGCCGGCGCTGCGGCGTTCCGCTGTCGCGGCGCTCAGGCTTGTTTCAATGCGTTGCCAACCGCTCAGCTCGTCGACTGGCAACGGATTTCAAGCGATTCGCCCGGCGCGAGCTCGCGCTTTCCTTCAGCGTAGTGCAGCGACACCGGGGCGACGTTGGCGGAATCGGCCCGTACCACCAGCGCGCCATTGGCCAGTTGCAGATGCAGGCGCGCCTGCCGAAACAGCAGGGACAGCGAGACCGGCGGCAGCGAAGCCGGCGGCGACGGGAACAGGTGCAGCCCATCGAGTTCCAGCCGAACGCCCAGGTAGTGACGCTGCAACACGTCCAGCGAGCCGCTCATGGCGCCGAGGTGCACGCCCACTTGGGTGCCGCGATTGCCTGGCGAACCCAGGTCGGTGGCCAGTGCCTGCTGGTAGTAAGCCCAGGACGCCTCGAGGTCGATGTCGGCGAGCGCACCGGCACACACCACTTTGGACAGACTCGACTCATGGGTGATGCGCGCCAAGTGGTAGGCCAGGGTGCGCCGCGCGCTGGCGGCGTCATGGGGATAACCAAGACGCTGGAGAATCCCCTGCAGGGTCTGTTGAGGCACCAGGTAGTAGGCCATCAGCACATCGGCCTGCTTGGTCAGCTGGTAACGGTCGCAGCTGTCATGCCGCGCTTCGAGCATCCAGTCCAGCCGCGGACGATCGCCGTGCAACCATTCCTGCGGCGGTGGTTCCAGCCGGTCGAATCCCTCGAACTGACTGAGCAGCTGATCATCGACAAACGGCAGGTAGAGGCCCTCGGCAACCGTCTGCCAATGCTCAGGCTCTTCCGGTTCCAGCGCCAGACGCTCCCGCAGAGCATCCGCATCCGCCTCGCTGAGCAAGGCCAGCACCTGCCGCGCACGGTCCAGCGTCCAGGCGGCCATCAGATTGGTGTAGGTGTTGTTGTTCAGCCCGGGCTCAGCCGCGTTCGGGTAGCCGTTGTGATACTCGTCGGGGCCGATCACGCCGCAAATCAGGTAGCGTCGTCGCGACGCATCGAACTGCGCAATGCTGGCCCAGAACCGCGCCACTTCGATGATCAGCTCGCCAACGGGGCCGGCCAACAGCGCCTCGTCAGCGGTGGCCAGATAGAGTTGCCAGGCATCGTAGGCCACGGCGGAACCGATGTGCCGCTGCAGACGTGTGTGGTCGGCCATCCAGCGGCCCGACATCGGGTTGCACTGCCAGGGCGGCGTCTCCTCCTCGCCGGTTCGGGCGCTGCGCCAGGGAAACATGGCGCCACGCAAACCGGCTCGGTGCGCCCGTTCGCGCGCCTTGTCGAGCCGAGCATAGCGGTAATCCAGCAGGCTTCTGGCCAGCTCCGGCCAATGGGTCGCGAGCACCGGAAAAGCGAACAGCTCATCCCAGAACACCTGACCGTAATAGCCTTCCATCCAGCCTCTCGGCGGAAAGCCAAGGTCGCGGCCGACACTGTGTGGCGAAACTGTTTGCAGCAGGTGAAAAGCATGAAAGAGCAAGGTTCGCTGAAGCTCTGGATCGTCCGAGGCGAGTGAGTGCCCCTGCAACAGGGTTTTCCAGGCCTTGGCGCTCGCCTGTTCCAGCTGCTCATACTCGCCGCCAGGCAACTGTCGCCATGCCTCGCTACGGGCATCCTTGTCGGTAACCGGGCACTCCTCGTCGATCAGCACCACCACCCGCTTTTCCATGATCAACCGACCGTCGTCCGGCACCGCGCAGCGGGCGTCCTGAATCAGTCGCTGTTCGTAGGTGGTGCTACGCCATTGGAGCTGTCGCCCAGGCGTCCGGAGCTGTATCGCCATCGCCAGGCGCTGGCGATGATCATGCAATCGGGCGCTGAGGGTGGTGGTGCCGTTGTCGTCATGGTCGAACGCCAGGTGCTGCAGACGGCGCCCTTCATAGGCGCGGTTGCGCTCCACCCCGGCGTTAACTACGCCACCGTCGAGCACTGAGCGCAGGCGCACCTCGACACCGGGCGGCAGCTGCAACTCCCAGCGCAACACGGCGAGATTGGGCGTTGCCATGCTGACCAGACGACGCTCCAGCAGCTCCACCCGATGCCCCGCCAGCTCGAAGCTGAGTTGCCGCTCGAGCACGCCATCGTCCAGATTCAGTGCTTGCCGATAGCCCAGCAGGTCGACACTGTCCAAGTTGAACCAGTGGTCATCACCCAGCGCAAAGCTGAGACCGAACGGATCGGGCAAGTTGACCAGCGCCGCCATGTGCACCGAATCGCCATTGACCTCTCGCGGCGCCTGGTCATACCAGCCGGCGCGGTAGAAGCCGGCGTAGTGCTTGCTGTCGTCCGCATCGGAGATTGCCGCAGCTTCCGGCGCACTGGCCCGCCACGACAAGACGCCGTTGCCCAAGGCCATTAAGGCTTCGCGACGGCGCTCGTCATCGCAGTCGTAATGATCAAAGACGATCTGACACGGTGTGTTCGGCTCAGCCATCAAACACTCTCGCCTTGTCGAGTAGCGTCTGCGCCAGGTCGACCACCTGCTGCCGATCAGCATAGGCAGGCTGCGAGCCATAGCCCGTGACCGCAAGATTCGCCGCGGCCACGCCCCACGCAGCGGCCTCGCGTGGCTCAAGGCCTTCGAGCATGGCCACGGCGAACACGCCGGTAAAGGCATCGCCCGCGCCAGTCGTATCGACCGGTTCTACGTCGCCTGGCGGAATGTGAAGGGTCTGGTCAGTTGTCGCCAATACGCAACCGCCATCGCCCAGCTTGATACATACGATCCCCGGCCCGTCGCGTTGCAGCTGGCGAGCGGCATCGGCGAGTTTGTCCATAGAGTCGAGCGAGTGGCCGACCAGCCCCTCGGCTTCCGAGACGTTTGGTGTGATTGCATGCAGCTTGGGCAACAGCCCCTCGTCCACCCGGTCAGGGAAGGATGGATCGAGCACCGCCGGAATGTCCTTTCGAGCCGCTGCCTCCAGCGCCTTGTTTACCACTCGCGCCGGCACTTCATAGTCGAGCACCAGGCAGGCGGGCGTTTCGCAGCCGTCGATCACGGCAACCATGGCGTCGATGGCAGCCTCGTCCCAACAATCGTTGGCATTCGTCGCCAGGACGATGTTCTTCTTCGCGTCTGGCGGCACCATGATCATCGACACGCCAGTGGACTGGCCGGCGGCGCGCCCGACGTGACAGACCTCGACGCCGGCCTGGCGCAGCGGGGCGAGCGCTTGTTCGGCCAGCTCATCGTCGCCGACGCGGCCAAGCAACAGGCTGCGATGACCGAAACGAGCGCCGATGAAAGCCGTATTGCTGGCCTTGCCGCCAGACAGGCGACACAGGTCATGGGCAAGCTGGGTTTCGCGGCTGCCAGCAGGTTCGTCGACCCGCACCTGGAAATCGGCGTTGATGCTGCCAAGCGACAGCAGGGTGAGGCGTTGCATAGGCATGCTCCGACGGCTCAAGCTCGTTCTTCAACGGACCTGAACCGGCGGCGAGGGTTCGCGTTTCGCTGAGTGCAAGGGTTCAGCCGAGCCGGAACCGCGCGGTGTTCTGCACCAGGCGGCGCGCGCCTTCACCAAGCCGATCAGCCACACCGTCTCCGGCCTGTGCGCCGTCCAGCAGGTGCAGCGCGGCTTGATTGAGCGCCTCGACGAGACCGGACACGCTCATTCTCTGCGCACCCAATACAGGCAATGCCCCATCCTGGCGCAAGTCATTGGCCCCGCGCTGCGGCGGATTGAATGGCGCCTTTTTCATACCTTTGCTCGTTGCCCCGCTCAACGGTTAGCCTGCAGCGCGAAGTAATGCTGGAGCTTCTCTGCAAACGGAATAGAATTCGCATCCCCCAAGGCGCAGCCCACCATCCCGGCGCTGCGTTTGCCGAATGCCCTACCCGGGTGGCCGGCCTGATGCTGGAGATACACGATGTCTACCGAACCCGTCACCCTGATGGTGGCCCGCCGCGTGCGCGATGGCCGCTACCACGACCTCCTCGCCTGGCTGCACGAAGGCGAACAACTGGCCGCAGACTTTCCCGGCTACCTTGGCTCCGGTGTATTGGCGCCCCCGCCTGGCGACGATGAGTTTCAGATCGTCTTCCGATTTGCCGATGAGCAGACCCTCGACTCCTGGGAGCATTCGGCTTCGCGTCGGGCCTGGTTGCAGCGTGGCGGTGAACTGTTTGGCCAGCCGCACGAGCAGCGCGCGCGCGGCATCGACGCCTGGTTTGGCGGTACTGACAGCCCGCCGCCGCCACGCTGGAAGCAGAGCATTGCGATTTGGCTGGCATTCTTCCCGGTCTCGCTGCTGTTCAACCTGATGTTTGGCGGCGTGCTCGCCGAGCTGAGCCTGGTGATGCGGATACTGCTCAGCACCCTGGCGCTGACGCCGCTGATGACCTACCTGTTCATCCCGCTCTCTACCAGGCTGCTGGCACCCTGGCTGCAGAGTTCGCCACGCCCCCGAGTGATGCCCACTAAACAGCCGATCACCGCCCGCTGATCGGAACGGCTGGGCAACATGACAAACTTGTTGCCGTCATTCGCCTGACGCCATTAAAGTGCCATCATCGCCTGTCGATAATATGACTGGGCGGTCGCGCCTGAGTGCGCCCGCCCGGCGCACCGCAGAGCACGAAACCCAGTCGAGGCGACCCGCAACAATAGGGGTTACCGCGACGGTTCGATATGGACATGCCGCAGCGGATGGACAGCCTGATGAACAACCTGAAACCACTATTCCGAACCCCGGCCGCCCTGCTGGCCCTGGCCTGCGTGCTGTTTCCGTCGACCGCCCCGCAAGCGGCCCAGACCCTGAACTTGCTCAATTGGGAGGAATATCTCAGCGAAGCGGTAATCGAACGCTGGGAAGCCGAAACCGGCGTTAAGATCGAACAGGTGTACTTCGACAGCGGTGACAAACGCGACGAAGTCCTGGCCAAACCCGACCACTTGATCGACATCGCCCTGACCGAGCGGATCAGCGCCTCGCGGTTCGGCCAACGCGGGCTACTTGATCGGGTCGATGAGCAAGCGCTGCCCAATCTCAAGCACATTCCAAAGCGTTGGCGCGACAGCTGCGGCGCGCATGCTATTCCCTACCTCTGGGGCACACTGGGCATCGCCTATCGGGCTGACCGCCTGCCTGAGGCGCCACAATCCTGGGCGGACCTGCTTGAGCCGGCCAACCGCAACGAGCCGCACATCATCATGATGGAGGATCACGAAGACATCCTCGCCGGTCCGCTGCTCTATCAACAACGCTCCATCAACACCTCAGACACCGACGAACTGAAGGCAGCCTTCAGGTTGCTGCAGGCACAATCGCCTGCGGTGTTGACCTACGAATACGTGATTACCTCGTTGCGCAGCCAGCGCTACCTCGACAAGGCCGACATGGCGCTGGCCTATAGCGGTGACCAGCAAGTGCTTAACGCAGTGGAAGGCATCGACGGCGACCCCTGGCAGTACATGGTGCCCAAGGAAGGCACGCTGCTATGGGTGGATTGCCTGTCCGTTCCGGCCAAGGGCGCGCAGAAGGCATTGGCCTATCGCTTCCTGAATTTCCTCAACAACCCTAAAGTTGCGGCGCTGAACAGCGCTGAGCTCGGCGTCGCCACCACCAACGCCGCCGCCAAGGCGCTGCTGCCTGAGGCGATACGCCAGGACCCGACCATCTACCCGCCCGAAGCGGTGCTGCAGAACAGCCAGGTGTACGAAACGCGGCCGCTGGAAGCGACGCAGACACGGCGACGCATCATCAGCGCTCTGATCAACGCTCATGACGCTCGGTAAGCGCGCGCTGCTGGTGATCTTTCCGGTCATCCTGATCGTCCAGCTGCTGGCCGCCACGATGGCCTACATGACCCAGCGCGCATCGCTGCTGGGTCTCGAGCAGGCACGCCTGGCGCAACGGCTGTCGGCCCTGAAATCGGCTTATCTGGATTACCAGGCGTTCAATCGCAGCGCGCTTTACTCGATCACCGATAGCGAAGCGCTGCTGGCATTCCTGCGGGAATCTAACATCGCCTACCGCAACGAAACCCTCGGCCTGCGCATTCAGCAGAGCATCCGCTCACTGTCCAGTGCGCGGCTGTCGTTCGTCTCCTTTGCCATCGTCGAGCCGGATGACGACGTCGCCTATTACTTCGAAAGCAGCCTGTCGCCGTTCGCCAGGATGAATGCCACCCAGCAGCGAATCGTGAGGGAGGCCAAGCAGGCCGCCGACACCGACGAAATGGTCTATGTAGAGAACGCTGAAGGCGGACCGCTGCTGCTGGCCACCGATTTCATCCTGCCGGCCTCGGCTACCCGCCCCTTGCCCAGCCAGCGCGAGGAAGCGTTTACCCTGCAACTGGCCGTGCGGCCGGAGCGGTTCATTGCCCTGAAGAACCAGCTCGAGGCCGACTACAGTGCCGCGGTCGAGATCGCCCCGACGCTGGTGGCCGAGACGTCACGCCTGTCAGCGGACGTCAAGCTGTCGGCAACAGTGCACGCACGCCTGACGCCTCCGCCGCACTACCTCGCCGAACGCCTGCGCAGGCTCAGCCTCGCCTTTCTCATCGGCGGTTCGCTGATCTGCCTGATCACCAGCGGGTTGTTGCTGCTGCTTATCCGCCGCTACGTCACCGACCCCATCAGCCACTTGGACAAGCAGCTCACCGACCTGCTGCTGTGCAAGCGGACGGCGCTCGACGAACCCACCGACGGCGGAGAAATCGGCCGTCTGACGCTGAACATGAAGACGCTCCACGAGCGCAACACAGAAGCACTTCAGCGCATCCAGGAAATCTCCTGGACCGACAGCCTGACCCACATCAGCAACCGCGCCCACTTCGGCATCTTGGCTGCGGCCATGCATGCGAAGTGCGAGCAAGGCGGACAGCATCTCGCTCTGCTGTTTCTCGACCTGGACAACTTCAAACAGGTCAACGATCAACACGGCCATGATGCCGGTGATGCGCTGCTGCGGATCTTTGCCCTGCGTGCACAGCGCGCGCTTGAACGGCATTGCGAATCCCGTCCGGAGACCGAAACGGCCTTCGCCCGGCTCTCCGGTGACGAGTTCGCCGTCCTGCTGTTGTCCCCGGCCGCCAACGACAGCCTGATCGAACTTACTGACGCCTTGCTTGGCTTGTGCCGCGGCGGCTTCCGGGTGGACGACCGCCTCTATCAGGTCAGCGTCAGCATCGGCACCGCCCGCTATCCCGACGACGCCGCCTCGGTCACCCAGCTGCTAACGCGCGCCGACAGCGCGATGTATCAGGCCAAGGCCATGGGCAAGAACTTTGCCGTGGCGTTCTCGGCAGAGCTGGAGCAGCGCGATCAGCGCATCCGCCTGATCGAGGAACAGTTGCGCACCCTCAACGGCGACGATCAATTCCGTCTGGTGTACATGCCAGCGGTGGACCGTGAAGGTGCGGTGGTCAGCTGCGAGGCATTGCTGCGCTGGCACTCGCCGCTGCTGGGCACGGTCTCACCGGGCGAATTCATTCCCATCGCCGAGCGTGCAGGCCTGTTTCCGAAGATCGACAGCTGGGTAATCGACCACGCATTGGCCGGTTACCCACAACTGGTCAGCCTGTTCGGCGAGGGCGTCATCCTGGCGATCAACGTATCGTCGGCGCAACTGGACGATGACCGCCTGTGCAGCTACCTGACTGAACGCGCCGCGCACCATGGTATCTGCACCAGCCTCATCGAAATCGAGCTCACCGAAACCTTCGCCGCTGAACTCAGCAGCAGCACCATGGCGGCGGTGAGTGCAATTCGGATGGCCGGGTTCCGTGTCGCCATCGACGATTTCGGGGTCGGCTACACCTCGATCCAGCAATTGCTCGAATACCCGGCCGATACCATCAAGCTGGACATGGCGATCATCGAGCGACTGACCCGCCCGGAGATGCAGCAAAGCCTCACCGCGATCGTCGCGTTCTGTCAGGCCCAAGGCAAACGGGTCAATGCCGAGGGTGTCGACAGCCTGGAAAAACAATCCGCGCTGCTGCAGGCCGGCTGCGACCTATTTCAGGGCTACCTGATCTCACCGCCGCGTACGGTAGCGGCGCTGGCGGAGTGGGTAGCGGTGCGTACTCGGTCGGAGACCGAGTTGCGTCTGGAACGGTTGCCGCCGCTCACGGCGGTGCAGCCCAGCTAACCGGTGCCTCACCGCGAGCGACTCGTTTCGGGCGCTGGCGACGATTGCTCTCAGCCGGCGCATTGTCTGCCTTTAAAAGGTCCGGCACGGCTGCATCAGCCATTGTCGTCCTGCTCCTTTTCGCCCAGGCGGCGGTACAGCGTTCGTCGGCCGATGCCGAGCAAGGCCGCAGCGCGGCGCTTGTTGCCCTCGACCCGCTCCAGCACGTGCTGGATGTAGCGCAATTCCAGCTCGTCGAGGGTCGGCAAGAGGGGGCCGTCGATCATCAAGCCGAGCAGTTCGTCAGCCTGGCGCTCGGGCGGGTTGTCCTGAAAATTGCCGATGCGTGCCGGCAGGTGCTCCAGTTCGATACTGCGGCCATGGCAGAAGGTCACCGCGCGCTCCATGGCGTTCTGCAACTCGCGTACGTTGCCGGGAAAGGGATAGCGCCTGAGCTGCTCCAGCGCCGCGGGGGACAGGCCCCGCACCGGGCGACCGTCACGTGCGGCGAAATGCGCGACGAAGCCGGCGGCGAGCAGTTCGCGGTCTTCCTCGCGATCGCGAAGCGGCGGCACCTGCAGGATGAAGGTTTCCAGACGAAAGAACAGGTCCTCACGAAAGGACTCCCGGCCGGCGGCGGTTTCCAGCGGCCGGTTGCTGGCTGCGATGATGCGCACATCCACGTTCAATTCGCGCTCGCCACCCACCGGCCGGATGGTGCCCTCCTGTAGCACACGCAGCAGCTTGGCCTGCAGCGGCAGCGGCATCTCGCCAATCTCGTCGAGAAATAGGGTGCCGCCATCGGCCTGCTGAAACAGCCCCTTGTGGGCGCGGCTGGCTCCCGTGAAAGCACCTGCGGCATGACCAAAAAACTCACTTTCCAGCAGTTCGGCCGGCAGCCCGGCGCAGTTGATCGCGAGGAACGGGCGCCCGGCCCTTTCACTTTCGGCGTGCACGGCGCGCGCCACCAGCTCTTTACCTGTGCCACTCTCGCCGATCACCAGGACCGGCCCGGCGGCACGGGCCAATTGGCGGATCTGATCGAACAGCCCGCGCATCACCCGGCTGCGCCCAAGCATGCCGTGGAAACGGTCGTCGCTGAGCAACTGCTGAAAGCGCCGCACCTCGTCGCGTAGATGGCGTGTTTCCAGGGCGCGCGATACGGCGAGGCCGAGGTGGTCGAGATCGAGCGGTTTGGTCAGGAATTCATCAGCGCCTTCCTTGAGCGCCGCCACCGCCTGCTGAATGCTGCCGAAGGCGGTGATCACCAGAAACGCGGGCGCCGCCTGCATCGACTTGACCCGTCGCAGCAGCGCCATGCCATCGGCACCTGGCAGGCGCAGATCGCTGAGCACCAGATCCGGCTCCCAGCCTTCCAGCAACGGCACCGCCTCCTCGGCGCTTGGCACGGCTCTTACGCTGAGTTCACGATCCTCCAGCTCCTCGACCAGCAGCTGACGCAGGCCGTCGTCGTCTTCCACCACCAGCACCCGCTGCGGTGTGCTGTCATCCATTTGCATTGCCATCCTCCTCACCGGCCAGCGCCAACGAAATACGAAATGCCGCGCCACCGAGCGAGCTCTCGACCAGTTCGATCCGCCCGCCGCACTCAGCAACCACGCCGTGAGCCACGGCCAACCCGAGGCCGCTGCCCTGACCCACCGGCTTGGTGGTGAAGAATGGCTCGAACAACGCCGCACGGTGCTGCTCGGCGACGCCAGAACCGTCATCCTCGACCTGGAACAACAGACAGCCCTCTTCCCGCCACCAGCGCAGCAATACCTGTCCGCCGGGGCTGGCCTGGGCGGCATTGCGCAGCAGATTGGTCAGCGCCTGCTCGAAACGAGGCGGATCGACCTCGCAGAACAACGGCTCGGGCGCTGCCTCCAACTGCAGGGTCACGTTCAGGACGGCCAGCTCGTCCGCCACCGCGGCAGCCGATGAGTGCGCCAGCACCTCGGCAGGCATGCGTCGAACAGGTCGCCCGGCGGCACGACCGAAGTCGAGAAGCTGGCGGACAATCTCGCTCAGGCGCTGTACCTGACTGCGGATCTGCAGCAGCCCTTTGCGCTGGCCATCTTCCAGCGTCTCGCTGCGCAGCACGCGCTGGGCCTTACCGTCGATCACACTTAGCGGGCTGCCCAGCTCATGGGCAACGCCTGCCGCCAGCCGACCCACGGCGGCGAGTTGCTGGGAGCGCCGCAAGCGTGCTTCGAGCTCCGCCTCGCGCGTTTTCTGTTCGGCCATGCGCTGCTCGGAATCGGCGATGCTGTCGAGCATCTGATTCAGTGCCCGGCCGAGCACCGCGATTTCCTGCGGCCCACTGCGCGGGGCGCGGTGTTTACGATCACCGTCAGCGACACGGGCCATGCTCTGGGTCAGTTGCTGCAGATGACGGCCAATGGCCGACCAGTGCCCGAGCAGGACGATGCAGACGGCCGCCAGCGCCAGCACCGCCGCCGATATGCCGGCGATGAACCTCAGCCTGCGGGTGTCACGCTCGAAGTCGTTCCAGCGGCGGGTCACCTGCAGCAGCCCGTTGATGCGACCACCGCTCTGCTCCAGCGGCAGAAAGTAGGAATACACCTCACGCCCACGGATGCGCTGATAGCCGCCGCGGCGTTTGCCGTCGGCAGTGAGCTCCTGAATCGAAGTCTGGTCCTGGTCGGGCTCGATGGCGCCGGCGAAGGCCACCAGCTCGCCCTGATCGTCGTAGAGGTAGGCACCGTAGACACGACCAACGCCGAGAACGGATTCCAGCACCTGCTGCGAGGTGCGTTCGTGTTTCTTCTCCAGACTGTCACTCAGCGGCAGCCGAACCGCCCGCGCCACCAGCTCGACCTCTTCCTGCAGACGCCGCTCGCTGTTGCGCTCGACTGTCCACAGCATCAGATAACTGAAGCCGAGCATGATCGCGACCAGGGGAATCACCACCTTCAACAACAGCGCGCCGCGCAGGGTTGAAGTTCTTTGCCAAACTGCTACATGTGCCATTTTGGCACCATACAGAGCGCCTCTCAGCCCGTCGAGGCAAACGGGACGAGCGGCGGAACTGTAGACGAATCAAGAGGTTATCTATTTATCATTGAGCTGGCATGGCTGATGCAACGCCCTGATCGTCTTTTTCAGAACCAGGATCAAGCTCATGACCATGCTCAAATCTCGCGTCGTTTCTGCCAGCCTTCTAGCCCTGTTCATGGCGGCGGGCAGCTCACAGGTGCTGGCGCAGCAGGCCAGCCAGCCGCAGGCGCCGCAGACCGCACCGGCCATGCAGGCCTCGGACATCAGCGATAAAAAACTGGAGAAATTCGCCGAGTCTCTCGATCAGATCATGGAGATCCGCCAGGACTTCACGGCCAAGCTGGAGAAAACCGGCGACCCGGCAGAAGCCCAGCAGCTGCAGCAGCAAGCCAACGAGAAAATGCTGGAGACGGTGCAAAACAATGAGCTGAGCATTGAGGAATACAACGCCATCAACCAGGCGGTACAGAACGACCCTCAGCTGCGTGACAAGGTCATTTCGATGATCCAGAGCTAAGGCTCGTCAGCGTCATCAGAAGCCCCGCTCATCAAAGCGGGGCTTTTCCATGGGCGCTCGTCAGGCGTTCAGTTGGCCCGCTGTGCCAGGCCCTTGAGGAAGTTACGCAGCAACTGGTCGCCACAGACACGGTAGTTGCTGTGCCCGGCCTTGCGGAACAGCGCGTTGAGTTCCGGCTTGGAGACCGGGAAGTCGACCGACTGGAGGATCACATGCATGTCGTCTTCCTTCAGTTCGAAGGCGACGCGCAGTTTCTTCAGCACCATGTTGTTGGTCACCGGCAACTCGATAGGGGGCGTCGGCCGGCTTTCATCCTTGCCGCGCTTGTAGATCACAAGGCCATCGAGAAAGTGCGCCATGATCCGATCGGGACAGGGTTTGAAGCCGTCCTCGTCTTCTTTCTTCAGGTAGGCCAACGCTTCGCTGTCGGGAATCTCGCAACCCGTAAGCCGAGTGATCTCGGCGATCTTGGCGTCGTTGACGTTGAGGATGTAGCGCACGCTGCGCATCACATCGTTATTGATCATGGGTCGCTCCGACTTCAGAACCTAAACAAGGCCCGCATGGTGAAGTTCGTTAACCAGAAAGGGAAGCGAAAAGCTCGCCGGCCCAATAACTGCCACACCCCGTCGGATCAGGCGAACACGGCCGGGCTTTGATCGACAAAATAGAAAGCAGTGAAAAAGCTGCAGCACCTGCGCCCCGAGACCATTGCGGCTGTGGTCACCAACAGCGGACGACATCGAATATTGCCAGGCCGGAGATGGCAGCGCAGATACCCGAGCCGAGGAGAATCGACATGAAAACAATCACCCCGTCATTGGCCACACTATTGTTCTGCACCAGCGCGCTCGCAGTCACCCCCGGCACGCAATGGGATTACTCAGGCGAAAAAGGGCCCGAGAACTGGGCGACGCTCACCCCTGAATTCAACACTTGCGCCGGCGAAAATCAGTCGCCTGTCAACTTGCAGGGCTTCGTGGAAGCGGAATTGAAACCCCTGGCAGTCGACTACAAGGCCGGCGCCAGCGAGGTCGCTAACAACGGCCATACGGTGCAAGTGGCCTACGAGCCGGGCAGCACGCTCACGCTGGATGGCGAGACGTTCCAGCTCATCCAGTTTCACTTTCACATGCCCAGCGAAAACCGCATCAAAGGCCAGTCGTATCCGCTGGAAGGCCATCTGGTGCATGCCGACGAAAACGGCAAGCTGGCGGTCGTGGCAGTGATGTTCAAGGAAGGCCAGCAAAACGCTGTACTCGCCGACCTCTGGAGCGCTCCGCCGACAAGCGGTACGAAACAGCCCGTGGCGCAACAGGTGAACATCCGCGACATGCTGCCAGCTGATCTGGATTACTACCGGTTCAATGGCTCGCTGACCACTCCGCCCTGTTCGGAAGGGGTTCGCTGGCTGGTGCTCAAGCAGCCCATCGTCGCCTCGAGCGCGCAAATCCAAGCCCTGACCGAGGCCGTTGGGCATGCCAACAACCGCCCACTGCAACCGGTGAACGCTCGGGTAATCCTGCAGTAGCTTCCCGCTTAGGCGACCGGCCATCGCGTCCGCGGCGGCCGGCGCCCCCCACTCGATCCTCGTTCATGACAGCCTGCCCCGCCGCAGCTAAACTGCGCGCCGCGCGAGCCACCGGTTTCGCCGCGTCGCCCACTTCACCTCTGCCGGGGCCACCGGCCAGGACCTGTCATGATTCGTATCAACGAACTGCAACTGCCGCTCGACCATCCCGCCGAGGCCCTTCGCCACGCCATTGTGGCGCGCCTGGGAGTCAGCGATACCGAGCTGCTCGACTTCACGGTGTTCAAGCGCAGCTACGACGCGCGCAAGAAGAACAGCGAGATCACCTTTGTCTACATCATCGATGCCAGCATGGCGGACGAGCCGAAGGTGCTGGCGCGCCTGGCCGATGACCGCAACATTCGTGTTTCGCCAGACACCGGCTACTACCCGGTCGGCCAGGCGCCAGAAGGGCTGAGCGAGCGCCCGCTGGTGATCGGCTTCGGCCCCTGCGGCCTGTTCGCCGCGCTGACGCTGGCGCAGATGGGCTTCCGCCCGATCGTGCTGGAGCGCGGCCGTGATGTGCGCAGCCGCACTAAGGACACCTGGGCCTTGTGGCGCAAGAAGGTGCTGAGCCCCGAGTCCAACGTGCAGTTCGGTGAAGGCGGCGCGGGGCTGTTCTCCGACGGCAAGCTCTACAGCCAGATCAAGGACCCGAAGTTCTACGGCCGCAAGGTGATGCACGAGTTCGTCCGTGCCGGCGCGCCGGAAGAGATCATGTTTGTCAGCAAGCCGCACATCGGCACCTTTCGTCTGACCGGCGTGGTTTCAACGATGCGCGAAGAGATCAAGGCGCTCGGCGGTGAGGTGCGGTTTGACAGCCGCGTGGTCGATTTCATCATCGAAGACGGGCGCATCCAGGGCGTGCGCATGGCCGATGGCGAAGAGTTGCGTAGCCGCTACGTGGTACTGGCGCTGGGTCACAGCTCGCGCGACACCTTCCGCATGCTCCACGAGCGCGGCGTCTATATCGAGGCCAAGCCCTTCGCCGTGGGCTTTCGCATTGAGCACCCGCAGTCGCTGATCGATAACGCGCGGCTGGGCAAGTATGCCGGCCACCCTGAACTGGGCGCGGCCGACTATAAGCTGGTCTACCACGCCAAGAATGGCCGCGCGGTCTACAGCTTCTGCATGTGCCCGGGCGGCACGGTGGTGGCGGCAACCTCCGAGCCGGAGCGCGTGGTGACCAACGGCATGAGTCAGTACTCGCGCAACGAGCGCAACGCCAACGCCGGTATCGTCGTTGGCATCAACCCGGACGAGGATTTCCCCGGCGGCCCGCTGGCCGGTGTCGAGCTGCAGGAACGGCTCGAGTCACGCGCCTTCGAGCTGGGCGGTCGGGATTACTGCGCGCCAGGGCAGCTGGTGGGCGATTTCATTCGCGGCAAGCCGTCGAGCGAATTTGGCGAGGTCGAGCCGTCCTACAAGCCCGGCGTAAAGCTGGGCGACCTGGCGCCCTCGCTGCCCGACTACGTGATCGAGGCCATCCGCGAAGCACTGCCGGCTTTCGGCAAGCAGATTCGCGGCTTCGACCGCGCCGATGCGGTGCTCACGGGCATCGAGACACGCACCTCTTCGCCGGTGCGGATCAAGCGCGACAACGAGTCCCTGCAAAGCATCAACACCCGCGGCCTGTATCCCGCCGGTGAAGGCGCTGGATATGCCGGGGGCATCCTCTCGGCAGGTGTGGACGGCATCAAGGTCGCCGAAGCGGTCGCCACGGCAATGCTGGCCGATCTGCAGAGCTGACACTATTCAGCACGGGCGACGGCGATGCCGTTCGTCCGTGCTCCTCTCTCTGTTATCTGCCCATCAAACCCTTTCGCTGCGCGCGGCGGCGGCGCTAACGGCCGCGCAGCGAGACGGCACGGCAAATTTGCAGTGACCTTTTTCGGTCCGTGAGAGGTCGACACCTTTACACGGCTGCTCCCGATGCAGCTGACCCTCTCTAAAAGCGCGAGCGGACCGGATCAGGAGGCAAGGGTGGCGAAGGCAGCAAAAATCATTGGCATCGTGCTGGCGGCCCTGGTGCTGCTGGTGGTAATCGCGGCAGTACTGGTACAAACCCAGTGGGCCCGCGAAAAAATCGAAGCCCAACTGAGTGAACGGCTGGATGGGCGCGCCGTCGAGATCGGCAGCCTCGACGTCGATTGGGGCTTTCCGCTGGGGATCAGCGTTGGCGATGTGCAGGTCGCTAATCCCGAGTGGGCCGAACACCCCTATATGCTCAAGCTTGATGCCATGCAGGCAGAGATCGATGTGGGCGCGCTGTTGACCGGTAACCTCAGTCTGCAATTGCTTGAGCTCGACAATCCCGAGGTTCATCTCGCACGACAGGAAGACGGGCGCTCCAACTGGGCAGCCTTGACCGGCAGCGACAGCGAAAGCAGCGAGCCGCCCATCCAACCAGAGACGATCCGCATCCAGAACGGCCAGCTGACCTATCGCGACGCCAAACTGGACGCACAGGTAGAACTCGACATCGAGACGACCGATAACGGCCCGGGGCAGCGCCAGCTGTCCATCGAAGGCAACGGCAATGTGCAAGGCAAGCCACTGACCCTGAGCCTGACGGGCGAGCCCCCGTCCCAGGCATTTGCCAGCGTTGCTCCCTATGCGGTATCGCTCGATGCGCAACTGGGCAAGATTCAGGCGAGCTTCAAAGGTGAAGCCAAGCAACTTCCAGCGCTTGATGCCCTGCAGGGCAAACTGACGGTGAGCGCGCCAGACTCAGCCGAACTGATGAGCTTCGACAGCCCAGCCATCGACGTGCCGGCCTTCGACTTCAACACCCAGCTCAAGCGTGATGGGCAGCGTTGGGCGTTGCAGGACATGGACCTCAACACGGGCGAAAGTCACCTCGCCGGCTCGCTCGTCCTGGAGCGTGGCGATACGCCCGAACTGACCGCAAAACTGCAAGGCAACAGACTCGACCTCAACCGTTGGGGCGTGATGCGCTTGCTCGACTCCGCACCGAACGGCGCACAGTCGCAAGCCAAGGACAACGAGCAGTCGCTGCAACAAAGCGCTCAAAACCTGCTGCAGCCTTTGCGTCGCTATCGCGGTGAGCTCGACCTCAACCTGGAGGAGCTCCTGTATGGCGATGCCGCACTGAGCGACATCGTGCTCAAGGCCAATCTGGCCGAGCAGCAGTTGAAGATCGAACGCCTGCACGCAGCTCAAGGCGAAGGGGCTGTCGATGCCAGCGGCTCGCTTGATCTGACCAAGAATTCGCTGAGCGGAACGGTCGACCTGACCGTTGAACAGCTAGACCTCGGCCGCGCCCTCGCTCCTTTGGGCTATCCCAGGCTCGGTACGCTGGACGGGGAACTGCACACCCGGCTGGCGCAGAACTCTGCCCGTCTCAGCGACACGCACCTGCGCTATGAAAACCCGACACGGGATCTGCGGGTCGAGGTCGACGCGACTTCCACCGACTCCGGCCTGCAACTGACGGGCGATGCCTGGCGCAACGACGTACCGCTGCAGTTCGAGATCGATGTCGGCGCGCTGGAGGAACTGTTCGTTGATCAACCCTACCCCGTCGAAGGCACGGTCAAGTCGCGCGAAAGTCGGCTGACCGTAAAGGGCACGGTCACCAATCCCTTGCAGTTGGAAGCGGCGGATCTCGCGATTTCGCTTGAGGGGCCGAACCCGGCCAACCTCAATCCTCTGACCGGGTGGAGCCTGCCGTCACTGGCCGGCTACCAACTGAACGGTCAGCTGCTGTGGGAGAACCAGCAACTGCGCCTGCAGGATCTGCGCGCCAACTGGGGCGATAGCGACGTGAGCGGCGACATTCGCCTCAGCCTTCGTGGCCGCCCGATGCTCTGGGCCAACCTGCACTCCGACACGCTCGAGACCTCTGATTTGAAGGCGCCCGATACGCCGACAGACCCGAATGACGGTCAGGTATTTTCCAGCGAGCCGCTGGGACTGGATGCCCTTCGCGACCGCGATGCCATCATTCGCTACGAGGCCGACCAGGTACTGGCAGAAGCAATCCCGTTGAATGCTGTCGACTTCAAAGCCGAGCTGGACGAAGGTGTCTTGGTCGCCGAACCCCTGACCCTATCGATAGGCAAAGGGAAAGCCAATGGCCGGCTGCGACTGGACGTTCGTCCGCAGCAACCCACGGGCGAGCTGTATCTGGATATCACCAGCGTCAACCTCTCCCCGATTCTGCGCGAGGCCGACCTGTCCAAGGTCGCGCAAGACTCCGCAGGCACCATCGGTGGGCAGCTGGACGTCACGCTCGAGGGGCAGTCGCTGGGCGAGATGGCGGCCAACCTCGACGGCAAACTGGAACTCGCCATGTCTGGAGGCAAGCTCGACATGCTGGCCGTGGAGCTGCTTGGCCTGGATGCAGGCGAAGCGGCACTCGCTGCCCTAGCCGATTCGGATCAGGTGGATATGAACTGCACCTACCTGCGCTTCGACTCAACTGCCGGCACCGCCAAACTGGAGCAGTTCTTTATCAGCACGGCCGACAGCAACATCACCGGCGGCGGCACCATCAACCTCGACAGTGAACGACTGAATCTTGCGTTCGAAGCTCGCGCCAAGGACTTCAGTCTGCTGTCCGGCAACTCACCCGTAGAACTGCAGGGCACCCTGAGCGACCCGCAGGTCAGCGTTGTGACCGGCGAGCTAGCCGCCCGTGCCATTGCCAGTGTGGTCGGCGCACTGGTCGCGCCGCCGTTGGCTATCTTGCCGTGGCTGGAAGCGGGCCTCGGTGAGGGCTCCGGCATTGGCTGTCGCAAGGCGCTCAATGAATTCGAGCAGAGCGGTAACTGAACCCGCAGACGACAGGTAGCGACGGTCAACGCGAACCGCCCATGAGGCGAGCGAGCGTACCGTCTGCCTGCAGCGTTTCGAACGCGGCCTGCGTGCGCAGGACGGTGGCATCGTCGGTCTGACGGCTGAACGCCATATACAGCTGCGTCGAATTTCCGGGGGAGAGCGTGCGCTCGACCTCGCTAGGATCCAGGCCGGCCTCTTTGCACTGCGCAAGCATGTCTCGCTCGGGCATCGGTATCAGATCAACCTGACCATTGAGCAGGCGTTTGAAGTTGTCACTGTTGTGCGCCGTCACCACGATCTTCTTGAAACCGTTGGCCTGCAGATACTGATGGCGCACATCGTCGCGCAACACACCGACCCGATAGGCTTTCGCTGCCTCTAGGTCGGGCACCTTGATATCGTCTCGCTCACGTAATTTGTAGAAGTGATAGTCGATGCTCATGATCTCCCCCACCCAGCGGAACAACGCCTCGCGCTCCGAGGTGCGCGCGATGAGGTAGATCAGCACGCCTGGCTCCTGCAGCGCCATGTCGTAGGCACGCGCCCATGGATACAGACCGATCTGGTAATCATCCAGCCCTGCACGCTGCAAGGTCGTCTCGACCACTTCGGTGGCCGCGCCACTGACCTTGCCCGCTTGCAGGTAGCTGTAGGCCGTCTCCTCGGTCACCACCCGCAACGGCCCGGCATGTGCGACCGCGCCAAGTAACCCCAGGGAAACAGCGATCCAGGCAATTGGGCGCATCATGCGGTCCTCGCGATCATCAGTCGGAAATACGGTTGCGGCCCTGCGTCTTGGCTCGATAGAGAGCCTCGTCGGCGCGGCGCAGCAGTTGTTCGAATTGGTCCATGCTGTCCGCGTCGAAGCCGGCGAGGCCAATACTCAGCGTGACATGGGGCGAAACGGCCGAGGTCTCATGTGGCAGCGCCCGCTCGGCCAGTCGCTGCTGCAGCCTTATCGCCGAACGATGCGCGGACTCGGCATCCACACCGGGCAGCAGTACGACGAATTCCTCACCGCCGAGCCGCGCGACCACCTCGCCAGCACGGGCAAACACGTACCTGAGCGTATCGGCTACCCACTGCAAGCATTGGTCGCCCTGCGCATGGCCGTAGTGGTCGTTGTAACGCTTGAAAAAATCCACGTCGCACATCAACACGGTCAGAGGCTGGCCGAGACGCATCGCGCGGCGGAATTCGACTTCCTTGATTTCGTCGAAATGCCGGCGATTGGCCAAGCCGGTTAGCGGGTCACTACGTGAAAGCTCTTCCAGCAGCACATTGGCAGCCCGCAATTCGGCAGTACGTTCCTCGACCAGCTCGGCGAGGCGGTCGCGGTGCGCGGCCAGTGCCAGCTCGTCCTGATGTTGCCGCTCGAGGTAAGCCGACAGTTTTAGCTGGACACTGTTGATGCCCGACTCCAGCAGGCTCAGCTCATCCTGGCGTTTTACCGACCGATCGAGGCGCAGAGTCTGGTCGAGATTTTCCGGAGTCAGGCGGGTTAGGTGCTGGGCGATCCGACGCACGTGCAGCGTGACCGTGCTGTTGAACATCCACATGATCAATCCGGCCAGCAGGAGCGACTGGATGACTTGGGTGATGATGATCTTGGTCACGTCGGCAACGAGCCGTTTCCAGAGCAGCCCTTCGTCGCCTTCGAGCCTGAGCTCGCCCACCGTCTCGCGGGCCCCGTCGTAGGCTTCATAGGTCAGACGACGCTGCAGCACCGGCGCGCGGTGCTGAGGCTGCTGCTGCGGGCGCTGGCGTTGAATGACTTCCGGTGCGCGACCGGCGCGGAAGATCCGCAGTTCGACGCGGCCAACCGGCTCGGCCATGGCCACGCTGTCGAGCTGCGTTTCCAGTGCATCGCTGTCCATTTCCCAGATGGCTTTGGCCAGATTGCTCTGAAATACCTGGTCGATCAGCACCAACTCGGCATTCATTGCCGAGCGGCCATCCTCCCAGGCCAGCCAAGTCCGCAAACCCACGGTCGCGGCGGTAAACAACAGACAGAAGCCGAGCGTCGCCAGTACCAGACGACGCCCAAGCGAGCTGCTGGGCCGCTGCGCGCTCGCTGAGGTGACGGAGGCCGATGTATTGACGTTCATTCCAACCAGCGTGCGGCGATAGTGTCATAGCGGCCATCGGCACGGATGCGCGAGAGCGCCTGGCGAAAGCGCTCGACCACCTCATCCGGCGTGTTGCGACTGAAGGCCATGCACAAGCCGTTCGCGCCGCCGAGGTCGTCCAGATTCAGTTGAGGGACCGCAGTATCGCCAGGGCTGCCACTGGCCTGACGGACCAGATAGTGAGCGTTCAGCTCGTTGGAAATCCACAGGTTCACACGCCCAGCCTTGAGCTTTTCGTAGTTGTGCTCGTATTTGTTGCTCGACTGCAGGTTGCGGCCGATGACGAACCCCTTATCGATCAGGTACTGCTCACCGACATCCTCTTTCACGGTGGCGATCTGGTACTGGCGGGCGTCGTCGAGACTCTTGAGGTTGAACTCAGTGCCAGGCAGCGAGAACAGGAACCAGCGCGTGGGCGCGATAACACCTACCCACTTGAACAGACCCTCGCGCTGCGGTGTGCGGGCAATTGAGTAGATAAGAACATTCTCCGAGTTCAGCGCGATGTCGTACGCGCGTGCCCACGGCATCGACTGGATACGCGCAGCCTCCCCCACTTCGTCCAGAACAGCCTGTACCACCTCGGTGGCCATGCCGGTGAGCTTGCCGTCGACCGTCATGTTGTAGGGAGGCAACTCCTCCGTGACGACCGTAACACCGTGTGCACAGGCGGCCTGGACGCCGAATAGCGATGCGACTATCCACAAGGCTAGTGTCAGGCGGCGGAGCGAGGTTCGAAGCATCGGGCGACCTCCCGGACGACTAACGTCCGGCGAGCAACAGGAGAGGGCCATCATGATGGCATCATTCAAACGGCAGCTGAGCACTCTTTAGTCGGCACAAGCGGGGCTGACTTGAACGCTGGGACGCTTCTACTTCAAGCCCGGCGACGGGCGGGAGGTTTGATCGCTCGAACGATCTGGAAAGAGCGCCCCGAGGCACTTCTACACAACTTTACGGACTGCTCGGCCGGTCGCCTTTGCTTAACGCAATGTATGCCGTACCAACGTCACGATGGTCGGCATCCAGGCTCATCCGTCGTCGCAACGGAGTGGCAGCTCCGCTCAGCCTTCACACCCGTGAACGCACCTGCCGCGGACTGATGCCGAACTGCCGCTTGAAGGCTGTGGCAAAGTTGGCTGGGCTGTTGTAACCGGCGCGCCAAGCCGCTTCAGTGACGGTTGCGCCTTCTCGCTCCAGTGCCTCGCGTGCGCTATTCAGACGCCGCCCGCGCTGGTATTCGAATACCGTCATGCCCTTGAGTGAGCGGAACTGGCGCTGCAACGTCGTCGCGTTGACGCCCGTTTCGCGTGCGATGTGATCAAGGCTCCAACTGTCGGCTTCGCCGCTATCAAGCATTTCGACGAGGCGCTGCAGCCGGCGGTATTCCTGGGGCCGCAAACCGTGTTCTACCACGGTCGTCGCCTCGCCAAGGCTGGCAAGCGCTTCGCAGGCAATGTCCAGCGCCCGGCTTTCCAGATACAGGCTGGCCAGTAAGGCGTCGTAGCCCGGTGGATTGAGCATCTGGTCAGCCAATGTCAGCAGGCGCGACGAGGGTTTCCAGACACGAGGCGTCAGGTGACTGCCCATGAAGCGTCGAATTGCTCCGTCTGTCGCACCCACGCCTTCGCCACGCCCTTCGAACCAGTCGGGCGTCAGGCTCACCACCAACTTCCGAATATGACTACCGCGGCGTGCCTGACGACGGAACTGTACCGGCTCGTTCATCGAGACTGCGACGCCCTCAGGCGCATGCCGGCTTGAGGGATGACCGAGCGTCAACGAAAGGTCGCCATAGCTGACCTGACTCTGCCCCTGAAGAAAGAGCACAAAGGACACTCGCGGATCCACGGTGTTTTCGGTAACGAAGTCCTGCAGTTCCTCGCAATCGGACCAATGCAGGGAAAGACCGTCACGCAGCTGTGCCCATTTCACCCGGCCATAGAACAGGCGGTCATCGCCGCCGTCTGGCAAGTGCAGACCAGTCCGGCTAGTCGCCGGCAGCTCGTCGCCACGGATGATGTGATCGGGTTGGTTCATGCAGCACTGCCTCTCGCACGCGATTGCAAAGCAAATACTCGGTTGCGCAAAGGTTCGCAAACCGGACGCATGGCAGACTACGCGCCGACATCTTTTGATGCAAATCGTTATCATTAAGCGCCGCGAACCTTTGCCATTTGCGCATTGCCCTGCGGCAGGAGCCGACCCATGGACAGAACCCCTCGCACCCTCAGCCTCGGACAACGTTCGCGGCGCCTGCTGCTGGCCGGCTTGCTTGCGCCTTTTCCGCTAAGCGCGCTGGCACAAAGCGTTTCCGTGCAGAACGAGCCGGTCGAATTGGAAAGCATCACGGTCGAGGGCAACCGCCTGTACGACATGCCGTCGTCGGAGCAGACCGGCGGCTACACGGTGCAAGCAGCGACGGTTGGCACAAAGACACCTGCCGAGCTGCGCGATATCCCGCAGTCGATCACCGTTTACACAGACGATTACATCAGGGATCGCCAGTTCGTGAACCTTGACGACCTGGCCAAGTACACCGCGGGCCTACGTACCCTGACCAACGACAGCGGTCGTTCGTCGATCTATGCCCGCGGCTATGAGTACGATGAGTTCAATATCGACGGTCTCCCTGCACCCATGGCCAGCATCCACGGCACGGTTCCGTCGCTTTCGCCGTTCGACCGGGTAGAGATCATGCGCGGTCCTTCGGGTCTGTTCAGCAGTACCAGCGAAATGGGCGGCGTCGTCAATATGGTACGCAAGCGCCCGACGCGCCAGTTCCAGGGCAGCCTGACTGGCCGCTACGGCAGTTGGGACCAGAACTATCTGGAAGCCGACCTCTCCGGTCCGCTCGATGAAGCGGGTCACATACGCGGACGCACAGTTGTCTCTCGCGCCGACAGCAATGGCGAGGTGGATTACAACGAGAACACCAGTGAGAGCTTCTACGGCGCGCTGGACATCGACCTGGGAGACGCAACCTCGCTTTCGCTAGGACTGATCCACCAGACCAAGGACATCGCTCCCCATAACGGCTACCCCACCGATTCGGCCGGAAATTTGCTCGACTGGAGTCACTCGACCTACCTAGGCGCCGACTGGAACGACTTCAACGGTCGCACCACCGATGCAATCGCCGAGCTGACTCACCGCTTCGATACTGGCGGCTATGGCCGACTGGCCGTGCGGGGCTCCACGCGTGACACCGACTATCTGTACGCCTATACCGGCAGCGCTGTGGCAGCCAACGGCAACACTCGGATGGTCGCCGCCGGGCGTGACTTTCAGCAGGATGCACTGGCCGTCGATGCCAGCTACAGCCAGCCGTTCGAGCTGCTGGGCCAGGTCAGCGAATTCGTGGTCGGCAGCGATTTCAAACGCTACGACAGCGACTACCGCAACGGCAGTGCTGTCCTCGGCACGGTCGATATCTTTGGCTATCAGCCCACGCGCTTTGCCAAACCGGACCTGAGCTATTCAACACGCGTCAGTAGCGACGATCAGGAAGCAGGTCTCTACGCCAAGCTGACGTTCCGGCCGATCGAAAGGTTGGCGCTCATCGGTGGAGCTCGTGTCAGCTGGTATGAAGGCGACGCCACCTCAACGAATCTCAAAACAGGCGTCGTTGCCTCGGATGAGCAGCATGAGAACGGCCACGTCACGCCTTACGGTGGCTTGGTGTTCGACCTCGACGAACGGCATTCGCTGTATGCCAGCTATTCGCAGGTCTTCAAGCCTCAATCCGAGACTGACGCTAACGGTGAGCTCATCGACCCGCGCGAAGGCGAGCAATATGAAGTCGGCATCAAGGGCAGCTATTACGGCGGGGATCTGAACGCCCGTGTCACCGCCTTTCAACTGACCGACGAGAACCGCGCCACGGATGCCGACGGATTGTCCGGAACTGCGGATTACGCAGCGGCTGGCAAGGCGCGTATCCGCGGTGGTGAATTTGAGGTCAGCGGTTACCTGACGCCTCAGTGGGAGCTGATTGCGGGCTACACCTACATGGAGACTGAAAACCTTGCAGGTGACGAGAACGTTCTGTTCGTACTCATGCCCACACACCAGGCTTCTTTGTGGAGCAAGTACACCCTGGCGGGCGGACCGCTACGTGGATTAGGGCTGGGCGCAGGTATCAGCGCCATGAGCGACTTTTCCTACGAACGCCAAGGGATCACCGTTAGCGCACCGGGGTATGCCGTGGTCGACGCCAAGCTGTCGTACCCGGTCACCGAGCAGCTCAGTGCGACTTTCGATGTAAACAACCTGCTCGATCGCGACTACGTTTCGCGCGTTGGCAGCACCTCGACCTTCAATTTTCAGGGTCCGTCACGCAATTTCACCATCGGCGCGCGGTACGAGTTCTGATCCACTCGCCGCCGGCTTCGGGGTCGGCGGCGCTTAACGGAGACATTCATGCCCAAGTTTCATGCCCGCGTCGCAACGCCACGCGCATCACGCAACATGACCCGCCTGTTCAAGCACTTTGCCCACAAAGGCGAAGTCCGACTCGATGAGCAACGAGCAGAGGTCGTGTTCGTCTTTGGTGAGTGCCGCATGTTTGCCGGACCTGATCAACTCTTGATCGATTGCCAGGCAGCGGCTGGGGAGGCAGAAAAACGCCTTCGTTTTGTGATAGCCGATCACCTCAACCGTTTTTCCGGTGACGAGGCGTTGCAGGTCGAATGGCAGGATGGCCCTCTGCCGGATGCGCCTGCCGAGCGGCCAGCATGAATGCCTTGGTGGCGCTGCTGATTGCCAGCCTGGGACTCGGCTGTGCGTCGGCTCGAGCCGCCGAGGCGGGCGGGTGGAAGCCAGTGGTGCTACCGCAAGCTGAACAACGCGACATACATTCGCGCAACACCGGCGACGATTACAGGATCTTCATTTCCCAGCCTCAGCAGCCGGCGCCACCGGGTGGCTATCCGGTGCTCTACGTGCTTGATGGCAATGCGTTGTTTCCAATGCTGGCAGTTCAAGCCAATGCTCGTGAAAGCCGCCCGGATCCCTCAACACGCGCGTCGGTGGTAGTGGTGGGTATAGGCTATCCTGGCGACGCGCTGTATGACGTCGACAGACGAGCCAGAGACTACACTCCCCCAGCCCTAGCGGCGAACCATGAAAGGGACGATGCGCACTACGGTGGAGCCGACCAGTTTCTGGCTTTCGTGCAAACCGAACTGAAACCTCTAATCGAAGCCCGATACCCGATTGATCCTCATCGGCAGACGCTGTTTGGGCACTCTCACGGCGGACTATTCACGCTGTATACCCTGATGAGCGAGCCTGACGCTTTCCAGAATTACCTGGCGGCCAGTCCCTCGATCTGGTGGAACGATCGTCAGCTGCTAGAACAGAGCGGCCCTCCGCTCTCCGAGTCGAACCTACAATCAAAGCATCTGTGGATGACTGTCGGGGAAGCTGAGGAACCAGAACCGTTACTGGGTAAAGTTGCTACATCCGAGCGTGAGCGACGCCTTGTTGCCCGACGGATGCGCAGCAACGTCCAGGGATTGTTCGAGAGCTGGGCATCACTGGAGGGCCACGGTCTGAAGCGCACCCTGACCATCCACCCAGGCGCCGGCCATGGCGAGAACGCTACACTCACGGCAGCCGACGCGATCAATTTTGCACTGCAAGCTGACGCGCCTCTTCGCTAGGCGCGGTCTGCGAACCTCCAATCGCTCCTCAGCCAGCTGCCGTTCGCCCTGAAGCTCTATAAAGCGCCATTCACGGGGTACCAGCTCACCAGGCTCGATGAATTCGAATGCCATGACGTGCAGGATCGCAGCTCGCACAAGCCTCTCCACCACTTCGCAGCGGTCGTGGCGCTGGCCGTTAGGATCGACAAACACCGGAAGTGAGGTACAGCAAAGTGAGCGGCGTATCGCTGGCACGCTTGCTCGCCATCAAGCAGGTTTATTGCCGAAAGTCCTGGATCTTGGCGGTAACGACGCAAACTTGGGTGGCCAATACCGGTCCCATGTGGTGTTAGAGTCGCAGCCCTCAACCATCCGTAGGAGAAACCATGCGCGCATTGTTTACCGCCGCCTTCCTGACATTGCCGATGACCGTTGCGTCGTTTTGCTTTGCCGCCGAATCGCCAGTCGGACGTTGGCAGACCATTGATGATGAAACCGGCAAGCCCAAGTCCGTCGTCCAAATACAGCAGGCGGCTGATGGTTCGCTTAACGGTGAAGTGGCGGAGATTCTGCGCTCCGAGCAGGGCCCGAACCCCTTATGTACGGCGTGCGAAGGTGAGCGCAAAGACAAGCCAATCGCAGGAATGACTATCCTATGGGGCCTGCAGCCGGATGGCGAGGGCGTCTGGAGCGGCGGCACTATCCTCGACCCAGCCAAAGGCAAGACCTATCGCGCCAAGGTCACCCTGCTTGAAGGTGGAGGCAAGCTTGAGATGCGCGGTTACATCGGCATCGAAGCGTTGGGCCGCACCCAGACATGGGTACGTCAGTAGCTGGGGAGGCCTCGAGCCCAGCCGGTCATCCGGCATGGCCTGAACAGCTCAGCGGTGCTCCGCACGGCATAGCCGGTTCGCGGTCCAATTTGCATGCATTACTTCCCTTTCGCCCCGAACCAGAGCCGGCAGGCGACGTATCGTGCTCTATGCATCCTATGCCTGCTCTGCATTGCTCCAACGTCCGTCGCAGACGAGAAGCTTGAAGCAATCGTCGATAATGCTGAACGCCTGGAGCAACTTGAGACGTTGATAGTGGCTCGTCATGGCGAGGTGCTGGCCGAGCGGGGTTACCGCGGTCATCGAACGAACTCTCCGACTAATATAAAGTCGGCGTCCAAGACAATACTCTCAGCCTTGGTTGGGATAGCCATTGATAAGGCTGTTCTTTCAGGCACTGACCAGCCGATCGCTGATCTGATCGGAGGCGATTTCCCAGCGAAGCCGGACGCTCGACTGCTGCAGGTCACTGTAGGCAATCTCCTATCAATGCAGGCCGGCCTCGGCTCAACCTCAGGGCCTAATTATGGGTTATGGGTGGCGAGTCCGAACTGGGTACGCGCGGCACTGGCGCGACCGTTTGAGGCTGAGCCTGGGGAGGCAATGATTTATTCCACCGGATCAAGCCACCTGCTGTCAGCAATTCTCACCCGCAGTACCGGAAAAGCCACACTACAGCTTGCGCGCGAGTGGCTGGCACCACTCGACGGCTTTGATATCAGTGCCTGGACACGAGATCCGCAAGGCATCTACCTGGGCGGTAACGAAATGGCGATGACCCCTCACTCGCTGTTGGTCTTTGCTGAGCTATATCGACGCGGAGGCATAACAGCATCTGGGGATAGGCTGCTGTCACAGGACTGGATCGAAGCATCCTGGACGCCCCGCACCCGCTCGCGGTACACCGGTCATGGCTATGGTTATGGCTGGTTCATTACCGAGTTGGGCGGCGAAGATATCCGTTATGGTTGGGGCTTCGGCGGGCAGATGCTTTACGTGGTTCCGGGGCTCGATATGTCCGTCGTAATGACCTCTGATACCCGACCTTCCAGTGGCGCCTTAGGGCACCGCGACGCTCTGAATCAGCTTCTCGGCGACATTATTGAGGCGGTGCGCTCCGACAGTTAGAGCACCAGGGAACGGAAGCGTCGAGTTAGCTACAGCGCAACCAACGCCGTTCAACATAACTGTAAGGGCACTTGCATAAGACTCTGGGTGCTACGAGCAGCCCGTTGCAAGCTGCTCAGAGCACTTTGCAGCGCCGCCCTTTAATCAGCGCAATCCAATGCGTGCGCCAGCTGGCCGCGGGCCTTGCAGGAACCATGCTAATGGCAAAAATGCGCTCATTTTTTAGCGCGCAAAGACAAACCCCCGATCCTCTGTGGACCACCACGCTTACTGAACAAGAGCAGAGCAACCAGCGACCTTTCTAGAGAGGACCAGGCACAGCGGAATGCATCCGCCCGCATCGCGGGATTGAGCCATTCGCTCGAAGCCGAGGGTCGTTCTGGCGCGGTATTAGCGCCTGGCTCTGGGCCTGCAAGCGTCCGGCAACCCGCGCAGACCACTGATGACTTTCTCGCGTTCTCTTCGCTGCCAAGTCGGGCCGCGATGGCTCGCCCGTTCTGAAAGTCAGTGGCCGCGGGCTACGGAATCATTTACCGGGCAGAACTGTGCCGCGGATTTCGAATTTTTAGCGCTCAAAGACAAACCCCCGATCCTCTTACGAAGATCGGGGGTTTGGTGTAGAAGCTTGACGATGACCTACTCTCACATGGGGAAGCCCCACACTACCATCG
>Ga0207893_1000095_pt1 | contig 68429 bp, 67 predicted proteins | sample MalvirmetaMSP121_FD_184233 | JGI IMG/M metagenome (GOLD analysis project Ga0207893, IMG submission 184233) | Marine viral communities from the Deep Pacific Ocean - MSP-121 (SPAdes) | ecosystem: Environmental > Aquatic > Marine > Oceanic | place: Pacific Ocean | collected 2001-06-02 | reverse complement strand
GTGAGCGAACTGGAAAAGCTCGCGCAGAACCTCTACATCAGTGCGCCGACCATGGCGCAGCATGCCGCTCTGGCCTGTTTCGAGCCGGCCACGCTCGAGATCCTTGAGGCGCGTCGCCGCGAATTCGCCAAGCGTCGCGATTTCCTGCTACCGGCGTTGCGCGAACTGGGCTTCGGTATCGCGGTGGAGCCGGAAGGCGCTTTTTATCTATACGCCGATATCAGCGCCTTCGGCGGCGATGCCTATGCCTTCTGCCAGCACATGCTGGAAACCGAATTTGTCGCCATCACGCCCGGGCTGGATTTCGGACGCCACCAGGCCGGTCATCATGTACGTTTCGCCTACACACAAGATCTGCCCCGGCTGGAGCAGGCGGTGGAACGCATTGCCCGTGGTTTGCAGAGCTGGAAAGGCTGATGCAGTTCTCGACACCTCTCGAGCGGGGACGCCTGATTCGGCGCTACAAACGCTTCCTTGCCGATGTGGTCACCGATGCGGGTGACGAACTGTGCATCCATTGTCCGAACACCGGGTCGATGCTCAATTGCATGGGCGAGGGCGCGCGCGTTTGGTTCCAGCGCAACAGCGATCCCAAGCGCAAGCTGCCGGGGACCTGGGAGCTGGTGGAAACGCCGCAGGGGCGCCTGGCCTGCGTCAACACGGCACGCGCCAATCGACTGGTCGAAGAAGCCCTGCTGGCAGGCGTGATTGGGGAATTGAACGGCTTCACCGCGCTCAAGCGGGAGGTGGCCTACGGGCTCGAAAACAGCCGCGTGGACTTTCGGCTCGACTATCCCACCGGACCGGCGTTCGTTGAAGTCAAAAGCGTGACCCTGGGATTCGCTGATACGGCTGTTGCGGCCTTTCCCGATGCGGTGACGGACCGCGGCGCTCGCCATTTGCGCGAACTGGCGGTGCTGGCACGTCAGGGCCTACGGGCAGTACAACTGTATTGCGTCAACCTCACTGATATCGAGGCCGTGCGCCCTGCTGGCGAGATCGACCCGCGCTACGCCGCCGCGCTGCGGGATGCTGTGGAGGCGGGCGTCGAAGTGCTGGCCTATGGTGTCGAGCTGTCGCCTGAAGAGATCCGGCTGGTACGTCCGTTGCCGGTCATTCTCTGACCAGGCCTGGCGCGACCGGCAGGGCCCGGTCGCGATTCGCACCCTTTACCGGCGGCTCGGTGTTACCCGCCAGATCACGTTACCGACGTCATCGGCCACCAACAGCGCGCCGGCCTTGTCCACTGCCACGCCTACCGGGCGACCCATGGCCTGCTCATCCTCGTTGAGAAAGCCGGTCAGCACGTCTTGGGCAGGGCCGTCCGGCTCGCCATTGTTGAAGGGTACGAAAACCACTTTATAGCCACTGCGCGGTTTGCGGTTCCATGAACCATGCTGGCCGATGAAAGCACCGTGTCGGTAGTGCTCCGGCAGCAGCGACCCTTCATAGAAGGTCAGGCCGAGAGAGGCTGTGTGTGCGCCAAGCGCATAGTCGGGCACGATGGCTTTGGCCACCAGATCCGGACGTTGCGGCTTGACCCGCTCGTCGACGTGCTGACCGTAATAGCTGTAGGGCCAGCCGTAGAAGCCACCGTCCTGTACAGAGGTCATGTAGTCCGGCACCAGGTCGCTGCCGATTTCGTCGCGCTCATTCACCGTGGTCCACAGCTTGCCGCTGTCAGGCTGCCACGCCAGACCATTGGGGTTGCGCAGGCCGGAGGCGAACAGCCGCAGCGTTTTGTTCTGCGGGTCAACTTCGAGAATGGCCGCGCGGTTTTCTTCAGCTTCCATGCCGTTCTCGGCAACATTGCTGTTGGAGCCGCTGGTGACGTACAGCCGTGATCCGTCCGGGCTGGCGATGACGTTCTTGGTCCAGTGATGATTGATCGGCCCTGCGGGCAGATCGACGACTTTCTCACCCGCCGCGTCGATGCGGGTAACGCCTTGTTTATAGGGGAAGCGCACCAGAGCATCCGTGTTGGCGACATACAGCTGATCGCCTATGAGCGCCATGCCGAACGGTGAGTGCAATCCCTCGAGAAATACCGAGCGGTCTTCGAGCGTGCCGTCACCATCGCGGTCACGCAGCAGCGTAATACGGTCGGCGCTCTCGCCGCCGGAGCCCGCCCGCGCCATGACCTTTTTCATGATCCAGCCACGAATGCCCTGGCCGTCCTCCGGTTTTGCGGGCGCATTGCTTTCGGCCACGAGCACGTCACCATTGGGCAGCACGTAGAGCCAGCGCGGGTGGTCGAGATTGTCGGCGAATGCTCGAACCTGCAATCCGGCGGCCGCTTGCGGAGTCCGATCCTCAGGCCATCCGGTGGCTTCGGCGATATTAACAGTCGGGATCAGCGTCTTGTTTGGCGCGGGCAGCGCAGGGTCCGGCCCGTAGCCGGCCTCGACTGGCAGTGTGGCGGTATCGCCGCAGCCGGCCAAGCCAAGCATAAGCGCCCCGGTGGTCAGGTAAGCGTAACGGTTATGCATGATCTACTCCTGAAGGAAAGCCGCAGGCGGTTGTCATGGGGCGTCATCCTGATCACGCCCCTTCTTTTCGGCACCGGCTGACCTATGCGCCGCATGCTGCTCCAGGCGAGGCATCAGCAAAAAGATCACCAGTGCGAAGGCCGTGGTCATCACCGCGGTGGATTCGTGACCCAGCCCCGTGGCAACCCCGATGGCGGCGGTCAGCCAGATGCCGGCGGCGGTGGTGAGGCCTTTAACGTCCTGAACCGAGCTTCCCTTGAGAATAGTGCCAGCGCCAAGAAAGCCAATGCCGGTGACAATGCCCTGCATGACGCGTGAGAGGTCCTCGATGGGCATTCCTGCTTCGAGGGGCACCAGCACGAAGAGGGCAGCGCCGAGCGACACCAGCATGTGGGTTCGCAGGCCGGCAGCCTTGCCCTTGTATTCCCGTTCGTAGCCGAGCACACCCCCCAGAAACGCGGCCAGAACCAGCCGTACGGTGACGCGAATCGCATGTTCGAAGTCAGGGATGTCGGAGAATTCCGAGGCGACGGTGCGGCTCAAAATGTCCCACCATTCCATGCATTCCTCCCTTGCCAGTAGTGGACGCCCTTTGCCGTTCGAGTGCCGCCTGGCTTCAGCGGTTCACTCGACGACCTCGAAGCGCAGCATGCCGATCATCTGGCCGGCCTCGGTCATCACCCGTATGCGCCATTTACCTTGGGCCTGCGCGGGGAAGTTGCGCTTGTGAGTCCATGCGCGGTAGCCGGCATCCCGGCCGCCACTGATCTCCAGGGGAATACGATCGACTCGTCGTCCGTTGTGTGTCCACTCATGATAGATGCGTTCTTTCAGGCCGCGCGGCGCGTTGATCGCGGTAAACGCATAGAGGCCATTGCCATGCAGCTGTTGGCTGGTCAGTTCACGCAGGCGATTGCCAGGCTTGCGCGACTCATCGTCGAGGGTCATGGTCACTGCAACATCCGTCAGCCAGAGCGTCGCCGGCGGCACCCAGGTGCGGCCCAGCCAGCCGGCCAGGCCGACCACGGCGGCGAGCGACAGTATTCCCAGCACGCTTTTCCAGTTCCATGAGGTGAACAACCCGCCGAGACTCGGCAGGGCCAGCACCACGGCGATGCCCAATGCCCAGAGGTAGGTCTGCGGTGTCGACAGGTGAAAGATGATCGGCAGCGCAGTCAGCAGAACGGCGAACAGTGTCAGCGCGTGAAAAGCCAGGTAGACCCAGCGTCGCGGCGCCAGCCACTTGTAATAGAGCGGGTCAACCAGCGAGACCAGCGCTGCCACGCCCAGCAGCACGGTGAACGCGGCCTGGCCGCTGTTCCAGGTGGTGGTGATAAAGAAGAAGGGAATGATGAAGAACAGGCTTTCCTGGTGGACCATCTGCGTCACGTAGCGCAGCAGCGGCGGCGGCACCTTCCAGCCGAAGCGACGTTCCAGGCCGGTGCGCAGACTTTTTTCCAGCATCAGCCAGAGCCAGCTGACCAGCATCAGCGCGGCGATGAACTTGGCTAACCCGGCCTGGCGTTCAACCAGCACGAAACTGGCCAGGCCCGAGCAGAAACCGAACAGTGCAAAGGTGCCGGGGTAACGGCTTATCAGACGAGAAGCAAGCCCGAACAGCGCCTGCAGGCGGGCTTTCAAAGGCATGGGGTGCTCACGAGCGGGGTGTCTCCGGGAAAGGGCGCGGCATTATGTAGGGCCGCTGCCCTGCGATTGTCGCGCGAAACCCGCCGCGATTCGATCACCGGCGAGCCGAATAATCACAGCTCCCTGCGGCCGGTCGTGGCGTGCCTAGCTGCCTATGGCCGAGTTTCAATGGCTTGCTCGACGGCGGCACACAGCCGGTCATAAGCGCGCGCCGTTTCTGCCGACAGGCGAACCAGCGGCAGGCCAATGGTCTGACACAGTTCATCGACGAAGGTGTTAGCCGCGTTTGCCGGTTCCATTTCGATGGCGCATTGCGGCTCCAGTGTCGTCCTGTCGCACAGCAGAAAATCGAAGCGGGCTGCCGAGATGCGGTTGACTGCCCGGTACCAGTGCGAACGGCGCGGGATGGCGGTCACGTCGACGACGTCCGCCAGGCGCACCTTGGCAAGGATGACGAAACGCTCGCCCATCGCCGCCTGCAACAGCTCTAGCAGCTCACGTTCGCTGGGTTGGAACAGCGGCTGCTTCAGCGCGTAGGGAAGGCGCAGGGCTGGGTGGTTGTACTGTCGTTGCTTGATGAAAAAGACCAGCGCAAAGCAGACGAAAGCCGCCAACACCATGGCGAGGAAGCTCATCATTGGAGCGGCACCGACATCAACAGGCGAGTTGAATGAGGGCGCGGGATGGCAGCAGCTGACCGGGACAACATGAGAGGTTCCTTGAGTAGGCCTATGCGATTGGAGGCGTTGCCCCCAGGGAAGTTCGTTGTGGCGCGGTACAGCTTTCTGCTGATGAGGTTATCCCGGATATCTGTTAGGCGTTCTGTGGATAAGCTTTGGGTTGAAGGCTGTACGCCATGAATCACGAGGCTTGCAGCGGTTTGTTCGTTTTTTAACCGAACCGCTTGTGGGCTGTAAGACGGCACGGCAGCAAAGGTTATGCAAGGCTTTTCGGGTATGTTTGCCGCCTCGCCTGGTGGGCTTCTTCCAGTTATCCCCGGTTACTGTGGAGAGTGCTGTGGATAACCATCGGCGAACCCATTGCAAGCCACGGAGCACGCTGCCTGCACAGATCTGGTTGTTTTCTGTACAGGCCGAGCGGCGAGCACTTACGCAGGTGCGCGCTTGCCCCAGCGCGTCTCGGCGCTCGGCTGCCAGTCGTGGAGGAGCTTCAGCAACGCCTCGGGCGAGTCGCTGCGCTGGAGCATGCCGCGGTGTGGAGCCTTGACGAAGCCCTCGTCCACCAGATGGTCGAGAAAGTGGCTGAGCTTGCTGTAGAACTGATTCGTGTCGAGCAGGCCAAGCGGTTTGCCGTGGTAGCCCAACTGTCCCCAGGTCCAGACCTCGAACAGCTCTTCGAGCGTGCCGAGGCCGCCCGGAAGCGCAATGAAGGCATCCGAGAGCTCGGCCATCCGCGCCTTGCGCGCATGCATGCCGTCGACCACCTCCAGCCGTGTCAGTCCGGTGTGGCCGACCTCGGCGTCCTTGAGGCTCTGGGGAATAATGCCGATAACCTCACCGCCAGCGGCCATCGCGGCATCGGCTACCACTCCCATCAGGCCGACCGCACCGCCGCCGTAGACCAGCCGGATGCCGCGTTTGGCCAACGTCTGGCCCAAATTCTCGGCCGCCTCCCGGTAGATTGGATCATGGCCAGTACTGGCGCCGCAGAACACGCATATCGAACGCAGGGACATCATCGACTCCGTCAGGTTGAACGGCAGGCAGCGTAACGCCATGGTTCCGCCTGGCCAAGTCTCAGCAGGGCTCGCCAATGCAGGCACCGCTGATTCCCAGCGCGTAGTTGGCAAACAGGGTCTGAATCATTTCCAGGCTGGACATGGCGGCGGCTCCTTGGGGGGTGAAGACAAGCCTAAGCGTGTCGCGGGGAGCCGCCTCGTAGGTTTTTCTGATCGCTTCGATAGCTTGGAGAATACTTATCCCCGACGGCTGTGCAACTTTCTGTGGATAACCTATTGGTGAATGTCTGGACGCCGCGAATGCATTGGCGTTGCGGTAACTGATCAATTACTAACCAGTATCCGCGATCCGGCTATAAGTGATTGTTCGAAGGGCATTTTCGCTTGACTGTTAGCTTCCTCTGACACGTCAAAATGCCGCTGTGAGTTGTTCAGTATTCTTGTGGGGCGCTCTGTGGATAACGTGGGGAAACGAAACGCCAGGCCGCGCCCCGCGTGGCATGCGGCGGGTTGGCTGAAAATTAACCAATCGGCCCGCCGCGCCTTTTTAGACCTTTCGACTGAGCTGCTGGCGTTGCCACCGGCTCAGTCCTCTTCGCTCACCAGGCCCTTGCGCAGCGCATACAGCACCAGTGAAGGCACGTCGCGCAGCTTGAGCCGATCCATGATCTGCGCCCGGTGCGCATCGACAGTCTTCACGCTCAGGCCCAGGCCGCTCGCAATCTCACGGGTAGACACGCCGCGCACGATCAGCCGCAGGATTTCGATCTGGCGTGGCGTCAGCTGCGCGGCAGCAGGCTCGGCGCGCTGGCCGCCTTCGATCACCGCCGACTGGATGACGGTCTGCGCGATGCCGGGGCTGAGGTAGGACTCGTTGCGCGACAGCGCCCTCAGTGCCAGCTCAAGTTCCTGCGCGGCGGCGTCCTTGAGCAGGTAACCGCTGGCGCCCAGGCGCAGCGCCTGCAAGACGTAGTCCGGCGTGGTGTGCATCGACAGGATCAGAATCTGTACGTCCGGGAACTCTGTGCGCCACTGACGCAGGGCGTCCAGGCCACTCATGTGCTTCATGCTGATGTCCAGCAGCAGGATGTCCGGCTTGAGGCGGGAAAGAATGCCGTGCACCTCGCTGCCGTCGGCCCCTTCGGCCACCACCTCGTATCCCGGCTGGTCCTGCACCAGCGCCCGCAGGCCCGCTCTGACCAGTCCATGATCGTCGATCAGTGCTACCCGTTTCATGCCTTTACTCCAGTATGCGGACATGCTGCTGCGATCGGCAGCCGCATGGTTACCCGTGTGCCGACCCCGCTGAGGCTGGCTATGTTCAATTCTCCACTCAACGCCGCGGCGCGTTCCTCCATGCTGGTCAGGCCCAGACTTTGAGCGCGTGTGCGAGCCGCTCGAACGTCGAAGCCGACGCCGTCATCAATGATTTCGACGCGCAGGGCATCGTCTGTGCGGCAGATGAGCACGTCCACACGGCCGGCGCAGGCATGGCGGGCAACGTTGTTCACCGCTTCCTGAACGATGCGGAACGCCACAAGAGCGACATCGGGAGAAAGGTCGACCGTTTTGCCCTCGAGCTTAAGCGACCAACGGGTGTGCGCAGCTTCGAGGAAGCGCGACAGATGCCACTGCACGGCAGCCTGCAACCCGAGCGTCTCGAGCTGCAGGGGATGCAGTGCCAGCGACAGGCTGCGAACCTTGCCCAGCGCCTCGTCGGCGGCATCACTGAGCTGGCCGGCCAGCTTGGCCAGCGCCGGTTCATGGGCCAATGACAAGCGCAGCCGCTGCAGGTGCAGCTTGAGGGCGGTCAGCTGCTGGCCGATGTCGTCATGCAGGTCGCGGGCGAGCTGGCGGCGCTGGCTTTCCTGCACCTCCATCAGCCGCTGCGACAGATGTTGCAGCCGCTGGTTGGCCTGTTCCAGTTCGCGCTGCATTCGCTCCGATTCGCTGATGTCACGCAGCAGCAGGAGCACATCATGGTACCCGTCGTTTTCCAGTAGCAGCTCGCATACTTCGGCCTGAAACGGGGTGCCGTCGACGCGCAGCAGGATGACGTGTCGAAAGCACAGCGGGCTGATCACGCCGCACTGCAGGCGGTCCAGTCGCTCGGTTTCGCGTGCCCGCAGATGCGGGGCAATGTAGGGCTGCCATTCGCCAGTGACCGAGGGAGCCTCGCCTTTCGGATCGAACAGGCTGCCGGCCGCCGCATTGCAGAAGCGGACCTGTCCGCTGCGGATGATCACCACGCCGTCGGGCAGGCTGGCGACCATCCGTTCGTAGATCCTCGGCGAATAGGTGCCGGTCGGCTCGGCTGGCGGCGAAGGAGCAACGTCCGCGTCGCGGGTGCTTGCAGCTCCAGCGACAGCTGACTGTTGCGCCCGCATCGAACGGAGCATGACCTGGATGGCCAGCCACCACAGCGCCGAAGACAACAGCAGCGCCAGCAGGCTCCAGACGATGGCCACCGAGGGCTGAGCACCTATCAACAAGCCGCCCAGCAGCACAAAAGCCGCATGCAGCGTAGCGATGGCCCAGGGCATCCAGCGCAACAACTGCGGGGAAGGTCCTAGCCGGTCAGCAATGTCCGATACACGCTCCGTCATTTGAGAACTGTTACCTGTGGTCGATGGGTGCCGCTGTGTGCGGCGCCCCCAGGGGTAGCTGTTTTTCTGCGCGAGCGCTCTATTCAGCCTAGTCCGCGCGCAGTTCCTCGCAAACGTGCAGCCGGATGATGACGTAAGGCGGTGTATGCATGCCCCGGCAGCGGCGGCGGAAACTTTAGGGCTCCGACACCTTAGGACACCCTAGGGCCGCCTAGGGTTTTGCCTGATACCGCCGTTGATGGCGGCTGCCTATCGTGCCGGTCATTCGACTCTGCCCTGCGAGGCCGCACTGTGTTTGCCTACCCTGCACTCTGGATTGGAATCGCCACCGGGCTCGCTGGCCTGGCCCTGGGCTCGCCCTGGATCGCTGGCACGGGCAGCACTGTCTGCGCGGCCGCGGCAGTCTTTCTCAAGCCGCGAGCGTCTCGCGCGGCGATCAACCCCGAGCCAGTGGTCGCAGCGCCGGCTGCCGCCCCAGCGGTGGAGCCGCTGCTCAATGCCGTGTTACCGACCTGGGACAAGAACCTCGGGCAGGTGCGTGACATCCAGCAAAACAGTGTGCGCCAGCTGTTCGAACACTTCGCCGGATTGTCGGATCGGCTCAGCCAGACCCTGAGTAAGTCAGACAACGTGATCGGCGGCGATGGTATGGCCAGCAGCCTGCGTCAGGCACAGAACCGCTTGAACGAAGTGACCTCGGCGTTCCATGCCGCCAGCGGCCGCAAGGCTGAATTGCTGGGCACTATCGCCGACCTCAACGGGTACGCCGCAGAACTGCAGTCCATGGCCAAGCACGTGCAGGACATTGCCAGCCAGACCAACCTGCTCGCGCTCAATGCCGCGATCGAAGCGGCCCGTGCCGGCGACTACGGCCGTGGTTTCTCGGTGGTCGCCGACGAGGTGCGCAAGCTGTCGACGCTGTCGGCCGAGACCGGCCAGCAGATGGGCAACAAGGTCAGCGAGATCAACCAGGCGATCCGCGCCACTGTGACCGCGGCCGGCGAACTGACCACCAGCGAGCGCGACAACCTCAGCTACCTCGACAGCGTGGCGGGCGACGTCATGCAGGGGTTGGGACAGAGCCTCAGCGAACTCTCGGTCACCTCGCTGCAGCTGCAGCAGGAGACCCGCGTCACCCAGGCGACCATCGAGGAGATCGTCGTCAGCCTGCAGTTCCAGGACCGCACCGACCAGATGCTCGACCACCTGCAGCACGACATGCAACGCCTGGATCAGGCCGTGCGCGTCGGCGATGGCAGCGTGAGCGACCCGCAGCGCTGGCTGCGCGAGCTGCACCAGCACTTCACCACCGACGAGGAGCGCCACGGCAAGACCCGTAGCAAGAGCTCCGGCGACGACGTGACCTTTTTCTGATTCAACAAGGAGCATCACATGGCCAAGACCATTCTCATCGTCGACGACTCGCTCTCCATGCGCCAGCTGGTGAAGATGACCCTCACCGGCGCGGGCCATCAGGTTATCGAAGCCGTTGATGGCAAGGATGCGCTGACCAAGCTCAACGGGCAGAAGATCAACCTGATCATCAGCGACGTGAACATGCCGAACCTCGATGGCATCGGCCTGGTGAAGGCGGTCAAGGCCAACGCGGCGTACCGCTTTACCCCCATCGTCATGCTCACCACCGAAAGCGAGCAGGGCAAGAAGGCCGAGGGCCAAGCGGCCGGGGCGAAAGCCTGGATCGTCAAGCCGTTCCAGCCGCAGCAACTGCTGACGGCCGTCGAAAAGCTGGTCGGCTGACATGCTTGAAATCACCTACGACCGCAGCGTGGAGCCGACCCGGCTCTGCCTGACCGGCAGCCTGACCATCTACGAGGTCGGCGAAGCTCACGCGACTTTGCTGAGCATGCTGGCCACGCCGGAGGCGCGCCCCTGTCTGCTCGACCTCGAAGCGCTGGAAGACCTCGACACCGCCGGGGCGCAGCTGCTGCTTGCGACCCAGCGTCATTTCGAGGCGGCCGGCGGCACTTTGAAGGTGCAGGGTCCGGCCGCCGCGGTGACCGAGGTGCTCGAGCTGTTGCGCCTGGAAACCCTGTACCCCGACGTCCTACTGGCCCATCGCTGAAAGGAAACCGTGATGCTTGATGGCGAACAATGGAGCCAGCTGCTGCTGAGCTTTGTCGAAGAGGCCCGTGACCTGGCCAAGCAGGCCGAAGAGTACCTGCTGCTGCTCGACGAGTGCCCGACCGACGAAGAGGCGATCAACGGGCTGTTCCGCGCAATGCACACGCTCAAGGGTTCGGCGGGCCTGTTTTCGCTGGGGCCGCTGGTGGGCTTCACCCATCATCTGGAAAACCTGCTGATGGCGGTGCGTGACGGCGCTCAGAGCCTGTCTCCGGCACTGATCTCGCTGATGCTGCGTTGCCTGGATGAGATCAGCGCGATGATCGAGCTGATCGACACCGACAAGGGCGAGCTACTGGTCGACGGCAGTCGCCAGCAACCGCTGCTGGCCGAGCTCGCCAGTTGCACCGACGCGCCGCCGCCGATGCACCACATTCCGGTCGTCATGCTGCCCGAGGACAGCTGCAACAGCCGCGGTCAGCTTGAGCGCTGCGCCAGCTGTGAAGCCGATGGCGCCTGGCACATTTCCTTGCGGTTTCACGCCGATCTGCTGCGCAACGGCTTCGAGCCGAGTTCGTTTGTCCGCTTCCTGAGCCGACTGGGCGACATCCTGCATCTGCAGACGATTACGCAATCGCTGCCGTCGCTGGCCGAGTTGCAGCCCGAGAGCTGCTACCTGGGGCTGGAAATTGCGCTGTGCACCCCGGCCGGCAAGGCCGAGATCGAAGAAGTCTTCGAGTTCATCGAGGACTTCTGCACCCTGCGCATCCTGCCGCCGTCCAGTGAGCTGCAAGACTACCTGCGGCTGATCCACGATTTGCCGGAAACGGACGCGCAGATCGGCCGGATTCTGGTCGCCAGTGGTCTGTTGACCGAGCGCGAACTGGAAGAAGGCCTGGCCCTTCAGGCCGCGGAAACGGTCGAGGTCAAGCCGCCGCTGGGCACGGTGTTGGTCAATGAAGGCATCGTCGCGCCCCAGGTGGTCAACGCCGCCCTGGCCAAGCAGCAGGTGGCGCGCGACAAGCGCAGCCAGGAAAGCAGCCAGATCCGTGTAGCAGCCAACAAGCTGGACGAGCTGATCAACCTGGTCGGAGAGCTGGTCATCAGCGCCGCCGGGGCACAGCTGCGCGCCCGTTCGCATGGCGACGCGGGGTGCATCGAGAGCACCCAGACGGTCAACCAGCACGTCGAGCTGATCCGCGAGGCCGCGCTGAAGCTGCGCATGATCGAGATCGGCGACACCTTCAACCGCTTCCAGCGTGTGGTGCGCGACGTCAGCCAGCAACTGGGCAAGGACATCCGCCTGGAGATCCGTGGTGCCGACACCGAACTCGACAAGGCGGTCATCGACAAGCTGGCCGACCCCCTGACGCACCTGGTGCGCAACGCCATCGACCACGGTATCGAATCGGCCGACGGTCGTGTTGCCGCCGGCAAAACGGTCGAGGGTCATCTGCGCCTGGACGCCTATCACGAGTCGGGGATGATCGTGATCGAAGTGGCCGACGACGGGCGCGGGCTCAACACTGCACGTATCCGCGAAAAAGCCATTGCCCGTGGGCTGATCGATGCCCAGGCGAACCTCCCCGAGGCCGATATCCAGGCGCTGATCTTCGCCGCCGGGTTCTCCACCGCCGAGAGCGTTTCCGACCTGTCCGGCCGGGGCGTGGGGCTGGATGTGGTGCGCAGCGCCATCGATGCCTTGCGCGGCACCATCGAGATCGATTCACGTGAAGGGCAGGGCTGCACCTTCCGCATCCGCTTGCCGCTGACCCTGGCGATCATCGACGGCTTTCTTGTCAGCCTCGGCGATGACTATTTCGTCATCCCGCTGGACATGGTCACCGAGTGCCTGGAGATGGACGCCGAGCAGCTGAGTTCAGGCGCGTACGGCTACCTCAATTTGCGAGGCAAGCCGTTGCCCTGCCTGTCACTGGCGGCCCACTTCAACCTGCCGGAAAGCCACGGCAAACGTCGCAACGTCATTGTCGTCAGCCAGGGCCGGCAACAGGCCGGGCTGATCGTCGATCACCTTCACGGTGAACTGCAAACCGTCATCAAGCCGCTCGGGCAGTTGTTCCAGCACCTGCAAGGCATTGGTGGCTCCACCATCCTGGGAACCGGGCAGGTCGCCCTGATCCTGGATATACCCAGTCTGTTCCGTTACCTGCAAAACCACGTCGACGCGAATCCTGCTGCCCAGCGCATCAGCCAACCCCGCCAGGACCTCGCAGGCCAGTAAGGAGAAACACCCATGAATGTATTCGGTAACTTCAAAATAGGGACGCGCCTGATCGCGGGCTTTCTGATCGTGGTGGCGATGACCGTCACGGTCGGCACGCTGGGTATCCATAAACTCGAGCAGGTCAACGAGCTGTCGGACCAGATGTATGACCGCGAGTTGATCGCGTTGAACAACATCCAGTCGGCCAATGTGCAGCTGGTCTATGTCGGCCGTGGCCTGCGCTCGAGCATGCTGGCGACCAGTCTGGAAGAGCGTGATTTCGCCATTCGCCAGACCCGCGGCGCGATCGACAAGATGTACGAGTTCATCGAGCTTACCCGCCCGAGCTTCGTGACTGCCGAGGGCATCGCCCAGTTCGAGGCGCTCAGCGAGCCGATGGCCGCTTATGTACAGATCGTCGAGCAGGTGCTCAAGCTGCGCGAGACGTCCAGCGAGGTGCGCCCGGCGGACGAACTGACGGTGATGCTGCCGCAACTGCGTGACACCGGAAACAAGGCCGACGACCTGCTGACCGCGCTGGTCGAGCGCAAGGTTTCGCGTGCCAAAGAGGCCAATGAGCAAATTACCGGCATCTACCTTGACTCGCGCACCCAGATGATTGCGCTGGTGATCATCGCCGCCGTGCTCGGCTTCGGCATCGGTATCCTGGTGACCCGCAGCATCACTCGACCGCTCAACCGCGCGGTGTCGGTGGCTGATTCGCTCGCCGCTGGCGATCTCGGCATCCAGGTCGAGTCCGATAGCAGGGATGAAACCGGCCAGCTGCTCAACGCCATGAAGAACATGACCGAGCGTCTGCGCAGCGTCATGGGCGATGTGCGCAGCGCCGCCGACTCGTTGTCTTCGGCCTCGGAGGAAGTCAGCGCCACTTCGCAATCGCTGAGCCAGGCGGCCAGCGAGCAGGCGGCCGGCGTCGAGCAGACCACCGCCTCGGTCGAGCAGATGTCCGCGTCGATCGCGCAGAACACCGAAAGTGCCAAGATCACCGACAGCATTGCCGGCAAGGCCGCCAACGACGCCGTGGCCGGTGGCCGCGCCGTACGTGACATGGTCGTTGCCATGAAGCAGATCGCTGACAAGATCGGCATCATCGATGACATCGCCTACCAGACCAACCTGCTGGCGCTCAACGCGGCCATCGAGGCGGCGCGTGCCGGTGACCATGGCAAGGGTTTTGCGGTGGTGGCTGCCGAGGTGCGCAAGCTCGCCGAGCGCAGTCAGGTCGCCGCGCAGGAGATCGGTGGCGTGGCGGGCAGCAGCGTGCAGCTGGCCGAGCAGGCCGGGCGCCTGCTCGACGATATCGTGCCGAACATTCAGAAGACCTCGGACCTGGTGCAGGAGATCACCGCGGCTTCTCAGGAGCAGAGCACCGGCGCCGGTCAGATCAACATCGCCATGGGTCAAATGAACCAGATCACCCAACAGAACGCCTCGGCGTCCGAAGAGCTGGCTGCCACTTCCGAGGAGATGAACGCCCAGGCCTCGCAACTGCTTGAGCTGATCGGCTTCTTCCGTCTCGATGCTCGCGATGGGGCCGCTCAAGGCCTCGGTCGCCAGCCACAGGCGCCCAGCGTCAAGCCCAGCGGCAACCGTTCGGTGCGCAGCATCCGCAAGCCGACCGCCATGGCTGATGACGGCCAGTTCGTCAGCTTCACATAAGGGGGCGCAGATGAACCTTCCACAGGTTAGCGGTGCTGCCAGCACCGCACCGGCTGACATCCAGCACCTGTCGTTCCGGGTGCGCCAGGCACGCTACGCGCTGCCCATCGATCTGGTGCGCGAGATCATCGAGTACGGGCAGATCACCAGCGTGCCGATGATGCCTGCGTGCATCCACGGGGTGATCAACCTGCGCGGCAATGTAGTACCGGTGCTGGACTTGGCGGCGCGCTTCGGTATGGAACGCACGCTGCCGAGCAAGCGGACCTGCATCGTCATCATCGAGCTGGAGCTGAACGAATCGCTGCAACGCATCGGCCTGGTGGTCGATGCAGTCGACGCGGTACTGGACATCCAGGCCGCCGATGTCGAGCCCGCACCGGCATTCGGCGCTGGAATCCGTACCGAATTCATCGCCGGCATGGCGCGTGACGAGCGCGGCTTCACCATCATTCTGGACGTGCGCAAGGTGTTGTCGCTGGATGACATCCTGCAGATCAGCCAGGCGATGGCGCAGGCGAGTTGAGCATGCCGACGTCGAGCCTGCCGGTGCTGGGCGAGCAGGAGTTTCGCTTCCTGCAGCAGCTGATGGTCGAGGCGTCGGGTATCCACTTGAGCGACAGCAAGCGGCCGTTGGTGGCCGGCCGCCTGATGCGCCGATTGCGCGCGCTGAACCTGAGCAGCTACCGCGACTACCTGTTGCTGCTCAAGGACCCGACCAAGCAGGCCGAGCAGCGGCTGGTGATCGACCTGCTGACCACCAACGAAACCTACTTTTTCCGCGAACCGCAGCATTTCCAGTTTCTTGCCCGCTGGCTGGACGGCCGGCGCGAGCCGCTGCGCATCTGGAGCGCCGCCTGCTCGTCAGGCGAGGAGCCGTACACCCTGGCGATGGTGCTGGCCGAGCATGGGCCGGCTGACTGGTCGATCCTCGGCAGCGACCTCAGTCGCACGGTGTTGGAAAAGGCCGAGGCCGCGATCTATCCACTGGATGAGTCGAGCAATTTTCCGCCCGGCTGGCTGAAGCGCCATTGCCTGCGCGGTATCGGTGACCACGAAGGGGCTTTTCGCCTCGCCCAGGGTTTGCGCGAGCGGGTGCGCTTTCGTGAACTCAATCTGATGCGGCCATTACCCGACGACATTGGCAGCTACGACGTAATTTTTCTGCGCAACGTACTCATCTATTTCAATGCCGAGGACAAGCGCGCCATCGTGGCCCGCCTGATCCAGCGCCTGCGTGCGGGAGGCTTGTTGTTCATCGGTCATGCCGAAAGCCTGCATGGCTTCGGTCTGCCGTTGCGCAGCGTCGCGGCTTCAGTGTTTCAGCGTCTATGACCGCGCCCCGTTTTCTCATGCCGGGTGAATACCTGTTCGGCCAGCATCCCGATCCGGTGGTGACGCTGCTCGGCTCGTGCGTGGCCGTCGTGCTTTGGCATCCCCGGCGTCGGCTGCTTGCCGTGAGCCATTTCGTGGTGCCCGGTGGCGCCTTCGAGCAGGGCGACACGCGTAGCGGTGAGGCAGTGTTTGTCCGTCTGCAGCAGGACATGGCCCGTCACCGCACTGCGCCGGGTGAGTATCGCAAAGGTCTTTACGGCGGAGGCTCCTGCCTGCAGCCGGGCAGGCATGGCACCGTCCAGATCGGGCGCATGAACATCGCTTTTGCCCGAGAGCAGTTCGCGCTGCTCGGTTGGAGCGCTGACGAGCAAGATCTTGGTGGGCTGGGTTATCGGCGGTTGACGGCCGACGGCCGGGACGGGCGCCTGATCTGCCAGTCCTTCACTCCCCCTCAATTGCTGGAGGGCACCGCATGATCAAGGTCTTTATCGTCGATGACTCGGCGCTGGTGCGACAGGTGTTGTCCGCGTGCCTGGAAAACCACCCGAACATCGAGGTGATCGGCCAGGCCGCCGATCCGCTGTTCGCGCTGGAAAAGATGCAGCGCAATTGGCCCGATGTGCTGGTACTCGATGTCGAGATGCCGCGCATGGATGGCATTACCTTTCTACGCAAACTGATGGCTGAGCGGCCAACCCCGACGATCATCTGTTCGACTCTGACCGAGGCCGGCGCGGCCATCACGCTAGAAGCGTTCGCGGCAGGTGCCGTTGGCGTCTTCACCAAAGCGCGGCTCGGTCTCAAAGACAGTCTTTTGCAGCTCTCCAGCGACCTGATCAAACAGATTCAGCAGGCCGCCGCGACCCGGCCGCGGGTGGCAGCGGTCCGCGCCCCGACGATTACGGCCCAGTCGCGTCCGGCGGAGCCGGCCGGCAGCAGTGCCCTGACCACCACCGACCGGGTCGTGGCGCTGGGCACCTCGACCGGCGGCACCCAGGCGCTGGAGTTGGTGCTCAAACAGCTGCGCGTCGACTCGCCGGGCATCGTCATCGTCCAGCACATGCCGGAAAAATTCACCGCCGCCTTCGCCCAACGTCTCGACAGCCTCTGTCAGATCGAGGTGCGCGAAGCCCGTCATCTGGATCGCGTTCGATCCGGGCTGGCGCTGGTGGCGCCGGGCGGCAGACACATGCAGCTCAAGCGCAGTGGCGCGCAATACTTTGTTGAAGTGCTCGATGGCCCGCCGGTCAACCGGCACAAGCCGTCGGTGGATGTGCTGTTTCGCTCTGTCGCCCGACATGCCGGGCATAACGCGCTGGGTGTGATCATGACCGGGATGGGCGACGACGGCGCCCGTGGGCTGCTGGCTATGCGCGAAGCTGGCGCGCGTACGGTCGCCCAGGACGAAGCCAGCTGTGTCGTGTTCGGTATGCCGAAAGAAGCCTTGCAGCTGGGTGCCGCGCAGTGCACCGAGTCGCTGGAGAACCTGCCGCGGCTGATCACCGACTATGCTCGGGCACCGCTTGCGTGAAGGCCGTTGCGATTGGCAGAAACACCGCTGTGCTGATCAGAGGGCTGCTTTGCCGCGTGAAGTGACTACGCCTAAGATCACGGACGCATTCTGCAAACAAGGACAACCGGGTGAAAATCGTTCTGCAACTCGTGGCAGCTGTAGTGGTATTGCTTGTCCTGGCCGTGGCGGTTCTGGTGGCGCTCAGCTGGGCGCCGCCACGGTCGGTCGAAAGCCTGACCGAACGCTGGGCACCGGCGCCCTCCAGATTTATTGAAGTGGCAGGCATGCAGGTGCACGTTCGCGACGAGGGGCGGCGTGACGACCCCGTTCCGCTGGTGCTGCTGCATGGCACCTCCGCGAGCCTGCATACCTGGGAAGACGTGGTCGAGGAGCTGAAGCCGCAGCGGCGGTTGATCAGCCTGGACCTGCCGGGGTTCGGTTTGACCGGCCCCTTTCCCGACGGCAATTACCGCATGAGTCACTACGTCGAGTTTCTCTCGACCTTGCTGGACAGGCTGAACGTCGAACGTGCGGTGCTCATCGGCAACAGTTTCGGTGGCCAGCTCGCCTGGGAAATGGCGCTGGACCAGCCGAAGCGTGTCGAGCGACTGGTGCTGATCGATGCGGCAGGCTACCCCCGTCAATCGACGTCGGTGCCCATCGGTTTCAAGCTTGCCGGCATTCCGGGGCTGGCGCCGCTGATGGCCAACATCCTCCCGCGTCGGCTGGTCGAGTCCAGCACGCGCAGCGTCTATGGCGATCCCGACCAGGTGACGCCGGGGCTGGTTGACCGCTACTACGAGCTGACCTTGCGTGAAGGTAATCGTGAGGCGCTGCGCGAACGCTTCAAGCAGGCGCCGGCCGTTGATAACACGGAGCGAATCGCATCCATCCAGACCCCGACCTTGATCATCTGGGGTGGGCGCGACGGCTTGCTTCCGCCGCTCAATGCGCGCCGCTTCCAGCGTGATATCGCTGGCAGTGAGTTGGTCATGTTCGAGGACCTCGGCCATGTACCGCAGGAGGAGGCTCCGTCGCGAGTCGCTGAAGCAATCCGCGCGTTCCTGCCACAGCCCTGACGCTATCAATCATCCTGCAGCCTTATGTTCGGGCATTCATTCGCGGCCGTTTGATTGTGGCCGGCTGTGGCGTCGCCGACACTCGCCACAGACTTTGCAATGCATCCAACAATAATCCGCTGGAGGAATTTCCATGAGTGACGCCATTCGCTTCGAAGACAAGGTGGTCATCGTGACCGGTGCTGGTGGCGGCCTTGGCCGTGCCCACGCACTGCTGTTCGCCCGTCATGGCGCCAAGGTCGTGGTCAATGACCTGGGCGGCAGTGCCCAGGGCGAAGGGGCCAACGCCTCGGCTGCTGATCGCGTCGTCGAGGAAATCCGTCAGGCCGGCGGTACTGCGGTGGCCAATCATGACTCTGTGACCGACGGTGAAAAGATCGTCCAGCATGCGCTGGACAGCTTCGGCCGCATCGACGTGGTGGTGAACAACGCCGGCATCCTGCGCGACAAGACCTTTCACAAGATGGAAGACGCCGACTGGGATCTGGTCTACCGCGTACACGTCGAGGGCGCCTACAAGGTGACCCGCGCCGCCTGGCCGCACATGCGCGAGCAGGGCTATGGCCGGGTGATCTTCACCGCGTCGACCTCCGGTATCTACGGTAACTTCGGTCAATCCAACTACGGCATGGCCAAGCTGGGCTTGTACGGCCTGACCCGCACGCTGGCCCTAGAAGGGCGCAAGAACAACATCCTGGTCAACGCCATCGCGCCGACTGGCGGCACGCGCATGACCGAGGGGCTGATCCCGCCGCAGGTTTTCGAGCAGCTCAAGCCTGAGCTGGTCAGCCCGCTGGTGGTCTTTCTCGCCAGCGAGCAATGCCAGGAAACCTCCGGCCTGTTCGAAGTCGGTGGCGGCTGGATGGGCAAGGTGCGCTGGGAGCGCAGCCTGGGTGCCGGTTTCGATCCGAAGAAGGGCTTTGATGCCGAGGACGTTGCCGCCAGCTGGCAGCAGATCTGCGACTTCGAGAATGCGGCGCATCCGGCCGACAACATGGAAGCGCTGAAGGAAATGATGGCCAACCTGCAAAAGCACGCCGGTTAAACCACCGATGTCCGCTCGAGCTGCATAAGCGTTTCACGCTTCAGCTCAAGCGGCTTTCTTCCCTCAGACGGCTGGCTCGGGTAACAGGCGCAAGGCCTTGGCACGGGCCTGTCCCAGATCTCTCACGTGATACAGCTGTCCTTCGAGCGCGTGAATGCCGGCGCGGCGCAGCTTGAGCCGCAATCGCGCATTACTCCCGGACAGAATCAATGCGATGCCCTGCTTGCGGTAGTCCAGCAGGACGTTTTCCAGCGCAGCCAGGGCGGTCATGTCCATCATCGGTACGTCGCTGATGTCGACGATGACAACCTTCACCTCTGGATTGAATTTTCGCAGCACGCTCAAGGCCTTTTCGGCGGCGCCGAAGAACAGCGGGCCACGAATCGCGTAAGCGGCGACGTGCTCGGGCAGGTCCTTGAGCATCGGGCTCTGCCCAAGGTTAAGAGGTGTGGTATCGGTCAGCTCGCTCATGCGTTTGATGAACAGCCCGGCCGCGAGCAGCAAACCCACGCCCACCGCCAGCACCATGTCGAACAGAACCGTCAGGCTCAGGCAGGTCAGCAGCACCAGCACATCGCTGCGCGGTGCTATGCGCAGTGTTTTGACGACGTGGGGTGCTTCGCTCATGTTCCAAGCCACCATTAATAGCAGCGCTGCCAGGGCAGCCATCGGCAGGTAACTGAACAGCGGTGCCAGCCAGAGGATCGCCACCAGGACCACACCGGCATGAATGATAGCCGCCAGTGGTGAGAAGGCGCCGGCGCGCACGTTGGTGGCGGTGCGAGCTATAGCGGCGGTCGCCGTGATGCCGCCAAACAACGGGGCGACCAGATTGCCAAGGCCTTGACCCAGAAGCTCGGCGTTCGGATCGTGGTTGCCACCGCCCATGCCATCGGCCACCACCGCGCAGAGCAAGGACTCGATGGCACCGAGCATGGCGATGGCGAAGGCTGGCGCCAGCAGTTGGTGAAACAGCTCGAAGCTCAGCACCAGCGGTTGGCCGTCAGGGCCGGGCAATAGCCATGGCCATGCAAAATCCGGAAGAAATGGTGGAATGCCGGGATACTGCACATCATCGACCACGTAGCTGAAACGTTCGCCAAGCGTGGCGACGGTCAGTCCGACCGACTCCAGCGCCATGGCCGCCAGTGCGCCAACAACGAGGGCGATCAGATGGCCCGGCACCTTGGGCACCAGGCGCGGCCAGACGATGAGCACGCCAAGGCTGATCAGGCCGACAAGGGCGTCTCCCCATTGGGCACTGGGCAGCGCACTTACCAGCAGGCTGAGTTGTTCGACGTAATGTTGAGGCTGTTCGCTCAAGCTCAGTCCGAGCATGTCCTTGAGCTGGAGGGTCGCGATGACGATGCCGATGCCCGCAGTGAAACCCAGTGTGACCGGGTAGGGCACGAACGCGATCAGCCTCCCGGCGCGCAACAGGCCGAGCAGGATCAGGATCAGCCCAGCGAGCATGGTGCAGAGCAGCAGCCCGCCGAGGCCGAACTGCTGGGTGATGGGCAGCAGGATGACTACAAAGGCTGCGGTTGGACCGGATACGTTGAACCGGGACCCGCCCGTCAGCGCGATCAATGGCGCAGCAACCAGCACCGTATACAGGCCGTGCTGTGGCGCTACACCTACCGCAATTGCCAGTGCCATGGCCAAGGGGATGGCGATGATCCCGACCGTTAAACCGGCGGTGACGTCGCCACGCAGTGCCGGGACTCCATAGCCCGAACGCAGGGTTTGACGCCAGGCAGCGAACAACGGCGGAAGCTTCATCCCAGACACTCCATGTGCGCAAAGCGGCAGTATAAGCACTGGCAATAGCGCTGGGCCTGTAGGAGTGCAACATCGGGGTCAAATCGCGGATTTTCGTGTACGACCTTGGTCTTATCGGCCTTTGGCGCGTTGAGTGCGTCGTTCTCGCAGAGTAAACTGCCGCCCCCGAAAGGCCCCGTCGAACCGGAGAAACCATGCGTAAAGACAAGAAGAAGGTGATCGGCGAGGAAGTCAGCGACGAGTCGATCAAATTGTTTCTCGAGCCGGAACCGGCTGACGACACGCCGCCTTCGTTGCACAAGCTGATCAAGGCTTATCGCGGTTTGCGCATCGATGATTTCGAGCGTTTTCTCGGATTCTTTGTCGAAGCGGGATACGACCTGAATGCGAAGGATGCCAATGGGCAGGACTTCGTTGCCTTGATCGCGGATCAGCGCCAGGCCGAGCCCTATATCGAGCTGATCAAGGCTGCGCGCGGCTGAGTTCGTCTGTAACCGTCGAGCTTCAAGCATGACCTGGCTGAGCAACCAGCAGCCGCAATAGATTTTCTCGCTGCACGCGTCCCGTAGAGCCCTGGCTTGTCGCCCCGCTCCGGGAAGTAGAGGCGCGAGAGGGAGGAGGCCAAAAGCCGCTCTCCCGACAGCGGGTAGGTGCTTTCGAGTTCCTGCCTTCGGGCACAAGCCCGAGCAGCGGTATAGAAACCTCCTCCGTTTCTAGCCGCCAGGCTGGTGGTTCTACGCGATCGCGTACTGCGGTCGTGACAGTTTAATGCTGTGATTCTGGAGAACGCGTTAATGACGCAACACGATAGCGAAGCCGTGGATTTGGTGCTGGTGGGAGCCGGCATCATGAGTGCGACTCTGGCAGTACTGCTCAAGGAACTCGATCCCAACATCAGGCTGGAGATTGTCGAACTACAAGAATCCGGGGCCGTTGAAAGCTCGAATCCCTGGAACAATGCCGGCACCGGTCACGCTGGTCTCTGTGAGTTGAACTACACACCGGACAGCAAAGACGGCTCGATCGACATCAAGAAAGCCGTCACCATCAATACCCAGTTCGAAGTCTCGAAGCAGTTCTGGGCCTACCTGACCGGCCGTGAAGGCTTCGGCAGCCCACGCGACTTCCTCAATGCAGTGCCGCATCTGAGCTTTGTCCGCGGCACGAAAAATATCGATTACCTCAAGCGCCGCTTCAATGCGTTGAAGACCCATCACGCCTTTGAAGACATGGTCTACAGCGAAGATCGCTCAACCATGGAAGAGTGGATGCCTCTGATGATGCCGGGCCGTCCGCTGGACGAGCCGATCGCCGCGACCCGCGCAATGAATGGCACCGACGTCAACTTCGGTGAGCTGACCCGGCAGATGCTGCAGTATCTGGCGGCCAAGCCCGGCGTGACGATGTCCTACTTCCAGAAGGTCACCGGCCTGGCTCGCGACGGCAAGGGCTGGCGCGTAGAGATCAAGAACACCCGTGACGGCAGCAATCGTGAAATCAAGGCCGGCTTCGTCTTCCTCGGTGCTGGCGGCGCAGCACTGCCGTTGCTGCAGATGTCCGATATCGAAGAAGGCAAGGGCTACGGCGGCTTCCCGGTCAGTGGTCAGTGGCTGCGCTGCGACAAGCCGGAAATCGTCAAGCAGCATCAGGCCAAGGTCTACAGCCTGGCCGCGGTAGGTGCGCCGCCCATGTCGGTTCCGCATCTGGATACACGCGTCGTGGACGGCAAGACGTCGCTGCTGTTCGGGCCGTACGCCGGCTTTACCACCAAGTTCCTCAAGCATGGCTCCCCGCTCGATCTGCCGATGTCGATCCGCCCGGGCAACCTCAAGCCGATGCTTGCTGTCGCGCGCGACAACATGGATCTGACCCGCTATCTGATCAAGGAAGTCCGGCAGTCGATGGACGACCGCCTGGAAACCCTGCGCGGCTTCTATCCTGAAGCCAAAGCCGAAGACTGGCGCCTGGAGGTGGCCGGTCAGCGCGTCCAGATCATCAAGAAGGACCCGAAGAAGGGCGGCATCCTGCAGTTTGGTACCGAGTTGGTGTCGGCCAAGGACGGTTCCATCGCCGCACTGCTGGGCGCCTCGCCGGGTGCCTCGGTCACCGTCTCGATCATGCTTGACCTGATCGAGCGCTGCTTTCCGGAGCAGGCCAAGAGCGAAGCCTGGAGCAGCAAGCTCGCCGAGATCTTCCCCGCGCGGGAGAAGGTTCTCGAGGCCGATGCGGCGGTCTATCGCGAAGTTGTCGCGAAGGTCGACAAGCATCTGGGGTTGGCCGACTAGCCACCACGACGCCATGTAAGCAAGCCGCGCTGCCCCTCAGGGCCGCGCGGTTTTTTTATGCCTGCCGACTGGGTGCGCAGTGTTGCTGAAGGCCAGCTCCAGGCAGCGGCTTGCCGATCCAGCCAAGACGAATTTCTGCTATTTCGACCCAGCGTTCACCATGAGGGCGCTCTTTGGCGGTCAGCAGCATGCGGCAGCGATCCTGGTCGTCCAGCAGGGCGTAGTGACGCGGTGGACGATGTCGAAACAGGGTTTTGAATAAGGACATGACGGAGCGCTCGTTGGGCTTAGCGCCGTTATCGCAGTTGGACGTTACGGTTGAATGAATGGAACGCGGCCGGCCTGCAGGCGGTCTTTAGCGCATCACTGTCAGGCGGTTGCGGTGCTGGTTATACTGCGCGCCATTCATCCCTAACCTGGAGTAAGCAGCATGCTGAAACGCCTGTTGTTCAGTCTCGCCGCCGCGTCAGCACTGGTGCTTGCCGGCTGCGCCCACAGCCCCCAACAGCTCGATCCCAACCCCAAACTCACCGACACCATCAACCCGGTCGGCCAAGGTCAACCTGTAGTGGTGCGTGTAGTAGACGGTCGCCCCTCGGCAACCCTGGGCACTCGTGGCGGCCTGTATCCGGAAACCAGTGCGGTGATCGTGCCGAAAGAAAAGGTCGTTCCAAAGCTGCAGGCTCAGGCTGAAGCAGCGGTCCGCCTGCTGGGCTTTACGCCCTCTGCCAACGCCTACAACGCACCGCAGCTGACCTTGACCCTAGCCGAGCTGAAATATCAGTCGCCAAAGGAAGGGCTGTATGTCACCGAGGCCACGATTGGCGCTACGTTCCGCGTAGAAGTACAGAACGGCGGTCGTCGCTATACCGGTCGCTACGGCGCTTCTCTGAACCAGCGTTTCGGCATGGCCCCCAATGAGCAGACCAACACCAAGCTGGTAACCGATGTGCTGAGCGATGCGCTGACCCGCACATTCCGCGATCAGAACATCGGTCAGGTGCTGGCACAGTGAGTTGCAACTAGCCCAGGCGGTTGCGAGCGACAGATCAGAACCCCGCCTTTTCGGCGGGGTTTTTGTTTTAGGCGTAACTGTTGCTCTTCGGCAATGTGCTCGAATCGTGTCGCCCAGGTGCAGGACGCGGAGCAAGCGCAAGGAGCGAGCCAAGTGAGGTGCCCGATGCGTACTGTCGTTTGCGCGATAGCAGACACCGACGCCGCTAACCGATGCCAGCCATTGCGCTTATGTAATGCAAAAAAAACGCCCCGAGCATGTCGGGGCGTTTCTCTTTTCGGTTTGGCTTAGCGGTGTGGCTTAGCGTACGCCGGAGTTACGCAGTGCGGCCGGGGTGTACTGGTTGGAGTTGGCCTTGTAGTTGTAGACGTAGGGGTTCTTTTCCTCGTTCTTCATGCCCATCACCAGATAGCGACCGGAGACTAGGTCATACAGCGTCTCCATGGCGTACAGCGGGACCTGGTCGTTGTAGATGTACTCGGCATGCGCCTCGGCAACGCGCCAAAGCGTATCGCGGCCGTCGTAATGGTCGATCACTGCGGCCTGCCAGGTGTCTTCATCGATGAAGAACGTACGCTTGGCATAGATGTGACGCTCGCCGGGCTTCAGCGTAGCCTCGACTTCCCATACACGGTGCAGCTCGTAGCGGGTCAGATCCTGATTGATGTGGCCGGCCTTGATGATGTCATCGTACTTGAGCTGCGGTGAGTCCAGGCGGTAGGCGTTGTAGGGGATGTACATTTCCTTCTTGCCCACCAGCTTCCAGTCGTAGCGGTCCGGTGCGCCGTTGAACATGTCCAGGTTGTCGGAGGTGCGCAGGCCGTCGGCGGCAGTGCCCGGGCCGTCGTAGGCGACCTGAGGGGCGCGGCGCACGCGGCGCTGACCGGCGTTATAGATCCATGCCATGCGCGGCTCTTTGACCTGGTCCAGGGTCTCGTGCACCAGCAGCACGTTGCCGGCCAGGCGTGAAGGCTCAGTCACCTGCTGTTTGAAGTAGAACAGTACGTTGCCGTGTTTCTCGGCGTTGTAGTCCGTCAGGGTATCGGTGTAGACGACTTCGTCGACGAACTTGACCAGGCTGTAGCTACCGTTCACCTGGGGAGTGGCCTGCGCCACGGTGCGGCGGGCCGAGCCGCCGCGATAGCGAGTGATGTGGTTCCAGATTACTTCCAAGCCGTCCTGAGGAATCGGAAAGGCAACCGCAGTGTCGAAATCTTCCAGCCCGTTGCCGCCGCGCACCAGCTTGGTCTGGGTCGCGTTCTTCTGCGCAGCGTCATAGATCCGCTGAGGTACGGCTGCACTGCGATGGGTTTCGAAAACCGGCAGGCGATAGGTGTCTGGGTAGCGCTTGAGCATGGCGATCTGGCCAGGGCTCAGGTTGTCCTTGTACTGCTCGAAGTTCTGCGCAGTGATGGTGAACTTTGGCTTGTCGTTCGGGTAAGGATCGCTGACGAAGCCATCCTCGCCGACTGCCGCTGCGTCGGTTGCCAAGCCGCCGGTCCAGGCGGGAATGGTGCCGGCCGCGTTGCCAGCTTTCTCGGCACCCATCGGCGTCAGGCTGTTACCCAGCTTGGCCGCTTCGGATTCGGATACTGCAGCCATGGCTCCACTTGCCAGCACAGCGCTTGCCAGCAAGGAGAGTGTGAGGGCCCCCGTCTTAAACCTGTTCTTGTTCATTGTTTGGTCCTGTTGATTCTCGGTAACTGATTCGCTGCAAGCGATGCCGTAAGCGCGGCGCTTGCAGATGGCGACTTCCACCAAGGCGGTGGCGGGATGAACGCCTGGTACTGACGTCAGAGACGCAGCGATCACAAGTTGCCATTTGCCCGATCCCGCGGCAGTCCCGTCTGGTTGCTCAAGCCAGGCGCACGCTCTATTTCGGTTGTTCGGGGCGAGATGAGGGTGAAGCTGGAAGGGACTATAAGTCAACAATCGAGACGGCACCTATCTGCATAAATGGCGCAAATACCCGGCAAATTGCCATCGCTTAGTTGTGTTCCTTTCTGTCGGAAACTGGCTGAGCCGACAACGCCGTTTCGGTAGACTCCGCTGCCCCAGCTCAGGCCGCTCAGGCCTGTATGTTCAAGGCCAACGGAGATAAAGGTTGTTGCTCGATTTCGATTACTCGGCGCTGGCGCGGGTCGCGCCTCTGGTCAACTCACTGGCCTTGCTGATCGCGCTCGGCGGCGCCTGGCTGTTGCTGGCGACACGCTGGCGTCGGCAGCTGTCGAACACCTCAACGTCTCTTGCAGATTCTCGCCTCTCGGCCGTTGAGCAAGGTGCCGTGGCGGCGACCCGGCGTCTCGACCGTTTTTTCTATGGCTTTGGTTTCAGCAGTCTGGGACTGGCCTGCCTGCTTTCTTCGCTTACGCGACTGACCTGACGGCCAGTCGCGTAAGCGTGGAGCCCTAGAGGCTCAAGCCAGCTTTCAAGCGGTACTGATTACGCACCGGCATGGCGTATTGCTGGATGAGGAAGGGCTGCTGCACGCTTGGGCAGGCTGCGAGGCGCTTGCCCCATTCGGCCTCGGCACGTTCGATTTCCGCCTGGCTGAACAGCTCGCTGAGCTCGGGTATCGCCAGTGCCTCGTCGCGATTCTCCCACATCCGATGCGCCAAAAAATTCACCGGAAATAGACGGTAATCACCCAGGATCTGCTGGTCGATTTCGGCCGCCAGCTGCTTGGCATCCTCTGGGACTTCGCTGATGGGCGTGCCGAAGCTGACATGCACCCGACCTTTGTAGCCGGTGATGCCGAGGGCGATGCTGGTGTCATCCTCGCCCGGGGCCTTGGTGTAACTGCCGGTGCTGGCACGTATATAGAGCTCTCGCGCCTTGGCCTGATCGCAGGGGTCGTACTCATAGCTGATCGACACCGGCGTCGGCCGGAGGGTCGACAATGTTTCGGCAAAGGGCTCGTCCTTGCGGCTCATGTGCAGCATTTTCAAAATGGCCGAATCGGTACGGTCGTCACCGTCCTTTGCCCGCCCTTCGGCCTGGGCAATCCAGATCGACTCACCGTCGTTGCGGATAGAGTGGTTGATGTAGGCAGAAAGCAGCTGATAAGCCGCGAGCTTTTCGCGGCGCCCGGTGACCGAGCGACGCACGATGAAGCTCTTGTTGAGTCGCATCAGATCGCTGACAAACGGCCGTTGCAGCAGATTGTCGCCAATGGCGATGCGCGGCGTGCGCATCTTGGCCTGGAACACCGCATAGTTGACGAAAGCGGGGTCCATCACGATGTCGCGGTGATTGGCGATGAACAGATAGGCGCAGCCCGGCCGCAACTTTTCCAGGCCGGAATAAGTAATGCCATCTGTGGCGCGCTCGATGGTGCGGTCGACGTACATCTCGATCCGCGCCTGCAGCGTGTCGATCGAATGAATAGTGGCGAACTCACGCCGCAGTCGTTGCGCTATAAGTGGTTTGAGCATCCAGCCCATGGGGCCGGCCAGCCGCGGAAAGCGAAAATGCGCCAGTATGTCGAGAAATTCCCGGTCGGCGAACAGCCGTGCCATGACAGCGGGGACTTCAGCATCGGCGTAGGGTCGGATGGCTTCGAATTCGTCCATCATGATCTCTGTAAGGGTAACTACTGAATAACCCAGTCGCTCAAGGGTCAAAGTTAGGTCTGTAGTTGCTTGGACGCGCTGACAGCGGGCTCGGGCAATGCCGCGTGGCACCGGTCGGGTCCGCCACAAGTGCGCACCGGGGCATCACAACAGACTCAGGACGGCGATTATAGCGGCAAGTCACGCAGGAGACGCTGATGCTGGAATCACAGGACTATCAATGCCCATATTGTGGCGAAGTGGTGGAGGCGCTGCTCGATCTGAGTGGCGGCGATCAGCAGTACATCGAAGACTGCTCAGTCTGCTGCAGGCCGATTGTGTTCGATCTGCGTACCGATGGTAGCGATTGGCAGCTCGACGTACGGCGGGAGGATGAATAGATGCAGCGGGTATACGAGCCGCGTGATCTGCTCGAAGCGGAGATGCTGCGTGGCATGTTGGACGCCGAAGGTATCGAGGTCTACCTGAATGGCCGGCATCTGATCGGAGCTGTAGGCGAGCTGCCTGTTGCCGGTCTGCTCGGCTTGATGGTCGCCGATGATGAGGCCGAGCGCGCGCGGCAGTTGATCGCTGAGTACAATGTCGCCGAACCGCTGCCCGGCGACGAGCCGGAGAGTTATCCGGGTGAGCTCATCTGCTGATGCCTCAGAGTGAAGGTATTGCCCCTGGCCGCTGCCCCCTTATTCCCATCGAGTTTTGTACATGTGTGGCCGCTATGCCCTGTTTCGCTGGAATGCCGCTTTTGCTGCGTTGCCTGGTTTCCCGTCTGATCAGCAGCCGCACTGGAGCCTGGCGCCTGGCGCTTCGGTGCTTCTGCTGCGACAGGTGGACGAAGCGCTGCAATTGAGTTGCGTGCGCTGGGGATTGACGCCGGCATGGTTGAGCGACTTCACCCGCACGCCTGCGCAGGCGCGGGCGGAAACGCTGGCTGAACAGCCAATGTTTCGCGACGCCTTTCGTCAGCGTCGAGGCGTCCTGCCGGCGAATGGTTTCTATGAGTGGCGAGGCACGGCACGCAAGCGACCTTACTGGATGACGGCGGAAGACTCGCTGATGTATTTCGCGGCGGTCTGGGAGGCCTATCCGGTAGAAGGTCACAGTTACCTCAGTGCGGCCGTCGTGACGCGGCCAGCCTCAAACCAACGGCGACCACTGTTGCTGGATCAGACTGGCATGACCGCCTGGCTCGATCCCCAGACCCCGCTGGAAACGCTGCAGCTGCTGCTGGCTGCACCACAACCGGCGTTGCGTGAGCGACCCCTGGCAACCTTCGTCAATGATCCCAAGCTGGACGCGCCGGAGTGCCTGACGCCAGTGAACTAGGCATTGGCAGTAACCCTCGAAAGGGGAGTCAAGGCGCTATCAGGCTTGCGCCGAAGCGATGGGCGGCTAGTCGGTTGCCCGGTGCGCTGGCACGCTCTAGCATACGGCGCAGAATTCACGGGAGACGCGACATGTTCAAGCCGCATTCAATCAGCCTCTTTCTGGCGGCCGCCACGCTGGCCGGCTGCCAGGCAGTCAACACCACCAGCAGCGGTGCCGTTGGCGTCGACCGCAAGCAATACATGTTCAGCATGCTGTCGACCGAGCAGGTCAATCAGATGTATGCGCAGTCCTATCAGCAGACGGTGTCTCAAGCGAAGAGCAAAGGTGTGCTCGAAAACAACTCACCGGTCGCTCAGCGGGTCAACCGGATCGCCAGCAGGCTGATCGCCGAGGTCAAGGCTTTCCGGCCTGATGCGGCGGAGTGGGACTGGGACGTGAACGTCATCGACAGCCCCGAGCTGAACGCTAATGCCGGCCCGGGCGGCAAGATCATCTTCTACACCGGGCTGATCGAGAAGCTCAACCTGACCGATGACGAGATTGCCGCCGTCATGGGGCATGAGATAGCCCATGCGTTGCGTGAGCACGGTCGCGAGGCCATGTCCAAGGCGTACGGTGTGCAGATGGCCACTCAGATTGGCTCGGCGGTCGGGATTGGTGATGGCAGCCTGCAGCTGGCCAATATGGGGGTGCAGTATCTGATGACGCTGCCCAACAGCCGCAGCAATGAAAACGAGGCTGACCTGATCGGTCTGGAGCTGGCCGCGCGGGCCGGGTACAACCCGAGCGCAGCGGTCAGTCTGTGGCAGAAGATGGCCGCGGCTGGCGGCTCCGCTCCGCCGGAATTCCTCAGCACCCATCCCTCTTCAGGCAGCCGTACGCAGGCACTGCAGGAAAACATTCCAAAGGTGATGCCACTGTATAAACAGGGCCGCTGATGCAGATGCCGCCGGCGCTCTCAGGTCGGCGGCAACTTGATTGGAAGAGGGCTTTCCAGGCCTAGCTGGCTACGGGCGCTTTCCAGGTCAAAGAGGGTACTGATCTCCTCGATATCGCCGCTCGGATTGAGCGTCCAGATCGACATCGCGGCGACAGTGAGGATTTTTCCGCTCGGGGCGACGCCGAATACGGGTTTCTCCAGGGTGCCGAACAGGGTGCTGGAGGTCACCACGCGGTTGCCTTCGCTGAGGCATTCATCTACCGCAACTTCCAGATCCGGAATGGCCTGACGGATTTCCTTTACGATCAGACCGAAACCGGCACTGTTGACCGGCTGTGAGATGAACGAGCTCTTGTAGCTGAAGTACCGGCTCTGCAGCTGTTCAGCCAATGCCAGTCGACCCTTGATCCAGCTCAGGTCGATATGCTGCCGAACCCGCCGTTTTCGTTCCTCCGGTGACATGCCGCCTGCTCCCCTCAAGTGCCGCCAGAATGCGGTGAACCCGCACTCTAACAGCACCCGTGGCGAGGCAATTTGCGCTGGGTATCAGACTGGAAGCATGCCGCTCAAGCTCAGGGCTTGATAGACAGCGTACAGCGCCAAACCAGCGAAGCCGACGGCGGCGATTCGGCGAATCAGCGTGAGTGGCATGCGGTCGGCGGCAAAATTACCGGCCAGCACCACCGGCACATTGGCGATCAGCATGCCAAGGGTCGTGCCAATTATCACCAGGATGAAGTCAGGATACTGAGCGGCAAGCATGACGGTAGCCACCTGCGTCTTGTCGCCCATTTCGGCAAGGAAGAAGGCGATCAGTGTCGCCACGAAGGGGCCGAAGCGTCGACCGCGCGAAGCTTCTTCTTCCTCGAGCTTGTCGGGTACCAGCGTCCACAGGGCAACGGCGGCGAAAGAGGCGGCCAGAATCCAGCTGAGAATGGCAGGCGAGACCAGCGACGAAACCCAATTGCCGATGGCCCCAGCGGCGGCATGGTTGGCCAGCGTGGCCACCACAATGCCCCAGATGATGGGCATTGGACGTCGGTAGCGGGCGGCCAGCAAGAGGGCGAGCAATTGCGTTTTGTCGCCAATCTCAGCGAGTGCGACGATCAGGGTGGGGATGTAGAACGATTCCAACGGACTTCCTTGCGGGGGCGGGTCGACTATTCACCATGACACGCACCGCCTGCCCGCCCCGGGTCAGGTGTACGTGTCATGGGTCTTGTCAAACCGAGCGCTGGCTGCAGGCCGCGCGGGTCGCATGCACCATGGTCTGTGGACCAAGTATGTTGACGCATGCCAGGCAAGCAGGGCGCTTGCCGGAGACTACTCCCCCAGGACGGGCGCGAGTTTGCCCAAGCGTGGCGCGTTGCGCAAGTCGGGACGTTGCCGGATCAGGGGCGTTGCGCACGGTAGATGCGGAAGCCGTCCGCGCTGATCAGTGTTTCGCAACGACCCAGATGGGTTTCGATCAGGGGCGGATACTTGAGAAACGCATTGGCTACCAGTCGTAGCTCGCCACCCGGCCGGAGATGACTGGCCGCGCGTTGCAGTAACGTTTCGCTGGCCTCGTAGTGCGTGTGGACGCCCTGATGAAACGGTGGGTTGCTGATGATGGCGGTGCAGTCTTGCGGGGCGGCATCGATGCCGTCCCCGGCGGTCACCTGAGCCTGTAAGCCATTGGCAGCGAGGGTCATGCGGCTGCTTTCGACTGCAAAAGCGTCGACATCCAGCAGCACCACTTCACTGTCCGGATACCGTCTTTTCAGCGACGCCCCAATGACGCCCGCGCCGCAGCCGAAATCCAGCAGCCGGCCAGCTGGCAGCCCATCGAGCTGTTCCAGCAGCAGTGCGGTACCGCGATCAAGGCGACCATGACTGAACACGCCAGGCAGGCTGACGATCTGCAGTGGGCCGTCCGCGAGTGGGAGCTCGAAGTGCTGAGCCAGGGTCTGTAATTCTGGAGCAGGTGGGCTATTTGTGACCCTGACCTGCCAGAGCTGGCAATGCCGGGCGCTGTCGAGTTTTTTCGCTTCGCCGAAGGGAGCCAGTTGTTTCGCGGCTCGCTCCACGCCGGCACGCTTCTCGCCCACCAGATACAGCAGACGGCCCGGCAACCTGGCGGCCAGCGCGCTCAGCAGGTAATCAGTCAGTTCCCGAGACTTGGGTAGAAACAGAACGGCGCTGTCGAACGAGGCGGCGGGCGGCTCGATACCAAATGCGCAACGCTCGGCGAAACGCGCTTGCAGTCGTTGCTGCGTACCGGCGTGCCAGCTCCACCCGATGGCTCCGGGCAGTTGGCCGAGCAGGTCGTCTGCGGGCAGCCCGGCAAGCAGCAGGTCACCGCTGAACAGTTCGGTCTGGCGCAGCAGTACTTCGCTTCTCGGATCCATCTTGCCTCCGGACAAAAGCTGGCGAGCTTACCAGCCTTGTCCCCGGCTGCAGAAGCGTCAGCCGACCTGACGCTTGGGGCTGCCGGCGAAGAACGCCTCCGCGTTCTCACACAGCTGGCCGACGATGCGTTGTCTGGCTTCGCGGCTGCCCCAGGCGCTGTGGGGTGTCACGATCAGGCGCGGTACGTCCGCAGCCAGCAGCGGGTTGTCGTTGCTCGGTGGTTCGCTGATTAGCACATCTGTGGCAGCGCCGCCCAGGTGGCCGCTTCGCAGAGTGTCGGCCAGCGCCTGCTCGTCTATCAGGCCGCCGCGAGCGGTATTGATGACGAACGCCGTGGGTTTCATCAGCTGCAGTTCGCGCGCACCGATGAGGTTGCGTGTCTGCTCCGTGAGCGGGCAGTGCAGGGTCAGGGCATCAATCTGCGGCAGCAACTCGTCCAGTTCCAGTCGGTCCGGACGAGGCGGGCGCCCGGGCAGATTGCCGGTCAGCACACGCATGCCCAGCGCCTCGGCGAGCTTGGCTACGGCGCCGCCCAGCTCACCGTGGCCGAGCACGCCGAGCGTCTTGCCCGCCAACTCGACGATGGGGAAATCCAGCAGGCAGAACTGTCCGCTTTCCTGCCAGCGGCCGCGCGCCACGGCGGCCTGATAATCGGGTAGTCGCGTGGCCAGTGCGAGCAGTAGCATTAGCGTGTGCTGGGCCACCGTAGCCGTGCCGTAAGCCTGGCAGTTGCATACGGCGATGCCGCGCTGTTTGGCTGCGGCCAGGTCGATGTTGTTGACGCCGGTGGCGGCGACCAGAATCAATTTCAGATCCGGACAGGCGGCCAGCGTGGCATCGCTCAAGGTGACCTTGTTGACGATGGCAACTTCCGCGCCTTGCAGTCGGTCGACGATTTGCGTTTCGCTGGTCTCCTTATGGCAGGTCAATTCAGCGAAGGCTGACTGCAACGGGGCCAGGTCAAGATCGCCCTGGTCGAGCGGTGATAGATCAAGGAATACAGCGCGGTACTTGCTCATGGACTTTACTCGTATGAATCAGCGGGCGGACGTCCCGCCCCGGAAATAACGGAGTCGCTAGATGTACTGGATGGAGTTTCTCACTGTGGCGCTGGTTCACTTGCTCGCTGTCGCCAGTCCCGGGCCTGACTTTGCAGTAGTCGTGCGCGAAAGTGTCTCCCGCGGTCAGCGCAGCGGCAGCTGGACGGCCATCGGTGTCGGCAGCGGAATCTTGCTGCACGTGGGGTATTCATTGTTAGGGATTGGTCTGATCGTCTCGCAGTCGATCATGTTATTCAACCTTTTCAAATGGTTAGCGGCAGGTTACCTGTTCTATCTGGGTTTTCAGGCTCTGCGTGCCAAGCCTGTCGCGGTGGACAACCTTGCATCGTCCGCGTCCAGTGTTGCGATTAGCCCACGACGCGCTTTTACCGTTGGTTTCGTCACCAATGGCTTGAATCCCAAGGCGACCTTGTTTTTTCTGTCCCTATTCACCGTGGTTATCGACCCCCATACCCCGCTCGCCGTTCAGGCAGCCTATGGGTTATATCTGGCAGGCGCGACCGGAGTGTGGTTCTGCCTGGTGGCCTGGTTGTTCAGCCGCGAGCGTGTTCGGGCCGGATTCGCCCGCATGGGGCATTGGTTCGATCGCGTCACGGGCGCGGTGCTGATCGGTCTTGGTATCAGGTTGGCGGCAAGCGAGATCGCTTGATGATGCCCGCCTGACTGCCGCTGCATCACGAGGTCTCATAGGCTGAACAACTGCGGCACCGATTGTCCGAAGAAGGCAGGCGGCACGGCTGAACGTCGCACCGGTGGCCGCGTAAACGTCTAGCGTGCGTCTCATAACATCAATAACAGGAAGCCTTATGCTGCAGACACGAGTGATCAAACCCGCCGCGAATGCCTACCAGTACCCCCTGTTGATCAAGAGCCTGCTGTTGTCGGGGCAGCGCTACGAGCGCACCCGCGAAATCGTCTATCGCGATCAGCTGCGTTTCGACTACCGCACCCTCGGCGAGCGCATTGCTCGGCTTGCCAATGTGCTGACAGAAGCCGGGGTGAAGGCGGGCGATACCGTGGCGGTTATGGACTGGGACAGCCATCGCTACCTGGAATGCATGTTTGCGATTCCTATGATCGGTGCGGTGGTGCATACCATCAACGTGCGGCTGTCGCCCGAGCAGATTCTTTACACCATGAATCATGCCGAGGATCGCGTCGTCCTCGTTAACAGCGAGTTCGCGCCGCTCTACCACGCCATTGCCGGGCAGCTGACCACGGTCGACAAGACGCTGCTGATCACTGATGCTGATGACAAGCAGTGCGAGTTGCCGAACTGCATCGGCGAGTATGAGAGCTTGCTGGCGGCCGCAAAAGCGACGTACGAGTTTCCCGATTTCGATGAAAACTCGGTAGCGACCACCTTCTATACCACCGGCACCACCGGCGACCCCAAGGGGGTCTACTTCACGCATCGTCAGCTGGTCTTGCATACCCTGGCCAGCGCGGTAACGGTTGGCTGCCGCGAAAATCCCCAGTTGATGGCGGCGGGCGACGTCTACATGCCGATCACGCCGATGTTCCACGTACATGCCTGGGGCCTGCCCTATGTGGCGACGATGCTGGGCCTCAAGCAGGTCTATCCGGGGCGTTACGATCCTGAGCTGCTGATCGAGCTGTGGCGTCGGGAGAAAGTAACCTTTTCCCACTGCGTGCCGACCATCGTGCAGATGCTGCTCAAAGCCAAAGCAGCGCACGGTACGGACTTCAATGGCTGGAAGATCACCATCGGCGGCAGTGCACTCACGCGGGGCCTATATGAATCGGCGCGGGCGTGTGGCATGCAGTTGGTGGCTGCCTACGGCATGTCGGAAACCTGCCCGCTGATCTCCGGGGCTCACATCAACGACGAGCTGCGTAACGCCAGCGAGGATGAGCAGATCACGTACCGGCTCAAAGCCGGGATTCCGGTAGTGTTGGTCGATGCGGCAATCCAGGCGCCGGACGGCAGCTTTCTGCCTGCCGATGGCACGTCCCAGGGCGAACTGGTGCTTCGGGCTCCCTGGCTGACGCAGGGCTACGCGGGCAATCCGGAGAAGAGTGAAGAGCTGTGGGCCGGTGGTTGGCTGCATACCGGTGATGTCGCCACCCTTGATGAAATGGGCAATATCGACATTCGTGACCGCATCAAGGACGTGATCAAGACGGGCGGCGAGTGGGTGTCTTCCTTGGCTCTGGAAGGTCTCATCAGCCGGCACGAGGCAGTACGCGACGTCGCGGTGGTGGGTGTGCCGGATGAGCGCTGGGGCGAGCGACCCTTTGCCTTGCTGGTGCTGTGCGAAGGCAAGCAGGTGGATGCGAGAGCGCTGCAAACATTCCTCGAGCCCGCCGTGGAACAGGGCCAGATCAACAAATGGGCCATCCCCCAGCAGATCGCAGTGGTCGAGGATATTCCCAAGACCAGTGTGGGCAAGCTCGACAAGAAACGTATCCGCGTCGACATCGCGCGCTGGGTTGAGGAAGGCAGCAGCGTTATTTCCTCGGTGTAGGGCTGGGCTTGGTCCGCCTGGGTTTGATCTCGCTGTGGCCTTTCATCGAGGTCGTGGCTTGGTCTTAGGTCCGCACAGTCGCTATCCACAGTCCCTTATCGGGCTGGCGGCTTCCCTTCAAGGCCAACAGCAAACGAAGGACCTGTGGCTGTCGCCTGGAGCTCGAATCGTTTCGGGTTCGTCGGGACGTTCCGGTTCCGCCGGCGGGCGGGTGTTACCCTAACGGCGCATTCCAGTCCGTGTTGTAACGGGCTGGCGTCCCGCAGATGAAGGAAGTAGATATGAACAAGATCAGTAACCTGACCGCACTCGCCGCCACCCTTGCGCTGCTGGTCGGCTGTACCAACAATCCCTATACCGGTGAGCGAGAAGCTGGCAAGGCAGGTATTTATGGCGGTATTGGTGCGGTCAGCGGCGCAGTGATCGGTGCGGCCACCTCCAGCAAAAAGGATCGCGCCAAAGGCGCCTTGATCGGAGCCACAGTCGGCGGTGCTGCGGGCGGCGGCTATGGTTATTACGTTGATACTCAGGAAGCCAAGCTGCGCCAAACGCTGCAGGGCTCTGGCGTACAGGTCCAGCGTCAAGGCGATAACCTGACGCTGATCATGCCGGGCAACATCACCTTCGCAAGCAACTCCGCCGATATTTCCAGCAGCTTCTACCCAACGCTCAATTCGTTGGTTCAGGTGTTCAAAGAATTCAACAAGAACGGTATCGACATCACCGGCCATACCGACAGCACCGGCTCGCAGCAACTCAATCAGGACCTTTCGAATCGTCGCGCCCGTAGCGTTGCGGCTTACCTGGAAGGCAATGGCGTGCCAGCGTCGCGTATCTCTTCCTATGGCGCGGGCTCGAGCCAGCCAATCGCCAGCAATGACACCGCTTCTGGTCGCGCGCAGAACCGCCGTGTGGAAATCAATCTGAGACCGCTCTAAGCGGCCCGGCACAGGCAAGGTCGTCGCGGCTTTGCTTGTGCCATTTTGGTGGCGTCAGCTTTATAGCTTTTTATCGCTTCAATTGAACCTCTGAGCGATCCACGACTCTGAACCTCGTGACAGCGAGCCATGTAGTGGCACTGAGGAGGTCGAATGGATGATCGTTCCGCTCTCCATTCTCGTAAGCCTTGGCTGCCATTGGTAGTGACGCTGGCCCTGATGGCGGGGCTCGGAGGATGGGTCGGCTGGCAATGGCATGTTCAGGAAATGCGCGTGCGCGCTGAGCAGGCCCAGCGATTCAACCTGGCGGTCAATGACGTCGAAAGCACTCTGCGTGAGCGTATGCGCGCGTACGAGATGGTCCTGCGCGGACTGGCAGGGCTTTTTGTCGGCAGTGATGAGGTCAGTCTGCAGGATTGGAATCGAGCTTCCGATCAGCTTCAGCTTCAGGATTTCTACCCCGGTATCCAGGCCATTGCGCTCGCTCGCTATGCGCGCGCGGACAACCTCGATTCGACCCTTGCTGAAATTCGCGAGAGCGGTCGCGGTGATTTCCGCATGTATCCCCGAGGTGAACGCGGCGATTACCTGATCGTCGATTTCATCCATCCGCTCGACTGGCGTAATCGGCGTGTGTTGGGTTACGACATGCTGAGTGAAGAGACGCGCAGGGAAGCCGTTATGGCGGCGCGCAATATCGGCACCCCTATGCTCACTGGGCCGGTGCGACTCAAGCAAGAGACAGAGCAGAATGCCCAAGTAGGGATCTTGTTGTATCTGCCGCTTTATCGCGCCCGGGCGCCAATTACGACCTTGGAGGAACGGCAGGAATCGTTTGCAGGAACGCTTCATGGCGCTTTTCGGCTGACCGATCTGATGGAAGGGGTATTGGGCTCGCGCAGCAAGCTGTTTCAATTGCAGCTCTTCGACGCCGCTGCCCCGAACGAGCCGTTGCTGGTCGGGCGCGCTCCGGTGAGTAAAGATGCAAGCTTCCATCGCGTCCGCAATATCTACATGTACGGCCGCAGCTGGCAGTTGGAAGTTGCCAGCACACCGGAATACGAAGCCATCCTCAATCGGGTTGGGCGGGCGTTCAATCTTGCGGCGGCGCTGACCGCAGCTGCTTTGTTCTCTATCTTGATTGGCGGCTACCTGTATTTGCGCGAACGAACCCTGCGCAGCAGCCAGGCGCTCGGCGCCCAGCTTCAGGAGCGTGAGGCGTGGTTTCGTCAACTGATCGAACAGCTGCCGGTAGCCACTGTGTTGTGTAGCGATGAAGGACGCATAGAGCTGGCCAACCAGAGCGCCGCTGCGCTGCTGGGCAGCAGTGCGGGATTGCTCGCCGGTGAGCGCCTCAGTCACTACATTCCTTCAGCTTTCCAGAAGGCGGCGGACGGGAATCTGCTGGACGCCAATCAGCAAGAGAGCCAAGCCCTGCGGGAAGATGGCACTCCCGTACCTGTTTCGCTCAGTCTGACCAGTTTCAAGCGCGACAAGACCGTTCACCACCTGCTCAATCTGGTGGACTTGCAGCAGCGCAAGCGTGACGAAGAGCGCTTCCGTAATGTGGTCGAAGCCTCGCCGAATGCTTTTCTGCTGTTCGATCAAGAAGGGCAGATCGTAATGGTCAACCGTCAGACCGAGTTGCTGTTCGGCTACAGCCGACAAGAGCTGTTGGGTCAGCCGGTTGAAATGCTGATTCCCGAATCGATGCGCAAGATCTATATCGAGGTGCGTCACCGGTTTGGCCAGTCGCTCGAATCACGTCGCCTGGGTGAGAATCGCGAACTGTTCGGCCGCCACAGGGATGGCCATTTATTGCCCGTGGAAGTCGGCCTGTCGCCACTGCGCAGCGGAGAAGAGCAACTGGTGCAGGCGGTGGTGATCGATATCGCTCACCGCAAAGCCGCGGAGCGGCGTCTACGGGATCAAGCAAATGAGTTGATGACCGCCAACCGGTACAAATCCGAGTTCCTCGCCAACATGTCGCACGAGCTGCGCACGCCGCTCAACAGTATTCTCATCCTGAGCGATCAATTGAGACAGAACGCGGCGAGCAACCTGACCGAGAAGCAGGTTCGCCACGCCGACATCATGCATCGGGCCGGTCATGATCTGCTGCAACTGATCAATGACGTGCTTGACCTGGCCAAGATCGAAGCTGGCCACATGCAAATCAAGTCGGAACCGCTCGACATCGGCGAGTTGCTGGCGGAGCTTATGGCTGCGCTGCAACCGATGGCCGATCAGAACGGACTATCTCTTACTAGCCGGATAGACCCTGAGGTTCCGCCGTCGCTGGTCAGCGACCGTGCACGGCTCCAGCAAATCTTGCGCAACCTGGTGACCAACGCCTTGAAGTTCACCGAGCAGGGCTCCGTTGATATTCACGTGAGCAGCCGGCCGGCCGAGAGTCCTGGCGACGAAGACATGCTGCAGATCAGCGTGACTGACACCGGTATCGGCATCGCCGAGGACCAACACGAACGGATCTTTCAGGCGTTTCAGCAAATCGACGGCTCAATCAGCCGCCAATACGGCGGCACGGGGTTGGGGCTTGCTATCGCGCGGCAGCTCGCCGAGGTGCTGGGTGGCGGGATCCGTCTTACAAGCTCGCCGGGGCAGGGCTCCAGTTTCACCGTCGAGTTGCCCTTGAAAGCGTCTGCGACAGCCGAGATTCGGACGCTGCGGCCCATGCAGCGCCGTGGTCAGGGTGGTGGTCTACTGATTGTCGAGGACGATGCCGATTTTGCCTCGGTAGTGGCCGAGGTGGCACAGTCCCACGGTTTTTCCAGTGTCATATGCGGTACTGGGCAAGAGGGGCTGGATGCACTCGCTCACGACAACTTCGCGGCGGTGATCCTGGATGTTCTGCTTCCTGATGTCAGCGGCTGGCAGATACATCGGGCGTTGCGGGCCGACCCCAAGCATCAGGACACGCCGGTATATATCATTTCTTGCGTGCCGCAGCCGCAGGGCTGGTCGGATGACGGTTCACGTTACTTGCTCAAGCCCGTGGCCCAGTCAGAGCTGGAGCGCCTGTTTGTCGATCTGTCGCGGCAGGAAGGCAATTCGACTCGGTTGTTGCTGCTGGAAACTGATCCGGAGCGGCGCCGTCAACTGCGTGAATATTTCGAGCGGCTCGGTTACCGGGTCAGCGAATGCCAACGCAGTGAAGAGGCCCGACTGGCCTATGCAGAGCACCGATATGCAGCGCTGATCATCGACTTCGATCTCTCCGGCGAAAGCGGGCTGGAGCTGCTCGATGCGCTTGACCGCCTGCGCTCGCTCAAAGACGTCCGGGTGATCCTGACCAGTCGAGATACGTTATCGGAAAAGAATCTGCAGCGGCTTAAGCGTTATTCGGCGGTTGCGTTGTCAAAAACAGAAGGAATTGAGCATATGGAAGATGCACTTAAGCCCGGCGGGGTTGATGCTGCTGCGTGGGGAATAGGCGAACTGGAACATCCCCTGCTAGGGCAGCGGGTGCTGTTGGTGGATTCGGATGTGCGGGCGATCTATGCCGTCAGTGCGTTGCTCGACGAGCAGGGGCTGCAGGTGGTGCCCGTCACAAGCTGTGCCGAGGCGCTGGAACGCTTCGATCAAGACGCGTTCGATCTTGCGTTGGTGGATCTGGCGATGCCGGATAACGGCGGCCCCGCACTGATCCATCAGCTCAGAAACGACTATGGTTGTCAGGTGCCGATTGTGGCAATGGCAGCCGGCTCTGATACGGCTGTGACAGAGCAGAGGCTTCCGGCCGGTGCCGACGACATCCTGTTCAAACCGGTCGACAGCGCCCGGCTGGTCGAACTGCTGCGGCGTCTGGAGCGTACTGATGGCCCCCATGCAAGTCCGTAAGGAGAAGTGTGTGACGCATCGATCAAGCCGAGCTGGCGTCCCTGCCGGCGCAGGTAGCGGAAGCCGCATTACGTTGTACTGGGAGCTTGGCTGATGGCGTGGTCGCAACCCCAATCTCAGCCTCGGACCCGTACATTGTTGGTCGTCGATGATCGCGAAGCGAACCTGGTGGCCATGGAGGCCTTGCTCGGCGACGGTGACTGGCAGGTCCATACGGTTAATTCTGGCGAAGCCGCACTTCAGGCCCTGCTCGACCTGGATGTCGAGCTGGTGCTGCTGGATGTGCAGATGCCGGGCATGGATGGGTTCGAAGTGGCGCGCCTGATGCGCGGCAGTCCGCACTCGCGCTACACGCCGATCATCTTTGTCTCGGCCATCGCGCACACCCGTGAGTCGGTATTGCGAGGTTACGCCACCGGTGCGGTTGATTTCATTCTCAAGCCTTTCGATCCGCAGGTGCTCAAGCACAAGATCAATACGCTGCTCAGTCATGAGCACAATCGGCGTGACTTGCAGGTCCTCAGCCAGCAGCTCGACAGTGCCCGCGCGTTCAACGCGTCGGTGCTGAGCAATGCCGCCGAAGGAATTCTGGTGGTGGGTGAAGACGGTTTCATCAACTTCGCAAACCCGGCGATTGCCAAGATGCTGCACACCAGTGTCGACGATCTGCAAGGCACCGCACTGATCAAGCATCTGGCCTCGCCGCAGATGCCTCAGTCCTGGCGCGACACCGATTTCTACCAGCATTGGCGTAGCGGCAGTACCTATCGTCTTCATGAAGCGCAGCTGTTCACCGCCAACGGCGACACGCTGCCCGTGGCCTTGTCGTCATCGCCACTGCCTCGTCAGCAGCGCTCAATGGTTGTCATCGCCCTGGATATGTCCGTGGTTCGCAGTCTCCACGTGCAGCTGGAGACCCAGGCGGTAACCGACTCGCTGACCGGCCTGCTCAACAGGCGTGGATTTCATCAGGCACTGGATTCGGCTCTGGCGAGGGTCGACCGGAACGGCAAACGCATGGCCATCCTCTACATCGACCTCGATGGCTTCAAGCGCATCAACGATTCACTGGGCCACGATGCCGGTGACGAGATTCTCTGTCGCGTGGCGCGCGTGCTCGAGGCTTGCATGCGGCCCTACGACATCATTGCGCGGATGGGCGGAGACGAGTTCACCGCGCTGCTGGACTCGCTGGACCACCCGGAAGATGCCGCTAAGGTCGCTGAGAAGCTCATCGAGCTGATTTCGGTTCGACATACCATCGAAGGGACCGACGTGACGCTCGGCGCCAGTATTGGCATCGCGCATTTCCCGGATTGCGGCCAGAGCGTCGAGGAGCTGCTTCGCTCGGCAGATATGGCCATGTACGAGGCCAAACGCAACGGTCGGCAGCAATATCGCTTCTTCTCCGGTGAGATGAACGGGCGGGCCCATGCGCGCCTGATGATGGAAGAGAATTTGCGCAGCACCATCGAGCGTAATGGCTTCGCCTTGGCTTACCAGCCGCAGGTCGTGCTCGAGACAGGCGAGTTGCGAGGCTTCGAGGCCTTGCTGCGCTGGAATTACGCGGGGCGCGGTGCGGTCGAGCCGAGTGTGTTCATCCCCTTGCTGGAAGAGACCCGGCTGATTGATCGGGTCGGCGAGTGGGCGCTGCGTGAGGGGCTGGCTCAGTGCCGCGACTGGCGTGAGCGATTTGGCGACAAGCTGGTGCTGAGCTTCAACGTCAGCCCGGTGCAGTTCGGCCGGGCCGGATTGATCGACGAGTTGCGCCGGCTGCTCGATGAGTATCAGCTAGATCCTCGGCAGTTGGAGCTGGAAGTCACCGAAGGCGCACTGATGCAGGATCTGGAGCAGAGCTGCGACAAGCTTCGGCAGTTGCGCGAGCTGGGTGTGAGGGTGGCGGTGGATGACTTCGGCACCGGTTACTCGTCGCTCGCCTACCTGCGCCATTTCGATCTGGATACGCTGAAGATCGACCGCCTGTTTATCGCCAATATGCTTGATTCGCCACGCGATGCCGCGGTGGTCAGCACCATTATCGATCTGGGCCGAAATCTGGGCCTGGAGGTGATTGCCGAAGGCGTTGAAACCCTGGCTCAGCGTGAGTGGCTGATCGCCCACGACTGCCAGGTGATGCAGGGTTTTCTGGTCGCGCCAGGACTGGCCGTAGAGGACGCGTTGGAATTTCCGCGGTCAATCGACTGGCTACAGCTGGAACATCGACAGGCCGACTAGTGTCGGCCGATCGGGTTAGCCTGAAGCGCCATCGCGAGGCGGGTATTGCCGGTGTAGCTTTTCGAGTTTGGCATCCTTGTCGCTCCAGAGCTCATTGACCCACTCCTGAAAGCTCAGCCGGTAGGCTTCGTCCTGATCGTAGCTGCGGTGCAGGAACTCGGCAGGGATCGGCTGCGTGCCAATGCGCATGACGACTTGACCTATCCGACCGCAGAGCAGGTCCCAGAAGCTGGGATTGCCGCCCGGGTAGTGGATGGTCACGTTGACTAGCGAGGTCAATTGCTCGCCCATCGCATCGATCACGAAGGCTATGCCGCCGGCCCTGGGTTTGAGCAGGTAACGGTAGGGCGATGCTTGCTCAGTGTGCTTGTCCTCGGTGAAGCGAGTGCCTTCAAGGAAGTTGAACACTGACACCGGGTTGGTCCGGTAGCGCTCGCAGGCCTTGCGGGTGGTCGCCAGGTCCTCGCCGCGCTTTTCCGGGTACTTTGTCAGGTACTCCTTGCTGAAGCGTTTCATGAAGGGAAACTCCAGCGCCCACCAGCACAGACCGATAACCGGCACCCAGATCAGCTCCTGCTTGAGGAAGAACTTCAGGATCGGCATTCGCCGGTTCAGTTGGTATTGCAGCATCAGGATGTCAGCCCAGCTCTGGTGATTGCTGGTAACCAGATAAGAGTGCTGCAGGTCGACCTTGTCGAGCCCCTGTACGTCCCACTCGGTGCGGCGCACCTGGTCCATCCAGAAGCTGTTGACTGCCATCCAGGACTCGGCGATCCAGTGCATGCCAAAGCGCAATGCTCGCTGGATACGTGGGATGGGCAATGCCAGCTTAAGCAGTGATAGCGCAAAGAGCGGCCAGCACCAGAAGAGGGTATTCAATGCCAGTGTCAGGCCGGCCAGGACGCCCCGGAGCGGGGCAGGAAGGACGCTCAGCATCGATTGGGTCTTATGTCCGTCAATAAAGGCGGCAAGAGTACCGATTGCGGGCTGAACTGCAAGGCCAAAAAGTAGTGCTGGAGATTGCGAAGCGCCCGGCCAGCTGGCCGGGCGCGAGGTGCCATCAGGCTTTTTGGTTATCGGCCTGCAAAGCGGTCAGCGCGATGGTGAACACAATGTCGTCCACCAGAGCACCGCGGGACAGGTCATTGACCGGCTTGCGCAGGCCCTGCAGCATCGGGCCGACGCTGATCACGTTGGCACTGCGTTGAACCGCCTTGTAGGTCGTGTTACCCGTGTTGAGGTCAGGGAAGATAAACACCGTAGCCTGACCGGCGACCAGGCTGTTGGGCGCCTTTTGCTTGCCGACACTGGCGACCGACGCAGCGTCGTACTGCAGCGGGCCGTCGATTGGCAGGCTGGGGGCGCGCTCCTGGGCGATTCGAGTGGCTTCAGCAACCTTTTCCACCTCGGCGCCGCTGCCGGACGTGCCGGTGGAATAACTGATCATCGCCACGCGTGGGTTTACGCCCAAGGCGACTGCAGATTCGGCGCTCTGCAGGGCGATCTCCGCCAGCTCGGTGGCGTTCGGGTTCGGATTCACCGCGCAGTCACCGTAGACCAGTACTTGATCCGGCAGCAGCATGAAGAACACCGAAGAAACCAGGCTGTAGCCAGGTGCAGTCTTGATCAGCTGCAATGCCGGGCGAATGGTGTTGGCAGTGGTGTGCACGGCCCCGGATACCAGGCCGTCCACGTCGTCGAGCGCCAGCATCATGGTGCCAAGTACCACGGTGTCTTTGAGCTGCTCACGCGCATCGTCCGGAGTCAGGCCCTTGGCCTTGCGCATTTCGCACATCGGCTCGACGTACTGGTTGATGATCAGTTCCGGGTCGAGAATTTCCAGGCTTGCCGGCAGCTGGATGCCCTGCTCGCGCGCAACCGCCTGGACTTCTTCCGGCTTGGCCAGCAGCACGCAGCGCGCTATGCCACGTTCCTGGCAGATGGCTGCGGCGCGAATGGTGCGCGGCTCGTTGCCTTCCGGCAGAACGATGCGCTTGTTTGCCTGCTGGGCACGTTTGACCAGCTGGTAGCGGAATGCCGGAGGCGACAGTCGCAGCTCGCTGCGCGGCACGCTGAGGCGGGTATGCAAGAGTTCGGGTTGCAGGTGCTGCGCGATGAAGTCGGTAACCTGGCTGGCACGCTCGATGTCGTCCGCTGGGGTCTCCTTGTTCAGCCCGAAGAGGTTGGTTGCCGTATCGTAGGAACCTGTCTGCACGGTCATCACCGGCAAGCCGCCATCGAGCGCCGCTTTGCACAGCTCGAGAATGCGCGGGTCCGGGGCAAAATCGCTGCAGAGCAACAAACCTGCGAGTTTGACGCCGTTGAGCGAAGCCAGGCTCGCGGCCAGAATGATGTCGTCGCGGTCGCCCGGGGTGACCACCAGAACGCCTGGCTGCAGGAGCTGCACCGTATTGGGGACGGCGCGGGCGCAGAGCACGATCTTGTCGACGCGACGCTGCTCCGCTTCACCGGCATGAAGCACCTTGGCGTCGAGCAGTTCGGCGATGTCGCGGGTCCGCAAAGCGTTAAGTTTGTCGGCGAAAGGTATTGCGCCAAGCAGTTGGAAATCTGCAGTGCCCAGCAGGGGCAGCTGCGCCTTGAGGCCGTCGATGAAGGCGGGCGCGCCGTCGTCACCCTTGACCTTGTTGAGAATCACGCCCAGCACTTTCGGGTCCTTGGCGCCACCGAACAGTTGGGCCTGGATCTCGATGCGCTCAGCCAGACGCTTGAGCGTGTCACTGCCTTGCGCCGCGATCAAAATGACATCCGCGTCCAGGCTTTTCGCCAGATGGGTGTTGATTCTTGACGTGTGGTTGAACTCACGCGTCGGCACCATGCCTTCGACAATGACCACGTCCTTGCCCGCGGCAACCTCCTGATAGCGGCTGACCACGTCCTCGAGCAGCAGGTCGAGTTCGCCATCAGCCAGCTGGCGCTCGACCTGCTCCAATGGCAACGGCTCGGGCGACAGGATATTCAGGGTGCGTTCTACCAGAACGCAAGAGCGTTCACGGCCTTGATCGTGGGGGAAGGGCTGGGCGATGGGCTTGAAGAAGCCAACCTTCAACCCGGCGCGCTGGAGTGCGCTGATCAGGCCGAGGCTGATGGAGTTGAGGCCGCCGCCAAAACCGCAGGGGGCGAGGAATAAGGTATGCATGATGATCTCCTATCGGGCGAGGGCGATGCCAAGTAGACGAAACCCGACGCCGTTTGCGGTCGTCGGGTTCGTTCAGTGCGTCTAACCGTCGGCGCGCTATCAGGCGTCGAGCAGCGCCAGTGTGTCCAGCGCGATTTGACGTTCTTCGTTAGTCGGTACCACCAGCACGCGGGGGCTGCCTGCCGCCTGGATTTCCCCGCCGACACCGCGCGTGCAGCGTGCGTTGGCTTCTTCGTCCAGCTTGAAGTTGAACAGTTTCAGGTGTTCGAGGGTGCGGGTGCGCACGGCCGTCGAGTTCTCACCGATGCCGCCGGTGAAAATCAGTCCGTCGAGTTTCGGCAGCGCGCACGCCATGCTTGCCAGGGACTTGGCCAGGCGGTAGCAGAAGACTTCGAACGCCAGGGTGGCGCCGGGATGCCCAGCAACCCGGGCTTCCTGCAGCGTGCGCAGGTCATTGGACAGTCCGGACAGACCTTTCAGGCCGCTGTCGTGATTGAGCATGCGATCGATCTGCTCCAGGCTCCAGCCCAGGGTGCGGTTCAGGTAGCTGTGCAGGTTGGGGTCGACATCACCGCTACGGGTGCCCATTACCAGGCCTTCCAGCGGGGTCAGGCCCATGCTGGTGTCACGGCTTTCGCCATTGACGATGGCGCAGGTCGAGCACCCGTTGCCCAGGTGAGCCGTCAGCCAGCAGCTGTCATCGACCGGAAGTCCGGTCATCTCGGCGGCACGCTTGCTGACGTAGTTGTGGCTGGTGCCGTGGAAACCGTAGCGGCGGACGCTGTGTTCCTTGTAAAGGAATTCCGGCACGGCGTAGCGGAACGCATGCTCCGGCATGGTCTGGTGGAAAGCGGTGTCGAACACGCTGACCTGCGGCAGGCCCGGGAACAGGGCCATCGCTGCATCAATTCCGACCAGGTTGGCCGGGTTGTGCAGTGGCGCCAGCTGCGCGCTGTCGCGAATTGCCTTGAGCACCGGCTCGTCAATCAGGCTGGAACCGGTGAAGTGTTCGCCACCATGGACCACACGATGGCCGATCCCGTCCAGCTTGCCGCCTGCGGCCTCTTGAGCCACCGGCAGGAGTTTTTCGAGTGCGGCACGGTGATCAGCACCCGGAATGTTCAGGCTCTGCTTGGTGTCCCCCAGCTGCCAGTGCACGACGGCTTCCGGGGTGCCGAGACGTTCGGCCAGGCCCTGCAGGGGGAAAGTCGCTTGGGCTTCGTTGACCAGCGCGAATTTGATCGACGAGCTGCCGCAGTTAATCACCAGGATGTTTCGAGCTGACATCGGTGCTCCTTGGATGCGAAATTAATTGTTGAAATAGGTCGCCTACATTTACAGGCGTGAATTCTTGCACACCTGATGGGGCAGCGATGCTCTCCAAAGGTTGTATTTGGTAGCGTCCTACGCATGACTTCAGGCTGTTTTTGCTTGCTGCCGATGGTCCCCTAAATCGTGCGGCGGTTCGCAATCAATGCAGGTCGCGGTTAGACTTTGCCTTACATCCCTCAACAAAGGTTTCGCCTCATGCAGATTGCCGCTAACAAGGCTGTGTCAATCGACTACACACTCACCAACGATGCGGGTGAAGTGATCGACAGCTCGGCCGGCGGCGCGCCGCTGGTCTATTTGCACGGTTCGGGCAACATCATTGCCGGTTTGGAAAAAGCCCTGGAGGGCAAGCAGGGTGGTGACGAGGTGAAGGTCTCCATCGAGCCGCAGGATGCCTATGGCGAGTACAGCCCGGAGCTGGTCGCTACGCTTAATCGTGCGATGTTCGAAGGCGTCGATGAACTGGAGGTGGGCATGCAGTTCCATGCGTCCGGCCCGGACGGCGGCATGCAGATCGTCACCATTCGTGATGTCGAAGGCGACGATGTGATCGTCGACGGTAACCACCCTCTGGCCGGTCAGCGCCTCAACTTTGAAGTGAAGATTGTTGATGTACGTGAAGCCAGCGACGAAGAAATCGCTCACGGCCATGTGCATGGTGAAGGTGGTCACCAACACTGATCGGCGCCCGCAGGCGGCTGGTCAGCGAAAGCCCGATTCGATCGGGCCATGGAAGCGCTTCGGTTCTGCCGGAGCGCTTTTTTACTCTGGAGTAGAGACACATGAGCGCGTTTCACGAGTTGGTTCTGCCCGGCCTTGCGGGCCAGGAACTTCCCCTGGCGCCGTTGAAATCCCAGGTGACACTGGTGGTCAATGTGGCTTCCGAGTGCGGTCTCACGCCTCAATATGCAGGTCTGCAAGCACTGCATGAACGTTATCAGGATCGGGGTTTCGGCGTGCTGGGCATTCCCTGCAACCAGTTCGCCGCTCAGGAGCCGGGCGGCGACGCGGACATCCTGAAATTCTGTGATGAGAACTACGGCATCACGTTTCCCATCAGCAGCAAGCTCGAGGTCAATGGCTCGCAGCGTCACCCGTTGTATCGCCTGTTGGCGGGCGAGGGCGCTGACTTCCCTGGCGATATCAGCTGGAATTTCGAGAAGTTTCTGGTGGGCAAAGACGGACGCGTGTTGGCGCGCTTCTCCCCGCGCACGGCGCCGGATGATCCAGCGCTGATCCAGGCCATCGAAAGCGCGCTCGCCTGAGCGCGCCATCTCCGTTCAGGGTTGTTTGGCGTTCGCTGACCGCTCTTCTGAAAAAGCACCATCGCGACAGAACTGCACGGCAATAAGCGCCGTGGATGATGGTGTTCGTCCTAGACGACCGGTCATATGCTCGTCGTCATGAGCAACCAAGCCCGCAACGACAAGCGTGACCTGATCCTGGCCAAAGGGGCTCAGGTGATGACTCGTCGTGGTTATCACGGCACCGGCGTGTTGGAGATCGTCCAGGCAGCCGGCATCCCCAAAGGGTCCTTCTACCACTACTTCGCCAGCAAGGAAGATTTCGCCCTGCAGGCGCTTGAGCATCTTTATCAACCGCGGCTTGAGCGTTATCAGGCAGCGCTGCTCGATGCTCGGCAGAGCCCGCGGGCACGGGTTCTCGGGTACTACGCTGAGGTTGTGGCTCATTTTTCGCGGCAGGAATGTCCCGAGTATCACTGTTTCATCGGCAGTTTGAGCTTTGAGATGGCCGAGCTTTCACAGCCCATCGGCCAGCAGGTCGAGGCGATCCTGATGCGTTCGGTCCAGCTGTTGGCGAGCTGCCTCGAGCAGGCGCGCGCAGCCGGTGAGGTCGATGCCGACACCGACTGCCTGGCGCTGGCTGAATTCATCGGCAATGCCTGGGAAGGCGCCTTGCTGCGTATGAAGGTGGGCCGCAGCGTAGCGCCATTGAGCATATTTTTGACCCAGCTGGAGCGTCTGCTGACGCCCCGCTGATTTTTTTTGGCGATCGGCGAGACGACCGGTCGCTTTTGCTTCAAGCCAAAGGAGACAGCAATGACCGCAGCCGTGAACGCCCTGTTCCAACCCTTCCAACTCGGCAGCTTGCAACTGCCGACCCGTGTCGTGATGGCGCCGATGACCCGTTCTTTCTCGCCCAACGGCGTGCCAACCGCGGACGTCGTCGAGTACTACCGCCGTCGTGCCGCGTCGGGTGTAGGGCTGATCATCACCGAGGGCACCACGGTCGGGCACAAGGCCTCCAATGGCTATCCGCAGGTGCCGCGCTTCTACGGTGAGGCCCCTCTGGCCGGCTGGAAGGCCGTGGTCGATGCTGTACACGCCGAAGGCGGCAAGATCGTTCCGCAGCTATGGCACGTGGGCAATGTTCGCCACGTGGGAACCGAGCCGGAGCCGGAAGTGCCGGGTTATGGCCCGATGGAGAAGCTTAAGGATGGCCAGGTGGTTGTGCACGGCATGACCAAACAGGACATTCAGGACGTGATTGCGGCCTTTGCTCAGGCCGCCAAAGATGCCCAGACCATCGGCATGGATGGTGTCGAGATCCACGGTGCGCACGGCTACCTGGTTGATCAGTTCTTCTGGGAAGGCAGCAATCAGCGCACCGACGAATACGGTGGCAGTCTGGCCAATCGCTCGCGCTTCGCCATCGAGCTGATCGAGGCGGTACGTGCCGCGGTAGGTCCGGATTTCCCGATCATCTTCCGCTTTTCCCAATGGAAGCAGCAGGACTACACCGCGCGCCTGGTCACCATGCCCGAAGCGCTGGGCGAATTCCTCGAGCCGCTGTCTGCAGCGGGCGTGGACATCTTCCATTGCTCGACGCGCCGGTTCTGGGAGCCAGAGTTCGAAGGTTCAGAACTCAATCTCGCTGGCTGGACCCGTCAACTGACTGGAAAACCCACCATCACCGTCGGCAGCGTGGGGCTTGATGGCGAATTTCTGCAGTTCATGGTCAAGACTGACAAGGTGGCGCAGCCGGCCAACATCGAAGGCTTGCTGGAGCGTCTGAACAAGCAGGAGTTCGATCTGGTCGCAGTAGGGCGCGCGCTCATCTGCGATCCGGACTGGGCGTTGAAAGTGAAGGAAGGGCGTATGCAGGACATCCTGCCCTTTAGCCGTGAAGCGCTGAAGACGCTGGCCTGACAGGTCACCCGACTTTATAGCTGCAAGAAGCCATCCTCGCGATGGCTTCTTTTTGCGCAGCGTTATTGCGAGGCGCCCGGGTAACCGGCCTGCTTGAGCAGCTTGGCCAGGTGCACGGCGTTGCGCGCCAGCATGGCATTGGTCTTGCTAATTTTCTCGCCGGGGTCTTCCACATCCTTGTAATCCGTCGACCCCATTGCCGGCCCGACCCAGTAGGTGCAGCCGTTGGCCGGGATGGTGAAGCCTACGTCGTTCAGTCCTTGATAGAGGCTGGCGACCACATGATGGGCGCCGTCTTCATTGCCTACCACCGCGACGCAAGCGACCCGCCCGTAGGACACCATCCGCTGCTCGTCATCCACTTCACCAATGAATGCGTCCAGGCGCTCCAGTACGCGCTGACAGACGCTGGCTGGATGGCCAAGCCAGATCGGCGTGCCAAGAATCAGGATGTCCGTCGCAAGAACCTTTTCCCTGATCATCGGCCAGTCGTCACCTTCGCCTTCGTCTGATGTCACGCCCGGCTTGATGTTGAAGTCCACGGCGCGGATCTGCTCGCAACTGACGCCGAGCTTTTCAAGCTCGCGCTGAGCCTGGCTCAGCAGCAGGCTGCAGGACGATTCTGCGGGCGATGCCTTGAGGGTGCAGTTGATTGCGAGGGCGGTAAGCGCCATTGCGAGTCTCCGGGTGTGAAGGTGTTCAGATCTAGACACCTCCACGTCTCGCAGTTCACGAATCGACCGCGGCAGGCATGGTCGACTTGCCGCCCTCACGCACCCAGAACAGCGTTGCGGCTGCCACAGCTGCCGGCATGATCAACAGATTGACGAAGGGAATCAGCAGCGCTGCGTAGGTTACCGCGCCGAGACTCAGGCTCTTCCAGCGGCGCTGACGCAGCCAGACCATCATTTCGGCCCAGCTCAGCTTGTTGTTGTCCGCTGGATAGTCGATGTACTGCACCGCCATCATCCAGACGCCGAACAGCAGCCACAGTGGCGCCGCGACCAGATTGACCACTGGAATGAATGAGAGCACCAGCAGCGCCAGCGCCCGAGGTGCAAAATACGCCAGCTTGCGTGCCTCGCGTCCAAGGGTCCGCGGCAGCATCGCGAGCAGTTCGCTCCAGCTGAACGGCGGCGCACTGTCGACGCCGCGCGCCACGGTTTCCACCTTTTCGGCGAGAAAACCATTGAACGGCGCGGCAATGATGTTGGCGAGTATGGTGAAGGTGAAGAACACGATCAGCACCACCAGCACCACGAACAGAGGCCAGATGATGTATTCGAGGAACATCAGCCACTCGGGGAGGTTTGGCATGAAGGCGTCGACCCAACCGCCGAATTGGCGCATGGCCAGGTAGATCAGACCGCAGAACAGCAGCAGATTGACGGTCAGCGGCAGAATGACGAACAGCCTGAGTCCTGGGCTGAGAATCAGCTTCAAACCTTCACGCAGGTATTGGGGGCCGGAAAGGGCAGCGAGGGGCATGGACGATACTCCGGAAAGGACGGTCCGGACCTTACCGACTTTAACGGGGCGGGAAAAGCGGCAGCAATCGATAGTCCAGCGCTATGGGGCCGATCTGCTTTATGCAATGGCCAAGCGTTGCGCTTGGCCATTAGGCTAACCCTGAACTCTCCTTTTGGTTTTTCAGGGCCGTCCGCTTCAAGCCTTCCCAAGTGCCTGGCCGGCCCTTTTTTATTTCTCTTCGAAATTCACCGGCTTGCGCCTGAGCGGCTGCTGATCAAAACGTACGCCCGGAAGCCCGGTATCCATAAGCGCGCGAATGTTCTGGTGGTCAGTTCCACTGGGATTCTCCAGTACCGACTGATAGTGCTCCCCGAATGCCAGCAAGGCTTCTTCAGTGGTGAATCCTTCCAGCACGGCCAGCCCCAGCGTTTTGCAGGAACCCTCGTTCTGGCCGGCGGCGTTTTCAATACCGCCATTGAAGAAACGGGTTGGCTGGTAGTCGTAGGCGCTGGTGATGAATGCCAGCGTCTCGCTGAAAGGGTGGTTTCGGTTACGCAGGCTGGCGCGGAAGTCCCGGAGGCTGCTCATGTTTTCTGACCCTTGTCGAACGCAGCCTGTTGCTCTGGCGTCGCGTCCTTCTGATAGCGTTTCTTCCATTCCGCGTAGGGCATGCCATAGACCTCTTCGCGCGCTTCGTCGAGGCTGACTTCGATGTCCAGGTCGTCGGCGGCGGCCTTGTACCACTTGGACAGGCAGTTGCGGCAGAAGCCGGCCAGGTTCATCAGATCGATGTTTTGTGCATCCGGTCGGCTGCGCAGGTGCTGGACCAGGCGGCGAAAGGCAGCGGCTTCGAGTTCGGTGCGTTCTTGCTCATTCATTTTCAAAGGTCTCGGCGTTGCAGACGTGGGCGGGATCATAACCTCGACGCAGGACCTGGGCCAGCGAGCGACGGGGAACTTTAGCTGCATGAACCGTCTCCGCTAAGCAGGATGGCCAGCCGGTCATCAAGCTTGAAGGAGATTGGATGTGATTGGAAAAAAGCATTGGGTGATAGCCGAAGGTTACCTGCCGGCGCTGGGGCCCAAACCCGATGAGCCAGCACTGCGCAGCCACGAGACGGCATGCATTCTGAACGCTGGCCCGCTGGAGGCCGTGATTGAACTGACGCTGTACTTCGCTGACCGCGAGCCGGTCGGACCGTATTCCATACGCGTTCCCGCGCGGCGAACCTTGCACCTGCGTTTCGATGATCTGCAGACGCCGGAGGCGGTGCCCCGTGAGACCGACTACGCCAGCGTGTTTATCTCCAACATACCGGTGGTCATTCAGCACACGCGGTTGGATGCGCGCAGCGGTGACCGGGCGCTGATGACGACCCTGGCCTACGGCAGCGACTGACGCTGGCGGTCACTCACGATGAGCGGCAAGGGTAATCGATACCGATTCGGCGAAGCGCAGAGCGTGCGGTTTGTCCACTTCGACCTCGGCGTAGCGCACTTGCGGATGCGCCATGACCAGGTCGACGATTTCCTGGGTAAGTCGCTCGAGCAGGGCGAAGCGGTTGTCCTCGACGTGCTGGATGATCGCCTTGGTAATGGTTCGGTAGTTCAGCGCATGGTCGATATCGTTGTCGCGCACGGCATCGGCTGCCGGATAAAGGATGGTCAGATTGATCAGGACGTCCTGCTTGTTAAGGATTTCCTCTTCCTTGATACCGATGAAGGTACGTAAGCGCAGGTCTTTGACGCGGATGCGCGCCATGGCGGGTTCCAATCGAGGCATGGGATTCCTTGGCCTATCAGATCAGGTGTCGGCCACCGTTCACGCTCAGCGTGGTGCCGGTGACATAGGGATTATCCAGCAGATAACGCAGGCTCTGGTAGACCACCTCGGCACCGGGCTCGATGCCCAGGGCGGACTTGGCAAGCGCCTTGCGCTGATAGGCCTCATCGTCGCCTTCGTTGAACTGGATCAGCGCGGGGGCTATGCCGTTGACCTTGATCGCTGGCGCCAGCCGGGCTGCGAACGACAAGGTGAGGTTGTCCAGCCCGGCCTTGCTGGCCGCATAAGCGATGTGCTTTTTGCTGCCGACACGGGTGACATCGTCACCGATATGGATGATGTCTGCCGGACCACCATGCTGCAGCAGTTCGGTGCAGTGAAGGTTGATCAGGTAAGGCGCGAGCATGTGCACCTCGAACATGCGCTGGAAGGTCTCAGCTTCCTCCCCCGGTGTCTCGGGGAGCCAGTCCGACGCGTTGTGTACGATCGCGCGCAGGACGCTGGTGTGCTGCTTGAGAGCAGCGATAAAAGCCAGTATGCCAGTGGCAGCGGAAAAATCGGCATGCAAGGTCACGGCGCCGCGTTCGCGAAGCCGAGCCAGGCTGGCGCGTGAGGTGCGGTAGCTCACGATTACCGGCTGGCCCTCATCAAGCAGGCGCTCTGCGCAATGCAGGCCGATGCGCTGGCTGGCACCGGTAATCAGTATCGGGGCCGTCGGCTGATTCATGCTGGGATACCAGGTGGAAGAGTGGTCGCGCTGCCTTTGCAAGGCTGCAGTGTCGGCCAGCTTACACCAGGGGGCGCAACGGCCCTATCTCGTCGGCCGCATCGTGCACGGGAAGGCGGAGCCAGCGGCCCGGTTAAGAGCTCTCGGGCATGTCGACGGCGAGTTCCGGCTGCAGCTCGGGATGCAGGCGCTGGTGTTGCTCGTACAGATAGGAGCGGATGCGTTCGGCATCCTTGTCCTGCGGATATGCGACTTCATAAGCAGTCATACCACCTTCGGCATGGCGAATCCGGTGCGCGTTGATCTGAAAGGAGTCCTCTCCCGGCAATGCCAGGCGCATATGCAGGTGTTTGGGGGCCCGGTTTTTGGTTCCAGCGTCCACCAACAGGCCGTTGGGTGACAGCTCGTGGACACTCAGCGCGGTCTCGTTGCCATCATTGGAGAGCAGTGGCAGCGGCTCATCCAGATGCAAGCGCCAAGCGCGCAGAACCGGTCCCCGCTCGTAGATGGTCGGAGGCGCCAGTTGTAATTGGACCGACTGGAACTCGTCCTGCTTCAGCTGCAGAGGGAACGACATGCAATATTCGTCGAGCTCGGCTTCGAGAGTCAGGTTTGCCTTCGCGGCCAGTTGTAAAAGCAGGCCGTTGGCCTTTTCACCGCCGTCGACGCGAAAGCCTGCCCGCGTTTCGCCCGGCTCCGTTGACGAGCCACTGACGAGTTCATTGATATAGGCCAGTTCGGCGCTGGTCAGATCCACTTTGTTCGGCATCCCGATTTCCCTCTCAAGGGCATGGGCAGAACCTGTCTGTCATGCCTAGTCGCTCCAGAACGTGGCAGAGACCTCCGCGAGATCCTCTGCCAGGACGGCTTTGCGACCACGCGCTCGCGAACTAATTCCTTTTCGCCAGGCGGCAGTACTCTAGTGAGTGTAGAACCGCTGGGGCGGGGAGTATGTGTCGGATGCGGCATAATGCTCGGCTTTAACTTGAAACGGAGCGCATCATGAAAGTCGCCATTCTCTCCGGTACGGTCTACGGCACCGCTGAAGACGTTGCCCGACACGCTGTTACGGTACTCAACGCGGCGGGCTTCGATGCCTGGCACGACCCTCGCGCGCAACTTGCGCAGGTGTTGGAATTCGGACCGCAAGCATTGCTGGTTGTGACTGCCACCACCGGAATGGGCGAGTTACCGGACAGTTTCGTCCCGCTGTATACGGCGATCCGCGATCAGTTTCCGGCCTGGCAGGGCTTGCCAGGCGGGGTGATTGCGCTGGGCGATGCCAGCTATGGCGACACCTTCTGCGGTGCCGGGGAACTGGTTCGGGAGTTGTACGCCGAGCTGGGTGTCCGTGAAGTACAGGAAATGCTGCGTCTGGATGCCAGCGAAACGGTCACGCCTGAAAGTGACGCGGAGCCCTGGTTGGAGAGCTTTGGCGCCGCTCTGCGCGGTTGAATGGAGCGCCGAGTGACTAACTGCCAGGTGGTCGATACGCGTCTGTCGGGCTGATAATGCGGGCGCTGGCAAATGCATGCAGTTGCGGATAGAACTCGCGAAAATCCTGCAGCAGCGGCGTGTAGAGCTGTTCGAGCTCGATGGCGCCGCCTGCCAAGCCTTCGGGGCGAGACAGTCGGCGGCTCATGCCGGCCACGACCTGCTCCATCACGGCGAATTCACGATAGCTGCCGAGCCAGTCCTGCGCCGCCATGCGCGGCGCAATCAGGGCCAACTTGGCGGGTAGCTTGGCTTCCTCACGCAACACCTGATAAACCCGTGCGGTGAAGTCGTGCAAGGGTTCGCTGGCGTAGTCGTGCCAGTGCGCGGCCAAGCAATGATCAAAAAACAGGTCGACCAATATCCCTGCATAGCGTCTGCGCTCGCGCGGAAAGCGCTGTTTCGCCTGGAGCACAACAGGGTGGCTGTCGGTAAAAACGTCGATCTGTCGATGCAGGCGAATGCCTGCTTCGATGTCGGTTGGCCAGCGGTCCTGCAAGGGGCCTTTGACAAAGTCTCCGTAGAGGCTGCCGAGCAGCTGCCCGGGTCGTTCGCCGCCGAGATGCAGGTGTGCAAGAAAATTCATGGGGCAAGTTTAGCAGCGCTTCCTTGCATTCAGCTTGCATGCGTTCCCAGCGCTTGATTGATATGGTTGGTGTTCCGTCAATCACCGCTGTCAGCTTGGAAAGGGCAGAGGTGATGCTTTCGCTATCACGGGTCGATGTTGATTGCCACTTTTTTTTCGCTGTTCATGGAGCCTGATGATGTCCTGGCATGAGCTGCTTGGTCCGTTGGAACACCTGCCGCCGTCTGCATCGTTGGACGGCTGGTTCGCAGCCCTGCAAGCGTATGGTCCGCGCGATACTTTTGAGCTCGCCGTGCTGGGCGGGCGCGGGGCCGCCACGCCGGGACTGGCGTTTCTGGCCGGCTATCAGGCTGCCCTGCGGCAGCTATGGCCGGATGCTCCAGCAGGTCTTGGCGCATTGTGCGCGACCGAGCGTCGATTGCTGCGACCGGCTGACATGCAAACCCGGCTAGAGGGTATGCGACTGACCGGCCACAAGGATTTCGTCATTGCGGGCTCGGCTGCTGCCTGGTTGCTGGTGCCAGCACGTGATGAAGTGCTCGGTGAGCGCCCGCGGCTGAGCGTCTGCGTGGTTCGCACGACTGATCCTGGCGTCCGTGTCGAGGCGGGGCCGGCCTTGGCGCTGGTGCCGGATATCCCGCACGGCCGCTTGCGATTGGCGAACGTGGCCTGCGACCGCTTGGCTGGCGACGGCTGGGACGATTACGTCAAGCCGTTTCGGACGCTGGAAGACCTTCACGTGCTAGTGGCTCTGGTCAGCTGGCTTTATGGCGTCGGGTTGCAATGTGGCTGGCCGCAACGGCTGCAACTGCAACTACTCGGCATCCTGCCTGGCGCGGCTGAGATCTCCCGGTTGCCGCCAGCGGATGCGGCGACGCATCTGTTGCTGGCTGCGCTGAATTTGCAATTTATGGCGCTCACCGAGGCGCTCGATGCTGCGCTGGCAGCCGGCCCACAGAACTGGTCGGATCTCTGGCAGCGCGACCGCGGTGTGTTGCAGCTGGCTCGTGGCGCACAGGCCAAGCGGTTGGCGCAGGCAGCCGAGCTGTTTGGGCTGATGCCCGATGACTCGCAGGCTTGACTAGCTAATCGCCAGTCTCCGGGAACTCCTCGCTGCGCTGCGGACCTATAACAGGCGTGCTGAAGTAGCACGGGTCAGTCTCCCCAGGCCTCAGCAACGCAGGTGATCGAAGCGCCCCTGTGAAATTACCTGACAAGGATTTCAATGCCATTGAGCTGTATCCCTACTCTGGTCCCTGGCGCGGCGTTGCTGCGGGGATGCCGGTCATGATGCTTGCCGGAAAGGTCTTCCCCTGGCGAGAGGGCAATCAATTCCAGCTACTGCTCGACGGGCCGCAGTTCTTCCCGCGCATGTTGGCGTGCATCAACGCTGCCCAGCATCGGGTGGATGTCGAACTCTATCTTGTCGAAGATGGCGCCTGCGCAGACCAGTTGACCGATGCTCTGGTCGCGGCCGCTAGTCGCGGTGTGCGGGTTCGCTGCCTGTTCGATGGCTTCGGCTGCCTCAAACTGGGACAGAAGGCGCGACAGCGGCTGACCGACGCTGGGGTCGATTTGCGTCAGTACAATCCGCTGAGACTGCGGTTGAAGTTTCGCAACCTGCACCGCGATCACCGCAAGCTGATCCTTATCGATGACACCCGTTGTTTTGTAGGCGGGACAGGGGCTACCGATGAGTTCTGGAACCCTTCTGAGCCGGATGAGCATTGGCACGAAGCGATGGTTGAAATCAGCGGCCCGCTCGTTGCCGACTGGCAGCATCTGTTCGATGTGCAATGGACGTTGTGCCTGAAAAAGAGAATCTGGCAGCTGCCGCTACCGCAACGACTTCCAAAGGTCCCAGCCAATCCGTCACTCGATGATGGCATGGGCCGAGTAGCCTACTCGGCGGCGCGGCAACATCGGGACATTCTCCATAGCCTGCTGCGCAACCTGCAGCGCGCCGAACGCAGAATCTGGTTGGCGACCCCTTATTTTCTGCCCACTGGCCGCGTTCGTCGGGAGCTGATGCGCGCGGCGAGACGCGGCGTCGATGTAAGGCTGTTGCTGACCAGCCGCAACACTGATCACCCCTCGGTCCGTTATGCCGGGCAGCGCTATTATCCAAGGCTGCTGCGAGCCGGCGTGCGCATTCATGAATATCAGCCACACTTTCTGCACCTGAAGATGGCATTGGTCGATGATTGGGTCAGTGTCGGCTCGTGTAATTTCGATCACTGGAATTTGCGCTGGAACCTGGAAGCCAATCTTGAAGCGGTCGACCGGCAATTCAGTGAGTCGGTGGCCAGCAGCTTTGAAACTGATTTCTCGCACAGTTTCGAAATTGATCTTGAGCAGTGGCATTCTCGTCCGCTGAGCCAGCGCGTCTACCAGCGCTTGTGGGGGCTGCTTGATCGGCTCGTGATTAACATCTTCAACCGAAGCGGCTGACGGCACTGGCCGGGCCGGTTATAAAGTGTCCAACTGAAGGGAGAGCGTTCTGATGGCTGCGAAGAAAATTCTGATGCTGGTCGGTGACTACGTCGAAGATTACGAAACCATGGTGCCGTTTCAGGCCTTGCAGATGGTTGGTCATACCGTGCATGCGGTCTGCCCGGACAAGAAGGCTGGCGACACCGTCCGCACCGCGATTCATGACTTCGAGGGTGATCAGACCTATAGCGAGAAGCCCGGCCATAATTTTGCGCTGAACTTCGATTTCGCTGCGGTGCGGGCCGAAGATTACGATGCTCTGGTGGTACCGGGAGGCCGTTCGCCTGAATACCTGCGACTCAATGAGCAGGTGATCAGTCTGGTCAAGGCCTTTGGTGAAGCGAAAAAGCCGATTGCTGCGGTCTGCCATGGCGCTCAGCTGCTGGCCGCCGCAGACGTGCTGCAAGGGCGTGCGTGTAGCGCTTATCCCGCCTGTGCGCCGGAGGTTCGTCTGGCCGGTGGTGAGTTCATCGATATTGGCGTTGATAAAGCGCACACCGAGGGCAATCTCGTGACTGCGCCAGCGTGGCCGGCACATCCCGCCTGGTTGGCTGCATTTCTCGAGCTGCTAGGGACCCGCATCAGCCTGTAAGATGCCGCTCCGTTCGAAGGCCCGCTCCGGCGGGCCTTTTTGTTTCACTCCGCAGGCGCTGCCTGCTCAAGGTCTGAGGCCACCATGACCCAACCCCGAGACCCTCTCCACGGCGTGACACTGGAATCGATGCTCGTCGAACTGCAGGCTCACTATGGCTGGGACGGGCTGGCGGAGCGGGTTGATATCCGCTGCTTCAAGAGCGACCCCAGTATCAAGTCGAGCCTAACGTTTCTGCGCAAGACGCCATGGGCCAGGTCAAAAGTCGAAGCAATGTTCGTGCAGTTGCGTCAAACCGCTCTATAGCTCCGCGCTAGCCATCCACTGCCCTCCATTCGTCGCTTTTCGTCAAATAAGCACGGCGCTCGTTCAAGTTCTCAGGTCCATGCCCGATGTCTGTAACAAATTGATTCGTCATGACCAGTGAGTCTGTCTAGAATCGACTAACCATACGGAGATCAAAGTGCGAAACAACGGACCGGTTAGCAATACCGAGCGGAGCTTTCCGGCGCATCAGCGTTTGATCTCTGCCACCGATACCCAGGGCAAGATTGTCTATTGCAATGACGAGTTCGTTGCAGTCAGCGGCTATGCCAAGGCTGAGCTGATCGGCAGTGACCATAATCTGGTCCGCCATCCAGATATGCCGCCGGCGGTATTTCAGGCGATGTGGGGCTACCTGAAAGCGGGTAAAAGCTGGATGGGCGTGGTGAAGAATCGCTGCAAGAACGGCGACTTTTACTGGGTCAGCGCCTATGTCACGCCGATTCTCGACGACGGCAAGCTGACCGGCTTCGAGTCGGTACGGGTCAGGCCGACTGCCGAGCAGATCGCCAAAGCCACTGAGCTCTATGCGCGTCTGCGGGCAGGGCAGCCTGCCGTTTCGCTCGGCCGGCGGGCGTCTGGCTGGGCACGTGTATTGGCACTGCCTATGAGCGCAGCCGCGCTGGCTACGGCGGGTATGTTCTGGCTGCCGCCTGTGGTTGAAGTGGTCGTGGTGCTTGGCTTGTTCTTCGCGCTGGGCCTGAGCTCTCATGTCTCGGCCGAAAGGCAGCTGAAGCGGATTCTCATGCGTGTTCCTGAAGCGTTTACCGACCCGGTCGTTGCACTCACATATACCCATCACTCAGGCCATGCGGCGCGTTTGGAAATGGCCTTGATCAGTGAGGACGCACGTTTGCGTACCGCGTTGACGCGTGTGTCGGATCTTGCCGTACAGGTCGAAAGCGCCTCGGCGCAAACGTCTACGCTCGCTAGCCAGACCGAGAACGACCTGCGCCAGCAACGCGGTGAGACCGACATGACGGCCACGGCTGTCACTCAGATGACGGCATCAATCACTGAAGTCGCCAGCCATGTGCAACAAACTGCAGCTGAGGCGAGCGCTGCTAACGGCCTGGCGAACGAGGGTGACCGGGTCGCAGCAAGTTCGCGCAAGGCCATGGAGTCGCTCGCGAACACCGTGACCAGTATCGGTAATGCGGTGAACGAACTCGCGGGCGAAACCCAGCAAATCATGTCGGCCGCCGGAATGATTCAGACCATCGCCGAACAAACCAATCTGCTGGCCCTTAACGCAGCGATCGAGGCTGCGCGTGCCGGCGAACAGGGCAGGGGTTTCGCCGTGGTTGCGGACGAGGTGCGGGCGTTGGCCAGCAAGACTCGAGAGTCGACACAGCAGATCCAGGGCATCATCCAGTCATTGACCACCAAGGCTGGCGAGGCGGTCGCGATCGCCCAAGTGGGTGACAGGGAAGCGGCGCAAGGACTGGCTCAGGTCATCGAGGCTCAGCAGGCGCTGCAAGGTATTCGTGAAGCGGTGAACCGGATCACCGGCATGAGCGAGCAAATGGCTGCCGCCGCGGAAGAGCAGGCGCATGTGGCGGAAGACATCGCACGGCAGGTTACCCATATCGCCGTAACCACCGACACGAATGCCGGCAAGGCGGACCTGACCATGCAACGTGGGCGCGAGCTAAAAGACGCCTCACGTGGATTGCGCGCGCTGGTTGAGCGCTTCAATCGCTAATCGCTCGTTGAAAGAATAAAAAAGCCCGGCAATTGGCCGGGCTTTTTTGTGTTGGCGTGTCGCTTACTGCACTTCGACCGCGAGGCTGTCGGCGATCTTCTGTTGCCAGATTGCCGGGCCAGTGATGTGCACTGACTCGCCGTTGGTGTCGACCGCAACGGTGACAGGCATGTCCTGCACTTCAAACTCGTAGATGGCTTCCATCCCCAGTTCGGCGAAGGCAAGTACCTTGGACTTCTTGATTGCCTGAGCGACCAGATAAGCCGCACCGCCGACCGCCATCAGGTAGACAGCCTTGTTGTCCTTGATCGCGTCGATGGCGATCGGGCCGCGCTCGGACTTGCCGATCATGCCCAGCAGGCCAGTGCTCTCAAGAATCTGACGGGTGAACTTGTCCATGCGCGTCGCGGTGGTCGGGCCAGCCGGGCCAACCACTTCGTCACCGACCGGATCGACCGGGCCGACGTAGTAGATGAAGCGACCCTTTAGGTCTACCGGTAGTTCTTCGCCCTTGTTCAGCATGTCGACCATGCGCTTGTGCGCGGCGTCGCGGCCGGTGAGCATCTTGCCGTTGAGCAGGACGGTCTCGCCCGGCTTCCAGCTCTGCACTTCTTCCGGGGTGATGGTGTCGAGGTTGACGCGGCGTGCGCTCGGGCCGGCTTCCCAGACGATTTCGGGGTAGGCATCCAGCGGCGGTGGGGTCAGTTCGGCCGGGCCGGAACCGTCAAGCACGAAGTGTGCGTGGCGGGTGGCGGCGCAGTTGGGGATCATGCAGACCGGCAGCGAGGCGGCGTGGGTCGGGTAATCCATGATCTTCACATCGAGCACGGTGGTCAGGCCGCCGAGGCCCTGGGCGCCGATGCCCAGCTGGTTGACCTTCTCGAACAGCTCCAGACGCAGCTCTTCGATGCGGTTCTGCGGGCCGCGGGCTTTCAGCTCATGGATGTCGATGGATTCCATCAACACTTCCTTGGCCATCACCGCAGCTTTCTCGGCGGTGCCGCCGATGCCGATGCCGAGCATGCCCGGCGGACACCAGCCGGCGCCCATGGTCGGAACGGTCTTCAGCACCCAGTCGACGATGGAGTCGGATGGGTTGAGCATCGCCATCTTCGACTTGTTTTCCGAACCGCCGCCCTTGGCTGCGACGTCCACTTCCACCTTGTCGCCGGGGACGATGGAGTAGTGGATTACCGCTGGCGTGTTGTCTTTGGTGTTCTTGCGGGAACCTGCCGGGTCGGCCAGGATCGAAGCACGCAGAACGTTCTCCGGCAGGTTGTACGCACGGCGAACACCCTCGTTGATCATGTCGTCCAGGCTCATGCTTGCGCCGTCCCAGCGTACGTCCATGCCCACGCGCACGAATACAGTGACGATGCCGGTGTCCTGGCAGATCGGCCGGTGGCCGGTCGCACACATTCGCGAGTTGATCAGGATCTGTGCCATGGAATCGCGGGCTGCTGGCGACTCTTCGCGCAGGTAGGCCTCGTGCATCGCCTGGATGAAGTCGACGGGGTGGTAGTAGGAGATGAACTGCAAAGCGTCAGCAACGCTTTGTATCAGGTCGTCTTGCTTGATCACGGTCATGCAGCGCGTCCTCTTGGCGGGGCGGAAACAGTGCGTATCGAGAAAGCGACCGACACGCTCAGTAAAAAATGCGCGGCAGTATAACCTGCCGTAGAGCAGGGAACACAGACGGACCAAAGGTGAAGGGATGCACTGCGGAAACTGGCATGACGCTGGCAGCGACACGGCGTTTCACGAAGGGCCGAGATGTCGGCTCCACATCGGCGCGAGCGCAATAGCAAAGGTCTTGTTGAAGATGATCGTCCGATGGCAGCGGTTTCTGGTGATGTTTACTCATACTGTCGATACAGCTGCGTATAGGTTTTTTACAACGCGCAGCGTAAAGTGTGACGAATTGCCACTATGGGATGGATTCCATGCGCGCTAGTCGTGACGAAAGCGAACAGCAAGCGCTGCAGTTATTGGTGACCAAGCGCTTTGGCATGGCGGCCGCCACCTACGGTCTGGCATTGCTGCTCACCTGGATTACTGTGGCTGCCGGTTTCTACCAAGCGCCGGTCGAGACGGCGGTCGCGGGGTCGGTGATGATTGCGGCCAGCCAGTTAACCTTTTTCTGGGTCTTCTATCGCGGCCACAACCTGCGCTTTCGCGACCCCAGTCTGACCGAACCACAAGTGCTGGTTGCCCTGGTCTGGCTGACCTTCTTTTTGTTCAATCTCGGCGATAACCGTGGATCGTTGCTGGTGCTGTACGTGCTGGTGCTGATGTTTGCCGTGTTCCTCCCGCCAAAAATCTTCGTTCGTTATGCCGTGCTGGCGCTCTTCAGCTTCGTCGGCATGGTGTATTTCGATGCGCAAATGGGGCACCTGAACGACCCGCAGACGGCACTGCTGCAGACTGGCGTGCTGCTGGTGACCCTGGTCTGGATGTGCTTGTTCGTCAGCTATGTCTACAGGTTGCGCCAACGCATGCGTCAGCGCCGCTTTGCCCTGCAGGCTCACCAGGAAACGCTGCGCGGCATGATGCGGCAGCTGGAAGACCTGGCCTCGACCGATGAGCTGACGGGTCTCTACAACCGCCGACACTTCCTGCGCAAGGCGGAAGCCGAGCTGAGTCGGCTACGGGCAGGGCATCAGTCCGGCCTGGCGCTGATCGATCTCGACTATTTCAAACGGGTCAACGACCTGCATGGACATGCGGTGGGTGATCGGGTGTTGCAAACCTTTGCGTCCGTGGCTCGGTCCTGTCTGCGAGACGACGACATATTGGCTCGCTACGGTGGTGAAGAGTTCGTTCTATTGTTGCCAAACACCGATGCCGAGCAATTCAGCGCTTGTTGCGAGCGCTTGCGCGAAGCTTTCGCCAATGCCCCGCTGCCGGAAGGGGCTAAGCAGGCTGGTCATTTGAGCCTCTCGGTCGGCTTGACCCTGCTTCGTGAAGGCGACGATCTGGATGAATCCTTGCAGCGCGCCGACGATGCGCTGTACCGAGCCAAGGGAAATGGTCGAAATCGGTGCGAGACCAGCTGGGCTGCGGTGAATGCCTGAGATCACCCACGGGGAGCGGACTTGGCGGGTGGCGAAGGGCAGCAATTTGCTCGATGCGCTCAATGATGCCGGCCTCAACGTACCCTACAGCTGCCGAGCGGGCAGTTGCCATGCCTGTCTGGTGCGCTGCCTGCAAGGGGAACCGCAGGTTGCCCGCCCGCAAGCACTCGACGCTGCCAGGCGCCTGGAAGGCTGGCGGCTCGCTTGCCAATGCAGTGTGTCGGAAAACCTCGATGTTGCGATTTTCGATCCGTCGCGCGAAGGTCTGCCGGCGCGGGTGGTGGGGCACGACTGGCTGGACGATCGCGTTTTGCGGTTGCGCCTGTTGCCCACCGCACGACCGCTGCGCTACCAGACGGGTCAGCATGTGCTGTTGTGGAGTAACCATGGAGTCGCCCGGCCCTATTCATTGGCAAGCGTACCCTGGGAAGACCACTGGCTTGAGTTTCACCTCGATTGTCGGCACAACGGTGCCTTCTGCGATGCGGCGCGTACGCTGACCGTCGGTGACACTCTGCACTTGAGCCAACCGCATACCGGCGCGCTGCGCTACGAGCCCGAATGGCAGGCGAGGCCTTTACTGTTGCTGGCTGCCGGGACGGGACTTGCCCCGCTCTGGAGCCTGATGCGAGAAGCGCTGCATCAGGAGCACAAGGGACCGATCCGTTTGCTGCACTTCTGCCGTGGAGCCTCCTATCTGCAAGGGCCGCTCGAAGCGCTTGCCGAGGCGAATAGCAACCTGAGCATCGAATACGTCGATGGGGGGCATACAGGTAGCCGCCTGCAGTCGCTGCGCGCCACGTCGCGTCAGGAGATCGCACTGATATGCGGTGGAAGCGGCTTTGTCGAAGACTGCGCAAAGCGCATGTTTCTGGCGGGGCTGCCGCGTGGGCAGGTATTGAGTGACGCCTTTCTGACCCGTCAGTTCGGGGCATAACGAACTGAAGCAGGCATAGACCTTCTTTAATTGGGAACGGCGCGCCAGGCCGCTCTGACCGGCAGCTGGCGCGCCGCGCCAATCAGGTCAACGAATCGCCCACACGCAGGATCTTCATGGTGTTGGTGCCACCGGTGCCGTGGTAGGTGTCGCCCTTGGTCAGGATCACCCAGTCGCCAACATTGACGATGTTGCGCTTGAGCAGCTCGTCCACAGCCGACTGGCTGACCTTGTCGGCGGGCAGGGCTGCCGGGTCGAAGGGGATGGTTTGCACGCCGCGGAACATGGCGACACGCGCCTGAGTGTCGCGATGGGGCGAAAAGGCGAAGATCGGTACCGACGAGCGAATCCGCGACATGATCAGCGGGGTGTAGCCGCTTTCGGTCAGGCTGATGATCGCCTTGACGCCGGGGAAGTGGTTCGCCGTGTACATCGCGGCCAGGGCGGTGCTTTCGTCGCTGCGCTCGAAGCGCTGACCAAGACGATGGCCCGACTTGATACTGGTCGGATGCTTCTCAGCACCGACGCATACGCGCGCCATGGCCTTGATGGCTTCGACCGGGTACTCGCCCGCGGCGCTTTCCGCGGAGAGCATCACTGCGTCGGTGTAGTCGAGTACGGCGTTGGCTACATCGGACACTTCGGCACGAGTCGGCATCGGGTTCTGGATCATCGATTCCATCATCTGGGTCGCGGTGATCACCACCTTGTTGTTGCGGCGCGCATGCAGAATGATCTTTTTCTGAATGCCTACCAGCTCGGCATCGCCGATTTCCACGCCCAGATCGCCACGCGCGACCATCACGCCATCACTGGCGCGGATCAGGCCATCCAGCGCTTCGTCATCGGCGACGGCTTCGGCACGCTCGATCTTGGCGATCAGCCATGCGCTCGAGCCGGCTTCGTCGCGCAAGCGCCGAGCCAGTTCCATGTCAGCCGCGTCACGCGGGAAAGAGACGGCGAGATAGTCCAGGTTCATGTCGGCGGCCAGCTTGATGTCGGCCTTGTCCTTGGCCGTCAGCGCCGGTGCGGTCAGGCCACCGCCACGACGGTTGATGCCCTTGTTGTCCGACAGTGGCCCGCCGATCAGCACGGTGCAGTGCAGTTCGTCGGCCGTGGTGGCGTCCACGCGCATGACCACGCGGCCATCGTCGAGCAGCAGTTCGTCACCGACGCTGCAGTCTTTCACCAGATCCGGGTAATCGATCCCGACCACTTCCTGGGTGCCAGCATCACGGGGGTGGGTGACCGAGAAGCGAAAGCTGTCGCCTTCGGCCAGCTCTATGCGCTTGTTGGTGAATTTGGCGATACGGATCTTCGGCCCCTGCAGATCACCGAGCAGCGCGACGAAGCGACCGTGCTTCGCGGCAATGTCCCGTACCAGCTGCGCGCGTGCGCGGTGCTCATCAGGCGTCCCGTGGGAAAAATTCAGGCGGGCCACATCGAGCCCGGCAACGATCATTTTTTCCAGCACCTCTGGCGAACTGCTGGCTGGACCCAGAGTGGCGACGATTTTGGTACGGCGCGAGATCATTCAATGCTCCTTTTTCAGAATGGCGGCGAGGCTACTATGCCGGGCGGCTGTAGTCATTGTTGGGCTGCACTACTCTTTTGGCAGTGGTCTGGCGGGTGTTCAAGCGTCGTTCGGCAGCCGAACGGGCTGTAGTTTTTTTGCTGACGGTCGATACGCCAGCATCGGAGGAACCACCTATGCGCACACTGTTCATCATCTTTCTGGCCACCCTCAGCGTAGGCTGCAGCAGCAGAAATGCGCTCGACCGCCATCTCGATATGGCCTACAAGCAATACGAGCTGGGTGATTGCGGCCAAGTCATGCTCGAGCTGTCCCAGGCTGAACGCCGCAGCCGGCCACGGGATAATCTTCAGCCGGAAATGTCGCTATTGCGTGGGCAATGCCTGGAACGTCAGGGCCTGTTTGTCGATGCGGCACAGACCTACCAGTTCATTCAGTCGCGCTACCCGGCCAGCGAATACGCTTTTCGCAGTCGCGCCAGGCTGGAGACGCTGCGTCAGTTGGGGCACTATCAGCCCGAGGAACGGGTGGTGACCCACGCCGTCAAACCCTGAAACGAGAGCCCGGTCATTGCGACCGGCAGGGAAGGATCCCATGCGTATCGCATTTCTGATCGTCAGCGTTTTGTTGACCCCGCTGGCGATGGCCGACATCTACCGCTGGGTCGATCCGGGAGGCAACGTGCATTTCAGTGCGAAGCCGCAGCCTGGCGCGGAGCAGGTCGAGGTCCGGCCGCAGGTGGTCGACAGATACGATGC
>Ga0207893_1000094_pt1 | contig 68832 bp, 61 predicted proteins | sample MalvirmetaMSP121_FD_184233 | JGI IMG/M metagenome (GOLD analysis project Ga0207893, IMG submission 184233) | Marine viral communities from the Deep Pacific Ocean - MSP-121 (SPAdes) | ecosystem: Environmental > Aquatic > Marine > Oceanic | place: Pacific Ocean | collected 2001-06-02 | reverse complement strand
TGGGCACGGCGCTGTACAACGCCGGCGAACTCAAGACCGCGCGCAGTACCTTTGCCAGCGTCGCCGATGATCCCGAACAGGGCGACCAGGCCGCCAACTGGGTCAAGTTTGTCAGTGCCGAGATCCAAAGAAAGCAGGCTCTGCAGGGCACTTGAGACGCGACCGAATAAAGGACGAGAGGAGCGCGACGCATGATCAAGACTGTCACCGTGCACCATCCACTGTTTGCAACGGCCGTGTTGCTGCTCGGCATGCTCACGCTACCTTTGGCGCACGGCGCTCAGAAGATGCCGGTGACCGCAACGGCGTTCGATCCCCAGACCGGCGATACGCTCTATGTTCGGCATTCGGGATACTCGTACGTCGGTGATCGGCTCACAGGCAGCAGTGCAAGCTTCACGACGACGGACAATCGGCTGATTGCCACGCGTCGCAGCGTGTACGCGTTCGAAGGTGAGAAGCCGAGCGTGGAACTGGAAATGTTCGATCGGCACGTGAAGCGTGGCGTCCAACCCCACGGAAGCGGGAATCTATTGCAGATGTGGAGCGCGACCGGAGCTTCGAAACCGGATGGGGAAGGGTACGTTCGCAATTCCGAGATACTGGTTGTCGACGGCGATATCGAGCGCTACGTGATCGAACATCTCAAGGAGCTCGAGAGCGGCAAGGAGGTTCGTGCGCGCTGGATATCCTTGTCCAGTCTTCGTGATGGCTACGTCTATCTCCGCAAAGTCGATGGCGGGAACGCCGAGGCCGTCACCACCGTCGAGATCAACTCCTCGTCAAGAGACCTCATTCCCCAAGGGACGGCGCAGCTGACACTGGATGGAGAGGGCCGCCTGATTCGGTATATCGGACCGTCCGAACTCGTGCTGCAAGAAGGCAGACCGGTTCGCGTGCGGCTCGACTACGCTTATTGAGTCAGCCGCGTTCGATGCACATACTTGCCAGGAAAGCGGTGCAACGGGTTCCTGGCAGGCAACTACGGGGACGCTGCAGAGCGCCGCATAGACTCTCACTGTTGGCGGCGACTTTGCGGCCGCTTTGTCGTCGTACCCGATTCGGGCTGACCGGAACGAACCTCCACGAGTCGCCGAACATCCGGAAGCTGGCTGTCTCTCTGATCATCGCCTTGTGTAAGCGGCGCCAGCTCAAGCATGAAACAAGCTCCAGTCATTCTTTTCGGTTCGAACCCAGCCGCTGGAGGCGATCGTTCCGCCATCGACCGAGAGCGTGATGCCGGTCAGATACGACGACATCGCAGAGCATAGAAAAACCGCGACATCACCGATTTCCTTCATGGTTCCGAGACGGCCGAGCGGGATATAGCGGTTGCGCGCGACTACTTCCTCCGGGCTCGCCGAATCGTAGAAGGGCTTCAGGCCAGGGGTATCCAGCATGTCGGGTGCCAAGGCGAACACGCGAATGCCGTGTTCGCTGAGTTCCAGCGACATGCTGCGGGTGAAGCTGACCATTCCTGCCTTGCAAGCCGCATAAACCGCGTAGCCGGGGGCCGCGCGCAGCCCTTCGCTACTGCTGATGTTGATGATGGTGCCGCCTCGCTTTCCGGCCACCATCGTCGGCACCACGGCATGCGTCGCTGCCAGCATGCTGACCAGGTTCAGATCGATATGGCGTCGCCAGCTGCGTTCGCTTTGATCCATGAAGGCGATCTGCCGGCTGCCACCAACATTGTTGATGAGGATGTCGATTGCGCCGAACTGCTCGGTGGCCTGCTCTGCCATCGCCTGCACCGCACCGGTATCGGTACAGTCGGTTTTTATCAGCGAGGCTTTGCGGCCGAGCGCGCGAATCTCTGCGACCACGCGTTCGCCATTTTCGACGTCGACGTCGGCGATGACGATGTGCGCTCCGAAACGAGCCAGAGCCATGGCGATGCCTTCGCCGAGACCGTTGCTCCCGCCGGTGACGATCGCGACCTGATCGCTGATCAGGATATCGGAAGGTTGATTCATGCTGTTCAGGCTCGCTTCAATACCGTGACCACGCCAGCCCCCCCCAGGCCGACGTTGTGCTGCAGCCCGATTTCCGCATTCGGCACCTGGCGCGCCCCGGCATTGCCACGCAGATGCCAGGTCAGTTCGGCGATCTGGGCCGGGCCTGTGGCGCCCAGTGGATGGCCTTTCGACAGCAGGCCGCCGGAGGGATTGGTAACGACACGTCCACCATAGGTGTTATCCCCGTCCTCGATGAACTTGGCCGCGCCACCTTCCGGACACAGGCCGAGCGCTTCGTAGCTGATGACCTCGTTCGGCGAGAAGCAGTCGTGAAGTTCGACGACGTCGACATCTTCAGGACCGATTCCGGATTGCTCGTAGGCGATCGCGGCAGCCTTCTTCGCGACACCGGCGGCCACAACGTTCATGACCTTGCCGGACTCGAAGCTGTCGGGGCCGTCGGTGACCAGCGCCATGCCGGCAATCTCGACCAGGTTCGTGAGGCCATGTTTGCGCGCATAGGACTCCGATACGACAACCGTCGCCGCGGCACCGCAAGTCGGCGGACAGCACATCAGCTTGGTCAGCGGACCAAAGATGTGCGTTGAATTCAGCACCTCCTCGACGGTCAGCGGTGTCGAGAACAGGGCCAGCGGATTGCGGATCGCGTGGCTGCGCGCCTTCACCGAGACTTTTGCGAACAGCTCGGTGGTGCCGCCATAGGTTTCCAGGTACTCGGCTCCAGCGCTGCCGAAGTACTGAGGTGCCTGAGGTGCATTGTCGTCCCAGCCGCGGATCGACTCGACAGCAGCGTCCAATCGCCAGGTGATCGGCGTGCGACCACTATCGACCGACAGGGCGCCGGCGCTCATTTGCTCGAACCCAAGCGCCAAGGCGACATCCACCTGGCCAGCCATCACTGCCTGGCGCGCCAGAAACACGGCGCTGGAGCCGGATGCGCAGGCATTGTTGACGTTGATGATGGGAATCTGTGTCATTCCGACCGAATACAAAGCGGTCTGGCCCGAGCAGGTGTTGCCGTAGACGAATCCGCAGTAGGCTTGCTGAACCTCGCTGTAGTCGATGCCGGCATCGGATAGTGCCGCGATCGCGGCCTTGGCGCCCATGACGTCGTACATTTCGCTGGCGCTGGGTTTTGCGAACTTGACCATGCCGACGCCGGCAATCAGTGCTTTGCTGCTCATTGTCTTCTCTCCAGCGTGACGCGCCCCTTGGGCCACGTGCTCGCGTTATGAATTAATAGTCTATTTGCTGAAATCCATGATGGTCAGCGCCGGTTCCTCACGGAAGATGCGGTCCTGCATCACCGCCATCCGGCGTGCGTCGAGCGACGCATCCTTGCCGCCACCCGGGATACCCTCGGCGGCGACCAGCTTGAGTTCCTTGATGCTCTGACCCGATGCGAACAGGCAGTGTCCAGTCCGTTTTCCGGAGAGTTCACTGACCATGAACAGCACAGCTTGCGCGACGTGCTCAGGTGCCAGCTCTTGCTTCATCTCGTCCGACAGGAGGGGGGCCGTCAGGGCCGACAACGCTGCCGGTGCCAGCGTCCACACGCGAATGCCGTACTTCGCGCCTTCGATCGCCAGCACGTTCGAGAACCCCCACACTCCGCCCTTCGACGCGCCGTAGTTGGCTTGTCCGAAATTGCCGGCTAGCGCCGACACCGACGAAGTATTGACGATCACGCCGCCCCTGGAATTCTCCTTCATCCAGGAGAAGATCGGCTTGGTGACTGCGTACATGCTTTTGAGGTTGACTTTGATCACCAGATCCCAATCAGGCTCGTCCATCTTGAGCAGTGACTTGTCGCGCAAGATGCCGGCATTGTTGATCAGGATGTCGACCGCGCCGAAATTTTCCAGTGCGGTATCCAGCAGGCTTTTCCCGCCCTCCACACTGGAAATGTCCTGGGTATGCGCTGTGGCTTTGCCACCGTCCTTTCGTATGGCCTCGGCGGTGGTTTCGGCTATGTAGCTACCGTCTTCGTTTCGGCCGATGTCGTTGACGACAACGGCGGCACCTTCCCGAGCGAGCAATTTTGCGTAAGCCGCTCCTAGTCCGCGACCCGCGCCAGTAACTACCGCGACCTTAGTCGAGAGCAATGTCATTGCTTCCTCCGGATATTTTTTGGGTTATCGGTTGTGGCAGACAGGCTGTCTGCCCACATTTGTAGTGCTATCATCCCAAAAACTAACGGCTTGACAGTTTTCTGTCAACGACTATCGTGACCGAACGGGCCGATATCTGATGATGCTGCGGAGGAGACGCAAGTGGCTTTCGATTACCAGACGATTCTTAACTGGCCGATCCCGGAATCGGTCCAGGAGTACAGCGCCCGAGACACCATTTTGTATGCGCTGGGCGTAGGTGCGGTGACGACCAATCCGCCGCTTCCGGAAGACTTGAAGTTTGTCTACGAGAATGGCCTGCAAGCCTTGCCGACCATGCAGGCGGTGTTGGCGCCTGGCCCATTCTGGATGGCGGATCCCAAAACGGGCATCAATGTCGGCAAGCTTCTCCACGGCGAACAGTTCCTGACGCTGCACAAGCCGCTGCCAGCGCAGGGTCGGGTGGTGACGACGAGTCGCGTGGATGAGGTCTATGACAAGGGGCCGGATAAGGGTGCCGTGATGTATCTGTCACGCAGGATCGTCGACGCGGATACCGGCGACCTGCTTTCGACCGTCGGATTCTCGTGCTTTCTCCGTGGAAATGGTGGATTTGGCGGCCAGTCCGAAGGCGCGCCGGTACCGCACAGGATTCCGGATGATCGTCCACCGGACGCTAGCCTGGATCTTTTGACGCGCCCCGAGCAGGCGGCAATCTACCGCCTGTCCGGCGATCTGAACCCGCTGCATATCGACCCGCGCGTTTCTGCGCTGGGCGGATTCGACAGGCCCATCCTGCATGGTATGTGCAGTTACGGGGTCGCTGGTCGCGCCGTGCTGAGACTTTTGTGCGGCAACGACCCCGCTCGTCTACGTCGGCTCGATGTGCGTTTTGCAACACCGGTTTATCCCGGAGAAACCCTGCGGACCGAAATCTGGCGCGAAAGTGACGGGCGTGCCGCATTCCGTGTGCGTGTCGTCGAGCGAGATGTGATCGCACTGAACAACGGATACGCCGAATTCCTGGCCTGAGCCCGAAGACGCCCCAAATGACTATCGAATTACAGGAGACCACTATGAGCACGATCGAATACGCACACATTTCCTACGAAGTGATCGGTGCCGTGGCACGGATTTGTCACAACCGCCCGCAAGCCGCCAACGCAGAATCCGAGGCTTTGCTCAATGAACTCGATGATGCGCTCGAGCGGGCCAAGAACGATGACGCGATCCGCGTGCTGATCATCGGCGGCAAGGGCAAGCATTTTTCGTCCGGTCACGATTTGATCGACGGCATCAAGACGCGCGCACATTTCACACCCGAGGAAATCTACTTCTGGGAGCAGGAACATTATCTCGGAAACGCGCTGCGTATCTGGGATTTTCCAAAGCCGACGATCGCACAGGTGCAGGGTGCCTGCATCGCCGGCGGATTCATGGTGGCGAACATGTGCGACATCATGGTCGCGAGCGATGATGCCTATTTCAGCGACCCGGTCGTTCACAGCCTCGGCGCGGCGGCCGTGGAAACCCTGATTCACCCTTGGGTCATGGGGATGCGCAAGGCAAAGGAGTTCCTTTTCACCGGCCAGCGCATGAGCGCGGCAGAGGGCAAGGACTGTGGCATGGTCAATCACGTTGTCCCGCGCGCCGAACTCGAGGACTTTACCTTGCAGATGGCGAACCGCATCGCCGAGGCGCCGCGAGTTGCCATGCACGTGTTGAAGCGCTCGATGAACCGAACCGCCGACATCCAGGGTTTCCGCAACGCGATCCTGGCGCACTTCGACACCCACGTCTTCACCCATGCCACGGTTGAACACAAGGAGATGGTCGCTCGCGGCATGGAGCAATCTTTGGCCGCCGCCAAGAAGTCGACCAGCTGATCAGCGGGGCTCAGTCGAACATGGCGCTGGACTATCAGAAGCTGAAGAACTGGCCGTTTGCAACGGTTCGCAAGCGCTACACGCGTGAGGACAGCATACGTTTCGCGCGCGGTTATGGTGCCGGTCTGCCGGGCCCGTTGCAGCGCGACGATGAGTGCTTTATCTCGGCGGAAGATTTGCGTGCCCTGCCGATGATGGCGGTCGCACTCGCAGATGGGGAGTTTTGGCAACAAAGCCCCGAAGCCGGATTGCAGTGGCAGAAGATCGTGCACGCCGAAGAGATGATCACCATGCACCGCCCTTTGCCGGCAGAGGGTGAGATCCTGCTCGATCGGGAGGTCGCCGCGATCTATGATCGCGGTTCCTCGCGCGGCGCTCGTTTCCTTGAGCGGCAGACGCTGTCGGACGTCGCCGGCCGCCCGATCGTCGGCATCGAGGTCTCCACGATTGCGCTCGGCGACGGTGGCTTCGGCGGCGAAGCGGAGCCGGTTCGTGAGCGCATCGCGATCCCGGAGCGCCCCGCAGACGCGTTGCTGGATTTGGCGACACCACCGGAGCGGGGAGCCATTTTTCGCTTGCCGGAGAGCTTCGATGTTGCCTCCAGCCGGGCGGAGGGCGAGTCGCCACAGGCCACCTTGCGTGGTTTGTGCTGTTTCGGCATGGCGGGACGCGCTGTTCTGAAGATGCTCTGCGACAACCAGCCCGAACGCCTGAGGAAAATGAGCGTTCGGTACGCGGGCCCGATGCTGACCGATGAAACGGTGCGCATCGAAGTATGGAAGATCGGCTCGGGGAAGGCGGTATTCAGAATGCACGCGGTCGAGCGCGATGCCTTGGTGCTCAATGGCTGTTGCCTGGAATACGACGAATAGTTGGGGTGGTTCTTGCGTGGGCCGGGCAAGAAGCCGTTGCTCCTAAGACGATTGTCAAAGGCGCAGCTGTTTCACTAAATTAGTGTACAACTTGCGATCTGTCAGCTCTGGGGTGAAGTGATGAAAGCCGCGGCATCGGTAAAAAAAACCAAGAAGCGCACGATCGCGGACTCTGGTCTTGAGGCAGCCAAGTCCGTCGCAACGCCAAAGCGTAACGGCGCGTCGCCGCCTCCCGCGCCGGTGTCATACACCGGTAGAAGTTTGATCGACGTGACCGTCAACAAGCAGGGGCAATCCTTGGGGCGCAAGGGCCATTCGACGCGACTGCGTCTGATGCAGGCCGCCGAAAAGCTGCTCAAGACCGTTTCACCGGTCGAGCTGACGGCGGTCGCGATCGCCAAGGAGTCAAAGACGTCGTCGGCGACCTTCTATATGTATTTCGACGACATCAAGGACATTCTCGCTGCACTCAGCGAGGACGCCGGCCACGAGATGAATGATGCGTTGACGGTGTTGGACGAGCCATGGAGCTTCGATCAACTGGAGTCGCTGTCGATCCGTCTGGTGGAGGCCTTCAATAGAATTTGGGATACACGCCGCGAGGTGCTGCGTTTTCGTAACCTGGAAGCGGATCGCGGTGACCCGCGCTTCGACAAGCTGCGCAGCGATGAATACGTCCCGTTCATTGAGCTTATGGCCCAGCGCATGATTGCGCTGTGCCCTCCGGATCGCAAGATGAGTCGCGGAGATGCGCGCGCGCTCGCCTCGGTGTTTCACGGTGCGATGGAGCGCATGTCAATGACCGACCCTGATGCGGTTACGCAGGGCGTGGGCATCAAGCGACTGAAGGTCGCTCAAGCGCGTGTGATCGCTCAGGTGATCATGGCGTCCTGCTCGAATCCGACACCGCTGCCGAAGGACTAAAAAAGACGCCGGCTCTAGGCCGGCGCTGACGAATGGGTGGTTGGGAGGAAGCGCCACCACCGTTGAGGTTTCTTTTCGGGAAGGGCCCGCTATCAGTCGCGGGCGCCGGCCAGCAAATTCTGCAAATTGCTGCTCATGATCAGCTTCGTGTCCTCCTCGCTGATCCCGCTGATGTCCTTGTAGAAGTCCAGCGGGTTGCCCATGCCTTCGGGATGCGGCCAGTCGCTTCCGAACAGGATCCGGTTGACGCCGATAAGCTCGGCGATCTTCTCGATCGGGTCTTCGTAGAACGGCGATACGAAAACGTGCTCGCGAAACACCTCGACCGGATCACGGGTGAAGTTCTTCGGCATTTTGTGGAAGGCGCTGCCCATGCGCTTCAGCAGCGGTTCCAACCAGGATGAACCGTTCTCCAGCGAAGCCACGCGGACGTCGGGGAAGCGGTCGAATACGCCGTGGCAGATCAGCGCAGCCAGGGAGTCGGCGATCGGCCGGCCCATCCAGTCGAGAATCTCGGTGAACGGGTCCTTCTCGAACGGGAGCCATTCGTCCGCATTCTTGGCGCCGGCCGTCCACCAACGCGCAATCTGGTCGTAGCCGGAGTCGGAGACGTGCATTGCAACGAAAACCTTGGATTCGTTGATGCGTGCCCAGAACGGATCGAATTCCTTGTAGCCCATCGAGCGGCTGCCATGAATGCCCGGAACCGGCGCCGGACGGATGCCGATCGCGCGTGCGCCGCTGGCGAGCAGGAAGTCCAGTTCCTTGACCGCCTCGTCGACGTCGGCGAGATGGACCATCGGCAGGGGATACAGGCGGTTCTCCAGGGAAAAGCCGATGTCGTCCTTGAACCACTGGTTCATCGAATGAAACAGCGCATTGATCGCGCCTGGATTCTTGTCCAGACGCGCTTCGATCACGGAGGCCAGCGTCGGTATGACCAGCGCACCGTGGATGCCCTGTTCGTCCATCACCTTCAAATGGGCGGCACCGTCATGGAATGCGGCCTGCGACGGCACCGGCTTACCGGTCATTTCGCGAATCGTGAGCCCTTCGGGGTTGTTTCCGCGGTACCAAGCCTCGTGCGAGCCGGGTGCCGCGACGACTTCGAAAGTCGGATTCGGGATGTAGTCGGACAGCACGCCACCGACCGCCAGCTTGGTGCGGCCGTTGACCTGAACGTATTGAAACTGATTCTTGAACTTCTTTGGAAGGTGGCGAAGAAAGGCTTCGGGCGGTTCGTAGAAATGCCGGTCGGCGTCGTAGACGGTGTAGTTGGCGGCGGTCATTGAAAGCTCTCCTGTTGGGTACGCACCAAGATTGGCTTGCGGCCGAATTTTAAAACTGACGATACGTCAGTTATGCAGGCAAGTCAAATCAGCGGGGCGGAGGTTTTAGGCTGCGTTACGCGAGGCCGGGTACGCGCGGCTGGGCGGACGGCTGCGTTCGACGGCGGCCAGCTTCTGCAGGTGAAAATGGGTGGAGCCAAGCGCGGAGTCGATCGTCGTCATTCGTTTGAAATGATGGCCGATCAGGTACTCCTCGGTGACGCCGATGCCGCCATGAAGCTGGATCGCCTGGCCGCAGACGAATTTTCCACTGCGACCGACGTGCACCTTGGCCGAGGCCAAAGCTTGCCGGCGACTCTCGGGGTCGGCCTCGGCCCGCGACAGCGCGCGATAGACCATGCAGCGCGACAGTTCGAGCTCGATCAGCATCTCGCTCATTCGGTGTTGCAGGGCTTGAAATGTGCTCAGCGTGACGCCGAACTGCTTGCGCATCTTGAGATAGTCGCGGGTGACCCACAGCGCCTTTTCCATCACCCCGATGGCTTCGGCGCACAGCGTCACGATACCGTGCGCATGGGCGTGCTCAAGCGCCTCGAAGGCACCGCCGACCGGTCCCAGAACCTCTGACTCGCCCACCTCGACGCCGTCAAGCTCCAGATGCGAGCACCAGCGATTATCGATCAGGCGTACGTCGCACTTGCTCAGACCAACAGCGTCAGGCTTGACCAGAAACAGAGTGATGCCTTCACGATCGTCGGTATTGCCCGAAGTGCGTGCGGAGACGATGAACCGGTCGGCGACGTTGCCACCGATAATCAGGGCCTTTTGTCCCGACAAACGCCAAGTGCCGATCTTGTCGCGAGTGGCTGTCGTGGCAACGTATTCGGTCAGTCCGCCGGCATCGGCTTCGTTGTGCGCCAGCACCGGCAGCGCTTCGCCGGCGATCAGTGCCGGCAACAGCTGCTGCGCCTGCGGGTCATCGCCGAGCGCGGCCAGTGTTTGCGCGGCGAGCACCGCGATCGCCCATACAGGCTCGACCACCAGCATGCGCCCGCATTCCTCCATCAGGATCGTCATATCGACCACGCTGCCGCCGAAGCCGCCCGCCTCCTCGGCCAGGCTGATGCCGAACCAGCCCATGTCGGCATAGTTTTGCCAGCGCTTGCGATCGAAACTGCCAGCGGCGATCAGCGGAGCCCGTGCTTCGAACCTGCATTCGGCTTCCAGCAAGCGGCGCGCGCTGTCCTGCAGCATCTGCTGCTCTTGGGTCAGGGAGAAATCCATGCTCAGAGTTCCAGGAAAGATCGGGCGATGATGTGGCGCTGAACTTCATTGGCGCCGCCATAGATGGTGTTGGCGCGCCGGTACATATAGTCGGCCACCACGCCGGGAGCGAATTCGGGGCCAGGCGGCCAGGCGCCTGTCCCTTGCGGTGTCTCGCTGGGGTCGGGGTAGGCATAGGCGGCATAGTCGCCAAGCGCCTCGACCTGCATTTCGCCGGTTTTCTGCATCAGTTCCGAACCGCGAATCTTGAGCAGCGAGCCGACCGGAAGCCGCGTACCGCCGCTCTTCTCGGTGAGCGCGCGAAGGGTCAGGAATTCCAGGGCCTGCAGATCGACTTCGAGCTGCGCGAGACGCGTGGAAAAGTCGGGCGAATCGATCAGGCGGGAGCCATCGGGACGTATGCGGTGCGCAATTTGCCGCAACTTCATCAGGCTGAACTTGTTGGCAGGCACGTCGGCGCTGGAGGCGCGCTCGTTGTCGAGCAGGAACTTGGCGTAGATCCAGCCCTGGCCTTCCTCACCGATCAGATCGGTCACCGGCGTTCGCGCGTCTTCGAATATCGTTTCGTTGAGGCTATGGCCTTCGCCGATATCGATGATCGGCCGCACCGTCACGCCCGGTGCATCGGCATCGATGATGATCATCGAGATGCCGCGTTTGGATTCGGGGTTGGTCCTGGCCAGCAGGCAGATCACGTCCGCGGTATGGGCGTTGGTCGTCCAGATTTTCCTGCCGTTGATGACATATTCGTTGCCGTCGCGCACCGCGCGCGTGCTCAGGGCGCCGAGGTCCGAACCGGCGTTGGGTTCGGAGAATCCCTGGCCCCAGGTGATTTCGCCGCGAAGGATCGGTTCGCGGAATCGATCCTTCAGTGGCTGACTGCCGAAGGTCATGATCACCGGCCCGAACATGCGAAAGCCGGCAACGTCGAGTTGTGGAGCACCCGCGAGCGCGCATTCTTCCTCGAAGATGAACTCTCGTAGATGAGACCAGCCGGTGCCGCCCCATTCGACCGGCCAGTTCGGGCCGGACCAGCCCTGGTCGTAGACGATTTGGGTCCAGCGGCGAACGTCCTCGCGCTGCGGGTGGTAACAGCGGCGCGTACGCTCAGCGATGTCCGCTGGCAGCTTTTCCTGCAGAAACTGACGGACTTCCTGACGGAACGCCTCGTCTGCCGGGTCCATATTGAATTCCATACTGTTCTCGGCGCGAGCTACTGATCGAGCTGATTGAAGGGGACGCCCTTGTCGGGGCGATGATCCTGCGGCAGGCCGAGCACACGCTCCGCCAGCGTATTGAGCAAGACTTCGTCGGTGCCGCCAGCGATGCGCACACTGGGATCGAGCCAGGCGTGAGCGAAGTCGGTGGTCGGCTCGTTGTCGGGATTCAGATGGACGCCGTCGGCACCCATCAGATCCAGCGCCAGCGCGCCCAGGTTCTGTCGCGTGCGGCCGATCAGAAGCTTGCGAATCGCGCCTTCGGGGCCGGGCTCGCGGCCAGCGGCGATCGCGCTCATCGCGCGCTTGTGAATCGAACGCAGGCCCTGACGCTCGGCAAAGGCATTGGCGATTGCGGTACGAACCTGGCCGTCTTCAAGCGCCGGTCTGCCATTGAGCCTGGAGCGGCGCGCGAGTTCGACGAAGGCCTCCAGCGGGGGGGAACTGGCGGTCTCGTCGGTGATGCCGTAACGCTCGATCATCAAGGTTTCGACGGCGACCTTGAAGCCGCCTCCGACTTCGCCGAGGCGCTGCTCGTCGGGCACGAAGACGTTGTCGAAATACACTTCGTTCAGGTCGGGGTGCCCGACCAGACGGCGTATCGGCCGGATCGTGATACCCGGCGTTTTCATGTTCAGAAAGAAATAGGTGAGACCGGCGTGCTTGGGGACGCGCGCGTCGCTGCGCGTGACGATCACCCCCCACTCCGCGAGCTGTGCCCAGCTGGTCCAGAGCTTCTGACCATTGAGTAGCCAGCCGTCATCCGTGCGCTCCGCCTTGAGTCTCAGTGCGGCAAGATCGGAGCCGGCCGATGGTTCGGAAAACAGCTGACACCAGATGTCTTCGCCATGAATCGCACGCGGCGCCAGGCGGTCTTTGAACGCCGGCGAGGCGTAGCGCAGGAAGATCGGCACCGGATTGCTGAGGCTGATCGAGTAGTAAACGACCGGCAGGTCGTATTTCAGCTCCTCCTCCGCAAAGATGATCTTCTGAAGCTCCGTGCCGCCGCCGCCGCCGTATTCCTTCGGCAGGGTGATCGCGGCATAGCCTTGCTCGGCCTTCAGAGCCTGCCAGGCGCGGCCGAGCGCGACGTCTGCGTCCATCGACAGGCCGCGTCGGACCGAGCCACTGAAGCGTGGTGCCTGCTCGGCGAGCCAGCGGCGGGCGTTATCGCGGTAGCGGTCGAGATCGGTGCTCACTTCGGGTTTCGTGTCTGAACTCATGCGGTCGATCTCATTTCTCTGCGACGTCGTCGTAGCCGACACTGGTCAGCAGCTGCTCGCGCCAGTACGGCGCGCTGCCAAGCTCCAGTGCCAGGCAGCGCGCGCGGCGGTAGTAGTGGTGCGGCATCGCCTCCCAGGTCACGCCGATGCCGCCATGGGTCTGGATGTTTTCGCGCGCCGCGAAATCGAAGGCCTCGATCGCGGCGATCCTCGCCGCCGCTGCCATCCCGAGCCACAGCGGGTTTTGCTGCTCGTAGGCTTCTAGCGCGTCCAGCGCGCAGCCACGAGCGATCTCGAGCCGCCAGTACATATCGGCAATCTTGTGCTTGATGGCCTGGAAGCGGCCGATCGGCTGGCCGAATGCGCGGCGTTCCAGCGCGTAGTCTCGGGCCATTTCCAGGCAGCCGGACGCGCCGCCAATTTGTTCGAAGGCTGTCGCGATCGCGGCGAGGGCCGTCGCCTCATCGAATGCCATGGCGCCCGTGCCAGACAGCGGATGGGCCGGCGCTGCGTTGAAGTCCAGCGCTGCGGTCGCGCGTGTACTGTCCAGGGTCGCCGTGATGCGCCGTGTCACTTCGCGCTGATCCAGCGCGACCAGCAGCAGGACCGTCTCGCCTGCCGGGTCGACAGCCTGTACCAGCGCGACGTCCGCCACCGCGGCGAATGCAGCCGGAGCCTTGGAACCATCGAGCTTGCCATTGGCGAATCGCAGCTCGGGGCGTATGCGCAGGCCGGACTCGCCGGGTTCGGCGAAAGCCAGGCAGGCGATGCTGTCGCCGGTGACCAATGGCTGCGCGTAGCGATCGATCAGTTCGGCGTCGCCACTGGCCAGTAGGGCGGCCACGGCGACGGCGTTGGGCGTCAGCGGCAGCGAGACTGATTTATTGCCGGCCTCTTCCGTCAGCGTGCACAGGCCGCGCCAACCTAGACCAAGGCCGCCGGCTTCTTCCGGCATGGAGACTGTCGGCCAGCCTTGTTCGGCCGCCGATTCCCACAGTGCCTTGTCGAAGCCTATGGCCCGATCAAGCAGCGCGTTCAGATGTTCGGGTGCAGCGCTCTTGCTCAGAAGTCGCGACGCCTGGTCGCGAATCATGCCGAGCGTGTTGTCGGCTTCGGTCGTCGGTATGTGCGTCAAGGTAGGGTCCCGTTTCGAAAGGAGAGAGGCGATCAGACCGGCGTGAACAGCGGCAACCACACGTCTTCGCGGTGATCGAATGTCACGCGTACACGCTGGCCGATGTGCACCGTCTCGATAGGGGCACCGACTATGTTGGTGGTCAGCCGGAGGGCTTCCTGTTCATCGAGTTCGACGATCGCGACGACGAACGGCACCTGCATGCCCGGAATCCAGGCTTGGTGATTGATCGTGACTGCAGCCACCGTGCCCATGCCGGAGACCGCCGTCGGCGTCTGTTGGGTGCTCAGACATTTCGGACAGATCGGTGCGGGAGGATGGACCCAGTATTCGCAGCGGTCGCAACGCAGGATCCGCAGTACCCCGTCGGCGCCACTGGTCCAGAAGAAGCGATTGGAATCGTCCAGCTGCGGCAGCGGTGGCGCAGGTGCTTTGATCATGTAGTTCCTCCTCCAAATGGACTCATTCTGGCGACATTCTTCGACACCGCCGTATTGTCGCCGTCGATTCGCCGGACGCGATCTTGTTCTCCATCCGCCACCATCGGCTGCGGCTAATAGCTGACATTGTGTAAGTTATTGCGTCGTGGATGCAAGCGCCCTGACTCAAGTTATTGCCCGACGCGTCGGATGGTGAGGTTCCACGGCGGCTCGGGGCGCGAAAATTATTTTCAGATGAACGTGATTTAAAAGCTGACCTTGTGTTAGCTTAGTGCCGAGGGTCGCATAAGACCCAATGAATCATCCCCAATGACGCGCAAGCGAGGAGAAGGGGAGTGACCAAGCTGAAGTGGGTTGAGATGGCATCTCGGGTAGTTGACCTGGCGTTTGCGGACGCCCGCGTTGGCGGACTGCTGTCCGCGAGCGGCACTAGCCGGGTCTCATCCAGGCATCAGCAGGTCCAACGCACCGAGCGCGACAATTGCGTCGCGCTGGCCACACACCCAATCGATCCGGCGTAGTTGCCCGCCCCTGATCCGCAGGGTATGGCTATGTCGGTGTTTGATAAAAATACTAAAATACTACAATATATGTACGAGTTCCCCGTTCATCGTGAGACCTCCCTTTGATGGAAACCAAGCAACAACTGGTAGTCGTTACTGGCGCAGCCGGCAGTCTTGGGCGCGCGGTGGCTCAGCACTTCATACAGGCCGGCGCTCGCCTGATTCTGGTCGACCTGGACCAGAAAATGCTGATGCGTGCATTCGAGGGCGCGTCGGAAGAACATGAGCGTGTCGCGGCCGATCTGACCGACGCCGCGCAGGTCGAGGCGGCCTTGTCCGCGGTGTTGCAGCGACTGGGGGAAGTCGATGTGCTTTGCAACATCGCCGGCGGATTCTCGATGGGGCCGGGCGTGCACGAAACCCCGGATGCGAGCTGGCGTCATTTGATGGACTTGAACGTCGCTACGCTGATCAATACCTGCCGCGTCGTGGTGCCCGGAATGATTCAGGCCGGCCGCGGCAAGATCATCAATATCGCAGCCGCCGGGGCGGCCAAGGGCGGCGCTGGCATGGGGGCCTATGCGGCGTCCAAGAGTTCGGTGGCGCGATTGACCGAATCGATGTCGATGGAGCTGCGTGAGTTCGGCATTAACGTCAATGCCGTGGCGCCGAGCATCATCGATACCGCGCCCAACCGAGCCGCAATGCCGGATGTCGATCCGGCGCGCTGGGTGACCACCGATGCCCTGGCGCGAGTGGTCGGTTTTCTGTCTTCGTCGGACGCAAGCGCGATACATGGCGCGGTGTTGCCGGTCGTCGGCTTGTCGTGAGTCCGCCGAGCCTGTCGCTAGCGATGCAGGCGTGACTTGCTGGTTGTTCGGTTTCTTTTGTTCCTAATCTGGGGCGGCGACCCTCAGTTATCTCAGCCGGGGGGAACGGCATGAGAAGCCGCCAAAAATAGCGTATCCATAAATTGCAGGAGGAGAAAAATGAGAGCTGGCAGAATTGATGGTGCTGCGGTTCGCAGCCAGGGCGCGGGTGGAAAGCCGTTCGCGATTTCTGCGGCGGCATTGATCGTCGCGGCAATGTGTTCGTCCGCCCACGCGATGGGCATCGAAAGCGGTCATGAGGACGTCAGTATTCGTTGGGACAACACGCTGCGCTACAACGCCGGTTGGCGTGTCGAAGGAATCAACGACGACTTCGCGAATAGCGCGACCTACGACGAAACCGAGACGACGTTCGACAAGGGCGACATGGTCCTGAACCGTATCGACTTCATATCGGAGTTCGACCTTGTCTACAAGGCGCGGCACGGGTTCCGCGTCAGCGCCTCAGCCTGGTACGACCAGGCGTACGATGACAAGCGTCCGCGCGTGAGCCCGGCGCTCGAAGGTACGGGCAGCTATGTGGATGACGAGTATTCGGCGTATACCAAGCGCTATCACAAAGGGCTTTCCGGCGAACTCCTGGATGCGTTCCTGTTCACGGGATTCGACGTCGGCAGCACCAGTGTTTCAGTGAAGGCGGGCCAGCACACGGTGTTCTGGGGCGACTCGCTGTTCACCACATTTCACAACATCGCCTATTCGCAGGCGCCGCTCGACGGTCTCAAGGCGGCGTCCAGCCCCGGCATTACCGCAAAGGAAGTGTTCCGGCCGGTCAACCAGATTTCGATGCTGGTGCAGCCGACGCCGGAGCTGGTGATCGCCGCGCAGTACTTCCTGGAATGGGAGCCCAATCGCCTGCCTCAGGGCGGCACTTACTTCGGCGCGACGGACGTGCTGTGGGAAGGGGCGGAACGATTGTTCCTGGGCTACAACGAAGGAACGCCCCTGTTCGCATACCAGACCAATGCTGTCGAACCGACGCACGGCGCAGGCAACAATTACGGCGTCGCACTGCGGTGGAGTCCATTCTGGCTCAACGGTACCGCCGGACTCTATTTCCGCCAGTTCGACGAAGTGCAGGCCTGGGGGCCAGTGTTGGGGATTGATTCGTCGTCATTTGCGCCCACGGACTATCATCTGGCTTACGCCGAAGATACGCGTCTGGTCGGTTTGAGCCTGAACAAGGACGTTGGCGGCGTCAGCCTGGGGTCCGAGCTGAGCTATCGTCATGACACGGCGCTGGCATCAGCCTCGTCTTTCGCTGCGGCCGGAGACTTCGAGGGTGTCGAGGGTGCGCGCGGCGACAGCCTGCACTTCCTGGTCAATGGCATCTACCTGATGCCGAAGACGCCGCTGTGGGTCGGTGGCACGCTGCAGGGCGAACTCGTCTACAGCCATCTGCTCGATGTGACGAAGAACGAGGATCTGTACAAGGGCGAAGGCTACGCTGGTTGTCCTGAGGGTCAGGACAAGAGCGATGGCTGCACGACCGATGATGTGGTGCTGGCCCAGGTCGGCTTCCGCCCCGAGTGGTCACAGGTGTTGCCGTTCGGCGGCAACCTGGCGGCGCCCACCTCATTCGCTTATGGAATCTATGGAAATGGCGCGACACTGGGTGGCGGCAACGAAGGTGTCTACAACTGGTCCGTTGGCCTCGAGGCCACCTTCCGTGCGCGCTACGTCGTATCGCTGAAGTACAACGATCAGCATGCCGACTACACCGCGGTAAATGGCGTGGTTTCGACCGCCAGTGGCGGTGCCGTCCAGAACAACCACGGCTGGGTCTCGCTGGCGTTCCAGACCACGTTCTAGTGACCGATGCTTGGTCTCAAATAATTCTGTTTGAGGAGAATCGAATGATGCAACTAAAGAAAATGGCGGCGGCGTCGCTGATGACACTGTCGATAGGCGCTGCCTACGCGGCACCGACTGCCGAAGAAGCCGCGGAACTCGGCAAGAGTCTGACCGCGGTGGGCGCCATCAAGGCTGGCAATGCGGACGGAAGCATTCCGGCGTACGACGGTGGCCTTTGCACGCCGGTTGCCGGCTACCAGCCCAAGAGTTCCAAGGGTGGGTGGCCGTATGTCGACCCGTTCGCCGACGAAAAGCCGCTCTACTCGATCAATTCGAAGAACATGTCGGAGTATGCGGACAAGTTGGCCGAGGGTACCAAGGTCATGCTGGAGCGCTATCCGGACACATTCCGGGTCGATGTGTTTCCAACCCATCGTACTGCTTGCTTCCCGGATTACGTTTACAAGAACACGATTGAGCGCGTCATGAAACCGAAGCTCGTCGGTGACGCTCCCGGCATCATGGACGCGCACGCACAGTTTCCGTTCCCGATTCCGAAGAACGGTTTCGAGGCGATGTGGAACGGCCTGCTGCGTTTCGCAGGCCCTTACGAGGCCGGTGGTTTTACGCAATACGTGGTCGACAATTCCGGCAACGTGACACTGTCCAATTTCAGCACGGTCCAGGACGAGCGCCGCTTCTGGGACAATGATCTGGAGTATTCCGACGACATGACCTACTGGCGCGACATCGCCACGCAGGCCGGCCCGCCGGCGCAAGCCGGGTCCAAGAACATGATCTTCCAGTATCTGCGTGCGGACGAACGCAAGACCAAGGCGTGGACCTACATTCCGGGTCAGCGTCGCGTTCGGGCATCGCCGGAATTCACCTACGACACCGTTTCGACGCTCTCCGGCGTGCTGTTGTTCGACGAAATCAACGGCTTCGACGGTCGCATGGACAAATTCGACTTCAAGCTGCTCGGCAGGCAGGAGATGATCGTTCCGTACAACGACTATCGTCGCTTCCTGCAGCCGCAGAAGGAGTTGCTGACGGCCCACCACGTGGCGCCGGAAGGCCATCGTTGGGAATTGCACCGCGTATGGGTGGTAGAGGGAACCTTGAAGGAGGGTGAGCGTCATGTGCAGAAGCGCAAGAAGTTCTACCTCGACGAGGACAGCTGGGCGATCCTGCTCTATACGAGCTTCGACCATCAGGATAAGCCGCACCACTACTTCGTGAGCCCGGTCTATCAGGAGTACGACAAGCCGCAGCTGCGCTCCAACGCCATGTACGACCTCTACGATCTGACCACCGGAAACTACACCGCACAGGTTTTCCCGGGACCCAAGGGGACGGGCTACATCAAGCTTGACGAGCCCTGGCCGGCCAACACCTATACGCCGGGTGGTCTGGCGGGCGCGGGAATCCGATAGTGGATCATGCTTGCAGAGGCACGGGTCTTCCGAGCCTCTGCGAGCAGTTGGACTCAGGTTTTTCAGCGTGACTGTCGGTCCGGCCAGGCGTGAGACGCGGCCGGCGCCGACCCAATGGAGGCAACCGGTGCGTGTCCCAATATCGTTGCTGATCGCGACGCTCGCGGTCATTGCTGCAGTCGGCGCCGAAGCGGCGGTCGAAAAATTCAAGGATCCTCTGGAAGTCCCGGCACCGATCAATTCACTGGCGACCCGTAGTCAGCTTTCGGGTGTTGCGATCGCCGGTCAGCGACTGGTCGCCGTCGGCGCCAGTGGCCTGATCATCGTTTCGGATGACGACGGAAGATCCTGGAGGCAGGTCGTTCCGCCAGTCAGCAGCGACTTGACTGCATTGTATTTCGCCACCGACTCGCAGGGCTGGGCGGTGGGCCATGACGGCGTTGTGCTGCATACCTCGGATGGAGGCGACAGCTGGGTCAAGCAGTTCGACGGCCTGATGGCCGAAGCGATGCTCACTGAACACTTCGAGAAGTTGGCGGCGCAGGGTGACCCCATTGGTGAGCGCATGCTGCCCGAGATGGCCTTGAACTACGCCAACGGTCCTGAGCAAGCGCTGCTTGATGTCTGGTTCGATGATGCGGAAAACGGGTTTGTCGCCGGTTCTTTCGGCAGTCTGTTCGCAACCCACGACGGCGGAAAGACCTGGGAGTCCTGGGTCGAGAAGGTCGACGCCGATCAGCTATATCACTACAACGCGATTCGCAGGATCGGCGGTGATCTGTACATCGCGTCCGAGCAGGGCATGGTGTTCAAGCTTGATCCACAGCAGCAGCGCTTCGTGCAGAAGGACACCGGCTATGTCGGCAGCTTCTTCAGTCTGGCCGGCGGCGACGGCACGGTGATCGCGTTCGGTCTGCGCGGTGCCGCCTATCGTTCGACTGATGCCGGCGAGACCTGGGAAGCCTTGCCGCTGAGCCCCGGCGGTTCCGTATCCGCCAGCCTGTATGAAAAAGGACGACTGTTGCTGGCGACGCGCAATGGGCAGTTGATCTACAGCGGCGATGGCGGCAACAGTTTCAAGCCGATTCCGGTGGCACGGTCGATGATGCTGACGGGTCTGGCGGAAGCCGACGGTGTGGTCACCGTGGTGGGCATGCGCGGTGTGCAGCGGATCAGCCTTCAGTAGCGACTGGCCTGCATCGTTCAGGGATTACTTAGCGAGCAAGTGATGGATATCAGCAGGCAAGAGACAGTTCCGGTCATTCGCGACCCCAAGGATTTTGACGCCGACAGCGGTAGTTGGCTCGAACGGCTGATCTTCAATCATCGCCTCATGATGATTGCGATCAGTCTGGTGATGTCGGTGTTTCTCGGATGGCATGCGTCGAGGCTCGAGGTCAATACGAGCTTCGAGAAGATGATCCCGCAGTCGCACCCGTACATTCAGAATTTCCTGGAGAACAAGCAGGCGCTGCCCAGCGCCGGCAACGCGATTCGCGTGGCGGTCGAATCGGTCGATGGCGACATCTTCGACAAGGACTATCTGCTGCAACTGCAGAAGATCAACGATGTTCTCTATCTTCTTCCGGGCGTCGACCGCAACTGGATGCGGGGTCTGTGGACCAGCAGTCTGCGCTGGACCGAAGTCACCGAGGACGGTTATCGCGGCGGCCCGGTGATGCCGGACCGCTGGGACGGTTCGCCCGAGGCGATGGACCAGCTGCGCGCCAATATCGGCCGCGCCAATATCAGCGGTAGCTACATCTCCACCGATCAGAAGTCCTCGCTGATCGTGGTTCCTCTGCTGGACCGCGATCCGGCCACCGACAAGCCGCTGGACTATCGCGCGTTTTCGGAAGCGCTTGAGACCCAGGTTCGCTCGCTGGAGACCGACGAGGTCAAGATTCACATCGTGGGCTTCGCCAAGATCGTCGGTGATCTGATCGATGGGCTGACGCAGGTGATGGAGTATTTTGCGATCTCGGTGCTGATTGCCGCGGCGCTGGTATTCTTCTATACCCGCTGTGTCCGCAGCACCTTGCTACTGGTGTTCAGCGCGATGCTCGGCGTGGTCTGGCTGCTCGGCCTGATGCAACTGCTCGGATACTCGCTGGATCCCTATTCGATTCTGGTGCCGTTCCTGGTGTTCGCGATCGGTCTTTCGCATGGCGCCCAGAAGATGAATGGCATCATGCAGGACGTCGGTCGCGGGACGCATCGCTACGTCGCCGCGCGCTACACCTTCCGCCGCCTGTTCCTGGCTGGCCTTACGGCCTTGCTCGCCAATATCTTCGGTTTCGCAGTGCTGATGATCATCGACATTCCGGTGATCCGCGACATGGCCCTGATCACCAGCATTGGCGTCACCGTTCTGATCTTCACCAAACTGGTTCTGATTCCGGTGTTGCTGTCGTACATCGGTGTCAGCCCCAGTGCGGCGCAGCGGTCCCTGCACAAGGACAGCGATACGCGCAATGCCGGTCGCCGCTTCTGGGAAGCGCTGGCCAGCCTCACCGAACGTCCCCGAGCGACCGCCGCAGTGGTGGTCGCCGCCATGCTGACGGCCGGTGCGCTGTATGTGGGAGAGGACATTCAGGTCGGCGATCTCGATGCCGGCGCGCCGGAACTGCGCCCGGATTCTCGCTACAACCGCGACGCGGCATTCATCAACGCGAACTACACGCTGTCCAGCGATCAGTTCATCGTGATGTTGAAGACGCCGCCCGGCGATTGCGAGAAGTACCAGACACTGGTCGAAGCCGATCGGCTGTCAGCGGTTCTGCGCCAGGTTCCCGGCGTGTTGACCACGTTTTCGACCGCCGATGGTGCCAGAGTCGGTACTTTCGGCATGTTCGAAGGCAATCCCAAGTGGATGACGATACCGCGCAATCGCAGCAGCCTCAGCCAGGCGGTCGCGAACTTTCGCCGTGACCGTCCCGATCTGGTCGATCGTACCTGCGCGATCACGCCGGTGATCGCCTACTTGGCGAATCACAAGGCCGATACCTTGAGTCGTGTCGTCGATGCGGCTGAGACCTTCGCTGCCGAGCACAACGTCGAGGGTCGGGAGTTCATGCTCGCGGCCGGCAGTGCCGGCATCGAGGCGACGACCAACATCGTCGTCAAGCGTAGCTTCTGGACAATGCACTTCGTGCTGTACGGCGCCGTCGTACTGCTGTGCTTCATTACGTTCCGCAGCTGGCGCGCGGTGCTGGTCGCTCTGATTCCGCTGATCATCACGTCGCTGCTTTGCGAGGCGCTGATGGTCGTGCTGGGGATCGGCATCAAGGTTGCCACCTTGCCGGTGATTGCCGTGGGCGTCGGTGTTGGCGTCGACTACGCCCTGTATTTGCTGAGCGTGCAGATCGCCGAACAGCGTCGCGGCGCCACGCTGGCGTCGGCCTACATGCGATCGCTGGACTTCACGGGCCGCATCGTGGCCCTGGTGGGGCTGACCATGGCCGCGGCCGTCGTCACCTGGGCCTGGTCGCCCATCAAGTTCCAGGCCGACATGGGCATCCTGCTCACCTTCATGTTCCTGTGGAACATGGTGGGTGCGCTGGTGCTGATTCCGGCGCTGTCGCATTTCCTGCTAAGAACCAGCGCCAATGCGCCAGGTATTCAGGGCACGCCGGAGTCCGGCGTGCCGGTGCGGGAAGACGCACATGGTGGCGCTGACGATCTGCGCTGCATCCCAAATTCCCCAGGTTGAGCAAGAATTACGATGGCATTTGCGATTTACACCAGAGACAAGCCCGGGCATCAGCCGGTTCGCGATGCACATCGCGCCGCTCACTACGCCTATCTGCAGCAGCATCAACATCGCCTGATCGCGAGTGGCGGCCTGCAGGACGATGCCGGCGCCGAGATGCTGGGCGGCCTGATCATCATCGATGTCGATACCGTCGAAGCGGTGCGCAAGTTCGTGGAAGAGGACCCGTTCACGGTCGCGGGCCTGTTCGAGGAGGTCGATATCGTTCGTTGGAAAATAGCCTTCTTCGACGGCCGGCGCGTCACCGGCTGGCCCATCGCCGGTGACGAAGCCGAACCGGCCAAGAGTGGAATCTGAAAGGACCCAACTATCTATGCGTATTTCAAGTGTGAAAGTGGCAGGCAAGGCGACCTATGGTGTGGTCGAAGGGGACACGATTCGCGTCGCTGACGGGGAAACCCTGGCGCAGTACCCGGACCTGCGTTCGGCGCTGAGCGAAGTCGGCGTCGAAAAGCTGGCGAGTCTGGTCAGTGAGGGGCCGGTGCATCCGCTGGCGGACGTCAGCTTCCTGCCGGTCGTGCCGAACGCCGACAAGGTGTTCTGCATCGGCATCAACTACGCCTCGCATATCGCGGAAACCGGGCGGCCCAAGCCGGAAAAGCCGGTGGTGTTCATGCGATACGCCAATTCGCAGACCGGCGCCGGCCAGCCGATCGTGCGGCCGCTGGATTCCGAGCAACTCGACTACGAAGGCGAGCTGGCGGTAGTGATCGGGCGCCGTGGCCGTCGCATTTCGCGGGACGAGGCCTTTAGCCACGTGGCCGGCTACGCCTGTTACAACGATGGCAGCATTCGTGACTTCCAGCGTCACTCCTCCCAGTTCGGGCCGGGCAAGAATTTCCCGAATACCGGCAGTTTCGGCCCCTGGCTGGTGACCACCGACGAGATTCCCGACCCGTCGACCTTGACGCTGACAACACGTTTGAACGGTGAGGTCATGCAGCATGCGCCGATCTCCGATCTGGTGTTCGACGTGCCGGCGCTGATCGCCTACTGCTCGACCTTCACCGTCCTGGAGCCGGGCGACGTGATCGTCACCGGCACCACCGGTGGTGTTGGCCTGTTCCGCAGTCCGCAGGTGTGGATGAAGCAGGGTGACACGGTGGAGGTGGAAATCTCCGGAATTGGCATACTGGTCAATCCGATCGTCAACGAAACCTAGGCATTGAGTCGCATGGTGCTCTTATCATCACAAGCCGGAGCCGAGTTTCACGCGGGGCGGTGCCGGCCTGTCGCTGCTTTCGAGAGAGCGGACAGCCGGTGACCGCCAAGGGTGCAACCGGCCGCAGGCAACGCGTGGTGGCGGCGCTCGCCTCGGCCCCGGACCAAGCTCCGAGTTCACCGGCAACGCGTCGCCGGGGCGGCCGTGCCGAGCATGTGTATTCGTACGTCAAGGAGCAGATACTCGACGGCGCGTTTTCGGGCGAAGCCTGGATTCCTGTGGATCAGATTGCGGCGCATCTGGCCGTGAGCCGCCAGCCGGTCATGGACTCGCTGAAGCGGCTGACCATGGAAGGATTCATCTCGATCATTCCGCAGGTGGGTTGCCGTATCCGCGAATACACCGCCACCGAAATTCAAGACTTTTACCGTCTGTTCGCGGAAGGCGAGGCGCTGGTGGCCGAGTTCGCCGCGGCGCGCGCAACGCCGGACGATCTGTTTTCGCTGCAGGTGATTTCGGCCCAGATCGGTCGGCTGCGGACGCAGAAGTTGTCGCCCACAGAGCTGTCGGGGCGGTACCGCGCCCTGAATCGCAAGCTGCATTTCGAGATTCGACGTATCGCACGTGCCGAATCGGTGACTGAAGTCGTCGAGAGCCTGGGCGATCGCAGCGATTTTTTTGTTGCGACCGTCAAGGCGCCGGTGTTCGCCGACCGCTTGCGTGCCGCGCACGATGAACACGAGGCGATCATCGCGGCGATCATGAAGAAGAAGCCGGCGGAAGCGCGCCGGGTCATGAAAAACCACATCGCCGCGATCGGCGACCGACTGCAAGTGGTGATGAAGCAAAGCTGAGCGTTGCCGAGCGGATCACGGCTCGGACGGCGACATGCCTCAAAAAAGCGGTTTGTCTGGTACGTCCGCACTGTGAGTTCTATTCTAATATGTTAGTATTTATTAACTATAACCTGCTGAAATTTGGTGACTCCCCATGATCGTTCCTGTGTTGATTGCCGGCGGCGGCCCCGTTGGAATGACGGTGGCGCTTGAGCTTGGACGGCGCGGCATCCGTTGTGTGCTGGTCGAGCGCAACGAAACCACGACCAAGCATCCGAAGATGGACATCACCAATGCGCGCAGCATGGAGTTGTTCCGCCGCATGGGGATCATTCCGGAATTGCGCGCGGCAGCCGTGCCGACATCGCATCCGTTCGATGTTTCATGGATCACTTCGTTCGTTGGTTACGAGCTGCATCGCTTTCGCTATGCCAGCGTCGACGAATCCTATGAGCGCATCCGTCGGCACAACGATGGCTCGCAGCCGCTGGAAGCGCCGATGCGTGTGTCTCAGGTCGAGATCGAGCCGGTACTCAAGCGGGCGGTCGACCGTCATCCGCTGATCGACGTGCGTTTCGGCGTACAGCTACTTGATGTTGCTCAGGATCAGGACGGGGTGACGGCGACGCTACGCCGCAAGAGTGACGATGGCGTCGAAACGCTGCGCGCCGAATATCTGGTCGGCAGCGATGGCGGTGGAAGCCAGGTGCGGCGTTGCCTGGGCATTGGGCTGTCCGGTCAGCCGAACGTCATGCAGCGTTTCATGACGCATTTCAAGTCCGATGCGCGGGATCTGCTGCAGCGCTGGGGCTATGCCTGGCATTATCAGTCGGCCCACGGCACGCTGATCGCGCAGAACGACCACGATACCTGGACGCTGCATACTCGATTCCCCGAGTCGGCGGAGGTTGAGCCGAGTCCTGCCGAGTTGATCCGCCAGTTCGTCGGGCGGGACATCGAGCATGAAGTGCTCGTCGCCAACCCCTGGGTGCCGCATCTGGTCGTCGCGGACAGTTACGGACATGGCCGCATTCTGCTCGCGGGCGATTCCGCGCATCAGTACATCCCGACCGGCGGCTATGGCATGAACACCAGTATCGGCGACGCCTGCGACGTTGCCTGGAAGCTGGCAGCGATACTTGGCGGCTTCGGCGGTCCAGGTCTGATCGAGTCCTACGAGGCAGAGCGCCGGCCGGTCGGCCTGCGCAATCGTGAAGGTTCCGGTCGGCACAATCAGGTTCGGGTACAGAACGGAAAGCTCTACGAGCAGGATCTCGAAGCGCCGGGTGCCGAAGGCGAAGCGGCGAGAGCCTACGCCAGCGAACAGATCCGCCGGACCGGCAACGCCGAGAACGAGAGCTTCGGCATCGAGTTCGGCTACGTCTACGCCGATTCGCCGATCGTGATCGCCGAGAGCGCCAATCCGGTGGCGCCCACCGACACCCTGAATTACGTGCCCACGACGATGCCCGGTGCGCGTCTTCCAAGCATCTACCTGGACGACGGTAGCGCCCTGTTCGACCGTATCGGCGATTGGTTCGCGCTGTTGGTGTTCGGTACTGACTACGGCGCGGCCGAGGCCTTCGAGGCGGCGGCGAAGAAGCGCGGCGTGCCTTTGCAGGTCGTGCGCATCGCGCAGACGGAACTCTTGTCGATCTACGAGGCGCCATTGATTCTGGTGCGTCCCGATCAGCATGTCGCCTGGCGCGGTGAGCGGATCGGTGACGCCGCCGCCGCCGACCGTCTGCTGGCAAAGGCCCTGGGCTGGAACAACAGCGCAGCAGCCTGATTCGTCAGGCGATCACCCCATCATTTCCCGCTAGAGCGCGGCAAGCGAGGTACACATGCACATCAATTCTCTGGGTCAGGTGGAAATCCGAACCGCCAAGCTCGACGAATGGGCCGAGTTCGGACCGAAGTATCTCGGACTGCAACTGGTGGAGCGCAGCGATGCAGGCCTGATGTTCCGCATGGACGAGCGCAAACAGCGGCTGATGCTGACGCGCGATGATGCCGGCGAATCGGTACGGTTCGGCTTCGAGGTCGCCAATGCGAGTGAACTCGACAAGCTGGCAGCGCGACTCGAAGCCGCGCAGGTGCGGGTCGATCGACTGTCCAAGCCGGAGTGTGAATTCCGCCATATCGGCGAGGCGATCAGCTTCGTCGATCCGGCCGGCAACCAGCTGATGGCCTACTGCGGCGCCGAGCTCAGCAGCGAGCCCTTCGTGCCGGGGCGCCCTGTCACCGGCTTCCGTACCGGCGCCGGTGGCATGGGTCACGCCGTTCTGCACGTCGAGAACATCGATGACTTGATGTGGTTCTATACCGATGTGCTGGGCTTCAAGCTGACCGACTACGTGCCGCACCCGTACCGCGTGTACTTCTTCCACGTCAGCGATCGCCACCATAGCCTCGCGATGGTGGAGTCCGGCAAGTCCGGCATTCATCACATCATGCTTGAGATGCAGAATCTCGACGATGTGGGCCAGGGCTACGATCTGGCACAGGCCGATCCCGGGCGGGTGGGCGTCACGCTCGGGCGCCATACGAACGACTTCATGACCTCGTTCTATTTGTATACGCCTTCGCGATTCATGATCGAGTACGGCTGGGGCGGCCGCACCATTGACCCCGACACCTGGAAGCCGGTGGAGGTGCAGCACGGCTCCAGTTTCTGGGGGCACGACCGCACCTGGATGTCGCCAGACGATCTGGCCGAGATGCGCAAAATTCGGGCGGGCGCAGCCGCTGCGGGCCTGCACGCGCCGGTGCAGGTGATCGAGGGTAACTACGAAGTGGGCTCGGGCGTCTGCAGCTGGCTGGAAGCAGTCCGCAAAGCACAGTAGGACGCGCCTCGGCAGCTTGTAGGGATACCTCCATTGAGGGCTTCAAAGACCGCAAGGCCCGCCGTTTGCGGTCTTTTCGCCGTGCCTGTCGATAGGCGCGGCAGGGCCACGCTATCAATAATGACGCAATGATCCAAATTGACACCTAGGTGTCAAAGTCGCTATAACTGACAACATGTTGGCAGTCAGGCTAGGATCGAAATGAGCGTTTCCGCCGTCGGGTACGACTGGTCTGTCGGCCAATCCGACTCCATCAACGATGTACTGCGCCGTGCCGCGAGCGAGCACGGCGACCAGCCGTTCCTGGATGTGCTCGGTGAGCAATACCGATACGCGGACGTCCAGCACGAAGCCTGTCGCCTGGCCAATGGCCTGCGCGCCCTAGGTGTCGTAAAGGGCCAGACCGTCGCAACGATTCTCGACAACAGTTTCGATGCGGTGGTGATCTGGCTTGCGATCAACAAATGCGGTGCGATCAGTGTGCCGGTCAACACGGCGTACAAGGGTGAGTTCCTGCGCCATCAGCTTGCGGATGCGGACGCCTCGGTGATTGTCGCCGAGCACGATTATGCCGAGCGTGTGGCCGCGGTGGCCGGGGACCTGGTTGCGTTCGGGTCACTGGTCTATCGCGGCGTCCGGCCGGATCTGCCAGGGCTGAAACAGCAGCTGCTGCCGATCGACGAGCTGCGCAGTCATGACAGCAGCGACCCGGTCGTCGAAGTCAATCCTGCCGATCTGGCGATGCTGATCTATACCGGCGGCACCACCGGACCATCGAAAGGCTGCATGATCAGCCACGGCTATGCCTGCAATCAGGCCAGGCAGATGCATGTCTGCCTCGGACGCCATGCCGGTTCGTACACCTGGACTCCGTTGCCGATGTTCCACAGCAACGCCGTCATCACCACGTTTCTCTGCAACATGATGCTGGGCGCTCGGGTTGCGCTGTATCCCCGATTCTCGGTCAGCAATTTCTGGCCCGAAATCGAGCGCACCGGCGCCAATGAAGTGTCCTTGCTGGGTTCGATGTTTCCGCTATTGGCGAAGGCGCCGGACAACGAGGCGATGAAGTCCTGCTACGGACAACTCCAGATCGTCACGGGTGCTCCGTTCCCGCCGGACTTGCAGACGATCTGGCGCGAGCGCTTCGGCATGAAAGCCGTCAACGGCGCCTGCTTCGGCCTGACGGAGTGCGCGGTGGTCAGCTTGACGCCTTTCGGCCAGGCCCAGCCACCGAACAGCGCCGGTCGCGTCAATGAATGGTTCGACATCCGAATCGTCGATGACCACGACATGGAACTGCCGCCGAACACCCCAGGTGAGCTGATCGTGCGTCCATTGAAGCCGCAGGTGATGTTCGAGGGCTACTGGAAGCGCCCGGCCGATACGCTGAAGGTGATGCGCAACCTGTGGTTCCACACCGGTGACATCGGCAAGCTCGACGAACAGGGCTTCTTCTATTTCCTCGATCGGAAAAAGGACTACCTGCGTCGCGGCGGCGAAAACATTTCCAGTTTCGAGATGGAGAAGACGTTCCAGGCGCACGAGGCGATCGAAGAGGTCGCGGTGCATGCCGTCTACTCGGAGTTGTCGGAAGACGAGGTCAAGCTTACGGTGGTGTTGCGGCCCGGGTATCAGCTCGATGAGGAGACGCTTTGCCGCTGGGCAACCGAGCGCCTGCCGTACTTCGCGGTGCCGCGCTATATCGAGTTCGTCGAAGCGCTGCCGCGTAATCCCGTCGGCCGCATTCTCAAGTATCAACTGCGCGATATCGGCGTGACGCCGACCACCTGGGATCGAATCAAGGCTGGCTTCGAGCTGGTCAAGCGTTAAGACATCGGCGCACACAAAATAGAGGGAATCACTACATGACCACACGCCTCCTGTCCGACGGTGCGCTGCCGGATTTCGACGGTCTGCTCGATTGGTCCGGTCTCAATGCCTGGATCGGTGGTGCGAATCTGCCAGGGCAGGGGGCGGTCACGGACGTGCAGCAGCTCACCGGTGGCTCGCAGAACAGCCTGTTCCTCATGACGCGCGGCAGCGAGCGCTTCGTGTTGCGACGCCCACCCAAGCATCTGCGCGCCAACAGCAACCGGACGATGGAGCGGGAGGCGCGTGTGCTTCAGGCGCTGGCCGGCAGCGAGGTTCCGCATCCACGCCTGCTGGGCGCCTGCATGGACAGCGAAGTGATTGGCGCCGCGTTCTTCGTAATGGAACCGCTCGACGGATTTTCGCCCTTGAAGCAGCTTGAAGGGCGGTACGCGACCGATGCCAGCTGGCGCCGAGCGATGGGGCCGGAGTTCGTGCGCGCGGCCGCAGCGCTCGCGGCGGTCGATTATCGGGCGGTCGGTCTGGACGGCTTCGGCAAGCCGGACAATTGGCACGGCCGACAGGTGGAACGCTGGCGCTCACAGCTGGAAGGCTATCGAAGCATGCCGGGTTACGACGCTGAGTCCACGCTGCCGTTCGTCGACGAGGCGGGCCGCTGGCTGACCGACAACCTGCCCACGGATGGCCGCATCGGCATCATTCATGGCGACCTGCAGTGGCCCAATGCGATGTTCTCGTACAGCGCGCCGAAGATCGCCGGTTTGATCGACTGGGAGCTGTCGACGCTCGGCGACCCGATGCTGGACCTCGCCTGGGTGCTCAGCTCCTGGCGCGAGCCGGGTGACCCGGAGCTTGGCGGCACCGCGGCGAGCGCGCCGGTGGTCTGGCCGTGGGACGGCTTCGTCAGCCGTGACGACATGATCAGGCTCTACGGCGAACTCACCGGCCGCGACATGAGCGGGGTGAGCTGGTACTTCGTGCTGGCCTGCTACAAGCTCGCCTGCCTGCTGGAAGGAACCTATGCACGTTCCAAGTCCGGCCAGGCCTCGATCGAAATGGGGACCTTTCTGCACAACTACGCGCTGTGGCTGATGGCCAAGGCGAGACAGCTCGTCACCGCTGCCTGAGTTTTCGAACCGCAATTGGCAGAAACTGCCACAGTTGGTATTCTCCAATAACTGACAATGCGTCAGTCGTGCCGCCTGCGTTGCGACGCCGAGTGGCCCGATTCACAGTTGGAGGACGAAATGACCATAAGTTCCAAGGCGCTTGAAACCCCGTTGGTGATCGAAGCGGCGATCACGCCGCTGCGTGCCGGCCAGCCCCTGCAAACCACCGAGCAGATGATCAGCGAGTCGCTGGCCTGTCTCGACGCGGGCGCCACGGTGATCCATCACCATCATGACTTCCGGTTGCCGCGCGAAGAAGCGATCGAGCAGATCATCACTGTCAGCACGGAAATTCTCGCCGCATTTCCGCACGCGCTGGTGTATTCGGACTACCTCCGTGGCGGTGAGGAGGACGAGAAGATCGGCCGTCGTTATGAGCCCGATGCGATCATTCGTCCGCTGCACGCGGCCGGCGTGCTGCGCATGTTCGCGCTCGACCCGGGCCTCACCTTGTTCCCGCGTCTCGATGAGCACGGCCTTCCTTCGACCTCGGTCACCGGCGGAACGCGCTACGCGGAAGCCACGGCTATCGTTGAACTCGGTTGCAGCATCGGCGTACCGATTTCGCTCGGCGTCTACGAGCCGGGCCAGCTGCGCTGGGTTCGTGCCTATGCGCAGGCCGGCAAGCTGCCGTCGGGCAGCATGATCAAAATCTACTTCGGCGGTGAGTACGTCATGGGCCAACACCGGGTCCCTGGCGTTGCCTTCGGCCTGCATCCGACCCCGGAGGCGCTTGATATGTATCTGTCGATGATGGACGGCATCGATACGCCCTGGATCGTGAGCGTGCAGGGCGGTGTGATTCTGGACAAGCCTCTGGCGCGTTACGCCCTGGAGCGTGGCGGCCATATCCGCGTCGGCGTGGAGGACACCGCCGGCGGTACCGAAATGACGAACCGGCAGACGGTCGAGGCCACGGTCGCGCTGGCGAAGCAGATCGGGCGGCCGCTCGCTCGCGGTCCGGAGGCGCTGCAGACGCTGTCCGGGACGCCAGCCGGCGCCATCGCCGCCTGATCTGTCGCGGCACCGTCGCAGGCGTGGCGAATCGGCGCTGGGCAGCGCCGATTCGCTACAAGCCTATCGCATCATCAGTATGCCGCCGTCGATCGCGAACACTTGGCCCGTCATGTAGTGCGCATCGTCGCTGCACAGAAAGGCCATGATCGGCAGGAAATCCTCTTTCACGTCACCCAGCTTGCCGCCCAGCGGCACGGCGCCCAGCATGAGTTCATCGTGCCTGGCCAGCTGTTCCGTAGACATGCTGGCGCGTGTCTTGTCGTACATCGGTGTCCAGATCGCCGGTGCCACTGCGTTGACCCGGATATTGTGCTTGCCCCATTCGCCCGCGAGTGTCCGTACCCAGGCCAGCACCGCGCCCTTGCTGGCCGCGTAGTGCGCCTTGCCGACATAGCCCTGAACGCCGGCGGCGCTGGCGAAGTTGAGAATACTGCCGCCACCGTTGCGCTGGAGATAGGGGAAGGCCGCCACGTTGGTCAGAAAGCTGCCGGTTGCGTTGACGCTCATCACCCGATTCCATTCCTCGAGGCTGATGTTCTCGGCCGCGCAGCCGGGCGCGACTCCTGCGGCGTGGACGAGCACATCGAGCCCACCCAGATAATCCACGGCCGCGCGGAAAGCGTTCTGAACCGAAGGCTCCTGGGTGACGTCACAGGCCACGAAATGAGCGCCCGCCGTCTCGGCGATGGTGCTGCCGGTCTGCGCGTTCAGGTCCAGGCTGACCACCTTGGCGCCCAAGCCCGGCAGGGCCTCGACCAGGCTGCGCCCCATTCCGCTGGCCCCACCGCTCACGATAATGCGTTGTTCGAACAGACTCTTCATCACGTATTCTTCCCCGCAAGCGGCTGTGCCGCGTCGCTCCAGACTCAAGACAAATGGAAAAGACCCAACAACGCTCTTCGCGAGTGATCGTCGAAGAACTGGTTGACGAAATTTTGCGTTTGCGTGGACGTGTGCTCTCTCAGGCCCGCGACATGAACGAAAAGCGCGGTCTCGGCGGGTATTCGCAAGGCCTGATCCTGACCGCCGTGGTGCGAGCCGTGGAGCCGCCGACGGTGGCGAAGATCGCGCGCAGCCTCGGGCTTACACGCCAGTCCGTGCAGCGCACCGCCAATGAGCTGGCCGAACGGGAGCTGGTCGTTTTCGAGGACAACCCGCATCACAAGCGAGCCAAGCAATTGGTGCCGACGGCGGCCGGCATCAAGGCGCACGCCAGCGTCGCCGATACGCGCAAGAGCTGGCTCGACAGCGTGGGCACGGTGATCGGTGCCGGCGAACTCGAACAGGCGGTGACGACCTTGCGTCGGGTCCGGCGTTATCTGGAACATCCGGAGTCGCTGGCCGAGATCACTGCGCCCGCGACCCAGCGCGGCACCAAAAAGGCGGTCAAGGCGCCTTGACTTCATAGCGCGCCAACATTGCCTCGGCGCGCTCCGCGCCGGTCGAGCTTGTCACGTACTCCATGCCGGTTACCGCATTCGGGTCACAAGGCCGCAGCAGCGGACCTTCGCGGAACAATTCATCGGCGATGTTGCGGGCCGCCTGTTCCGGCGATGCAGCCTGGAGTGGTGCCTTTGCGCCCATCGCCGCCTGCGCCTCGGCCATCGGGCGGTACAGCTCGTAGCCGATCGCTTCCGGTGGACGCCGCGCGATGCTGGTCTTGAGCATGTCCGTATCGACGCCGCCGATCGGAATTTCGATCACGCGGATACCAAACGGAGCCAGCTCCATGCGCAGCCCTTCCGATACGGCTTCGACCGCCACCTTGCTGGCTCGGTAGATCGAATAGAACGGGAACGGCGTGTAGACGCCCATCGAGCCGATATTGCAGATCACACCGCCGCCGGAATCGCGCAATGATGGAATCGCGCGGCGGGTCAGGTCGATCAGTCCGAAGAAATTGGTATCGAAGGTTCGTCGCCATTCGTCCATTCCGGCGACCTCGATCGGCAGATACGGGCCTCGGTAGCCGGCGTTGTTGATCAATACGTTCAGGCCCGGTGGAGGCTGGTACTCACCGAGCGCGGCAAGATCGATGCGCTGAAGTTCGATGCCGCCTTTCAGCGACTTCGCGGCATCGGGCAGCGCCTGTGCCGATGCGGGCTCACGCACCCCGGCAATCACCTCGAAGCCACGACCGGCCAACTCCAGCGCGATCGCCTTGCCGAGACCGCGATTCGCGCCCGTGACCAATGCCTTTTTGCCCTGTACCTGCATGCTGGTTCCTCCGTGTGGCGCTTGCCGCCCGATATTGACAGCATGCTGTCATTACGTCAGATTGGTGTCAATTTCCAATAGCGGTCGGATTGTCAGTTTTGACGGCCCTCCGTGTCACCCAGAACGTATCAGGAGCAACTGTATGTGGGACTTTTCGACCGAGCCGGAGTTTCAGGCCAAGCTGGACTGGATGGACCGCTTCATCCGCGAGGAGGTCGATGCCCTTGACGTGTTGTTTCCGTCGGTGGCGGTGGTCTACAACACCGAACACAAGGCATCGCGTGCGATCCTGAGACCCTTGCAGCAGAAGGTGCGTGAGCAGGGGCTGTGGGCCTGTCATCTCGGCCCCGAGCTTGGCGGCAAGGGTTATGGGCAGGTCAAGCTGGGCTTGATGAACGAAATCATCGGCCGTTCGATCTGGGCGCCGACGGTGTTCGGGACCGCGGCGCCGGATACCGGCAATGCTGAAATCCTGGCGATGTTCGGCACTCAGGCGCAAAAGGACCGTTATCTGCAGCCGCTGCTCGATGGCAAGATCGTCTCCTGCTTTTCGATGACCGAACCGCAGGCCGGTGCCGACCCGAAGGAGTTCGTCGCGCATGCCGCACGGGACGGCGAATCCTGGGTCATCAATGGTGAGAAATGGTTTTCGTCGAACGCACGCTACGCGGCGTTCATGCTGGTGTTGGCCGTGACCGACCCAGAGGCGCCGATCCAGAACCGGATGTCGATGTTCATCGTGCCGCGCGAAACGCCGGGGCTGAAGATCATCCGCAATGCGCCGCACATGACCGAACGCGCGGAGCTGGACGAGGGCACCGAAGGCTATCTGCACTACGACCAGGTCCGCGTGCCGCTGGATCACATGCTGGGCGGCGAGGGCATGGGCTTCGCTGTCGCGCAGGCGCGACTGGGCGGCGGCCGCGTGCATCATGCGATGCGCACCGTAGGCCAGTGCCAGCACGCGCTGGACATGATGTGCGAGCGCGCGCTGAGCCGACGCACGCAAGGTGGTCTGCTGGCGGACAAGCAGACCGTGCAGACCATGATCGCCGACTGCCACATCGAACTCGAACAGTTTCGGTTGCTGGTGCTCAAGACCGCATGGATCATCGATCACAGTCACGGCGACCCCAAGGCGGCGCGCAAGCACATCGCGATGGTCAAGGTCGCGACCGCCAAGATCTTTCACGACGTGATCCAGAAGGCCCTGCACCTGCACGGCTCGCTGGGCACCACGTTCGAAATGCCGCTGGCCTACATGTGGATGCATGTGCCGACGATGGCGACCGCCGACGGCCCGACCGAGGTGCATCGCTTCACCGTCGCCAAACAGCTGTTGCGCCAATACAAGCCGGCGCCGGGCTTGTTTCCGAGCGAACATATCCCGCCGAAGGCGGCCGCCGCACGCCAGCGCTACGCCGAGGAATTGAAGGCGATCTGACCGGAGGTGATCAGCGAGGTCGGGGGGGGGCGCCCATGCGGCCACCGACCGGCGTCAGTGCGTGGGTTTGATCGCGGCCGACATTCCGTTCAATGGCACCAGGCTGCAGCCACCGTCGATCAGCAGCGATGCGCCGGTGACATAGGACGCCTCGGGGGACGCCATGAACAGCACGGCCGATGCGATTTCGGAAGGCTGACAGGCCCGCGGGATCGGGAAGTTCGCGGTCATCACGTCGATCTGTTCGGGCGTCATCCGCGCTTGCAGGCGATCCGAGGCGGTCAGGCCCGGTTCGATGACATTGACCAGGATGTTCAGCGGCGCGAGCTCCAGGGCCAGGCCGCGCGCAAAGCTGTTCAGGAAGGCCTTGGTCGACGCATAGGCGGTCAGCCCCGAAACGTAGGTCCGGTTGGCCGTGGCCGAGGAAATGAAAATCAAGCGCCCCTTGTCCTGCGCTTTGCCCAAGTATGGCGCCGCATCTTTGGCTACCCAGAACACCGACTGCACGTTGCTTCTGATCAGGTAGTCGAAGCTGTCATCCGGCAGATCCTTGATCTGACCCAGCACGCTGTCGGCCGCGGTCTGCACGACGATGTCCAGGCGCCCGTGCAAGGCGGCCGCGCCGTCGATCATCGTCTTGACGCTGGCGCGTTCCGAGATATCGCCCAGGACCAGCGAGGCATCGTGGCCGGCGGCGCGCAGGCTGGCGACGGTGTCTTCGCCATGTTTGGGGGTTCGGGCTGCGATCACCACGCTCGCACCTTCCGCCGCCAATGCCTCCGCGACGGCACGGCCCATGCCGCGGCCGCCGCCGATGATCAATGCAATCTTGCCGCCGAATCGCTGATTCATACCGCCTCCTTTCGCTGGTCCGGGCTCGCCGGAGCTTTAATCCGGCGATGTTTTTCTCATACTACAACAACTAACAATTAGTCAGTTAAATGCGATAGGATCGTTCATCGACCCGCCTCGTCACGCTTGCGTGGCCATGCGGATCGCTCGCGGAGATGTCCAATGCGAGAGCCATCAGAGCTGCCAGATCAGCGGGCCGGAGGGGCCAGAACGATGTCCGATATGCGCTATCCGCACTTGTTTTCATCCATGCAGCTGGGCACGGTGACCTTGCCCAATCGAATCGTCATGGCGCCGATGTCGACCCAGCTCGGCGGCACCGACGGCAAGGTCACGCCGCGTCAGATCGCGTTCTATCGCGCACGCGCCGAAGGCGGCGTCGGCATGATCATTGTCGAGTTCTGCTGCGTGCATCGCGCCACCGGCCTGTCCGAGCATCGACAGCTGAGCCTGGAGACGCCGGAGCATCTGGAGGGCCACTTCCGCCTGGTCGATACGATCCGCAATGCCGGCGCGATCGCCTGCCTGCAATTGCAGCATGGTGGTTCCGGCGTGCCGCGTGCGCTGGTCGAAGGCGGCATTGCGCTCGGTCCGAGCGATGTGCGTTCACGCCGCGACCCGAGCAGGCTCACCGCGCGCGCCTTGACCCACGACGAGATCGAGCATCTGATCGAATGCTTCGGGCGCACCGCCGAACTGGGTGTACAGGCCGGGTACCAGGTCTTCGAGCTTCACGGTGCTCACGGCTATCTGCTGACGCAGTTCCTGTCGCCGCTGACCAATCACCGTGAGGATGCCTGGGGCGGTGACGAAGCGGGCCGTCTGCGTTTGACGCAGCGTGTGATCCAGCGCGTCAAGCAGGCGATCGGTGACCGACCGTTGAGCCTGCGTCTTTCGGCCGACGAATTCTCGCCGCAGGGCTTGAGCATCGACGACATGGAGCGCATCACGCCTCAGCTGGTCGCTGCCGGGCTCGATCTGGTACATGTGTCGATCGGTACCGGTTACACCGGCATGGACAAGGTGATCGAGCCGATGTCGATGCCGGAAGGCTGGCGCCTGCCGTACGCGCGGCGTATCCGCGCCGCCATCGATGTGCCGGTGATCTCGGTCGGGCAGATCCGCTGGCCGGCGATCGCGGAGAAGGCGATCGCCGACGGTGACACCGACATGATCGCGCTCGGCCGTCCGCTGCTGGCCGATCCGGATTGGGTCAACAAGGCCAGGCTCGGCAACGAACTGGACATCCGTCCCTGCACCTCATGCAACTACTGCGTCACCAGCCATGCCGGACCGCATGGTGTGATCGGTTGTGCGGAGAATCCGCGTACCGGCCAGGAGCTGGACCCGGTGCTCGATGCCGGCGCACAGCGCGGGCATCGAGCGGTCGTGATCGGCGGGGGGCCGGGCGGCATGGCCGCTGCGCTGATGCTGGATCAGGCGGGTTACAAGACCGAGCTGTACGAGGCACGCGCAAGCCTCGGTGGTGGTCTGATCGCGTCAGCCGCGCCACCGTTCAAGGACAAACTCACCTGGTACCAGGACTACCTCGAACACCAACTGCGAAAGAGCGGTGTCGAGGTTCGGCTGAATACCACGGCTGACATGCATACCCTGAGCGAGCCACGGCCCGAGATCGTGATGCTGGCGATGGGGGCGCAGGCCCTACGCATGAATATCGAGGGCATCGACAGCAGCGATCGCGTCGTCGATGCCTACGAAGTTCTGATGGGCGACAGCAGCTGGTTGCCACAGCCGGGTGGTGCACCGATCGTGGTGTACGGTGGTGGAGAAACCGGTTGTGAAACGGCCGAATACCTTGCCGAGCGCGGTTACGAGGTGGTGCTGGTTTCGCGTTCGCCTGCCAAGCAGCTGGCGCGCTCCGCGGAGGCGATCTACCGCGGCGTGCTGCTCATCCGGCTTGGCGAGAATGCGCATGTCCGGGTCGCCGACAATACCGAAATCATCAGGATCGACGGCGACCGGCTCACGCTCAAAAGCAGCGAAGGCGAGGAGTCCACCGTCGAATGCAGCCGGCTGCTGATCGCGCAGGGGCGCCGTCCGGACGCCGCGCTCGCCACGCTGCTGACGCAGGCTCGAATCCCGTTCACTGCGATCGGTGATGCGCATCACGGCGGTCGCATCGGTGACGCGGTGCACTCGGGCTATGCTGCGGTGAAGGCACTCAGGGCGCAGTCGGTCACTGCGCAGCAATTGGCCTGCTGAGCGGCGTAAGGCAGGAGCCGGCTCCTGGCCCTGCCATCCATTAGTTTCCGCGACGCGGCGTGCGGCCGAAGTAGCGGTCGCGCGCCGCGCGATCGGCCTGCTTCAGTTCGCTGATGTCGCGCTCTGAAAAGCTGTTGGCGAATGAGACAGCGCGTTCGACCGCCGGCCGCGCCGCGACCCGCTCATACCAGCGATTGATGCCCGGCTGATCGACCTCCTTTGCAAAGTAGGCGCGCAGCGTTCTGATCCAGGGAAACAGCGCGACGTCCGCGATGGAATAGTCGTCGCCGGCAAGGTGCGTGGATTCGCACAGGCGCTGTTCGAGCACCGCTATCAGCCGGTCCAGCTCATTGCCGTAGCGGTTGCGCGCGTAGCTGTCTTCCTTGGTCGCGTAGTGGAAGTGGATCGCCTGTCCGGACATGGGGCCGAACCCCGCCATCTGAAACGTCAGCCACTGGATCACGCGGGCGCGCTGTATTCGATCGGTCGGCCACAGCACGCCGGTCTTCTCGGCGAGGTATTGCAAGATCGCACCGGACTCGAACAGCGCCAGGGCGCCGTCAGGCGTGTCGTCGTCGACGATCACCGGGACTTTCGAGTTCGGGTTGAGTCGCCGGAATTCGTCGGAGAACTGCTCGCCGGCGAGCACGTTGACCCGGGTGAATCGATACGGCAAGCCGACCTCCTCCAGCATCACCAGTACCTTGACGACGTTGGGGCTGCCCATTCCATAGAGTTCGATCATTGTGCTTCCCGATGTGAAGTGAGTCATTGAGCGCCGTGGCGCACGGCGGTGGGGGAATCGGCAGGAACATCGGCGGCGCGCTCGCCGATCGAGCATTCCTGCGCCAGCGAGGCGACGACGAGTCCGTCGCGGTCGTAGATGCGGCCGAGCGACAAGCCACGCCCCGCGCTGCTGTGCGGACTTTCGGTGACGAACAGCAACCAGTCGTCGGCCGCGGTCTGGCGATGCAGCCACAGCGAATGATTCATGCTCGCCAGATAGACGCGGTCGCGTGCGCCCACGATCGGCAGATGCGGCGCCAGCACGGTCGAACTCGTCCACCAGTCCGACAGGTAGGCGATCGCCGCCGCATGAATAAGCGGGTCGGCCGGCAATTTGTGCTTGAGCTTGACCCACCAGCGCACGCGGCCGGAGTCGATGCGATCGAACAAATGACGCTCGGCGTCGATCAGTTTCAGTTGCAGGCAGGGGCGTTCGTACAGCAGGTAGTTCAGCGCAGAAAGACGCTCGCGATACCGCTCGTTCAGCTGTGTCATCGACAGCAGCGTGTCGGGGGATGGCGCCTGAACCGGTGGCAGGTCGTGCGTCCAGCCCGCTGATTGCGCGGCCTGGAAGCTGATGTTGGCGTCGACGACGGTGTCGTCACCCTGCACAGCTTGAACGTGGCGGTTGGAGAAGCGCCGGCCGTCGCGAAACGGCGTGACCAGGAAGTCGATCGGCCTTCGCGTTTCGGCTCCGCGCACAAACAGCAACTGCAGTGCGGTCGGGATGCGGCCGGCGGCGGTCCGCGCGGCGGCCGTCAGGGTCTGTCCCAGCAACTGGCCACCGAATGCGTGGCCGCGCCCATTCAGATTGCCTTCGTGACGGCGGTTGCGAAACCGCAGATCATCGAGTGCTTCGAGCTCGAAGAGATCCGCGAGTTGCTCGCCGCACGCGGCTGATGCGGTGTCGCCCATCGAACGCTCCTCTCATGTCCTGGGATGGCGGAATGTGAGCTCTTCTGTATGGCTCATCGGCTTGAATAATAACTGACAAAAAGTTAGTTTAGAGCAATAGACAACACAGTGCGGGCGGCGATCCAGACCGTCGCGAGGACGACAACCGTGATCGACAAATCGATAGCGACGCCGGAGGCCGCGGTGGCGGACATCTTCGACGGCGCCACCGTGATGATTGGCGGCTTCGGTACGGCCGGCATGCCGGACCAGTTGATCGATGCGCTGATCGTCCAGGGTGCTGGAAACCTGACCATCGTCAACAACAATGCCGGCAATGGTGAAACCGGTCTGGCCGCGCTGCTCAAGGCGCGGCGCGTACGCAAGATCATCTGCTCATTCCCGCGGCAGGCAGACTCGCATCATTTCGACGCCCTGTATCGCGCCGGCGAGATCGAGCTGGAACTCGTGCCGCAAGGTAATCTGGCGGCCCGCATTCATGCGGCCGGCTCCGGCCTCGGTGCGATCTTCACGCCGAGCGGCTACGGAACGCAGCTGGCCGAGGGCAAGGAGACCCGAAACATCGATGGCCGCGACTACGTGCTCGAGTATCCGATCCATGCCGACTTCGCGCTGATCAAGGCGCACCGGGGCGATCGCTGGGGCAATCTGGTGTACCGCAAGACGGCCCGAAACTTCGGCCCGATCATGGCCATGGCTGCCCGGTGCACGATCGCGCAGGTAGCCGAGATCGTGCCTTTGGGCGAACTCGATCCGGAAGCCGTCGTCACGCCCGGCATCTTCGTCAAGCGAATCGTGGCCGCAGGTATTCCGCAACAGGAGGCCGCATGAGCAGCGCGATGGTCAGGCTCAGTCGTGAACAGATGGCTGCGCGTGTGGCGCGCGATATTCCGGAAGGTGCGTACGTGAATTTGGGAATCGGCCTGCCGACCACGGTGGCCAACTTCCTGCCGCCCGACAAGGAAATTTTCCTGCAGAGCGAAAACGGCCTGCTTGGTATGGGCCCGGCGCCGGCCAAGGGTCTGGAAGATCCTGAGCTGATCAATGCCGGCAAGCAGCCCGTGACTCTGTTGACCGGCGGCTGTTATTTCCATCACGCGGATTCGTTCGCGATGATGCGCGGCGGCCATCTCGATATCTGCGTGCTGGGCGCGTTCCAGGTATCGGTACAGGGCGACATCGCGAACTGGCACACCGGAACCCCCGGCGCCATACCGGCCGTCGGCGGTGCGATGGACCTGGCGATCGGCGCCAAGCAGGTGTTCGTGATGATGGAACTGCTGACCAGGAAAGGTGAGAGCAAGCTGGTCGAGCACTGCAGCTATCCGCTGACCGGCCTGCGCTGCGTTTCCCGGGTGTACACCGATCTCGCGGTCTTTGATCTCGGCGCCGAAGGTGCCACGGTGCTCGAAATGGTCGAAGGATTGAGCCCCGAGGATCTGAGCCGGCTGGCGGGTGTGCCCCTGCGCTTCCATTCCCAATCCGACGCGGCCTGAAATTCCACCGTTGACCGACATGAACCACGCCTTCATTTGTGATGCCGTTCGTACCCCGATCGGCCGATATGGCGGGATGCTCGCCAGCGTACGTGCGGACGATCTGGGTGCGCTGCCGATACGCGCGCTGATCACGCGCAACCGGCAACTGGATCCCGCTGCGATCGACGAGGTGTACTACGGTTGCGCCAACCAGTCCGGTGAAGACAATCGCAATGTGGCGCGGATGAGCTCCTTGCTCGCGGGCTTGCCGCATTCGGTGCCGGGCGTCACCTTGAACCGGCTCTGCGCTTCGGGCATGGAGGCGGTCGGCGCCGCGGCTCGGGCCATCGTCAGCGGCGAGGTGGACCTGACGATCGCTGGCGGTGTGGAGTCGATGAGCCGCGCGCCGTTCGTGATCGGCAAGGCGGACCGGCCGTTCGGACGCGGTCAGCTCATGGAGGACACGACCATGGGCTGGCGCTTCATCAATCCGCTGATGGAAGAACTCTACGGCGTCGAGACGATGCCGCGAACCGGCGAGAATGTCGCCAGCGCCTACGGCATTTCGCGTGCCGATCAGGATGCTTTCGCGTTACGCAGTCAGCAGCGTGCCGTCGCTGCGCAGCGCAACGGATTTCATGCCGAAGAGATCGTGGCCGTCAGCGTCGCCGGCCGCAAGCGTGGCGAGCGCCTCGACATCGACAAGGACGAACATCTGCGCGCAGACACTACGCTTGAAGGTCTCGCCGGCTTGAAGCCGCTGTTCGGCGGCGAATCGACAGTGACGGCCGGTAATGCGTCGGGCATCAACGACGGTGCCGCCGCCCTGATCGTTGCAAATGCGAGTGCGGTGGAACGGTACGGATTGACGCCTCGCGCGCGCATTCTGGGTATGGCAAGCGCTGGCGTGGAACCGCGCGTCATGGGTGTAGGCCCGGTGCCGGCCACGCGCAAGCTGATGCAACGCCTCGGACTCACGATCGATCGTTTCGACGCGATCGAGCTCAACGAGGCCTTCGCCAGTCAGTCACTGGCGGTGCTGCGCGAGCTGGGCCTGCCGGACGACGCCGCGCACGTGAACGCCAATGGCGGCGCCATCGCGCTGGGACATCCTCTGGGCATGAGTGGCGCAAGGCTGGTGATGACCCTGGTTCACCAGCTTGAGCGCGGTGGCGGCCGGTATGGTCTTGCCAGCTTGTGTATCGGAGTGGGGCAGGGCCTTTCTATCGCCGTCGAGCGCCTGTAGCGGCGGCCGCCACGAATGATTCTGGAAATGGTCGTCGTCCAGGTTCGAACCGGCATGGGCGCCGACTATGAACGAGCGTTCTACGAAAGCGCACACCTGATCGCGGCATGCCAGGGTTATCTCGGGCACCGCCTGCTGCGCTGCATCGAGATCCCGGACAAGTTCGTCGTACTGGTTCATTGGCAGAGACTCGACGACCATGTGGCCTTCAACCAGGCGCCGCAGTACCAGCTATGGAAGTCGCGCATTCATCCGTTCTATGCGGCGCCGTCTGTGGTCGAGCACTTTCACACGGTCGCCGCAGGTGGTACATCGTCCTGAACTGAGCTGAACCGTCGGCCTTCGGCAGTTGCGAGCGCGTCCGCGGCGGACTTGATGCCGGTACCGTCCCGCTTCAAGGTGGCGCGCCGTTCGTTTTCGGCGGCACGACATAGTTCAGCGCCAGTCGACCACCGTCTGCATAGATGGTCTGGCCGGTGATATAGGCCGAGTCCGGGCCTGCCAGAAAAGCGGCGATTCCGGCTATCTCCTCGGCTTCGGCGAAACGCCCCATTGGCGTGCGCGACAGCATGGTCTGGCGCATCGCCGGCGGCAGATCGACCATCATCGGCGACTCGGTCGGTCCCGGGCCGATTGCATTGACGCGTATGCCTTTGTCCGCCAAGGATAAGGCCATGGTCTTGGTCAGCATCGCCAGCCCGGCTTTGCTGACGCAATAGGCGAACGAGTCGGCAACCCCGAGCACCGCGCCCACTGAGGATATGTGGATGATCACACCGCTACGCCCGGCTTCGATCATGCGCCGGGCGACGGCCTTTCCGAGCAGATAAGGTCCGACCAGATTGACCTCGAGCACATGTCGCAGCTCGCTCGCTTCGATCTGATGAAACGCGCCGGTTTGTCCCGAGATTCCGGCCGAGCACACCACAATATCGACGGGACCGGCGAGCTGCTCCGCAGTTTGGACCAGGTGCTCGACCTGTCGTTCGTTGCTGGCATCGCAGGCGACGAACCAGACCTGATGTCCGCTATCGCGCAGCGTCTGTGTATGCGCTTCCCCGACATCGCGCTGAAGATCAGACAACACCACCCTGGCGCCGTCGCGAGCATAGCGTCGGGCGATCGCGAGACCGATGCCACTGGCCGCACCGGTGACGACTGCCGTTCTGCCGTTCATTGCTATCGTCATCGTCATCGTTGCCGTGGACAGGCTGACTGGCTCATCGCGACCGGGGCAGGCCGAGCGCCTGCTCGGCGATACGGCTTCTGTGGATTTCGCTGGTACCGCCATAGATCGTCATGCCGATTGACTGGCGGTATCCAAGCTCGACCTGGGCCAGTTCGCCCCGGTTGACGAGCAGCGAATCCGGTGCCGCCAGATTCATCAGATCGTCGGCGTCACGCTGGTAGAACTCGGTGCTGAACAGCTTCGACATGGGGCCGAACGCGGCGCGGCCGGGGATTTTTTCGCTCATCGCCCAGATCGCCCGATGGCACAGAGATTCGGCAACGGCTGCATGCACCGCAACACGGGCCAGCCGCAATTGTGCATTCGTGTCGGCGATCACCGGCCTGCCGTCACGCTGCGTGTGCTGCGCCCAACGTATCACCTGGCGGACCATCTGCGAATAGTTGATCCGGTATTGATCACCGCCGTGCTCCAGCTCCAGCGTCGCCGCCATCACCTCGATCCCGCCGTTGATCGCGCCGAGCCGATAGCGATCTGCAATACGTACGTCGGAGTAGTAGGTGATGTTGGTGCGCTCATCCTGCAAGGTATGCACTGCCTGGATTTCCACGCCCGGCGTGGACATGGGCACCAGGAACAGGCTGAGTCCCTTGTGCTTGGGCAAGTCGGCGTCGGTGCGTGCGAGCAGGAAGCAGTAGTCGGCCAGATTGGCTGCGGTGGTGAAGATCTTTTGCCCGTTGATCAACCAGTCGTCACCGTCCCGCAGCGCGCGGGTCTGCGCATCGAATACGTCGGAACCGGCAGCGGGTTCGCTGAATCCCAGGCAGGCCAGCGCTTCTCCGGCAGCGAAGCGCGGCAGCGTCTCGCGTTTCAATTCGTCGCTGCCGAATTGCATGATGATCTGGGCCACCTGATTGGTGATCGGCGAGGTGATGCGTTCCCAGCCGAACTCCTCGTAGACCTCGGCCAGCGCCGCCATTTCGAATGCAGAGCGACCCTGGCCGCCGAATGATTCCGGCCAGTGCGGAAACAGCAGTCCGGCGGCGGCCAGCGCGCGATTGAACTCGGGATGAAAGCCGGCGACAGAGTGGTGCGCGTGGGTTTTGAGCGCCGGGCTGAGATTGTTCCGGAAGAACGCGCGTGCCTTCTCGGCGAAGCGCTCGCCGCGTTCACCGCAGCCGAACTCGATGTCATGCTCGCCGACATCCGGTAAGGCGAACTCGGTGCCTTCGCTGTTCCACAAGCGCGTGCCGACCTGCCGTAACTCCCGCTCCGGATCGCCATTGAGCAGCGCCCAGGCCTTGCCTCGGCGGTAGTAGAGTTGAATGTCGTATTCGAGCGACACGCCATAGCCGCCGAAGGTATGCAAGGCGTGGCGGGTCGCGAGCGCCGCGCTACGTGCGGCCCACCAGTAGGCCATCGAGACTGCGGCGCCTGCATCGTTCCGCTCTTGCCCGATCGCCCAGATCGCCCGCCACACCAATAACTGCGCGCCGTCGATATCGGTCAGCGCATCGGCGAGCGGGTAGGCGATACCTTGATAGCTGCCGATCGGCTTGCCAAACTGCTGCCGCTGGCTCGCATACTCGGCGGCCATTTCCAGAGCCCGCCGGCCCAGGCCGGCCAGCGCGGCGGCGGTCAGCAGTTTCCACTCTTCGACTGCGGCGAGGAATGCCAGGCGAGCGGCCGCTCCGCTGGCGATCAGCTGGCGTTTGCCTTGTGCTTCAGGGCCTGCCAACACGCCGTTGAACACCGCCGCGGCGCCGAGGTTGGGGGGCGGCGTTTGGCTGGTGCAGCCGCCAATCAACAGCACCTGATCGCCATCGAGCGCCAACATGCCGGCCGCAGCGGAACCGCCGGATACGGTGACGGCCGTGCCACCGCTTATTGCTTGCGGAACCAGTACCAGGAGTTCCCCGGCTCTGAAGCGTGCCAGGCACTCGGCCGCCGCGGTGCCGGAAAGGCACGACAACAGGCTGCCGGCGGCGATGGCCTCGGCCAGCGGAACGGATGCCAGGTGGCGCCCGGCTTGTTCAGCGGCCAGCACCGCGTCCAAGAGGCTCGGCGCGCAATCCGCCCCTGCCGTGGTGACGCGCATCTCGTGCACACCGATCTCGACCAGTGAGGTCCACAACTTCGGATCGAATCCGCGCGATTCGGCCAAGCGAATCCGATCCGGCGTGGATTCCGCTGCGAACAGTCGCGCGAGTGCGTCACGCAACAGGCGCTGATCTTCACCCAGGCCTAGTTTCATGGATGCAACACGTCGTGACGGCGGATGTGCTTGAACTGCATGGCTTCTCCTCCTGCAGGTTTTTTGACGGCGTTCCCAAGCTCGACGCAGCAGTTCCTGGCGCCTGCTTTCTTGTAGATAACAGATGGTATATCAGTTATCGAAACGGGCATAGGTATCGATAAAAAAATGCCTCGTTGGTCCAACAGTCCAAGAATCGTCTCAAAAACTGACTTATAGTTAGCTTAAATCGGGGCGGAGCAGCCCCAATCAGAATATGGAGCAGAGAGTTTGCAAAGCCCACGACGCGGTGCGTTTTTCCCTTCCTGGCTGGTCCTCTTGGGCATGCTGACGGCCATCGCGCCCTTGTCGATCGACATGTATCTGCCGGGCTTTCCGGCAATCGCGCTCAGTCTGGGGAGCGATCTGCCCACCGTTCAGCTGACACTGGCGATGTTCCTGATCGGCATTTCGCTCGGACAGCTGATTTACGGTCCGATCAGCGATCGCTTCGGCCGCAAGCCGCCGCTCTATGCCGGTTTGTCGCTTTACATCTGCGCGACGATCGTCTGCGCAACCGCCCATCACGTAGAACTGCTGATTGCGGCCCGCTTTTTTCAGGCGCTCGGCGGGAGCGCCGGCCTGGTGGTCAGTCGCGCAGTGATTCGTGATCGCACCACCGTCGAGGAAGGTGCCAGAGCATTTTCGATGCTGCTGCTGGTCATGGGCCTGGCACCGATCCTGGCGCCGCTGATGGGGGGGCTGCTGTTGAAGCTCGCCGGCTGGCGCTTGATCTTCTGGGCGCTGTTGGGGTTTGCGTTCCTGCTCGTCGTCGCGGTTCACTTCACGATGCCTGAAACCTTGCGTCGGGATCCGGCATCACGGCTGAGCATTCGTTCGACTGCACGAAACTATGGTTCGCTGCTGCAGGATCGGCGCTTCATCAGCTGCGCTTTGACCGGTGCCTTCAATTACGGTGGCATGTTTGCGTATATCGCCTGCTCGCCGTATGTGTTGATCGAAATCTACGGCGTACGCAGCGAGAATTTCGGCCTGCTGTTCGGTTTGAACGCCTTCGGCTTCATTGCGGCATCGCAGGTGAATGCACGGCTGGTGCCGCGAATCGGTGCCACCGGTCTGTTGCGACGTTCAATTGGTTTTCCGATGGCTGCGGCCGCGCTGGGCCTGGTGCCGATCCTGCTCGGCGTGCATTCACTACCGCTGTTCATGCTGTCGTTGTTTTGCTTCGTGTCGACGCTCGGCTTCATCGGCCCGAATGCAATGGCGCTGGGCATGGCGGAGCAGGGGCACCGCGCTGGCGCGGCGTCGGCCCTGATCGGCACACTGCAATTTCTGATCGGCACGATCGCCGGCATCATCGTCAGTGCCGTCCATACGGATACGGCACTGCCACTTTCGGCGGTGATGGGCTTGTTCGGGTTCGGCGGATGGTTGACCTACCGGCTAGGCGTTGCACCGAGTCTGGCCCAGGACCCTCAGGTGGCACGGACGCCAACCTGAGGGGACATTTCCATACGTGGCCGGGCCCGAACCCCTCGGATACCTGGCCGGTATGCTGCGCGTATCCGGTTGAGGCGATTCAGCGCTTCTTGATTTTGACGCCGGCCTTGTCCTGGTCCCATGTGGCTGGCGTCACACCTTCGTCGCGCAGCGTGTACTTGAGGACGCGGCCGACCGGGCTGCGCGGCAGCATCGAGCGGAACTCGATATAGCGCGGCGTCGCGAAGTAGGGCAGCCGGTCCACGGACCAGTGGAACAGTTCTTCTTCACGCAATTGGGCGCCCGGGCGTAGCACGATCGTGACTTTCAGCTCGTCCTCGCCAAGCTCGGAGCGCACCGCGTGTGCCGCGATGTCTTCGATGGCCTCATGGCTGCGGAACGTGTTTTCGACTTCGAAGCTGGAAATGTTCTCGCCGCGGCGGCGCAGATAGTCCTTTTTTCGATCGACGAAGTAAAAGTAGCCGTCCTCGTCAAACATGCCGATATCGCCGGTGTGAAACCACATGTTGCGCATGACTTTGAGCGTGTCTTCGGCGCGTCGCCAATAGCCCTCGAACATCACATTGGGCTTGCGCGGCCGGACGATGATCTCGCCGGAGACCCCGGCGGGCAGCTCGACATCGTGGTCGTCGACGATGCGGACGTCGTAGTCGTCGCAGCGCATCCCGGACGAACCCGGTGCCGCTGGTACGCCCAGCGGCTGTACCGTCACCAGCGCGCATTCGGTCAGGCCGAAGCCGCTGATGATGGTGCGCTTGACGCCGAAGCGCTCCTTCCACTGCTTCTGGATCTCGGGCGGGAACGGTGCGCCGACCGCGGCTTCGATCTGCCCGTAGCAGCGCTTCATGGCGTCATTGTCTGGCGCCTGCGCCAGCAGCGGGAACATCGACGCCAGCAGCATCACTTCGGTGGCGCCGGTGCGCTCGATCTCCGGCCAGAAGTTGGATACCGAGAAGCGTGGGAACAATGCCACACGCGCACCGACCATCAGGTTCGGTAGCAGCGTCGCGCTGACGGCGTTGAAATGGAACATCGGCAGCGGCGTCCATGTCGTCGTCTGCGGGCCGCGGCCTGTGACGACCAGCATCTGGCGAGCGAGGTTGGTCGCGTAGTTGTGGCTGACCATGCAGCCCTTCGACGGTCCGGTGGTGCCTCCGGTGTAGATCAGCATCGCCAGGTCGCCCGGCAGCACGTCGACCTCCGGGTCGCTGGTGTCTTCGCTGTAGAGCTGCGTCCAGGGCTGCACGTGCCAGTTCAAGGCCGGTAGGGCCGGCTGTTCGCCGCGGTATACCAGAGTGGTGACTTCGGGCACGCCTTCGGAGATTGCAGCGACACGTTCGGCGTAGTCGCTTTCGGCGATTACCACTGCGGCACCGGCATCCGCGAGCTGATGCCTCAGGAACTCGCCCTTGTATGCGGTGTTGACCGGTACGCTGATCGCGCCCAGCTTGGTGATCGCGAACATGATCAGCGCGGTGTCGGCGTGATTGTCGAGCAGGGTGACGACGGTATGACCCTTGACGACACCGAGGGCGCGCAGGCCGTTGGCGAGCTGGCAGGCGCGCCGGTTCAGGTCGGAGAAGCTGTAGGTCTCGCCCATATCGTCGAGAAAGGGCTTGTCGCCGAACTGCTGTGCCGCTCTGCGAAGAATGGCGTTGATCGTGTCCTGCTCTCCGGCGGCCCACGACGGAAACACCTGTTGCTCGGTGGGTAGCAGCCGAGTATTCGCGTTCATCAAAGCTCCTCTTATCTTGGGTACGACGACAACGGCGGCGATGATTGCTTACGCCAATCCAGAAGCTAAAAACTGACACATCGACAGCTATTTCGCAAGCTGTTAGCCTGTATGGCGGAAACTGCCAGTTTGATTTGCCGCCAGTGAATGACGCCAGGCGGCGGTCAATGCGAGCTTCCGTCGATCTTCAATAATTCTATGAGGTGCGCAATGGAAGGGTTGGCTGCCGTGTTGCCGCAGGTCGTACTGCGGATTGGAGCGGAGTTGAGGCGCGAGGGGTCCGGCGGCGTTTTCGAACACGTGAATCCGGCGACCGCAAGGGTGCAGGCGACCGTGCCGCTGGCCGGCCCGGCCGAGATCGATGCGGCCGCATCCGCTGCGGCCAGCGCATTCGTGGAGTGGCGCCGTTGGAGGCCGGCAGCGCGCCGTGATGCTCTGATTCGGCTGGCGCAGCGCATCGAGCTGAATCGTGCTGAGCTCAAGCGTATCGCCGCTTTGGAAAATGCGACGCCGCTGCGCATTGCAGATGCTCTGGTGACGCAGTCGCAGGAATGGTTGCACTACTACGCTGGTTGGGCTGACAAGCTCGAAGGCTCGGTGAGCGGATCGTTTGTTCAGGGGCAGGATTTCACGTATTCGCAGGCCGAGCCCTATGGTGTCATCGGCGTGATCGTCACCTGGAACGTCCCACTGTTGTCGCTGTGCATGAAGTTGGCGCCGGCGTTGGTCGCCGGCAACACGGCCGTGGTCAAGCCCTCCGAGTACACGCCGTTTACGGCTGAATTGTTTGCCCGTCTGGCGCTGGAGGCCGGCATCCCGTCGGGCGTGATCAATGTGCTACCGGGCACGGCGGCGGCCGGTCACGCGCTGGTGGTGAATCGCCATATCGAGAAAATTTCGTTCACGGGTGGCCCGGCGACGGCACGCAAAATCATGCTGGCCTGCGCGGAGCATCTGAAGCCATCGGTGATGGAGCTGGGCGGAAAATCCGCCTGCATCGTGTTCGAGGACGCCGATTTGGACGCGGCGGTGATGAATTCCGTCACGATGGGTTTGTGTGCGCTCGCGGGACAAGCCTGCATCATGGGTTCGCGAGTGCTGGTACAGGCGAGCATCTACGAGGAGTTCGTCGAAAGGCTGGTCACAGCCGCGCGAGCCATCCCTTGCGGCGATCCCTCGTCCGAGCAGGTGTTGTTCGGGCCGGTGATCAGCGAGGCTTCCTGCGAACGGATTCTCGGCATCATCGAGCGGGCTCGGGTGCACAATGCCGGACGTCTGGTCAGTGGCGGCCAGCGAATGGGCGGGGAATACCGCTCCGGATTCTTCGTCGAACCGACGATCTTCGCGGACGTCGATCCGATGTCCGAGCTGGCTCAGCAGGAAATCTTCGGGCCGGTGTTGTCGGTGATCAGGTTCGAAACCGAACAGCAGGCGATCGAGATCGCCAACAACACGGTCTATGGCCTGGCTGCGTACTTGCATACGCGTGATCTGACGCGCACACATCGCATGGCCGATTTGTTGAAGGCGGGCTCGGTCTACGTCAATGGGTCGGGGCGACTACCACCGAATGCACCGTTCGGCGGGCTCGGCGAGAGTGGTTTCGGGCGTGAAGGGGGGCGCGCCGGTATCGAGGAATTTGTCCGGCCGAAGACCGTCGCCATCGCTCAGTTGCCTTGATCGAGTGAGGGGTTACGCGTGGCGGGGCCGGGTAAACAACTGTGGGCCGAGCAGACGTAGATAATCCGCCAGGATTTTGCTGGCGTTTTCGTGATCCTTCTGGTTGTTGGACGATTCAAGCGACAGCCGGGCTGCCGCGGCCACGCTGGCGCCAGCGATGGTCGCCTGGCGCGAGTCGGCCTCGATGCCGAGGCGCTGCGCGATCAGCGCCGCCCATTGCCGTTCGGCGGAACGCGTCGTTTGCAGCCAGACGGCGCGAAAACTGTCGGTTGCGTTGAGGATGCGAAACATTTTCCAGCCGCGTTCGATGGGCACCACGAACCAGGATTCGGTAAACGCAGCGACGATCGACTCCTGAATGGTCTCCGTCGTCGGGCGCTGGGCCATTGCCGCCGCGCCGCGCCGCATGGCCTCGATCACCGCCGGTTTGATCACCTCTTCCTTGGTCGGGAAGTAGCGATAGAAGGAGCGCTCCGAAATGCCGATATGTTCGGCAATTTCCTTGACCGTGAACTCGGTGGAATCGCTGTCGATGAACAGGCGGATCGCGCCCTGTGATGCGGCGAGCATCGTTCGGTCTTTTGCGCTGCGGGGAGCGGAGCTCATTCGTCGGATCGATTCGTTCGTGTCAGCACATTCTATTTTCTTCGGACGACGGACAAACACTGCGTTGCGAGGCCGGAGATTCGCAGTCGTCGTGACAAGCCGGCGTGCCGAGCCGCGGCCAGCATGGCGTCGCCGGGCTCCGCAGATGAATGTTCGAGCGAGACGCCCCGCGCGCGCGGCGTGCAATCCGATTGGAGGCTCAGTTTTCGACGGCGCGCAATGCGTCGCGATTGTAGCTACGCGATGCCAGGAAGAAGTGGATCATCGCCCAACCCATTGCCACGCTCAGCAATGTGACCAGGGCATAGCGCAATGACTGGGGGCCTCCGAAGCCGTCGCTGAGAACGCCCACCAGAAAGGGCGCGACCCCATAGCCGATCAGGTTGGTGACGACCTGGATCGAAGCCAGCGTGATGCCGCGCATGCGCGGCTTGGCGAGTCCGACGACGCTGGCGAAGGCTGGCGGAATCGTCGCAAAGATCGCCGCGGCAACACCGAAAAACAGCACCGTTGCGACCGTGGAGTTCTGGGTCAGTGTTGCGCCCAGAATCAACGGCACCGCGATCAGTGAAGCGGCCGCCGAAAAGCCGGCACGGCGGTGCCCGGCATTGCGACTGAGGCGGTCGCTGATCAATCCGCCGAGTAGGGAACCCAGAGACGAGAACGCACCAAAGGTGATGCCGGTGATCACGGCGGCCTGCTTGATGTCCAGGTCGTGGATGCGCATCAAGAATGCCACCAGCCAGGCACCGTTCGCGGACAGCGCGCCGATCGCCAGCGACATGCCGATGAACAAGTGGATCATCGCGCGCTGACTGATCAGGAAGCGGAGCGTCTCGCCGACCTTTGGAGTCGGGCCGGTGCTGACGGTGACGGGGTCCATGCCGCCGCGCTTGGGTTCTTTGACCGTGAACAGCAACAACATCGCAAACAGAAAGCCGGGAACACCGGCGATCATGAACGCAGCACGCCAGCCATGGACCGCCGCGACGTGGGTGCCGATCAGGGCGCTCATGGCGCCACCGATGGCGGTGCTTGTGAAGAATATCCCGATTGCGGTGGAACGCTGTTTGGGCGGAAACAGATCGGAAATGATCGACATGCTGTTGGGTGAACCACCGGCCTCGGCGGCACCAACACCCATGCGTGCGAGCACCAGGTGCACGAAGCTGTTGGCGAAGCCCGCGAGCGCCGTGAATCCGCTCCACACCAGTACGACACCGGCGAGCAGGTTGCGGCGGTTGACCCTGTCCACCAGCGTGCCCAGCGGCAGGCAGGCGAGCGCGAACATCAGGCCATAGGCCAGTCCGGTCAGCAGTCCGATTTGTTGATCGCTGAGGCCGAATTCCTCGCGGATGGGTTCGACCACGATCGACACCACGGTGCGATCCAGAAAGTGACAGGAGCTGATCAGGGTCAGCACCGTCAGCGTCCACCAAGACGAGGCCTGTGCCTTTTTCTCGACCGCCTCCGGCTGCGCGATCGGCGGCGTCGGGATCATGTTCTCGTTGCCCATTACCCTTCCTTTCTGGGATACGGAGCGCTATGCCGCACGGATCCGGATCATCAAGTTGGCTTGTGTGATGCGATTTACAGACGGACGAGCAGCGCGGCCGATGCGATCGGCCCGCCTCCCATCGTCACCGCCGCCACCGACGGGTCGTTCGGCACCTGGCGCTCACCGCCGAGGCCGCGCAGCTGCGTGACGGCTTCCAGCACATGACCGAGGCCGTGCAGCCTGCCGGACGACAATTGGCCACCGCCGGTGGCGATCGGCAGTTCACCGTCGAGCGCGATGCGGTGGCCGCCCTCGATGAAAGACGCGGCTTCTCCGCGTCCGCAGAAGCCCATCGCTTCCAGCCATAGCAGGCTCAGGAAGCTGAAGCCGTCATACAGTTCGGCCACGTCAACGTCCCCGGGCTTCAGGTCGGTGCGACTCCATAGACGCTTTCCCGCATCATCGGCGGCGAAGCGCGTCAGGTCCGACTGCTGATCCCAGGTGTCTCGGCCATACAGCGGGCCGCATATCGCCTCGAATCCGATCGGTTTCGATTTCAGGTCACGCGCGAAGTCGCGATGCGACACGATCACCACGGCGGAGCCGTCGACCGGAATGTCGCAGTCGTACAGGCACAACGGCGTCGAAATGATGCGCGAGGCCATGTACTGATCCATCGACAGTGGCTCGCGGTAGATGCCGAGCGGATTCAGCGCGGCATTGCGACGCGAGGTCAGGGCAATCTGGGCGAGCTGTTCCCGCTTGGCGCCGAACTCGTGGAAGTAGCGCGATGCGATCAGGCCCACCCAGTTCGATGCGGAGAAAGCCCCGAACGGCGATTGCCAGATACCGAATCCGGACACACGTTCGGAAGCGGCACCGACCAGACTCGAATGCGTGCCGCTGGCGGCCGCCGCGGCGCTGGATTCATTGACCGTGCGATAACACAGCACATGTTTGGCCTGGCCGCTCGCCACCGCCATGCAGGCGTTGATGATAGAGGCCATCTGAGGCCCTTCGGAGCCGGCGCTGTACCAGTTGAGCTCGAAGCGCATCGCTTCCTTGACGTCGGTCATATGCACCGACGAATAGCCCACGGGTTCTTCCTTGTAGCCGGGCCAGCAGGCGAGACCGTCGATATCGCTGCGGTCGAGGCCGGCATCATCAAGCGCGGTGAGAATCGCCTCGATCGTCAGACTCAGCGGTGTGCGACCCAAGCGCCGGCCAGTCGCTGACTGGCCGATGCCGGAAATGACCGCTCGGCGTTCCAATATTTCGCTGGACATCGCGTCGTTCCTTAATGGGGCCTCGCCCATTTTTGCGGGCAAGGCCTGCTAACGCGACGAATCAGACCGCGAACATCTTCATGACTTCGCCGGACGTGACGGGGCGGCCGTCACCCTTCGACGGATTCATGCCGCCGAGCCCCGAACGCAGTACGGTGTCGACATGCGTCGCCTGTGCGCGGAGTGCGCCCACTGTGCAGTTCTCGCGACCGAGAATCGAGATCGGGTCAAACGAAAACTCGCGCATCGTGTTGAGGTGCGTGATCTTGTCGATGGTCTCTTTCGGCAGATGCTTGATCGACTTCCACAGTTCTTCAGGACAGTAGGGCCAGACCGTGTCGGAATGCGGATAGTCGCACTCCCAGGTGACCATGTCGGCGTTCAGGAAGTCGAGGCTTTGCAGGCCGAACGCGTCGTCAATGAAACAGGTGATGAAATTCCGGAAGAACAGGTCGCTCGGCAGCATGCCGCCGAAGTTCGAATTGGTCCATGCGTTGTGATGCTTGAACGTAAAGTCGGAGCGTTCCAGGAAGTAAGGAATCCAGCCGATGCCGCCCTCGGAGAGTGCGATCTTGAGCTCCGGGAACTTGATGAAGACCGGCGAGAACAGCCAGTCGGCAGTCGCGTTGGCAATCGACATCGGCATCGTGATGATCCACGAGTCGATCGGCGATTCCGGCGAAATGTACGGCGCGCTCATACCGGAGCCGATGTGCGTGCTGATCACCATCTTGTTGTCGGACATCACCTTCCACAAGGGATCCCAATGGTCGGTATGAATGCTCGGCAGGCCTTTCTTCGCCGGCACGTCGGGGAAGGTGATCGTGTGTACGCCCAGCTTGGCAAGTCGCTTGGCTTCCTCGACACAGGCATCAATGTCCCATAGCGGCAGAATGCCGATCGGAATGATGCGGCCCGGCGCCTCACCGGCCCATTCGTGGACGTGCCAGTCGTTGTACGCCGAGACGACCGCCTTGGCGGCGGTCGGATCCTTGGAGCCGATGAACAGGGTGCCGGCGAATTGCGGAAACGTCGGGAAGTTGATCGCACTGAGTACGCCATTGACGTTCATGTCGTCGATGCGTGCCTTGATGTCGTACGAGCCCTTGCGCAATTGCGCGTAGGCCGTGGGTTCGACACCGTACTCTTCCGGCGGGCGACCGACCACGGCATTGAGCGCGATGTTCGGCAAGACCTTGCCATCGTAGATCCAGCAGTCGGAACCGTTGGGCATCGACTTCATCATCGGTGCTTGGTCGCGATACTTGGCGGGCAGATGCTTGTCGAAGAGATTCGGCGGCTCGATCACATGATCGTCGACGCTCAAAAGAATTAGATCGTTCATCTCCATGCCGCTTCTCCTCGATACTGGATCAACATCATTGTGTGGGCGTTTCCGCGCTGACGGTCAGTGCTCACGTCAGCGTGAAAACTGCCGATTTGTTAGTTCGCACTTTAGTGGCCGAGAGCGCACAGCGTCAAGGGGGCGGAGATACCACTGCGGCTGGCAACAACGGCCTATACCAACAAGGTGATAGATCGCTGCAATGCAGCATTCGACAACGGTCTTCACCATGCGTTTCATCACCGGACGGCCGTCCGAATATTGGCTGGACATGGCAAATAACTGAAAGTAAGTTAGTTATAATCAACGCCGCAAGCCGGCGTATCCATGGCTTGCGGTGTCATAACACGTTGGAGGAGAACATCGCATGGGCGACCGCGAAGAGCAGGCGTATCCAGGCAATGACTCGCCGCTCGTAGAGGGTGCGTTGCACGGTTATCGAGTCATCGACTTGGCGACGGGACAAGCTGCATCGGTCGCGGCAATGGTGCTGGCCGAATGCGGAGCCGAGGTGGTCAAGTTGAGCCTGAAGGGGCGACCGTCGCGCTTGAGCCCAGTTCAGCGCTCGATGTGGGACCGCAGCAAATCGGTGGAATCCCTGGATTTGCTGGAGGCAGCGGATCGCGCGCGTTTCGCCGAGCTGCTCGCCGGCACCGATGTGCTGCTGCACGACCTGACGCCGTCGGAAGCCCGGCTGCTGGAGCTCGATGACGCCACGCTGGCGGCACGCTACCCGGCCCTGATCGCCAGTTCGGTGACGGGCTGGCCCGCGGGTCACCCGAAGGCGGATCGTCCGGTCAGTGAAGCCCTGGTGCTGGGCGAGGCAGGCATCTTTGACGAGCAGGCCGCGATTGGTCGCGACGGACCGGTCTACCTGCGCTTTCCGCTCGGAAGCTGGCATGCGGCGGGTCTGGCGGCATCCGGCACGATCGCACGCCTGCTGATGCGCGAGAAGCGGCAGGGCGTGGGGCCGGTACGAACCAGCTTGATTCAAGGGGCGCTGATTCCACAGATGATGCTGTGGTACCGCACCGAGCGCAGCGGCCCAGGCATGGTTGGCTGGGCCAAGGATCATCCGGTGACCTTGTTCGAATGCGGCGATGGACAGTGGATACACGTGATGGGGCAACCCAACACGGCACCGCTGATGCGTGCCGGCATCGATGCGCTGACGCCGGAGGCGCGAGCTGCGGCCTTGGCGGAGCTTGCTGATGTTCCGATTCCGTTCATGGCGGAGTGGGGGGCGGTCAAGGCAATCTTCAAGACCCGGCCGCGGTCCGAATGGCTGGAGCATTTGTGGCAGCACGACGTGCCTGCACAGGCGGTCGGCCGGCTGGGCGAACTCTACGACGACCCGCAGGCACGGGCGAACGGCTATGTAGCCGAGGTCGACACCTCGGAGTACGGCTGCGTGCTGCAGCCCGGTGTGCCGCTGCATATCAATCCACCGCCGCGGCCTCGCATCGCCAGTTCGGCACCGAGTTGGCCGCCTCGCGAAGCGCCCCCAGCGAGCCACAAGCCGGATCAACCCCTGTCCGGGATCAAGGTCGTCGACTTCGGCAATTTTCTGGCCGGTCCGCTGACCGCGATGCTGTTGGCCGACCTCGGAGCCGACGTGGTCAAAGTGGAAATGCCGACCGGCGACCCGATGCGTCCGGTGGCGTGGGCCTTCAACGGCTGCCAGCGCGGCAAGCGGGCGCTGGGGCTACAGCTCAAAGACCCGGGCTCGCGGGACATCGTCGAGCGCCTGGTTCGGGACGCGGACATCGTGCATCACAATTTGCGTTTGCCGGTGGCCGAGAAGCTCGGCATCGGCTACGAAACGCTGAAGGCGATCAATCCAAATCTGATCTACTCGCACGTCAGCTCCTATGGCCGCCATGGTGAGCGCAAGGACTGGCCAGGGTACGACCAGTTGTTCCAGGCCGCCGCGGGTTGGGAGTACGAAGGGGCCGGTACCGGAAATCCGCCGATGTGGCATCGCTTCGGCATGATGGACCATCTGTCGTCGATGAACTCTCTGACGGTCACCCTGCTGGCGCTGCTGCAACGACAGCGCACTGGAAGCGGCCAGTTCGTCGCGGCGTCTCTTCTGGGCGCCAGCCTGTTTTCCTTCGACACGGCGCGGGCAAGCGACGGTACGCTGCTGCCGTATCCCCGGCTCGATTCTCAGCAATTCGGTGTGTCGTCGGCACAGCGGCTCTACCAATGTGCGGACGGGTGGATCGTGGTCGATGACAACGCTGATGACGCGGAGCGCCGGATGCTGGCGAACTTTCGTGCGAGTGACGTCACTGCGCTGGAAATCGCGATCGCCAAGCTCGATGTCGAGTCGGCGCTGGCGATCGCCGAGCGCGCCACGGTGCCTGCGGTGCGGGTCAAGCTGGCTCAGCAGGACGCGTTCCTCGGCGACGAAGACAATCGCCGGCTGGGTCTGTCGGTGTGCTACCCGCATCCGAGCTATGGCTATCTGGAGCTACCTGGCGCGGTCTGGAGCTTCGGCGATCAAGCCAGGCTGCGGTTGCACCGTGCGCCACCACTACTCGGTCAGCATAGTTTCGAAGTTCTTCGGGAATGCGGATTCGGCGAGGCCGAGATCGCTAGTCTCATCGACCGCGGCATCGTCTTCGCTGGTGAGCGGCGGCAAGCGGACGCGCGATGACGACCAACACTGTGCCGGACTGGTTCCGCCTGGCGGTTGCGAACATCGGGCATTCGAATTTCGTGGACATCGACGGAGTGCCGGTCCACTACCTGTCATGGAACCTGGCTGATACCGACAAGCCGGCTCTGCTGTTCGTGCACGGTTATCGCGGCCACGCGCGCTGGTGGGATTTCATCGCGCCATTTTTTGTGGATCGCTATCGGGTCGTTGCGCTGGATCTGTCCGGTATGGGTGATAGTGGCCATCGCGCTCACTATGACGCGATGACGTTCGCCAACGACATCAACGGAGTCATCGAGCACGCCGGGATCGGCCCGGTGATCGCGGTGGGCCACAGCCTCGGTGGGGCCCGCGTGATGCGTGCGTGCAGCGATGCGCCACAGCTGTTCCGTCACCTGATCATCGTCGACAGCTACATGCGCTTCGGCGACAAGAGCTTCGCGTCGCCGTCCCCACCGCGGGCGAAGGCGCCGTATGCGGATCGCGCCGCCGCCCTGCAGCGATTCCGGCTGATGCCACCACAGCCGGTGACGCAGTCTTACGTGATCGACTACATCGCCGCACATTCGCTGCGCGAGGTCGAGGGCGGCTGGACCTGGAAGTTCGATCGTGACCTGCCGGTCGTGATCATGGAGGACGATGAAGCGCGTACGTTTTCCGGAATCCAGCGTCCAATCGACGTGATACGGGGTGAACACAGTGCGGTCGTCCCTGCCGAAATGGCGGAGCGGATGGCGGCACTGTTCCGTGAGGTTCGAGGACCGATCCTGATTCCCGACGGCTACCATCATGTGATGGTCTCGCAACCGCTGGCGCTGGTAAGTAGCATCAACGCCTTGCTCGCATGAGTGAAGTGATGAGTTGGGATATCCCGGAGGCGAGCAGCTATTGGGGCCTGATTCGGAGTCGGGCAGAGCTGACGCCGGATGCGCCGATGCTGATCGAACCCTCCGGGCGGCGCACCAGCTTTGTCGAGTACGCCGTCATGGCCGAGCGACTTGCCGCGGCGCTATACGGCCAGGGCATTCGGGCGGGAAGCTGGGTCACCTGGCAGTTCCCGACGGGCCGGGCGGCGGCCCTGTTGATCGGTGCGCTGGCACGTCTGGCCGCAGTGCAGAATCCGATCATCCATCTTTACCGGGAACGCGAGGTCAGTACGGTGCTGCGCCAGAGCGGCTCGTCGTTCTTTATCGTGCCGCAGCACATCGGTGATCACGATAGTGCCGAAATGGCGTGCCGCCTCATCGCGGATATGGCGGGCGCTCCCCGGCTGTTGGTGCTGGACGAGGAAGCCCTGCCGCAAGGCGATATCGGCTCGCTGCCGGCAGTGCAGGCGGGCGAGCACGACGTCCGTTGGGTTTTCTATACCTCGGGGACCACGGCCGATCCCAAAGGGGCCATGCACGCCGACCTATCGGTGATCAGCGCGGGCAGGGGGCTGGCGCAAAGCTATGCTCTGACGCCAGCCGACGTTGGCGCGCTGGCATTTCCGATCGCCCATGTCGGTGGCGCGATGTATCTGGCCGAGTTGCTGATATCCGGCGCATCCGCGCTATTGATGCAGCGCTTCGTGCAGGACGAGGCTGTCGCGCTTTTCCGTTGGCTGGACGTGACCGCCTGTGGCGGCAGCACCGCGCACTATCAGACACTCGTCAATGCTCAGGCCCTGCAGCCACAGACCCGGCTAATGCCGAGCTTGCGGGTATTGGGCGGCGGGGGCGCGCCGAAGCCGCCTGAGCTGTACTACCGCGCCAAGCGTGAACTTGGTGTGAGCATCTGCCACACCTACGGTATGACCGAATGTCCTTGTGTCACGATCGCCCCCGTGGACTCTGACGACCAACAGCTCGCTTATACCGATGGGGTTGCACAGCCGGATGTGGAGCTGCGCATTGTCGACCGGGACGGAATGACGGTTCGTAATGGTGTCGAAGGTGAAATCCGCATTCGCGGACCCGGCATATTCAAGGGGTACGCCGATCCGACGCTCAATGCCGCTGCGTTCGACGAGGAAGGATTTTTTTGCACCGGTGATCTCGGTGTGCTCAGAGACGACCGCCGGCTCTCGCTGACAGGTCGCATCAAGGATGTGATCGTCCGTAAAGGCGAAAACATCTCGGCGCGTGAACTGGAAGATATTCTCTCTGCTCATCCGACTGTTGGTGCCGTCGCGGTAGTCGGGCTGCCGGATGCGGAACGCGGCGAACGAGTCTGCGCCGTGGTTGAACTCGCCGGCGGAATGGCGGATTTCAGTTTTCAGCAGATGACCGATCATCTGGCGGAGGCCGGTCTGATGCGGCAGAAGTTTCCGGAGCAACTCGAAATCGTGGAGCGCATGCCACGCAACGAGACCTTGAACAAAATCCTCAAGAACGAACTGCGCGAGCGATTGGGTGGCGCGTGACGGCTCAAAAGCCAGTGTCGCGAGAGCCAGGCCGACTGCGCCGCCTGATCGATCTGCGGTGCGAGCGTGCCGATACCGTTGTCGGCTGGCTCGAAGACGACTTTCATCACTTTGGCATGAGCCTGCAACACGATGGCAATCGGGTAACGGATGTACGTGCGGTGACGTTGCGCTATCCGTGGAGCACCTGCCCTGGAGCGGTGGAGCCGGTGCGTGCGCTGATTGGCCAGCGCTTGTTGAGTCGAGCCTCGGACATTGGCCGCGTGCTGGAGATGCGGTTGCAGTGCACTCACCTGTTCGACCTTGCAGGCCTGACGCTGGCGCACGCCGCATCGCAGCGCAAGCACCGTCGATACGAAGCTTTGGTGGAAGATCCGGAGATCCTGGCCTGGGACGAAGTGCGCGGTCGGCCGTCCTTGCTTGGACCATCGACTGCCGTGCTGTTCCGTGACGGCGGCGAGGTGCTGCGCTGGGTATGCCAGAACCAGCGGATCACGGGTCCTCCCAAGTACGCAGGGCAATCACTGCAGCGCGGTTTTCGCGAGTGGACGCAGGCCTTACCAGAGCAGGAATCGGAGTACGCCACTGTACTGCGCCGCGCGCTCATGGTGTCCACGGGGCGGTTAATCGATATGAGTCAGTATCCAACCGCGGAATCGATCGGCATGGCGGCGGTATGCCACAGCTACCAGCCCGAACGGAATAAGCAGGCTACGAATTTCAGTCATTTGCAGAAAGATTATGCGCAAAGCGCTGCCGGCATGCTGTCACGGCTTGATGTGATTCCTTAGGGCGCTCTGCGCCGAGGGGGGGCGTGCTCGGTGCCTGTGAAGCGGCGACGCCGTGAAGGCGACCACGCCGATCGAAGCTTCAAGTTGACGGGCACTGGGCCTGAGTATAAGTTGCTTGTCGACAGCAAGTAAATATGAAGCCATGAAAGCCAAACCTGCTCCCATCCGCCGAACCCAGGAACAGCGCACCGCGCTGTCGGATCGGTTGATGGTGGAAGCGGCCATCGGCCTGATCGTGGAAAGCGGTCTCAAAGGCACCACGCTGGCGGCGATCGGGGAGCGTGCAGGCTATTCCCGGGGCTTGGTGACTCATCGTTTTGGCAGCAAGGCGCGCTTGCTTGCGTACGTTCACGACACGGTGGTGGAAGACTGGATAGCACGGGTCAAGCTCGCGGTCGGCAATCTGACCGGCGTCGAAGCCCTGTGCAGCGCCGTCGATGGGCTTTACGGCTTCATCGCGGATGCGCCCGACGAGATTCGCGCCATGTACCTGCTGCGCTATTTCAGTATCGACCCCGGTGCCGAGTATCGGGCGAATGTCGCCAAGGCGCATCTGGCCCAGCGCCGCGACGTGCAGCGCTGGATCGAGGCCGGTCAGACGCACGGCACCGTCGACGCGCATGTCGACGCCAGCCTGGCGGCGGAAATGTTCTGTTCGGCGGTTGATGGTTTGATCTATCGCTGGCTGGTCAATCCCGGTATGCCGATACGCGAACTGCATCAGCTATTGGGCCGCGAGGTCCGACGGGCGCTGGCCGGGCCGAGCTGACAGCGCGTCGCAGCTGGGCCAATCATGCAATTTGCCGAAGCCGGGATTTGGCAGTGATTTGGCATCACCTGTAAAGTTGCTAGTCGCTAACAAGTAAATTGTAGGCGCGCCCATTCGGACCGCCGTGACACCGATCATCGTTCAGGAGAGCGAGATGGAAGCATTCATTTATGACCACGTGCGCACGCCGCGTTGTGCGGCCAGCGCTTCGCGCCTGGGGCCCCGATGCCTCCATGGACCTCGCAATGAGCACTCGCCGAACTGCCCGACTTTCGTATGACCCGATGGCCCGTGGTCGTCGGCGCTCTATTCGGATGCCCAGCCGATTCGCTGTCCCGGCTGGCCCAGTCCGACAATCAGCACCATTCATATTTCCGGAGGAATCATCATGACCGAAGCATTCATCGTTGCCGCCGCCCGTACCGCCGGCGGTCGCCGTGGCGGCCGACTGTCCGGCTGGCACCCCGCCGACCTCGCGGCGCAGGTTCTCGACGCTCTGGTGGAACGCAGCGGCGCCGATCCGGCGCTGGTCGAGGACGTCATCATGGGTTGTGTCGGCCAGGTCGGTGAACAGTCCACCAACATCGCGCGCAACGCCGTGCTGGCGTCCAGCCTGCCCGAGAGCGTGCCGGCCACATCCGTGGATCGCCAGTGTGGTTCGTCGCAGCAGGCCCTGCATTTCGCGGCGCAGGCGGTGATGTCCGGGGCGATGGACGTAGTGATCGCCGGCGGTGTGGAAAGCATGAGCCGCGTTCCGATGATGCTGCCGCACAGTCTGCCGCTCAAGAATGGATTCGGGCAGTACATGAGCCCGGCGATCCAGAGGCGCTATCCCGGTGTCGAGTTCAGCCAGTTCAGCGGCGCGGAAGCCGTTGCCCGCAAGTACGAATTGGACAAGCTGCAGCTCGACGAATTCGCGCTGCACAGCCACAAGCTGGCGATTGCCGCGACCAATGCCGGCAAATTCAAGGACGAAATCGTGCCGGTCAAGGCGCGCCTGTCCGATGGCAGCGAGTCGGGCGAAATGCACACCGTTGACGAAGGCATTCGCTTCGACGCGACGCTGGAGAGCATTCAGGGCGTCAAGCTGCTGGCCGAGGGCGGGCGAATCACCGCCGCTTCCGCCAGCCAGATCTGCGACGGCGCTTCGGGCGTGATGGTGGTCAACGAACGCGGCCTCAAGGCCCTGGGCGTCAAGCCGCTGGCGCGCATCCACCAGATGACGGTCATCGGACACGATCCGGTGATCATGCTGGAGGCGCCGATTCCGGCGACCGAGCGGGCGCTGAAAAAGGCCGGGATGAAGATCGACGACATCGGCCTGTTCGAAGTCAACGAAGCCTTTTCGCCGGTGCCGCTGGCGTGGTTGCAGGTCACGGGCGCCGACCCGTCGCGACTCAATGTGCATGGCGGCGCGATTGCGCTCGGTCATCCGCTCGGCGGTTCGGGAACCAAGCTGATGACCACGCTGCTCTACGCGCTCAAGGACCGCGGACAGCGTTACGGCCTGCAGACGATGTGCGAGGGCGGCGGTCTGGCCAATGTGACCATCGTCGAGCGCCTGGGCTAGGGCGTCGCGAATCATTCGACAACAACGAGAAGGCGGGCGCAGTGCCCGCCGTCTCTCCGCAGCAATAGCGAGGAAAAAAATGGAACTCAATTCAGGTATCTCCGCAATCATTACCGGTGGCGCTTCGGGCCTCGGTGAGGCCACCGCGCGTGCCCTGGCCAGTCATGGCGTCAAGGTCGCGCTGTTCGACATGAACGAGGACAAGGGCAAGGCGCTGGCGAACGAGCTGGGCGGCGTGTTCTGCAAGGTCAACGTCACCGATGACGCCGATGCCGCAGCCGGCTTCGCCAAGGCGCGCGCGGCCAATGGCCAAGAGCGGATTCTCGTCAACTGCGCGGGAATCGGTAACGCCATCAAGACCGCCGGCCGCGACAAGAAAACCGGCGGCACCAAGCATTTCCCGCTGGCGGACTTCGAACGCGTGGTCAGGGTCAATCTGCTGGGAACCTTCAACTGCATCGCCAAGTCGGCCCAGGGCATGCTCGACCTGGAGCCGCTGGACGATGGTGACCGCGGCGTCATCATCAACACCAGTTCGGTGGCCGCTCAGGACGGGCAGATCGGGCAGGCGGCCTACTCGGCCTCCAAGGCCGGTGTGGTCGGCATGACCCTGCCGATTGCGAGGGACCTTTCCGGCGAGGGCATCCGCGTCAACACCATCATGCCCGGTCTGTTCTACACGCCCTTGCTGATGGGCGCGCCGGAAGAAGTGCTGAACGCGTTATCCGCATCCGTGCCGTACCCGAAGCGCCTCGGCCTGCCGCCGGAGTTCGCATCGTTGGTGCTGGAGATGGTCCGCAACCAGTACTTCAACGGCGAGTCCGTGCGTCTGGACGGTGCCATTCGCATGGCGCCGCGCTGAAGCACGGCAGCCGTGATTTCAGTGACGAAAGCCCGGGCTTGCCCGGGTTTTCGCCTTCCAGGGGTCGCCACGCTGCGACCTATCCGAGATGCAGCTCGGCACGGCGCTGTACAACGCCGGCGAACTCAAGACCGCGCGCAGTACCTTTGCCAGCGTCGCCGACGATCCCGAACAGGGAGACCAGGCCGCCAACTGGGACAAGTTTGTCAGTGCCGAAATCCAGAGGAAGCAGGCACTGCAGGGCACTTGAGGGACTCTCTGACTGAGCTATGCTCGCAGGCCCGCAAACGCACGGACTCAAATGAACGTCAAGCGATGGACCGCCCTCCTGGTGGCGGGACTGCTGCTGCAGGCCTGCACCACCCCGGCGATCAAACCCCTGCAGGCCCAGGTCGAAGCGGATCTGCCCTTGAGCGCGATCGCCTACGATCTGCAGACGGGCACCGAACTGTATACCCGACACGCCGCCTACTCCGACGTCGGCGGCCGCCTGACCGGCAGCAGCGCCACCTATCGATCACCGGACGGCACGATGGTCGCCGTGCGTCGCAGCGTGTACTCCACCGAGGAGGTCATGCCCGAAGTCGAACTGACGATGTCGGACAGCGGAGAAACCCGCGGCCTGCGCCCGTTTGGCGAGGGCAACGTGTTGAAGCTATGGAGCGACAACGTCTCTGTGGGACGTGCGCACGAGGACTACATCCGCAACTCCAAGAACCTGTTTGCCGACGGTGATCTGGAGCGCTATGTGCTGCTGCATCTCGACGAACTGGAGAGTGGCAAGGACCTGCGGGCGCGCTTCGTGTCGCTATCGGCGCTCCGGAGCGGCACCGTCCACCTGCGGAAGGTCGAAGGCGGCGATGAGGCCCTGACCACGATCGAAATCGAAGCCTCATCCGACAAGCTGATCTCCGGCGGGCGTGCGCAACTGCGGATTGATCGGTCCGCCGGGCGATTCGTCGACTATCTCGGGCCGTCGGAACTCGTGCTGCAGCCCGATCAGCCCGTCACCGTACGGCTGGTGTATGCCTATTGAGGGCGGGAGGAGGGCGAAAAGTGAATCCGCCGACCTGGTCAATCGCCAATGATTTGTGGCGGACGCGGAAGTAGCGTGATCCCTCAACGCAGAAAGTCACCAAGCTCGCTCCAGTCCGGCCATTCGGGCGTCCCAAGCAGACGACCGCCTTCGAGATGTGCGACCACCCGATAAGCCGCCCGCGCCGAGCTGTTGTCATAGGCAAAACCTTCGTGCGCCAACTTCAGAGCATCCGCAAGCAGCGACCAAACTCGGGCGTAGCGCTCCCGTTGTTTGTCGAGCGGTACATCATGACCACCATGTTTGACGCGCGCTTCGACGCGTCGCATCGACAATGCCAGCGGGACGAGCATGACGTGTGCGGTGACGTGGTAGCCGGCGGTCCTCGCATCACGAATGAGGTCGAGCTTAGAGGGATGGCTGAACACCGTTTCGGCAATGAACGATCGCCCCTGCGCAATCATCGACGCTCGTCTTTCTTCTGCGACCTTGGCCGCGTCGTAGGACCGGTCCCGATCCGAGCCCGGCCATTGCTCCCGCGCGATGACATCCGCGTTGATGAACGGCAGATGCGTGACCGGTCCAAGCACGTGCTCGTAGAACGTCGTCTTTCCGCTGCCGTTCGGCCCTGCAAGGAGATGAAGAACCGGCACGTTCAGCGCTTGGAAGCCTTGCGGGACTTGTTCTTTGCGCCCTTCACCGCCACCGACCCGTCGCTGGTCAGCTCCACCACTTCACGACCTTGGTCGGCGAGGATCTGATCAAGGCGAAGGCCTCGGCGGGACTGGTCGATGCGTGACGCCCATTCGGCCCTGACCACGGCTTGCTCGTGCAAGTTGAGTGAGTCGTACTCGCTCTGACCATCCAACACCGCCTGAACATCCGCCAGAGTAATGCTCGGGCCGCGCTCCAACTCGCGTCCGATCCGCGCCCAGTGCGCGATCTGCTGTGCCGTGCTGCGACTCATGCGCTGGCCAGTCGAGCGAGCGCTTTCGGTCAATTCTGCATCTAGCCGCATGGGGCTGTTGGCACCCGGCATGGCGCATTCTCCAAATTTCACTTGGTAAACTGTAGCAAATTGCTACGATAATATCGCCAGATGATCTCGTGCTGCAAAAGCTGAACCGCCCCGACTTTCTCGGAAGCTCCAAAGCTTGAGAGGATTGGAGCATGAGCAAGGAAAAGATGCGGTACTCGCCGGAGGGTACGGACCCGGGTGCGTATTGGAGCATCAGCACGAACACTGATCACAGCGGGTCGTGATCGAGTCGATCGCGCCGAAGCTGGGGGCGCACGGTCGATACGCTGCGTCAATGGGTGCGTCGAGCTGAGAGCAGTGAGATTCTGCGCAAGGCATCGGCCTATTTCGCCCAGGCGGAGCTCGACCGCCGACCTCAGTAATGGCCCGATTCGTTGACGATCATCGCGGCGAGTACGGCGTCGAGCTGGTCTGCCAGTGTTGCCGATCGCACTGTCCACCTACCACCTGTACAAGGTCCGGCAAGCGGACCCCGCATTGCTGCCGGCCCGGGCGTATCGCGATGTTGAATTGAGTGTCGAAATCCGGCGGGTCTGAGAGAAGAACTTCCGGGTCTACGGAATCCGCAAGGTTTAGCGTCAACTGCAGCGGGACGACATCGCCGCAGCCCGCTGTACGATCGAACGGCTGATCAAGCGGCTGGAACTGCGGGGTCCAATGCCTGTCGCTGAACTACGCCGACCGGCTCAAGCAAGCCGGCATTGAGTCCTCAGTCGACAGCGTAGGCGACTCTTACGACAACGCCATGGCCGAGCAAGACCATCAATGGCTTGTACAAGCCCGAATTGATCTGGTGACTGGAACCATGGCGTCGCATCGATGCTGTGGAGACCGCCACGCTGGAATGGGTCGACTGGTACAACAAGCCCGCATCATGGAATTGATCGGCAATGTGCCACCGGTCGAACGCGAAGCGGCCTATTACGGCTCTTGTGCAGTTGTATGAGTTAGAAATGGGATAGCCGCCCGTCATAAGTCCTCGTAAAACGAAGATTGTCTAAGTTTTCGAGTACCTTGAGATTGTCATCGGCGCCCGCGACCGGCGCGTGGAGCGTCTGGACTTCGTCGAAGCCGGCGCCCGTTACACCCGGCGGCTGGCGGAGCGGGTGAGCGCACTGTGTCGTCAGCTGCCGATCAGTGCGGTGTCCCGCTGAAGGGGCTGGCGTGGCGGACCGTCAAGGACATGGACCGCGCGCATCTAAAAACCACGCTGCCGGTGCTGCATCCTCGGGACATTGTCGGCGTGCGTCTGCTGGGCGTCGACGAAGTGGCCTGCGCCAAGGGGCATGACGACGTCACCGTGGTCTATGACCTTGAATCCGGCGCCTTGCTGTGGGTCGGCGACGGGCGCACCGCTGACACCTTGAGCCAGTTCCTCGCCGAACTGTCCGCAGATACCGCCGCTGGCATCCAGGCGGTGGCGATCGACATGAGCGCGGCTTTCGCCAAGGCCGTGCGTGAGCAACTGCCCCAGGCCTCGATCGTCCACGACCGCTTCCATGTCATGCAGCTGTATTCCAAGGCGCTCGATCAGGTCCGGCGCCGTGAGTTCAAACGGGCCTCTCCCGACCATCAGGACCTCATTCGTGGCACGCGCTACCTGCTGCTGCGCAACCGCGACGACCTGTGCGAAGCCCAGGCCCAGCACCTCGACCGCTTGCTCCAAGCCAATCAGGGCCTGCAGGCCGCCTACGTGCTCAAGAGCAGCTTCAGGCCCTCTGGCATTCACCCAAGGAAGTCGCTGACATGTGCCAGCGCTGGCGACCTGGTGCGATCTGGCCCAGGTCAGCGGCTTGCCCTCGCTGCGGCGATTCGCCAAGA
>Ga0207893_1000090_pt1 | contig 71418 bp, 72 predicted proteins | sample MalvirmetaMSP121_FD_184233 | JGI IMG/M metagenome (GOLD analysis project Ga0207893, IMG submission 184233) | Marine viral communities from the Deep Pacific Ocean - MSP-121 (SPAdes) | ecosystem: Environmental > Aquatic > Marine > Oceanic | place: Pacific Ocean | collected 2001-06-02 | reverse complement strand
CGCCGCGCGCCTCGTTGCTCACCCCGGGCGGTATCGTAGGACACCACCAGCGTGTCGGCATCGAACATCACACTCTGGAAGCGTGAATAGGGGCACATGTGCACGCACACCTGTTCACGCAGCCAGCCGGCGTTGATGTAGGTCGCGGCGGTGAAGAAGAAAATCCAGAAAGCGGCGGTCCCGCCCAGCTGCAGGCTGAACAGGTCGATGAGCAGATCACGGACCGGGGTGAAGTAGCCGACGAAGGCAATCGCCGTGGCCAGGCTCACGGCCAGCCAGACGGCGTGCTTGGCAGCGCGCCGTGACAGCTTGCTGAGTGACAGCGGGGCGGCGTCCAGCTTGATTCGCTGGCTGCGATCGCCCTCGGTGACTTTCTCAGCCCACATGAACAGCCAGGTCCAGGTGCTTTGCGGGCAGGCGTAGCCGCACCAGACGCGCCCCGCGAGCACGGTGATGAAGAACAAGCCGAAGGCGGCGATGATCAGCAACGCCGATAACAGGATGAAATCCTGCGGCCAGAATGTCGCCCCGAAGATATGGAACTGTTGTTTGTTCAGATCCCATAGCACCGCCTGGCGTCCGCCCCAAGTCAACCACTGGGTGCCGAAATAGAGCAGGAACAAAAGTCCGCCGCCTATCAGGCGCAGGTTGCGGAACAGGCCGGTAAAACTGCGGGTGTTAATCGGCCCGCCCGCCTGTGCCGGGGTCAGGCGGATCGGTTTGCGTGGATCGACGGTGTTGATGATTGTTGCGGGGATGCGTTCGGTCATTGGGGTGCCCCTGTCAGGCTATATCAGGCGGCGCCGATGATCTGATCAGGGTGTTTCGCATAACAGGCTCAGGTACCGCTGAAAAATACGCATCAGATGGCCGCTGTGCTGGTCTGGATTAGCATCCGACGGTCCATCCAAGGCGTGCGCCGGCGTAACGTAGGGTTTTGGCGACGACCTCGGTAAATTTGAACGTTGTACCGTGTCTGTAGCATGCGACGCCAGGCCACAGTCATCGCGAGCAGCTGATACGGTTTTTCCGTGCCCATCTGCACCTGTTTCGAGGCGCGCGAGGCAAGTCATAGTTCGTCGGCTGTGGCCGAAGCGTGCTGTCAGCGCCCATTCCCGGCATGATTACCCGTTCCGCTCAACCGCTTGATAGGACCCCTGATGATTCTCAAAGGCCTGACCTGGCTGGTCGTACTGCAGCTGCTCGGCAGCGTCATCCACCTCTCGCTGCTGCCCGCCTTGCCGGGCCCGATCATTGGCATGGTGTTGCTGTTTGCGCTGTTACTGCTGCGGCGAGGCATTCCTGAGCCCCTCGAGAAGACCGCTGCGCTGCTGTTGCAGTACTTGCCGTTGCTGCTCATCGTGCCGGCGGCGGGAATCATGACCAGCAGCGATGCGTTGCTCGCCGACCTGCCGGCTATTGCCGCCGGATTGGTCCTGTCGCTGGTGGTGACCGTGCCGTTCTGCGGTTGGCTGATGCAGACGCTGATCAGACGAATGGATCGGCAGCGTGAGGATCAGGCATGAGCGGTCTCGATTGGCGCAGCGTTTGGGCCATGACGCTGGATCATCCGCTGTTTTCCGTAGGGCTCACGCTGATTGCGTTTCAGCTGGCGCTGGCGCTCTACCGGCGCAGCGGCTGGCTGGTGCTGCAGCCGGTGATGGTTGGCATGTTGCTGGTGGTCGGCACGCTGTACCTGTGCGGCATCGACTATGCGAACTATCGGGCCGATGCGTCGATGATCGCCGTCCTGGTCGGCCCTGCGACGGTCGCCTTGGCGGTGCCGTTGTACCGTCATATCCGCCGCATTCAGCAGCTGTTCTGGCCGATCGTTATCACCCTGGTGAGCGGCGGGGTGCTGGGCGTCGTCCTGACGCTGACCATTGCCGGCTTGTTGGGCGCGGACATGGCCGTATTGATGAGCCTGTCACCAAAGGCGGCAACCATGCCGATTGCCATGCTGGTGGCTGAGCAATTGGGCGGCCTCGCGTCGCTGGCGGCGGTCTTCGTCATGCTGACGGGCGTGATCGGTACGGCCTTGGGCCCGCTGTTGCTGGGTTGGGCTGGGGTCGATCACCCGGCGGCACGCGGTTTGAGCTACGGCATCAATGCGCACGCCATCGGTACGGCGCGGGCGCTGGAGGAGGGGGACGAGTGTGGCGCGTTTTCGGCGCTGGGGATGAGTCTGCTGGGTATCCTGATCGCACTGTTCCTGCCGCTGGCGCTGGGCTGACGCTGGTTTGCGGCCTTGAGCCTGTTGCGATTGCTTCGGGTACGCCTAGGCTTAGGGCACCATCTCAGGAGCGGTCCCATGTTCGAGCAGTTCCAGCGTAGCAAGTGCGAGGTCAATGGCGTTCGGATCAACTATCGGAAGGGCGGCTCCGGTCCGCCCCTCCTCTTGCTGCACGGCTACCCGCAAACCCATGTGATCTGGCACGAAATCGCCGATCAGCTGGCTGAGCGCTTCACCGTCGTGGCGGCTGACCTGCGTGGTTATGGCGATAGCAGCAAGCCCGACGGCGGCGAGAACCACGTCGCCTATAGCAAGCGCGAAATGGCGCGCGATCAGGTCGAGCTGATGCGCTCGCTGGGCTTCGAGCACTTTGACATTCTCGCCCATGACCGCGGTGCGAGAGTTAGCCATCGGCTGGCGATGGATCATCCTGAAGCGGTACGGAGGATGATCCTGCTGGATATCGCGCCGACCCTGGCCATGTACAGCCAGACCGACGAAACCTTCGCGCGTGCCTATTGGCACTGGTTCTTTCTGATCCGACCGGCGCCGCTGCCGGAAACCCTGCTCGAAGCGAACCCTGAACTCGTTCTGCAAAGCGCCGTGGCGACTCGTGCTGATCATGTGCACCCATTCACTGAGGCGGCTTACGCCGAGTACCTTCGTTGCATGAAGCAGCCGGGCACCATCCACGCGTTCTGCGAGGACTATCGGGCCAGTGCCGGTATCGACCTTGAGCATGACCGTGCTGATCGCGCCGCTGGCCGAATGATCCAGGCGCCGTTACTGGTGCTCTGGGGGGCGCACGGAATCATCGAGCGATGCTTCGATCCGCTTAAGGAGTGGCGTGTGGTGGCGCAGGACGTACGAGGCAAGGCGTTACCGGCTGGGCACTATTTGCCTGAAGAGGTGCCCGAGTTGCTTCTGGAGGAAGTGCTGGCTTTTCTCGACTGACAAACCGACGTATCAGTTTTTGCGATTGATTTGTGCGGAATAATCCAACCATGCACTTGCCGATCCAATAGAAGATGGCTTCATTCCGCCGCTCGGCGCCGACAGTCGAGCCGGCCAGGCATTGAGGCTTCTGCAATGATCGATATTCGTCCCCGCGCGGGCCTTGGCGCTGCTCAACACGGATGGCTGGATACGCGTCATCACTTCTCGTTCGCTGAATACCACGATCCGGCGCGCATGCACTGGGGCCATCTACGGGCCTGGAATGATGACAGCATCGCCCCGCACTCCGGATTCCCGACACATCCGCACCGTGACATGGAAATCATCACCTATGTGCGCAAGGGGGCGATCACCCATGAGGACAGCCTCGGCAATCGTGGGCGGACTGTGGCCGGTGACGTGCAGGTGATGAGCGCGGGCACCGGCATCGCCCACAGCGAATACAACCTCGAAGACGAGACCACCGAGATCTTCCAGATCTGGATCTATCCGGACCAGTCCGGCTTGCCGCCCGCCTGGGGCACACGACCTTTTCCAGCAGGCGAGCGGGCTGGCAGCTTCGTCACCCTGGCCAGCGGCATGGCCGAGGACGGCGACGCCCTGCCCATACAAGCCGATGCCCGTCTGGTTGCCGCGACACTTTCGGCCGGTCAGGTTGCCGAATACGACATTGGCCCGGACCGTAAGGTCTACCTAGTGCCTGCCAGCGGGCGTATCGCAATAGGTGAGCGAGTGGCGGCTGCAGGCGATGGAGTCGCCGTGCGAGAGGAGACGCGGCTGAGCATCAAGGCGTTGGAAGACAGTGAAATTGTGCTGGTCGATGTGCGCTGAGCGTATCGACTAAAGCAGGAATACAACCCAGGAAGAGGAAACTGAAAATGGCAAAGATTCTCGTGCTGTACCACTCAATGTATGGCCACGTCGAAACCATGGCCAATGCAGTGGCCGAAGGTGCGCGTCGCGTTGAAGGGGCCGAAGTGACCGTCAAGCGCGTGCCGGAAACCATGCCGGAAGAGGCTTTCAAGAATGCTGGCGGCAAGGTTGACCAGGAGGCACCGGTCGCCAACCCATCGGAGCTGGCCGATTACGACGCGATCATCTTTGGCACGCCGACGCGCTTCGGCAACATGTCCAGCCAGATGCGCACCTTCCTCGACCAGACCGGCGGGCTCTGGGCCAAGGGCGCGCTGCATGGCAAGGTCGCCAGCGTGTTCACTTCCACCGGCACCGGCGGTGGCCAGGAGATGACCATTACCTCGACCTGGACCACCCTGGCGCACCACGGAATGATCATCGTGCCGACCGGCTATGGCATCGGCGAGTTCTTCGACATCTCCGAAATGAACGGCGGAACGCCTTACGGCGCTTCGACTATCGCTGGCGGTGATGGCTCGCGTCAGCCTTCGAACAAGGAACTGACCATTGCCCGCTATCAGGGCGAGCTGGTGGCCCAGACCACGGTGAAGCTGAAAAGCTGACCCGCTGCCCATGGTGCCGAGGCGGCTTGGCTCGCCCGGCACCACGGCGGCCTGCGATCAATCGTTCCGCAGCAACCCGTACATCAGCTCGTCGACGTAGCCGCTGTCGCTGGCACGTTTGTAGGCCGCGCGCTGAGTACCCTCGTGGACAAAGCCCAGGCGTTCATAAAACGCAATGGCACGGGGATTGTCCGCCTCAACTGTCAGCTCGATACGGGTGATGCCCGCTTGCCACAGCCGCGAGATCGCGTCCTGCATCATTGCAACGGCGACGCCTCGGCCTTGCGCTTCTGGCGCCACGGCCAAGGTTCCCAGGTAGGCCACATGGGCGGTGCGACCAACATGCCGCTGCGCCTTGTAGAAGCCCATCACTTCGCCATCGACCTCGTACAGGTAGAAGCAGCCGCTCTCGAACAACGGGTCGAACACCTTGCTGAAAGCCTCGCGTGGCATTGGGTCGAAGCCGAGGAAAGGCACCACCGTTTCGTGCATGTAGATGTCGTAGACGCGATCGTAATCGGCAGGGGTAACCAGTCGGCGCATGTCCATTTTCCTAGGGCAGTGGCGCGAACAGCGCCTCGATATCACTCGGCTCCAGTTGCCAGCCGCCTTGCTCACCGGCGTCCAGCACGCCGGAAGCCAGTTCGGCTTTGCGTTGCTGCAGTTGCTGGATCTTCTCTTCGACGGTAGCTCTGGCGATCAGCTTGTAGACGAATACCGGCTTGTCCTGACCGATGCGGTGGGCGCGGTCGGTGGCCTGGTTTTCCGCGGCCGGGTTCCACCAGGGGTCGTAATGGATCACGGTGTCGGCCGCGGTCAGGTTCAAGCCAGTACCACCAGCTTTCAGGCTGATCAGAAACAGCGGGACGTCCCCGTTCTGGAACCGCTTGACCGGGGTGCGCCGGTCCTTGGTTTCGCCGGTGACCTGAACGTAGTCGATGGCGCGGCTCTGCAGCTCGTCTTCGATAAACGCGAGCATCGAGGTGAACTGTGAAAACAACAGGATTCGCCGGCCTTCAGCGAGCAGTTCGGTCAGCATCTCCATCAGGCTATCGAGTTTGCCTGAGGTGCCGCCACGAACTGGTCGCACGGCTTCGCCCTTGACCAGGCGCAGATCACAGCACACCTGACGCAGCTTGAGCAGTGCATCGAGGATGACGATCTGGCTGCGCGCCAGGCCTTTGCGGTCGATCTCCTCACGGACCTTACTGTCCATGGCCAGTCGTACGGTTTCGTACAGGTCGCGCTGAGCCGGGCTGAGCTCGACCCAGTGCAGGATCTCGGTTTTCGGGGGCAGCTCCTGGGCAACCTGCTCTTTGCGCCGCCTGAGCAGGAAGGGTTTTATCCGTTTGCTGAGGTGCTCCAGCCGTTCGGCATCGCCGTGTTTCTCGATGGGCGTACGGTAGTCCCGGTTGAATTGCTTGGTGTCACCCAGCCAGCCGGGCATGAGGAAATGAAACAGCGACCAGAGTTCGCCCAGATGGTTTTCCAGCGGCGTGCCGGTTAGGCAGAGGCGCTGGCGGGCGTCCAGGCGTCCGGCGGCTTGTGCCGCCTTGCTGCTGGCATTCTTGATGTTCTGGGCTTCGTCGAGCACCAGCACATGCAGCGGTACTTCTGCGAGCAGGTCGATGTCTTTGGGCAGCAGTGCGTAGGTGGTGAGCAGCAGATCGTAATCGCCAAGATGCCGGTACAGCTTTCGACGCGTCGTCCCATGCAGCGTCGCGACTTTCAGCGACGGCGCGAAGCGGGCTGCTTCGTCCTGCCAATTGGGGATGAGCGTGGTGGGCATCACGACGAGCGAGGGGCGGTCCAGCTTGCCGGCTTGCTTCTCGAGTAACAGGTGAGCAAGGGTCTGCAATGTTTTACCCAGGCCCATGTCGTCGCCCAGAATACCGCCGACTGCGAGAGTGCGTAGGGTTTGCATCCAGCGCAGGCCATCCAGCTGATAGGGGCGCAGCGTTGCGTTCAGACCCTGCGGTGGGCTGATGTCCTGTGCGCGGTAGTCGCGCAGTCGCTGGGCGAACTCCCGCAAGTGCTCGCCGCCCTTCCATTGCAAGGGAAGCGCATCCAGTTCGGCCAGCCGCGCTGCATCGGATCGCTCCAGCCGAAGGTTTTCGCCGTTTGGCTGTTCCTGCAGATAGAGCTCGGACAGAGTGGCAAGGATGGGCTTCAAACGACCAAAAGGCAGCAACACCTGCAGTGGCTGATCATCGCCGTCACGGCGTCGGGCAAGTTGCACCCGAAGGGTCTCGCCGTCGCTGCGTTGCGCCAGCGCTTGCGCTGAAAGCAGGGCCGGGTTGCGTCTGATCAGGCTGAGCAGAACCGGCAACAGACTGATCCGCTCACCTTCGACGATGATGCCCAGTTCCAGGTCGAACCAGCTGTGCTCGGGCGGTTCGTCGACCTCGGCATACCAGGCATCAATCTGTGTCACGTCATAGGCAAAGCCGGGCTGCATGACCACTTGCCAGCCTTGCTCGCGCAGCGGGGTGAGCTGGGTCTGCGTGAAAGTGAGCCAGGCCGCCTCGTTCTGCAGCTCGAACATCTCTGCCGAGTCCTTGGGAAGCGCCAGGCTCTGACGCAGCGCCGGACGGAAACCCAGTTGCTGCAATTGCTGGCGCAGTGCCTGCTCGACGTCTGGCTGGCGGGCAATGCTAAGCACGCGAGCGCCTTCGGTCTGGCGTACGCGCTGACCAGGCTTGGCTTTGCCGTGAACCTGAGTGCGGCCATAGAGGAAACTCAGCCCGGCACGATGCTGGTGCTCGCTGACCATGCGGCCGCTGCTGGGCTGATAGTTGACGGATTGATGGCTTCCAAGGCTCAGGTGGGGCAGCGGACGTATGTCATCGACCTGATGTTCTACTGGCTTGGCGGGGGCCGGCAGCTGTGGGGCGATTTCATGCAGCGTCAGGCTGAACAGGGCGGCCTGGGCGGACGGGACCGCAGGTGCATCGAGCAGGTGCCGGGCCAGCGACATCGGCAGACCGTGATCGACCAAGCCCAGTTCGTTCCTGGCCCTATCGAAGTAGTACAGCGGGTCCACAGTGGTGATCAGTTGGCCGTCGGTATCGGCCATGTCCAGGCCAGGCTTGAAGCTGCCGTCGGATTGCTCGTTCCAGCTGAAGCGTGCCTGGCGGGTTCTTCCGGACTGCAGAGAGGGCTGATCCCAACTGAGAAAGGCGCGACCGGTCTGGAGAATCAGTCGCAGGATTTCGCCGCCGTTTTCGCCGTTCGGGTTGAACCCGTTACCTGACGTGCGGCCCAGCGTAGCCAGTGCGGCAATGCGTAGATCCAGCGGTTGCATGAAGTTTGGCTGGCGAAAGCCGGCTTCACGCAGACCGTAGTAGGGCTGTCGCTCGCCCCATGTGCCGTCTTTGTGTTGGCGCGCCTTGTGGACCTCTATGGAGAAGTCAGGGCATAACAGATAGTGCAGACACCAGCCTTGGCCGGCTTGGAGGTTGTCGCCCAACGCCTGCGGGAGCTGCGATAGCCACTGTTCCAGCCGGTCAGGGAAGCGCTCACCGGACTGCTCGCTCTGCTTGGCAGGCAAGCGCTCGGCTCTCGTTTCGAGGGTTGCTATCAGGGCTGCGCAATGCTTGCAGTTGAGACCAACCGGGCAGCTACAGATGCAGCTGAGCCTGCCATCGCGGGATAGCTCAAGCGATTGACGATAGATGCTGCCAGCTGATCCGCGGCACGTCGCTTCAACGTACCGCGAATCCTCCCGCACGAGCCTGATGCGGTCCTCCGCTGCGTACTGCTGGCCCCTGGCGATAGCGTTTTCAGAAAACGGCAATCGCCACGCGGCTGGCAGGTTGGGCAGAAAATCACCCTGCATCGGTGAGTCGGGTGGCGAGCACGGGCGTTATCGACATCGTTAAGACTTGTCCGCAGACAAACGTTCGAGGAGCGCTTCAAGCGTGTTGAAGCGCTCCTCGGCACGTTCCATCGGCACCTGAAACTTGAACATCGTGGCGCCTTCGAATTTGTAGCGGTTGGGCTGGCTCTGGATCAGTTTGATCAGCACCATCGGGTCGACACTGGTGTCCGCGGCGAACTCGATACGTCCGCCTTGGGGCCCTGCGTCGATCTTGGTGATACCGAGGCTGGCGGCCTGCAACTTGAGCAAGGTCAACCTGACCAGGTGCTTGGCCGGCTCCGGCAGCAGTCCGAACCGATCGATCATCTCCACTTGCAGTTCGCGCAGGCCGTTCTCATCGGCAGCATTGGCGATGCGCTTGTAGAGAATCAGGCGTGCATGCACATCCGGCAGATAATCTTCCGGGATGAGCGCCGGAACGCGCAGGTTGATTTCCGGGCCGCCGCCGAGCGGCTGGTCGAGGTTCGGCTGTTCACCTTTCTGAATGGATTTGACCGCGCGCTCGAGCATTTCCATATAGAGGGTGAAGCCGACCGCCTGGATTTGCCCGCTCTGACCATCGCCAAGCAATTCGCCCGCGCCGCGAATCTCCAGATCGTGGGTGGCGAGGACGAATCCAGCCCCGAGATCCTGCGCATTGGCGATGGCTTCCAGGCGCTTTTCAGCGTCGGGCGTCATGGCCTTGCGTGGCGGCGTCAGCAGGTAGGCATAGGCCTGGTGGTGGCTTCGACCGACCCGGCCGCGTAACTGATGCAGCTGGGCCAAACCGAACTTGTCGGCACGTTCGATGATAATGGTGTTGGCGCTCGGAACGTCGATGCCTGTCTCGATGATGGTCGAGGCGATCAGTACGTTGAAGCGCTTGTGGTAGAAGTCGCCCATCACCTGTTCGAGTTCGCGTTCGCGCATCTGCCCGTGGCCTACGCCGATACGCGCTTCCGGGACCAGTTCGGCGAGATCAGCGGCGCACTTCTCGATCGTCTTCACGTCGTTGTGCAGGTAATAGACCTGGCCGCCGCGCAACAGCTCGCGCAGTAGCGCCTCTTTGATCACGGAGTTTTGCTGCTCCATGACAAAGGTGCGTACTGACAGTCGACGCGCTGGCGGCGTGGCGATGATGGACAGATCACGCATCCCCGCGACGGCCATGTTCAGCGTGCGCGGAATCGGCGTGGCGGTCAGGGTCAGAATGTCCACTTCACTGCGCAGCGCCTTGAGCTGTTCCTTCTGGCGCACCCCGAAGCGGTGCTCTTCGTCGATGATCACTAAGCCCAGATTGGTGAACTTCACATCGTCCTGCAGCAGCTTGTGCGTGCCGATGAGGATGTCGACTTTGCCTTCGGCCAACTGGTCGACCGCGGCCTGAATCTCCTTGGCGGACTTGAAGCGGCTCATCACTTCGACGCGCACCGGCCAGTCGGCGAAACGGTCACGGAAGCTGTTGTAGTGCTGCTGGGCGAGCAGGGTGGTGGGCACCAGCACCGCCACTTGACGGCCGCTGTGCACCGCGATGAAGGCCGCTCGCATGGCGACTTCGGTCTTGCCGAAGCCCACATCGCCGCAGATAAGGCGGTCCATGGGCTTGGGCGCAAGCATGTCGTGACGTACGGCTTCGATGGCGGCCTGCTGGTCCGGCGTTTCTTCGAACGGGAAGCCAGCGCTGAATGTTTCGTAGTCCAGCTGCGGATCTTCGAAGGCGTAGCCCTCGCGTGCGGCGCGCCGAGCATAGATGTCGAGCAGCTCCGCAGCGACGTCGCGAACCTGTTCGGCGGCCTTGCGCTTGGCTTTTTGCCAAGTTTCCGAACCCAGTCGGTGCAGCGGGGCGAGGGCGTCGTCACTGCCGGTGTAGCGGGCAATCAGGTGCAGGCTGGAGACCGGCACGTAGAGCTTGGCGTCCTCGGCGTATTGCAACATGAGGAATTCGGCAGCCTGACCTTCGATTTCCAGCGTGACCAGGCCGTGATAACGACCGACACCGTGGTCGATGTGCACCACCGGTGCGCCTTCGCGCAGTTCGGTGAGGTTCTTGATGACGTTCTCGCCGGCATCACGACCTTTTTCACGCCGACGGCGCTGCATGATGCGTTGGCCGAACAGCGGGCTTTCCGCAATGAGCGCGATAGCCGGATCCTGCAAAAGCAGGCCGTCGTCCAATGGCGCGATCGAGATGGCTAAACGCTCACCACTTTCGACAAACTGCGGCCAGCCTGAAACTTCCAGCGGGCGCAGCTTCAGTCGCGCCAGTAGCTCCAGCAGGACTTCACGGCGCCCAGCTGATTCGGCGGTGAAGAGTACGCGACCGGGAAACTCATCGAGGAAACGGCGAAGCGCACCGAGCGGCTCGCTGGCCTTGGCATCTATCGCCAGTTCCGGGAAGCGGCTGGCAGCGAAGCGCTCGCGGCCGATGCCGCTTTCCACATCGTCCTGGCTGGCCACGATGCGTGGCCACAGCTTCAGGTGAGCGAAGCAATCCTCGACGGCCATGAACAATTCGGCCGGGGGCAACAAAGGCCGCTCAGGGTCGACTCGACGCTCTTCGTAGCGAGTACGTACGTCTTTCCAGAAGTGCTCTGCGGCCTGCTCGATACCTGGCAGCGAAAACACCTGGGTGTCCTCCGGCAGGTAATCGAACAGCGTGGAGGTCTCGTCGAAGAACAGCGGCAGGTAGTACTCGATCCCGGCCGGGGTGATGCCGGTGGACAGATCCTGGTAGACCGGGCAACGGCGGAAATCCACATCGAAGCGTTCACGGAAGCGCGCGCGGAAGCCTGTGACCGACTCCTTCTTCAGCGGGAATTCGCGAGCTGGCAGCAGGCGGATCGACTCGACCTTGTCGATGGATCGCTGGTTTTCCGGATCGAAGGTGCGCAGCGTTTCGATTTCGTCGTCGAACAGATCGATGCGGTAGGGCAGGGGGCTGCCCATCGGGAACAAGTCGATCAGCGCGCCACGAACGGCGAATTCGCCATGTTCGTACACCGTATCGACGCAGCGGTAGCCGGCCGCTTCAAGCCGGGCACGCATCTGCTCGACATCGAGTTTCTGGCCGACATCCAGTACCAGACTGGAACCGAGCAAAAAACGCTTCGGGGCGAGTTTGTGTAGCGCTGTGGTAATGGGAACTACCAGAACGCCGTGAGTCAGCTCTGGCAGCTGATAGAGCGCTGCGATCCGCTGGGAGATGATGTCCTGATGTGGTGAAAAAACGTCATAGGGCAGCGTCTCCCAGTCGGGAAAGTGCAGAACCGGCAAGTCGGGCGCAAAGAAGGCAAGCTCTTCCTGCAGGCGTTCGGCGCTCTGGCTGTCGGCGGTCAGGAGGAGAGTGAATCGATCTGCGTTGCTGGCGGCTTCGGCAATGGCCAGGCTCAGCGCAGCTCCAGGAAGGTTGCCCCAGGTTTGCTTGCCGCTGGCGGCAGGCATGGGCGGAAGGCGCAATACGGACACGAGTGGGCGTGGCTCCGGTCGATAAAAAATGGACCGCCGGGATTGTAACTATCCGCGCGGAACGCTGTCAGTGTTTCGGCTGCACAGATTGCCGACGCTAGGGTGCGGCGGCATAATGTAGCCCTTTTTCTCAGCCCCTACATGTTGGAAGGAACTGCCCGTGACTCAGAAGCCCGACCAGTGTCTTGGTGAATGGATTGATCGAGAAGCCCTCGCCGAAGCGATGATTCCGCTGATTGGTCAGCTGTATCGTAACAACAACGTGGTGACTTCCATCTATGGCCGTGGGTTGATCAACCGTTCGGTCATCGCACTGCTCAAAGCACATCGCTTTGCGCGTCACCGTCAGGCTGACGAAGCCGAGCTGTGCGTCAATGAAACTCATCAGATTCTTACCACCATGAGCCAGATGGACCTGGGTGCCGCTTCGGTGGACCTGGGTAAAGTCGTGGGGAAGTTCAAGGCCGAGGGGAACGGTCGCAGCCTTGACCAGTTCGTGCGTGACGAGCTGGCTGAAGTCGCTGGCAAGCGCAACACCACCGGCGTCCACAAGGGCACCGACGTCGTGCTCTATGGTTTCGGTCGTATCGGTCGCTTGCTCGCCCGCATCCTGATTGAAAAGACGGGCGGCGGCGATGGCCTGCGTCTGCGTGCCATTGTCGTGCGCAAGGGGGCTGATAACGATCTGGTCAAGCGCGCCAGCCTGCTGCGCCGCGATTCGGTCCATGGTCCGTTCGAAGGCACCATCCACATCGACGCCGAAAACAACACCATCACTGCCAATGGCAACCTGATTCAGGTGATCTATTCGAACGATCCTGCTTCGGTGGATTACACCGAGTACGGTATCGAAAACGCTCTGCTGGTCGACAACACCGGTAAATGGCGCGACGCCGAGGGTCTCAGCCAGCACCTCAAGTGCCCGGGTGTTGCCCGTGTTGTGCTGACTGCGCCTGGCAAGGGCGAGTTGAAGAACATCGTTCATGGCATCAACCATGGCGAGATCACGGCTGACGACAAAATTGTATCTGCGGCGTCCTGCACCACCAACGCAATCGTGCCGGTGTTGAAGGCGGTCAATGACCAGTACGGCATCGTGAATGGTCATGTCGAGACTGTGCATTCCTACACCAACGACCAGAACCTGATCGACAACTTCCATAAAGGCAGTCGTCGTGGTCGTAGCGCTGCGCTGAACATGGTCATCACCGAAACGGGTGCTGCGACAGCTGCCGCCAAGGCGCTGCCGGTGCTCAAGGGCAAGCTGACCGGCAACGCCATTCGCGTTCCGACGCCGAACGTTTCCATGGCGATTCTCAATCTGAACCTGGAAAAGGCAACGAACCGCGAAGAAATCAACGAGTACCTGCGCCAGATGGCCATGCATTCGGACCTGCAGAAGCAGATCGACTTCGTTAATTCGCAGGAGGTTGTTTCAAGCGATTTCGTAGGCTCTCGTCACGCAGGCGTAGTGGATGCTGAGGCCACGATCTGCAGCGACAACCGTGTCGTTCTGTATGTCTGGTACGACAACGAGTTCGGCTACAGCTGTCAGGTGGTGCGCGTAATGGAAGACATGGCGGGCGTAAACCCACCTGCGTTTCCACGCTAACAGGCAGCTAGCACTGCAGACAAAACGGGAGCATCGGCTCCCGTTTTTCGTTTTTCAGCTCGCCGCGTATGCCGTATTCATCGTGCTTGCAGGCGAAGCGTCAATAGTCGGTTGCGGATGACCGCTTGTCTTCAGTCAAAAAATTGGAAGGCCTTGGGTGGTCAGTCACGTGTCGCGGCCTCTATAATCGGGCGGATTTCTACCTGGGCCCGTGGCATAGCGTCGCGCCAATATATTTTTGGTGCGCGTCGTGCAATTCGACCTTCAGCTAAATCGCTGGGCCTGTAAAAAAGTCTTTCAAAATCAGTGGTTAGGCGAGCCGATGATCAATATTAAACGTGGGCTAGATTTGCCCATTGCAGGTGCGCCGGCGCAGCGTATCGAGGCCGGAAGGCCCGTGCGAAGCGTCGCCGTAGTAGGGTTTGACTACCCTGGCATGAAACCGACCATGGAAGTTCAGGTCGGTGATCGCGTGAAACTGGGTCAGGTATTGTTTTCCGACAAGAAGATACCTGGCGTCCATTTCACCGCCCCTGGTGCGGGTGTTGTAAGCGCGATACATCGTGGCGAGAAGCGCGTCCTGCAATCGGTGGTCGTCGATTTGGAGGGCACCGAAGAGCTGACTTTCAACCAGTACGGTTCGACCGAGCTGGAAGGCCTGGGTGACGAGAAGGTCCGTGAGAATTTGCAGCAAGCAGGCCTCTGGGCCGCGTTGCGCACTCGTCCGTACAGCAAGGTTCCGGCTATCGATGCCGTGCCGAGCTCAATCTTTGTCACTGCCATTGATACTCACCCGTTGGCTGCCGACCCAGCAGTGATCATTGCGGAGCGGGCTGCTGATTTCGAAGCAGGACTCAAGGTTCTTGGCAATCTGGGTAAGTTGTTTCTGTGCAAGGCCGATGGCGCTTCGCTGCCCGGCGAACAGGTTGCCAAGGTTCAGACTGAGCGCTTTGCTGGTCCGCATCCTGCGGGTCTAGCTGGCACGCATATCCATTTCCTGGATCCAGTAAGCGCCACCAAAAGCGTGTGGACGGTCGGTTATCAGGATGTGATTGCGATCGGTGCGCTGTTTCTGACCGGTAAGCTTTCGGTGGAGCGTGTGGTCTCGTTGGCCGGCCCGGTCGTAGAAACCCCGCGTCTGGTACGCACTCGCCTGGGCGCCAATCTTGATGAACTGACCGCTGGCGAGCTGCAGCCTGGCGCAAACCGTGTCGTGTCCGGGTCTGTCCTGGGCGGCCGTACAGCGCATGGCGCTTTTGCCTTTCTAGGTCGCTATCACCAGCAGGTGTCCTGTCTGCGCGAAGGCAAGGAGCGGGAAATGCTGCACTACCTGCGTGCCGGTAGCGACAAGCACTCGATCCTCAATATCTACATCTCCAAGTTGATGGGCGGCAAGAAGTTTGCTTTCTCAACCTCCACCAACGGCAGCCCGCGCGCCATGGTGCCGGTGGGCAACTACGAGGAGGTAATGCCGCTCGACATTCTTCCAACCCAGCTGCTGCGCTCGCTGATCGTTGGAGATACGGAGGTTGCGCAGAAACTGGGTTGCCTCGAGCTCGATGAAGAAGACCTGGCGTTGTGCACTTACGTCTGTGCCGGCAAGTACGAGTACGGCCCGATCCTGCGAGACAATCTGACCCGTATCGAGAAGGAGGGTTAAGGCATGGGCATTCGCGAATTCCTCGACAAGATCGAGCACAACTTCGAAAAGGGCGGCAAGTACGAGAAGTGGTACGCGCTCTACGAAGCGGCGGACACCTTCCTCTATCGTCCGGGCAGCGTTACCAAGACCACTGCTCATGTGCGTGATGGCATTGACCTGAAGCGGATGATGATTACCGTCTGGCTCTGCACCTTTCCGGCCATGTTCTTTGGTATGTGGAACACCGGTTATCAGGCCAACCTGATCTACGCACAAAGCCCTGATCTGCTTGCCGTACAGGAAGGCTGGCAGTTTGCACTGATCAGTGCGTTGGCGGGTTTCGATCCAACCAGTGCGTGGGATAACTTTATCCAGGGCGCAGCGTACTTCCTGCCGGTTTATGCGGTCACCTTCATCGTCGGTGGCTTCTGGGAAGTACTTTTCGCTTCGATCCGCAAGCATGAGGTCAACGAGGGCTTCTTCGTTACTTCGGTCCTGTTCGCGCTTACGCTGCCGCCTAGCATCCCGCTTTGGCAGGTCGCACTGGGTATCAGCTTCGGTATCGTTATCGGTAAGGAAATCTTTGGCGGCACCGGTAAGAATTTCCTCAACCCTGCTCTGACTGGTCGTGCGTTCCTGTTCTTCGCCTACCCGGCACAAATGTCCGGCGACGCGGTTTGGACTGCAGTCGACGGCTATGCCAGCGCCACTGCTCTTAGCCTCGGTTTTGCCGGTGGCATAGAAAACGTTGTGGAAAGCGGTATCACCTGGATGGACGCCTTTGTCGGCACCATTCATGGCTCGCTGGGCGAAACCAGTACGCTGGCTATCTTCATTGGCGGCGCGGTACTGCTGATGACCAAGATTGCGTCGATGCGTATTGTTGCCGGCACCATGATCGGCATGATCGCACTGAGCTCGTTGTTCAATCTGATTGGTTCGGACAGCAATCCATTGTTCGCCATGCCTTGGTACTGGCACATGGTGGTGGGTGGTTTCGCCTTCGGTCTGATCTACATGACCACCGACCCCGTGTCGGCAGCGATGACCAATACCGGTAAGTGGGTCTATGGCATTTTCATCGGCGTGATGGTGGTGCTGATCCGTGTAGTCAACCCGGCCTTCCCAGAGGGCATGATGTTGGCGATTCTATTTGCCAACCTCTGTGCTCCCTTGATTGACCACTTCGTCATCCAGGCCAATATCAAGCGGAGGCTGGCGCGCAATGTCTAGTCAAAAAGAATCCACTGTCCGTACGCTGATAGTGGCCCTGCTGGTTTGTCTGGTGTGCTCGGTATTTGTTGCCGGTGCGGCTGTCGCATTGCGCCCGACACAGCTGGAGAACCGTCAGCTCGACAAGCAGCGCAGCATTCTGGCGATTGCCGGACTCGGTGAGGCCGGTATGTCCGGCGCCGAGGTGAAGGCGCTGTATAAAGAGCGCATTGTCGCCAAGCTGGTCAATCTCGAAACTGGCAAGTTCAGCGACGAGTTCGATCCGAATACCTTCGATCCACTGGTTGCTGCGAAGGACCCACAGCTGTCCGATGCATTGCCGCCAGAGCAGGACATCGCTTCGATCAAGCGTCGCGAGAAGTACAGCGTCGTGTATATCGTCGAAACCGAGGGAGAGCTGGATACTCTGGTACTGCCGGTGCGTGGCTATGGTCTGTGGTCGACGCTCTACGGTTTCCTTGCCCTTCAGGAGGATCTGAATACCGTGGCGGGCCTCGGCTTCTACCAGCACGGTGAAACACCAGGCCTGGGTGGTGAAGTCGACAATCCCAAGTGGCGCAGCCTCTGGGAGGGCAAGGAGCTGTACAACGAGGATGAAGAGCTGGCGATTCAGATCGTCAAAGGTGGAGTCGATCCGCAGAGCCCGAAAGCCGACCATCAGGTCGATGCACTGGCCGGCGCAACGCTGACCAGCAATGGGGTCAACAATCTGTTGCACTTCTGGCTCGGTGAGAACGGCTTCGGTCCTTTTATCGCTAACCTGCGCGCTGGGGAGGCTTGAGTATGTCGCAACCTACTATTAAGGAAGTCCTGTTAAATCCGGTCTTCAACAACAACCCCATCGGCCTGCAGATCCTTGGGATCTGCTCGGCGCTGGCGGTTACCTCCAACCTGAAAACAGCGTTGGTCATGTCCATCGCGCTGACACTGGTTGTGGCATTCTCCAACCTGTTCATCTCGATGATCCGCAGCCAGATTCCTGGTTCGATCCGCATGATCGTGCAGATGGTGATCATTGCGTCACTGGTTATTCTGGTCGATCAGGTGCTCAAGGCTTACGCGTTCTCCTTGTCCAAGCAGCTCTCGGTCTTTGTCGGTCTGATCATCACCAACTGTATCGTGATGGGCCGGGCCGAGGCGTTTGCCATGCAGAACCCGCCGGTGCTTTCGTTCTTTGACGGGCTCGGCAACGGCCTGGGTTACAGCGCCATGCTGATCGCGCTCGGGATCATTCGCGAGCTGTTCGGTGCGGGTAAATTGATGGGCTACACCATTCTTCCGGTCGTCAATGACGGTGGCTGGTATCTGCCGAATGGCCTGCTGTTGTTGCCGCCTTCTGCGTTCTTCCTGATCGGTCTGTTCATATGGGGCATCCGTAGCTGGAAGCGGGAACAGGTCGAGAAGCCGTCCTTCAAGATGGCGCCTCAGGTCTCGAACAAGGAGGCTTATTAATGGAACACTACATCAGCCTGTTCGTCCGTGCCGTGTTCATCGAGAACATGGCCCTGGCGTTCTTCCTTGGCATGTGTACCTTCATCGCAATCTCGAAGAAGGTCGAAACGGCTATCGGTCTGGGTATCGCGGTCATCGTGGTGCAGGCCATCACCGTTCCAGCCAACAACCTGATATACACCTACCTGCTGAAGGCCGGTGCGTTGTCCTGGGCTGGCCTGCCGGAAGTCGATTTGAGCTTCCTCGGCCTGCTGAGCTACATCGGCGTAATCGCGGCGATCGTTCAGATCTTGGAGATGACCCTCGACAAGTACGTACCCAGCCTCTACAACGCGCTGGGCGTGTTCCTGCCGTTGATCACCGTGAACTGCGCCATCATGGGTGGCACGCTGTTCATGGTTGAGCGCGATTACAACCTGGCCGAAAGTGTGGTCTATGGCATGGGTTCGGGGTTGTCCTGGGCGCTTGCTATCGCCTTGCTTGCCGGCATTCGCGAAAAGCTCAAGTACAGCGATGTGCCGGAAGGCCTTCAGGGCCTCGGGATCACCTTCATCACCATCGGACTGATGTCGCTGGGCTTCATGTCTTTCTCTGGCGTACAGCTGTAAGGACGGGATGAACTGATGAGTTACGAAATTTTCCTCGCCATCGGCATGTTCACCGCCATCGTGCTTGCACTGGTTGTGATCATCCTCGCGGCGCGCGCCAAGCTGGTCTCCAGCGGCGACGTGAGCATCGAGATCAACGGCGAACGCACCATTACGGTCCCTGCTGGCGGCAAATTGCTGCAAACCTTGGCGGCCAACAATATCTTCCTGTCGTCTGCCTGCGGCGGCGGTGGTACCTGCGCGCAGTGCAAGTGCATCGTTGAAAGCGGTGGCGGAGAGATGCTGCCGACGGAGGAGTCTCACTTCACCCGTCGTGAAGCTGGGGAAGGCTGGCGCTTGTCCTGCCAGACGCCGGTCAAGGCAAACATGCAGATCGAAGTCCCGGAAGAAGTGTTCGGCGTCAAGAAATGGGAATGCACGGTTCTGTCCAACCCCAACGTGGCGACCTTCATCAAGGAACTCACCTTGAAGCTGCCGGAAGGCGAGAACGTAGACTTCCGTGCGGGTGGTTATGTGCAGTTGGAATGCCCGCCTCATGAAGTCCGTTACAAGGACTTCGATATCCAGGAGGAATATCGCGGCGACTGGGACAAGTTCAACCAATGGAAGTATGTGTCGAAGGTCGAGGAGACCGTGATTCGTGCGTACTCCATGGCGAACTACCCGGAGGAAGTGGGGCTGGTGAAGTTCAACATCCGTATCGCTTCGCCACCCCCAGGCAAAGATGATCTGCCGCCTGGCCAGATGTCCTCTTGGGTCTTCAACCTGAAGCCTGGTGACAAAGTGACCGTGTACGGACCGTTCGGCGAGTTCTTCGCCAAAGACACCGACGCGGAAATGGTCTTCATCGGCGGCGGTGCGGGTATGGCGCCCATGCGTTCTCACATCTTCGACCAGCTCAAGCGTTTGAAATCCAAGCGCAAGATGAGTTTCTGGTACGGCGCGCGCTCGATGCGCGAGGCCTTCTACGTCGAAGAATACGATCAGCTGCAGTCCGAAAACGACAACTTCCAGTGGCATCTTGCATTGTCCGACCCGCAACCTGAAGACAACTGGGAAGGTCCGACTGGCTTCATTCACAACGTGCTGTACGAGAACTATCTGAAGGACCATCCGGCGCCTGAGGATTGTGAGTTCTACATGTGCGGCCCGCCAATGATGAACGCCTCGGTGATCAAGATGCTCACCGACCTCGGCGTCGAACCGGAGAACATCCTTCTCGACGACTTCGGCGGATAGTATGACCCATGCGTTACTTCAGCCCGTCATCGTTGCCGCCCTGGCGGCAGCCCTGACGGGCTGTCTGTTTCAGGACAAGGTAGAAAGTTTCGGCGGGCCCACCATGGGCAGCACTTATTCAGTGAAGTATGTGGCTGATGACGCCGCTGTTTCCAAAGAGCAGTTGCGAGACGAGACGGAGGCAATTCTGGCCAAGATCGACAGCCAGATGTCGACCTACCGTGCCGACTCGGATATCGAGACGTTCAATGCGCTACCTGCCGGCGCGTGCATGGCCATGCCCGGCGAGGTTCTCGAGCTTTTTCGCGCCGGCCAGCAGCTCTCGAAGGAAAGCGCAGGCGCTTTTGATCTGACGGTAGAACCCTTGCTTGATCTCTGGGGCTTCGGTCCCCATGGAACCGGCGAGCGGGTGCCTTCTGCCGACGAGATCGCCGCGGCTCGAGAAAACATGGGGCATCAGCATATTCGGATTGATGGCGAACAGCTTTGCAAGGATGTAGCCGTACAGGTTGATTTCAATAGCATCGCTGCCGGCTACGCAGTGGATCGGGTAACCGCCAACCTAGAGGCTTCCGGCGTTCGTCGTTACCTCGTCGAGATCACTGGAGAGCTCAAAGCGCTTGGCCGTAAGCCCGATGGGGCGCCCTGGCGAATTGCAATCGAGGCGCCGCATGACAATGAGCGAGTAGCCCAGCGGATTGTCGAGCTCAATGGCTATGGAGTGTCCACGTCAGGCGACTATCGCAACTATTTCGAGCGTGACGGCAAGCGTTATTCGCATACGCTTGATCCGGTAACCGGCGCGCCGATCGATCATCACCTGGCCGCCGTGACGGTTGTCGATCGCTCGACATTGAGGGCAGATGGGTTGTCTACTGTATTAATGGTGCTCGGCCCCGAGCGTGGTCTGGCGTACGCGACGGAGCGAGGCATTGCGGCGTTCTTCGTGATTCGTGAAGGACAGGAATTCATTAGCAAAAGCACTGAGGCCTTTGATGAGCTATTCGGTGCGGGAGTAGGCGAATGACTTGGTTAATCGTTTTTCTGGTCATGTTGCTGGTGGTGTTCGGCATGTCCATCGGCGTGATCATGGGTCGAAAGCCCATCGCCGGCTCCTGTGGGGGCATTGCCAATCTTGGCATTGAAAAAGAGTGTTCGATTTGCGGCGGGAGCCGTGAGAAGTGTGAAGAAGTCAATGAACAGGCGAGCCACGGTGATAAAGCAGATCTCGCGTACGACGCGACCAGACGCTGACAGCCGACTTGATCGAAAGCTCGGGATATTCAGTGTCCCGAGCGTTGGTCTTTGCATGCAAGGTCGAGGCAAACCGTCCACCGGCGCAATGAGCCACTTGGCGGCGCGCCGATAAGCAACTTCCGCTACCCGGTTTCCCGAATTCGTTAACAGCGGCAGGGCTGCCTGCTGCCTGGTCTGGGGTGAATATGGCTGTCTACAATTACGATGTGGTGATATTGGGCTCGGGCCCTGCCGGCGAAGGCGCGGCGATGAACGCGGTCAAGGCCGGGCGCAAGGTCGCTGTGGTCGACAGCAGGCCTCACGTGGGTGGTAACTCGACCCATCTGGGCACCATCCCGTCCAAGGCGCTGCGCCACTCGGTACGGCAGATCATGCAGTACAACACCAACCCGTTGTTTCGTCAGATCGGTGAGCCTCGTTGGTTTTCGTTTCCCGACGTCCTGAAGAGTGCCGAGAGCGTAATCGCCAAACAGGTCACCTCCCGTACGGGCTATTACGCACGTAACCGCATTGATATCTTCTTTGGCACCGCCAGCTTTGCTGACGAGCAGACCGTGGAAGTGGTCAGTGCTAACGGGATGGTTGAAACACTGGTGGCCAACCAGTTCATCATCGCGACTGGCTCTCGTCCCTATCGCCCTGATGATGTCGACTTTTCTCACCCGCGTGTCTACGACAGCGACACCATTCTCACCTTGAGCCATACCCCGCGTCGTCTGATTATCTACGGGGCAGGCGTGATTGGTTCCGAGTATGCATCGATTTTCAGCGGCCTCGGTGTACTGGTTGACTTGATCGACAATCGTGATCAGCTGCTCAGCTTCCTCGATGACGAGATTTCCGACGCGCTCAGCTATCACCTGCGTAACAACAACGTGCTCATCCGTCATAACGAGGAGTACGAGCGCGTTGAGGGTGTGGACAACGGCGTCATCCTGCATCTGAAGTCGGGCAAGAAGATCAAGGCCGATGCCTTCCTCTGGTGTAACGGTCGAACCGGCAATACGGACAAGCTCGCCTTGGAAAACATAGGCCTAAAGGTCAATAGCCGCGGTCAGATCAAAGTCGACGAGCATTACCGCACTGATGTCGGCAACATCTATGCGGCGGGCGACGTAATCGGTTGGCCATCACTGGCGAGCGCCGCTTACGACCAGGGGCGTTCTGCGGCGGGCAGTATCGTGGAGAACGACAGCTGGCGTTTCGTCGATGATGTGCCTACCGGTATCTACACCATTCCGGAGATCAGTTCGATCGGCAAGAACGAGCGTGAACTGACTGAAGCGAAGGTGCCGTACGAGGTGGGCAAAGCCTTCTTCAAGGGCATGGCACGTGCGCAGATTTCAGCCGAGCCGGTCGGTATGCTGAAAATCCTGTTCCATCGCGAGACGCTGGCGGTACTGGGTGTGCATTGCTTTGGCTATCAGGCTTCGGAAATTGTCCATATTGGCCAGGCGATCATGAACCAGCCGGGCGAGGCGAACACCCTCAAGTATTTCATCAATACAACCTTCAACTACCCGACCATGGCCGAGGCCTACCGCGTCGCCGCCTTCGACGGGCTAAACCGGCTTTTTTGAGCGGCTCCGACCGGTGGCCTGAGCCGGTCGGGGAAGATACACGAGGGTGGCGTTGGCCAAATCGGGAAAGTTTTTAGGGCAGGATTTCAGGCCGCCAGTGATGGCGGCCTTGCTTTACGCGTTGCGTAGCGTCGTCACGGCGAGGCCGGGATAGTCGGTGATCAGGCTGTCAACACCGAAATCTGCAAGTCGACGCATCAAGGCCGGATCGTTCACCGTCCAGACCGAGACGTGCAGGCCAAGTTGACGCGCTTTGGCGATTCGCTCGGGCGTGCACAGGGTCCACTTCAGTGCCAATAGCGAGCAATCATATTGCTTGGCCACTTTCAGCGGGTCGAGCCAGGCATATTCGGCGACCAAGCCGCAGGAAAGCTCAGGTGTCAGTCGTTTCAAGGCGCGCAGTACCTCTCGCGAGCCTGATGTCACGGTGACCCGGTCAAGCAAACCATGACGCTCGGCTAGCGCTTTGATCGCCAATACGGAGCGCGCGGCGCGAACGCGCGAAGCGCTTTTAACTTCCAGCTGCCAGTGTTCGAATTCGCACTGTTCGAAAAGCTCCTCTAGGCGCGGTATGGGACATGGCTGTTTCCAGCTGGGGCCTCCGTGGCGCGCGTCGTATTGGGTCAGTTCTTCTGCATCATGCTCGACGACCTTGCCGCGTCTTCCTGTGGTGCGCTTGAGCGTCGGGTCATGGATGACCATCAGCTCACCATCTTTGGAAAGATGTAGGTCGAGTTCGCAGCGACGAACGCCGTGAGCGAGGCACTGCTTGAAACTGGCCAGGGTGTTTTCAGGCGCCTCACCCTTTGCGCCGCGGTGGCCATAGATTAGCGTCACGGTTGTCTCTCTGATTGTGGTGATGAGGGATGTTGGGATGGACAACGCTGTCAATTACCCGGTTACCCTCGAAATAGACGGAAAAGTCGCGGTAATCCCAGCGAGTGATTGGTGGCTGTCCGACAGCCGGGTGTTCCTCATCGGCCAGGCCGAAACGATCAAGTACATCGATTTTCGCGTCCCCGCGGCTGGGATGCGGGAGGTTGACCAGGCCTTGCTGGCCGAGCGGGATCTTGATGTCGTCAGCGTTTGCAGGCGCGTTAAGGCTGGCAGTCAGCAGTAGCAGCAGAAGAGGGCGCATCAATCAGGTTCCTTGCGAGCTTTCACGAGCCAGGCGTCGTTCCGCCGCCTGTTTCTGCAGGATATGTCGTGCAAGCAGTTGTCGCTGTGCATCAGTCAGCGCTTCGAATGACGTACCGATCGCAAATTGCCCGCTCTCGAGGGCTTGGCAGCTCGCCACGCGTGCGGTTAGCAACATACCCAGGCCTTGTGGCATCAGCGCCAGTTTCAGAAGCCAGGTCGAGCCCACGTCAAGCGGTTGGTCGTTGACGAAACTGATGCCGCCTTCTGACAGTACAGTGGCGCGTGTGGGGCCAAGGTCTTGCAGCAGATCCTGAGCGAGCGCCTGGCCAATCAAGTCGATACGCTTGTTCTGTATCTTCAGGTAATTGGCCAGTGTGCGGTTGACTTCGGCTATCTGACGCAGCAGATGCTGTGCTTCGAAGTCTAGCTGGTGAAGTTCGCCGAGCAATGCAAAGCGTTGCGTCGAACCCGCGCCTGAGACTGTTTCGGCGTGTTCCGGCGGCAGGATTTCCAGTGCGATCATGTCCTCGATACGATAGTATTCGCGGCGATCATCAGTGTCTTCTATGGGCATTTCGATCCCTGAGCTGCAGTGATGGCTTGAGTGTATCAGGCCGCTTGGCGTCGTCATTCAGCTTGTTATTTCCCGCCAGCGAAAGCGAACCCAACGATTTATGTTCAGACCGCTGTCCGTGTATATCGGGGCGCGCTACACACGCGCCAGACGTCGCAGCCTCTTCGTCTCCTTCATCTCCTTCACGTCCATGATCGGGCTGGCACTCGGTGTGCTGGTCATGATTGTCGTGCTATCGGTGATGAATGGATTCGATCATGAAATGCGCAGCCGCGTATTGGGCATGGTGCCTCACGCTACCGTCGAAAGCTCAACCCCAATCGACGACTGGCGGACCGTGGCCGAGCAGCTCATGAAGCATCCTCAAGTCGCTGCTGTTGCTCCGTTCATACAGATGCAAGGCCTGCTGACCCATCGCGGGCAGGTCAGCAAAATATTGATCAACGCTGTGGACCCGGTTATCGAGCCGGAAGTATCCATAGTGGGCCAATTCTTTCGTGAAGGTGCGTTGGCTGAGCTGGCGCCCGGCGAGTTCGGCATTGTTATCGGTGATAAGGCAGCCAGCACCTTGGGCGTAGCTGTCGGCGACAAGGTCACCTTCGTAGCCCCTGAGGTCACCGTTACGCCGGCTGGGGTATTCCCTCGCATGAAGCGATTCACCGTCCGCGGTATCTTTCATGTGGGGGCGGGCGAGATTGATGGTCATGTGGCCATGGCCAACATCTCGGATCTGGCACGACTGCATCGCTGGCAGCCGGATCAGGTTCAAGGGCTGCGCCTGCGTTTCGTCGACCTGTTCCAGGCCCCGCGCATTGCCTGGGAGCTGGCGGGCCAGCTGGGTGATGACTTCTATTCGCGCGATTGGACCCGCACCCACGGAAACCTTTATCAGGCGATCCGTATGGAAAAGGCCATGATCGGCCTGCTGCTGCTGCTGATCGTCGCGGTGGCAGCCTTCAATATCATTTCGACGCTGGTGATGGTTGTGACCGATAAGCGTGGAGATATCGCGATACTGCGAACGCTTGGCGCGACGCCGCGACAGATCATGGCGATCTTCATGGTCCAGGGCACCGTGATTGGTGTCGTCGGTACACTGGTAGGTGCGTTGCTGGGCATCTTCGCAGCGCTCAATGTCAGTAGCTGGGTCGCCGCGCTAGAGCGGCTGATCGGGCACAAGTTTCTCAGCGCAGACGTGTATTTCATCGACTATCTGCCGTCTCGACTGATGACCGTCGACGTGGTTCAGGTCTGCGCAGCAGCATTGATTCTCAGCTTTTTCGCCACCCTGTATCCGGCGTGGCGTGCGGCCCGGACGCAACCGGCCGAGGCGTTACGATATGAGTGAGTTGTCTATGAATGAACGGTCTGCGAACGAGGCTGCGGTACTGAGCTGCCGCAACCTGGGCAAACGCTACGAACAGGGACCGGAGTCGGTCAGTGTGCTTTCTGGTCTCGAGCTGGAGCTGTTTCCAGGCCAGCGGGTCGCTATCGTGGGTACTTCCGGTTCCGGCAAGAGCACGCTGCTCAACCTGCTTGGCGGGCTGGATACGCCTAGCGACGGGAGCGTCTGGCTGGCTGGAGAAGAACTCTCTGCGCTCAGCGAAAAGGATCGCGGCCTGTTACGTAATCGTGCGCTTGGCTTCGTCTATCAGTTCCATCATCTGCTGCCTGAATTCAGTGCTTTGGAAAATGTTTGCATGCCGCTGCTGATCGGCAAAACGCCGATACCGGAAGCGCGCAAGCGGGCCAGCGAACTGTTGCAGCGTGTCGGACTGGGCCATCGACTCGCGCATAAGCCTTCAGAGCTGTCCGGGGGAGAGCGTCAGCGCGTGGCGATCGCCCGTGCGCTGGCGAACCGTCCGGCGCTGGTGCTGCTCGATGAGCCAACCGGCAACCTTGATCACCATACTGCTCAAGGGATTCAGGATCTCATGCTGGAGTTGAGCAGCTCACTGCGTACGGCCTTTCTTGTTGTCACCCACGATCCGCAACTGGCGGGGCAGATGGATCACATATTGCGTCTGGAAGATGGTCGGTTGGTGGCTGGTTAATGTTTAGGCCACTCAGTATCTTCATTGGCAGCCGCTACACGCGGGCCAAACGTCGAAACCATTTCATTTCATTCATTTCTCTGACGTCCATGATTGGCTTGTCGCTGGGTGTGCTGGCGATGATCATCGTGCTGTCCGTCATGAACGGATTCCAGCGCGAGATGAGCAACCGCATCCTGGGCATGGTGCCGCATGCCGTAATTGCCGGTGATGGACGGCCAGTGGATGACTGGCAATCGCTGGCCCAGCAGCTGCAGGCGCACCCGGGGGTGCTCGGCACGGCACCAATTACCCAGCTTGAAGGCATGCTTTCGTACAGAGGCTCGATGCAGCCGATTGAAATCAAGGGCATCGATCCTCAGGCTGAAAGTGAAGTGTCGATCCTTGGCACGAAGATGGTCGCTGGCAGCCTCGATGACCTTGAGCCTGGAGAATCAGGCGTGATCCTCGGGTTGATGACCGCGCGTCGCTTTGGGCTGAAGCTGGGCGATAAGATCACCCTCATTGTGCCTGAGCTCAGCGATGCGCCTGGCGGTATTACGCCGCGAATGCAGCGCCTGAACGTCGTTGGGGTATTCAAAGTCGGGGCTGAGCTGGATGGCAGTCTGGCAATGATTCACCGAGCAGACGCCGCTCAGATTCTTCGTTGGCAGCCGAATCAGGTCGAAGGCGTCAGGGTCAGGCTGGCAGATCTCTATCGGGCGCCCCAGATCGCAAGCGAGCTTGTCGCCGGGCTCGGTGAGGGGTACCGCGGCGAGGACTGGTCACTTACCCAGGGCAGCTTGTTCAGTGCGATGAAAATGGAAAAGACCATGATCGGTCTGCTGCTTTTGCTGATCGTGGCGGTCGCAGCGTTCAATATCATCGCCACCTTGATCATGGTGGTCGCCGACAAACGAGCAGATATCGCGATTCTGCGTACCTTGGGTGCAACGCCTCGGCAGATCATGGCGATCTTCATGGTGCAGGGCAGCATCATCGGTCTGACCGGGACCCTGATAGGGACCGTGCTGGGGGTGATTGGCGCCATGAACGTGAGCGCTCTCGTGTCCTGGCTGGAAAAGGTCACGGGACAGCACATCTTCAGTTCGGATGTGTATTTCATCAGCACCTTGCCGTCTGAACTGCGGCTGCAAGATGTCTTGCTGGTCACCTTGGCGGCACTGCTGCTGAGTTTTCTGGCGACGGTCTATCCCGCTTGGCGGGCCGCGCAGACACAGCCGGCCGAAGCGCTGCGCTACGAGTAGGTGATGATGTCAGCGGCGGTCCATCTGCCGCTTGCGCCAACTGCGACCGACCCACCAGCGCCAGTAACTCTGCGTGGCTACGTACCCTAGTATCGCTACTACGATTCCGACGACAAAAGAGCCGAGGAACAGGGGCTGCCAATGGCTATCGAGCATCTGGCGCACCCAGGCAAGGCTGAGTTCCATCGGCATCGGGGAAACCGGCGTATCCATCAGCCAGGCACCGACCTTGTAGTTGCAGTAAAAGACCGGTGGCATCGTCAGTGGATTGGTGAGCCAGACCAGGCCCACGGCGATCGGCAAGTTCGCCCGTGCCGGCACGGCGCACAGCGCGGCCACCAGCATCTGCAAGGGCATCGGGATCATGGCCCAGAACAAGCCAATGGCCATTGCCCTGGAAACTGAATGCCGGTTGAGATGGAGCAGGTTGGGGTCGTGAGTCAGCGTGCCGAGAAACCGCAAAGACTTGTGAGCCTTTAGACGGTCGGGGTGCGGCATGTAGCGTTTGAAAAAACGACGCGGCATGAAGGTTCTCTGGCGGGGTGAAGCGCGCTGATTATGCCTGAAACGAGACCCGGCGCTGAGAGGAGTTTGTGACATAAATTCTACACTGTGAGCACCGACAGGACGTCGGTCAGGCTATAGGGCGCGGCATCTGGGTTGTCCAGAGGGACCCGTCGCTGGAAAGGACTCCGGGAGATCCAATGCGTACAGCGATGCTGGCGCTGGCAGCAGGCCTTCTGCTACTGCGTTTTTTACCGCAATTGCCGCCCGTCTCGGTGTTGCCATTCGTATTGGCGGCGGGGCTGGCATTATTGCCGTTTCGCTGGCGAGCGGTCGGCTGCTTTCTCTGCGGGTTTGCGTGGTCCTGTCTCAGCGCCCAGGACGCTTTGGACGACCGCCTTGCGGTCGAGCTTGATGGCCGAACGTTCTGGCTGGAAGGCATGGTAAGCGGTCTGCCGGATGTTCGCGGTGGTGTGGTGCGCTTTGAGCTGGTCGATATAACGTCCCGGCACAGCGGCCTTCCCTCCCGGCTTCGCCTTGCGTGGTACGGCGGTCCAGTGATGCAGGCAGGGGAGCGATGGCGGCTCGCTGCCAAACTAAAAAGGCCGCGAGGCTTGGTCAATCCTCATCCATTCGATTACGAGGCCTGGCTTCTGGCTCGGCGAATCGGCGCCAGCGGCACGATCAAAGCCGGAGAGCGCTTGTCGGCGGCTGAAGGGGAGCTGGCATGGCGCGACCAGCTGCGGCAGCGTTTGCTGGCGGTTGATGCTCAGGGACGTTCCGACGCCCTCGCGGCATTGGTGGTAGGCGATGACAGCGGTCTCTCCACCGCCGACTGGCGCGTTCTCCAGGACACCGGGACCGTTCATCTGATGGTCATCTCAGGCCAGCATATAGGCATGCTTGCCGGTTTGCTCTATGGCTTGGTCGCGTTGTTAGTGCGTTGGGGCGTCTGGCCGCGTCGAATCGCCTGGTTGCCCTGCGCTTGCGGTTTGGCATTGGCTGGTTCGCTTGGCTACGGTTGGCTGGCAGGCTTTGATGTACCGGTCCAGCGAGCGCTGGTAATGGTCACCCTGGTGCTTCTGTGGCGTTTGCGGTATCGGCAGCTCGGTGTCTGGTTGCCGCTATTGATCGCGCTCAATGGCGTCCTGCTTTTGGACCCGCTGGTCGGGCTGCAGTCGGGGTTCTGGTTGTCTTTTTTTGCAGTGGCGCTGCTTGCGCTGGTATTTCGTGGTCGGCTCGGCAGCTGGCGTTGGTGGCGCGCATTAGGACGCGCACAGTGGAGCATGGCTCTGGGTCTATTGCCGATCTTGCTGGCGCTTGGCTTGCCGGTCAGCCTGAGCGGACCTATCGCCAACCTCTTTGCAGTGCCTCTAGTCAGCGCGGTCATCGTACCCCTGTCGTTGCTGGGGACGGTCCTGTTATGGCTGCCAGGCGCTGGCGAGTCGCTGCTATGGATCGCCGGCGGGCTGTTGGCAATACTTTTTGACGTACTGCAGTGGCTTGCTGACTGGCAGCCCGCCTGGCTGCCGGCATCATTGCCAGTCTGGGCTTGGCTGCTGGTTGCGCTTGGAGTGCTGCTGACTCTGCTGCCCTCCGGAATCCCTTTCCGGGCACTGGGTCTGGTGCTTCTTCTGCCGTTACTGTTTCCTCCCACCAATGAGCCCCCGGATGGGCGGGCGGACATCTGGTTGCTCGATGTGGGTCAGGGGCTGGCTGTGCTGGTGCGCACGCATCAGCATGCGCTGCTGTATGACGCAGGCCCGCGATATGGTGACTTCGACCTCGGTGAACGGGTGGTATCGCCGTCTTTGCGCGCGCTCGGCGTCAGCGATCTAGATCTGCTGCTTCTCAGTCATGCCGATAGCGACCATGCGGGTGGCGCATCGGCGATTCAGCGACAGATGCCAGCTGGACGGGTAGTCAGTGGCGAGCTGGACGGACTGCCTGCTTCCTTAGGCGCCGAGAGCTGCCGCTCCGGCGAAGCCTGGGAATGGAATAGAGTCCGCTTTACGCTTTGGCAATCACCGCAGGCCATGGATGGAAATCAGGCCTCCTGCGTGCTGTTGATCGAGGCGAACGGCGAACGTTTGCTGCTCACCGGGGACATTGACGCGGAAACTGAGAATTTGCTGCTGGCGAGCGGCCTGCAGCTCGACGTCGACTGGTTGCTGGTGCCGCATCACGGCAGCCGCAGCTCCTCGTCCGCTGCATTCATCGAGGCAACAGTAGCCGAGCATGCGCTGGTCTCACGCAGCTTGCATAACGCATTTGGTCATCCTCATCCAGATGTGGTGCGGCGGCTGCAGGCGGCTGGGGCGCAGCTCCATGACACGGCTGAGCAGGGGGCGATGCAGATTCGCCTAGGCGGTTTCGAGCCTGTACGAGGATTACGTGCAGAGCAGCGATTCTGGCGGGAAAAATGAGAACCGGGGCCGTCGGCGGGCTGGCGGCCCTATGCTAGAGTGGCGCCACTTTTTCGAGGGGGATTCATCTCGTGTGGGAGCTGGTTAAAGCGGGCGGCTGGATAATGCTGCCAATCATCCTGTGTTCCATCGCAGCCGCCGGTATCGTTGCCGAAAGGCTGTGGACGCTTCGGCCTGGTCGAGTGACTCCACCGCACCTGCTTGGCCAAGTATGGAAGTGGATCAAGGACAAGAAGCTCAGCAACCAGAAGCTCAAAGAGCTGCGCGCCGACTCGCCGCTGGGCGAGATCTTGGCTGCTGGTCTGGCTAACTCCAAGCATGGTCGGGAGATCATGAAAGAGTGTATCGAGGAAGCAGCCGCGCGCGTTGTCCATGACCTGGAGCGCTACCTCAATGCCCTGGGTACGATTGCCGGTATCGCCCCGTTGCTCGGGCTTCTTGGTACGGTGCTGGGCATGATCGAAATTTTCAGTGCCTTCATGGGCTCCGGTATGGCCAACGCGCCGTTGCTCGCAGCGGGCATTTCCAAGGCGTTGATTACCACCGCAGCGGGTCTGATGGTTGGCATCCCGGCACTGTTCTTCCATCGTTTCCTCTTGCGCCGTGTCGAAGAGCTAGTGGTCGGCATGGAACAGGAAGCGATCAAGCTGGTTGAAGTGGTACAGGGTGACCGTGACGTCGACCTAGGAGAGGGCAAGGCGTGAAGTTTCGTCGCAAGGCGCGGGAAAACGTCGACATCGGCCTGGCCCCGCTGATTGATGTGGTGTTCATCCTGCTGCTGTTCTTCGTGGTGACGACTACCTTTACTCGCGAAACTCAGCTCCAGGTTGATCTTCCTGAGGCGGCGAGCGGTGTGCCGCCGCAGGAAAGTGAGCAGAAGCGGCTGGAGGTTGTTATCGACGTCAATGGCAACTTCAGTCTCAACGGCAAGGCGCTGATCAAGCATGATCTGAACACCTTGATGGCGGCGCTCAGTAAGGAATCGGGCGGCGATACCAGTTGGCCGATGATCATCAGTGCCGATGGCAAAACTCCGCATCAGGCGGTTATTACCGCCATGGATGCGGCCGGGAAATTGGGCTTTGCGCACCTGCGCATCACTACCGTTGAGGCCCAGCCGGAGCCCTAATGTCCTTTGCTGATCGCCTCCAGCGGGCCTGGTACAAAGGGCATCCTGCCTTGGCGCTGCTCGCACCACTGGAAATGCTCTACCGGCGTGTGGTGACCGCTAAGCGGAAGCGGTTCATCGAAGGCGTGAGCGACTGCTATCGGTCGCCGGTGCCTGTGGTGGTGGTCGGCAATATCACCGTTGGCGGCACCGGCAAGACCCCCTTGATTCTCTGGCTCATCGAGCACTGTCAGCGACGGGGCCTGAGAGTTGGTGTCGTCAGCCGTGGTTACGGTGCCCAGCCACCCGAGTATCCGTGGCGAGTTGAGCCCGAGCATTCGGCGGCCGAGGCGGGCGACGAGCCGTTATTGATCGCGCAGCGGACAAACGTACCGGTGATGATCGATCCTGATCGCTCCCGCGCGGTTCGTAAATTGCTTGAACTCGAGTCGCTGGATCTGATTCTTTCCGACGATGGGCTGCAGCATTACCGGTTGGCTCGCGACTTGGAGCTAGTTCTTATCGACGCGGTGCGCGGGCTGGGTAACCAGCGCTGCCTACCCGCAGGCCCACTGCGAGAGCCACTGGAGCGACTAGACTCGGTCGATGCGGTGCTGATCAACGGCACGCTGACGGACAGTGCCTCTGGTTTTGGATTCGCCCTACAGCCATCAAAACTCATCGAGCTAAGCACTGGGCAGGTCAGGTCGCTCGATCATTTCCCGTCAGGCCAGCAGATGCACGCAGTTGCTGGAATCGGTAATCCACAGCGTTTCTTCACCACGCTTGAGGCGCTACACTGGCGACCGATTCCGCATGCCTTCGCCGATCACGCCCGCTATAGCCTGGAGCAGCTGAGTTTCAGTCCAGAGCTACCCTTGGTGATGACCGAAAAAGATGCGGTCAAATGCCGGGCTTTCGCGCTGCCGGGCTGGTGTTATCTCCAAGTGCAGGCCGAGCCTTCGGCAGCGTTCGTCGCCTGGTTTGATGCCCAGCTTGACCGTTTGCTGCCGCCCGTTCATCTCTAAGTCGCCCGATCTGCCTGGTGCAGTCGGCTGCATCCAAGGACTGCGCCATGGACACCAAACTACTCGATATCCTTGCCTGCCCGCTCTGTAAGGGGCCGCTGAAGCTGGCCGATGACAAGTCCGAACTGATCTGCAAGGCCGACGGCATGGCCTTTCCGGTCCGGGACGGCATTCCGGTGATGCTCGAAAGCGAAGCCCGCACCCTTGACGTGGATGAGCGTCTGGACAAATGACTAACGCTTATACCGTCGTGATCCCGGCGCGTTACGCATCCACCCGCCTTCCAGGCAAACCCCTGCAGGACATTGCAGGTAAACCCATGATCCGTCACGTATGGGAGCAGGCCTGCAGGAGCGGCGCGCAGCGGGTGGTGATCGCTACGGACGATCAGCGCATTCTGCAGGCTTGCGAAGGCTTCGGTGCACAGGCATTGCTGACCCGGGTCGACCATAACTCGGGTACTGATCGGCTTGCCGAGGTGGCGGACCAGTTGGGTCTTGCGGCTGATGCGATAGTTGTCAACGTACAGGGCGATGAGCCATTGATCCCACCGTCGGTGATCGACCAGGTTGCGTTCAATCTGGCTGCGCACCCCGAAGCGGCTATCGCCACACTAGCGGAGTCAATCAGTGATCCGCACGCGCTCTTCAACCCGAACGTAGTAAAGGTGTTGAGCGATATCAATGGCCTCGCATTGACCTTCAGCCGTGCGCCGTTGCCGTGGGCTCGTGACGAATTCGCGCGTGATCCTGATGCGCTTCCGAGCGATGTTCCGTACCGTCGGCACATCGGCATCTATGCCTACCGCGCTGGGTTCTTAGCTGACTTTGTGGCTTGGGGCCCATGCTGGCTGGAGAATACCGAGTGCCTCGAGCAGTTACGTGCGCTATGGCACGGCAAACGCATCCACGTCGCCGATGCGGTCGAGGCACCTCCGGCAGGGGTCGATACCGCCGAAGACCTCGAGCGAGTTCGCAAGCTGCTTGGTGCTTAACGTGAAGGTCCTGTTCGTTTGCATGGGCAACATATGCCGATCTCCCACCGCTGAGGCGGTGTTTCGCAAATGCGTAGAGAAGCTCGGGATGGATGACCGAGTCACCGTCGATTCGGCTGGAACCGGTAATTGGCATGTTGGCAAAGGGCCAGACTCGCGTGCTTGTACGGCGGCCGCGAGGCGAGGCTATGACCTCACGGCGTTACGGGCGCGCCAGGTCTCCGTGGACGATTTTCAGCGTTTTGATCTGATACTGGCGATGGACCAGGATAATCTGGATCGGCTGCATGCCATGCGTCCTGCAGCCTGCAATGCAGAGCTCGACCTGTTTCTGCGTCGATATGGATTAAGCAAGGATGCCGTCCCTGACCCGTATTACGGCGGCGAGGATGGTTTCGAGCAGGTGCTCGATCTGATTGAGGATGGCGCTGCGCAATTGCTCAATGAGATCAGAGGGCGTCAATGAGCCTCCAACTCGAGCGGGATCGCTCCCTCAAAGCGTTCAACACCTTCGCTGTCGAAGCCCGTGCTGCCTATTTCACTGAGGCGCACGACGATCAGGCAGTAATCGAAGCAGTCTGTGAAGCCCACCGCCTTGATGTTCCGCTCTGGATACTGGGTGGAGGTAGCAATCTGGTATTGACCGGGGACGTAGACGCCCTGGTGCTGCGCATGGCCAGCCGCGGTGTTCGAGTCCTCGAAGATGACGGCAAGCGGGTAGTGATCGAGGCGGAGGCTGGCGAGCCCTGGCATCCATTCGTGTTGCGTAGCTTGGAGCTGGGGTTGGCTGGACTGGAAAACCTCAGCCTGATCCCCGGTACGGTGGGTGCTGCGCCAATCCAGAATGTTGGCGCATATGGTGTCGAGATCAAGGATGTCTTCGCTGGGCTGACCGCACTGGACCGCCAAACAGGCAATCTGGTTGAGTTTGATCTGGATACCTGCGAATTTTCCTACCGCGACAGCCTGTTCAAACGTCAGGCCGGACGCTATGTAATTCTTCGGGTGCGCTTCGTGCTTCGCAGGGCTGCGGTGCTCAGTCTCGAATATGGCCCCCTCCGGCAGTGGCTGCAGCAGCACGAGATCCACTCGCCGACTCCTATGGATATCAGTCGCGCAGTCTGTTCGATTCGTAGTGAAAAGCTGCCGGATCCTAGGGTCCTCGGAAATGCTGGCAGTTTTTTCAAGAACCCATTGATTCCTCAATCGACTGCTGATGCCTTGCTAGCGCAATACCCCAGCCTGGTCGCGTTTCCGCAGCCTGACGGGCAGGTCAAGCTCGCCGCCGGCTGGCTAATCGAGCGCGCAGGCTGGAAAGGCTATCGGGAAGGGGATGTGGGTGTTCATAGCCTGCAGGCTTTAGTGCTTGTCAACTACGGTCAGGCGACCGGCCAACAAATTCTTCATCTTGCCGAAAAGATCCAGGCTGACATCCTGGAGCGTTTCGGAGTGCGGTTGGAAATTGAGCCGAATGTCGTCTGACCTAGACTTGGTTAGGCTGCTCTGTATCTAGTCATTGCATTCCTAACCGCAGCCGTTAGTCAGCCACTCTGCAGCTATCTGTGTGCCCGGCGAAGGCGCAGCACGGCGTCACTTAAATGATCGTCGCCTACAAAAAAGGGATGCCGAAGCATCCCTTTTTGCATTGCCGAGTCTGTCAGTATTTACGCTTGTCGGCGTCCTGCTGGTTGGTTTCCTCGGATGCATCCGCACTAGCTTCAGCAGCGGGCTTGAGCGCATCTACTTGAGGCTGTAGCGGTTCGGCGACAGCCTGTTCGACCTCTGCTTCGACCAGCGGGGCTTCCGGCTTCTGAGCAGCCTCAAAGCTTTGCTCCGCGTTGTCGTTTGCGGTGCTGACCGGTTGCTCGGTGGCTGGATCGCTGTCCGGCTCAGTGACAACGATTTCAGGGCTGGCCAGCTCTGTCGGCGCTTTGGCTTCGGTCGATGCTTTGGTTTCAGCTTCAGCTGCTTCCTTGGCCAGACGCTCTTGCTCCAAGCGGCGACGACGCACCTCACGTGGGTCGTTGGGCGCACGACCGCCTGTGGTCACGGTTGGTGCATCAGCCGCTGCAGCGCTCTGCACAGGCTCTTCGGCGACTGGTTCGGCTACAGCTTGCGCGGCCTTGGGCTCGGGCTCGCTTGCCGATTTCTGCGGCTCGCTTGCTTCGCGTGGCGCAGGGGTTGGATCGGCTTCTGCCATAACAGATGTCGCGGCTCCGCCTTCCAGCGGTCCAGTGGCATCGGCCGGCATGTCGGCATCGGTGGTCTCAGGAGCTTTGTCAAAGGCCTCGGATGGCAGAGATGCTTCCGTTTCCTTTGTTTCTGTCTGAGCCTCAGTAGGCACGGTTTCTGTGTCGGCGGTGTTTGCCGCAAGAGCGGCGGCAGTCGCGGCGATAGCCACCTGCTCTGACTTCACCGGCGCATTGCTTTCGCTGACTTCGGCGTTATTGGTCTGCGCTTCGTCGTCAATCTCGTTGCCGTTGGCATCGCGTTGACGGTCGCGACGATTGCTGCGGCGACGCTGACCACGCGAGCGGCGGCGAGGACGATCGCTACCTTCTGATGAGTCCTGCTCCTCCTGGGAGTTCTCCGCAGTTTCACTTTGCTGTTCTTCAGTGCTCTCGGCTTGTTCTGTCCGAGGTTTACGTTCTTCGCGGGGCGCACGAGGCTTGCGCTCAAGGCTTTCTTCCCCGGCCGTTGCTACTGGCTCGGTTTGGGTAGAGTCATCGAGCGGTGCGCGCAATTCGCGCTTGCGCTCTTCTCGCGGCTGCCGCTCCTCGCGTGGAGTGCGTTCGCGACGTGGCTGCTGCTGTGGCTGCGCGTTGCTTTCGCTGACTTCTACTGGCTCGCGGGGTTCGCGTGCTTCCCGCGGCTTGCGGTCCTCACGGGGCGGACGCGGCTGACGCTCTTCACGAGGCTGGCGGTCTTCGCGGGGGGCACGCTCTTCGCGAGGTTTGCGCTCTTCGTCGCGATTACTGCGTGAGTCACGGCGGCGGTTCTGCTGGCGTCCACTACGACGTTCGTCGTTACGCTGTGGACGGCTAGCTGCGGCTGGCTTCTTCTCAACTTCGGCAGCGGGTGCTTCCTGCTTGCCGGCGAAGAGGCCGACCAGGGACTTGACCAGCCCCTTGAACAGGCTTGGCTCCTGAGCGGCAGGAGCAGGCAGCTCAGCGGGCGCTTCGACAGGCGTCGGCGCAGGCGCCGTGCGCTGCGGTGCGGTTTTGACGGCTGCTTCCTGGCGAACCAGCGTGCGCGTCGAGCTGACTGGCTGGGCCTCCTCAACCTCGGTTGGGCTCATTTCATAGCTGGCCTGGCCGGCAATGATCTCTGGGCTATCGTCGCGTAGACGCTGCACTTCGAAGTGCGGGGTCTCCAGGTGATCGTCTGGCAGGATGAAAATGCGCGCTCGGCTGCGCAGTTCGATCTTGGTAATAGCGTTGCGCTTTTCATTGAGGAGGAATGCAGCAACCTGGAACGGCACGCGCGCCCGAACTTCGGCGGTACGGTCCTTGAGGGCTTCTTCTTCGATGAGGCGCAGGATAGCCAGTGACAGCGATTCGACGTCGCGAATGATCCCTTGGCCATTGCAGCGAGGGCAGACGATGCCGCTGGTTTCGCCGAGCGACGGACGCAGGCGCTGACGGGACATTTCAAGCAGGCCGAAGCGCGAAATGCGACCAACCTGAATGCGTGCACGATCGGCCTCGAGTGCTTCGCGAACTTTCTCTTCAACGGCGCGCTGGTTCTTCGCCGGGGTCATGTCGATGAAATCGATAACGATCAGGCCGCCGATGTCGCGCAGGCGCAGCTGGCGGGCGATTTCTTCGGCCGCTTCCAGATTGGTCTGCAGGGCGGTTTCTTCGATGTCGCCACCTTTGGTGGCGCGCGCCGAGTTGATGTCGATAGAGACCAGTGCTTCGGTCGGATCGATAACGATGGAGCCACCGGACGGTAGCTTCACTTCGCGCTGGAAGGCCGTCTCAATCTGGCTTTCGATCTGGAAACGATTGAACAGCGGCACACTGTCTTCGTACAGCTTGATCTTGCTGGCATACTGCGGCATGACCTGCTGGATGAAGGAGAGGGCTTCGTCCTGGGCTTCGACGCTATCGATCAACACTTCGCCGATGTCCTGGCGCAGGTAGTCGCGGATGGCGCGAATGATGACATTCGATTCCTGATAGATCAGGAAAGGAGCGGGGCGATCCTGGGAGGCTTCCTTGACGGCGGTCCACAGCTGCAACAGATAATCCAGATCCCATTGCATTTCTTCGCTGGAGCGGCCAAGGCCTGCGGTACGAACAATCAGGCCCATGTCGGCCGGAACGTTGAGGCCATTCAGCGCTTCGCGGAGTTCGTTGCGCTCTTCACCCTCAATTCGGCGGGAAATGCCGCCGGCGCGGGGGTTATTGGGCATCAGAACAAGATAGCGACCGGCAAGGCTGATAAAGGTGGTCAGGGCTGCACCCTTGTTGCCACGCTCTTCCTTTTCGACCTGGACGATCACTTCCTGGCCTTCGCTCAAGACTTCCTTGATGTTAACGCGGCCTTCTGGCGCCTTCTTGAAGTACTCGCGGGAAATTTCTTTGAGAGGGAGGAATCCGTGGCGGTCAGCGCCAAAGTCGACGAAAGCCGCTTCGAGGCTGGGCTCGACGCGGGTGATCTTGCCTTTGTAGATGTTGGCTTTCTTCTGTTCGCGGGCACCGGATTCGATATCGAGATCGAACAGGCGCTGGCCGTCGACCAGTGCGACACGCAACTCTTCAGGCTGAGTTGCGTTAATTAGCATTCTTTTCATGTAGTACCGTCGGTTTCCAGAGCAACGGAAACGGCGTTTCGGCACACACGACTCTCGCGGTCGGTGTCAGGTGAGTCAGGAATGGTTGTAAGGCACTCCAGTGTCCAGCGATTTGAGGCCAGTTGGGCCAGCGTCGCGACGACGTCTCCTGCTTGCTGTCGGAACAGAAGCAATGGTTCGGGAGGAGGAATCAGCCAGCGGTAGCGGACGGAATGAAGCGTCTATGAAAGCCTTTGCTACGCAATCCGAGGGCTGTACATCTCCACCCAACACTCATACTTTGAAAATCGGGTGCCGCTCGCAGAATCCGGGAGCGGGTTATCGATTATCGTGATTCCCCATCGGGGGCACGCATCATGTCTTCAAGGCTTGTTTCGGAACTTGTGCTACTTGAGAAAAGCTCCGTTGGACGGCCTCACGTCCTCAAACATTGCTGGGTCGGAAATGGCGGTTTCGCTGGCATTCCCCAACCTGTCCGCTTTTGGCGGCGCCTGGACTATAACAGCAATGTTTAAGTGCTTCAAATAAGGGAAAATTGATATCATCCGCGGATGACCAATACCCCCTCTCAGACCTCCGGCGTGCAAATGCTCGAGGTCTCGCCGGAGCTTGCCGGCCAGCGCATCGATAACTTTCTCCGTACACAGCTTAAAGGTGTGCCCAAGACCTTGATCTATCGCATCTTGCGCAAGGGCGAGGTGCGGGTTAACAAAGGACGCATCAAGCCTGAGTACAAGCTCCAGGCAGGTGATGTCGTGCGAGTGCCGCCGCTCAGGTTGCCCGATCGGGACGAGCCAGTCCCACTCGCGCAAGGCCTTCTTGAGCGCCTTGAGGCGGCAATAGTCTTCGAAGACAAAGCATTGATCGTGCTGAACAAGCCGGCTGGTATTGCCGTGCATGGCGGCAGTGGGCTCAGTTTCGGAGTGATCGAGGCGCTGCGTCAGCTGCGCCCGGACGCAAAGGAATTGGAGCTGGTGCATCGCCTGGATCGGGATACTTCTGGGCTGCTGATGATCGCGAAGAAGCGCAGCATGCTGCGTCACTTGCATCTGCAATTGCGCGGTGATGGTGTCGACAAGCGTTATATGGCGCTCGTACGGGGGCGCTGGGATACGAGCAAGAAACAAGTAAACGCGCCCTTGCTGAAAAACACGCTGCGTTCGGGTGAGCGGATGGTGGAGGTCACCGACGAAGGCAAGGACGCCCTGACGCTTTTTCGAGTGCTCCGCCGTTTTGGCGACTTCGCTACGCTGGTCGAGGCCAAGCCAGTAACCGGGCGTACGCATCAGATTCGCGTGCATGCCCGGCATGCCGGACACAGCATCGCCGGCGACAGCAAGTACGGGGATGAGGAGTTTTCTGCGGTTATTCGTGACCTGGGTGGCAAGCGCCTGTTTTTGCATGCCTACGCGCTCAAGGTGCCTTTGCCCGATGGTGGCGAACTGAGTCTGGAGGCGCCAGTCGATGAAGTCTGGACCCGGACGCTGGAGAGGCTTGGTGAATAACTACGAACTGCTGATCTTTGATTGGGATGGGACATTGGTGGATTCGATAGGGCGTATCGTCGAGTCCATTCTGGTGGCTGCTACCAAGTGTGATCTGCCGCGCCTGGATGAGAACAGTATCAAGGGAATTATTGGCCTGGGGCTGCCAGAAGCGATAGCTGTGCTGTATCCAGGCGAGACGGACAGGAAGCTGGTAGAGGCGTTTCGTCGTGCCTACGCCGATCATTATCTGGCCTTGGAGTCTGAGCCGTCGGCGCTCTATCCGGGAGTGGCGACGGCTTTACAGCACTTTCGTGATCAAGGGCACCAGCTTGCCGTGGCGACGGGTAAAGGGCGGCGCGGGCTGGATAGGGTGCTGGCAGGGCAGGGTTGGAGCGATTTCTTCGATGTAACCCGTTGTGCCGACGAGACGGCCAGCAAGCCTGATCCGCTCATGATTCATGAGATTCTTGAGCACTGTGGCGTCAGTCCCGGGCGCGCCCTGATGATCGGGGACTCGGTTTTCGATCTGGAAATGGCTAGGCGAGCCGGCGTGGACAGTGTTGCGGTGTCCTATGGCGCGCAGCCTCTCGAGGTGCTGCTGTCGTGTTCGCCGCGCATGGCTATCAATCATTTTTCGGAGCTCGGTGATTGGCTGTGCTCTGCTGCTAGTCCCGCTGAGGTGGTTACATATGTCGGATGAATGGGGAAGGCCTGTGAGCGAGTCCAAGGAAGACGGTAACAGCTGGAAGCTGTTGGAGAAGACGCTGCTTGCTGGCGTTCAGGAGCAGCGGCGAGCTCGGCGCTGGGGGATCTTTTTCAAGCTGTTGACCTTTGTCTATCTCTTTGGGGCGCTGCTGATGTTCTCGCCTCTGTTGCAGATGGGTGACGGGAAGGCTGTCGGTGAGTCCCATACCGCGGTGATCAATGTCAGGGGGATGATTGCTGACGAAGAGGCGGCGAGTGCGGACAACATCGTCGGTGCGCTGCGCACAGCCTTCGAAGATTCGAATACCAAGGGAGTGGTACTGCGGATCAACAGCCCGGGCGGCAGTCCGGTGCAGTCTGGTTATATCTATGACGAAATCCGCCGGCTACGTGGCGAATACCCGGCGATCAAGGTCTACGCGGTGATCGCTGATCTGGGCGCCTCGGGTGCCTATTACATCGCCAGCGCCGCAGATGAAATCTACGCTGACAAGTCCAGTTTGGTTGGTTCCATCGGTGTCACGGCGGCAACCTTCGGATTTGTCGAGACAATGGACAAGCTGGGTGTCGAACGTCGGGTGTACACCTCCGGCGAGCATAAGGCGTTTCTGGATCCGTTCCAGCCGGAAAAGCCAGAGGAAACCGAGTTCTGGCGAAATGTGTTGGCGACCACTCATCGGCAGTTCATCGATAGCGTGAAACAAGGTCGTGGTGATCGACTGCAGGTCGCCGGGCATCCCGAGCTCTTTTCCGGACTTATATGGTCTGGTGAGCAAGCGCTTGAGCTCGGCCTGGTCGATGGCCTTGGCAATGCCAGCTATGTCGCGCGCGAAGTGATTGGGGAGGATGAGCTGGTCGACTTTACCGTCAAGGAGTCGCCTCTGGAGCGATTCACCAAGCAGCTCGGCGTCAGTATTGGTTCGCAGTTGGCCCTGTGGATGGGTTTCCAGGGTCCGCAACTGCGTTAATGGGTTGTCAGGGAAGTTCGAGTCCGGCGCTATTGAGCATGTCGACCAGTCGGATCAGGGGTAACCCTATCAGGCTGGTAACGTCTGGCCCTTCCGTGCTCCGGAACAAGCTGACCCCTAAACCTTCGGCCTTGAAGCTGCCCGCGCAGTCGTAGGGTTGCTCGGTCTGAAGGTAACGCTCGATCTGCTGGACGCTGAGCGTGCGGAAGTGGACAGTGAACCGTACGCAGTCGACCTGCGTCGTCCCGGTTTGGCTGTCAAGCAGCGCCAGTCCAGTCAGGAAGGTGACGCTTTTGCCGCTGCAGGCCTGTAACTGCTGCTTCGCTCGCTCGAATGTGTAAGGTTTGCCGAGGATCTCCTCTCCAAGTACAGCTATTTGGTCGGATCCTATAATCAGATGCTGCGGGTGGGTTCGTCCCAATGCTCGAGCCTTCTCAAGAGCCAGTCGGCGTACAAGCTGTTCCGGCTGCTCGCCAGGGTGTGCGGTTTCGTCTATCTCTGGAGAGCTGCAATCGAACTCCAGTTGCAGGCGTGAAAGCAGGTCTCGTCGGTAGGGGGAGCTTGAAGCGAGAAGCAGGCGGCGCATTTTTCTTCCTTTTATATAGGGTGCCGATTGGTGGTCGGATTGGCTCGATTGTGCGGCTGAATTCCTTTGACAGTCGAGGGGCGCATCCCTAGAATGCCGCGCTTATGTTGAAAGGACCAATACCTCCGCACGTAGATCCGCGCAAGCTCGCTGACCGAGCGGCTTCCCTGAAGGGTGAGCTGCAATTGTCTGGGCTGAAGCGGCTCGTCGATCCTCTTGAGGACGATAAGGGTGTGGTGCGCGCCAGTTTTGATTTTGGGCGCGACGAGCAGCGCACTGTGGTCATTCACAGTGATCTGGACGTTGAGGTTACGATGATTTGCCAGCGCTGTCTGGAGCCGGTTGTTCTGCCTATTCACAGCGAGTGCGATTATGCCGTCGTGAATGAGGGTTCGAGCAGCCAGCACCTGCCCAAGGGCTATGACGTGCTGGAAGTGGGAGAGGATCCTCTGGATCTGCTGGCGCTGGTTGAAGAGGAGCTTCTGCTTGCTCTTCCGATTGTTCCACTCCATGACCCAGAAGTTTGCCAGCCGCCGGCCGGGCCTGATGAGCCCGAGCCGAGTGAGGACGAGGTATCGCGGTCCAACCCGTTCAGCGTACTGGCTCAGTTAAAGCGTGACCCAAACGTTTAGGAGTTGATCCCAATGGCTGTTCAGCAGAACAAAAAATCCCGTTCCGCCCGTGACATGCGTCGTTCGCACGATGCGCTCGAGCCGAACGCCCTGTCCGTAGAAAAGAGCACAGGTGAAGTTCACCTGCGTCACCACGTTTCCCCGGAAGGTTTTTACCGTGGTCGTAAAGTGATCGATAAGGGCGCTGACGAGTAAACCTTGTCTGCTCCGGTCATAGCGATCGATGCAATGGGTGGGGACTTCGGTCCCCACTGCATTGTTCTAGCCAGTGTCCAATGTCTGGCTGAAGTCCCCTCGCTGCATCTGGCCCTGGTTGGCCAATCCTCCATACTTGAAGAAATCATCGCCCAGCATCCAGCTGTCGATCGCGCTCGCCTAACGATTGTCGACGCCGATGAGGTAATCGGCATGGATGAGCGGCCGGCGCAGGCGTTGCGTGCCAAACCGCGCTCGTCCATGCGCGTCGCTTTGGAGATGGTGCGTGATGGTCATGCGCAGGCGTGTGTCAGTGCCGGGAATACCGGAGCGCTGATGGCGCTTGCTCGCCAGGTATTGAAAACCCTTCCTGGGGTCGACCGCCCTGCAATGGTGACTGCTATTCCCACGCTAAAGGGGCCGTGCCTGTTGCTTGACCTCGGGGCGAACGTGGACTGCACTGCCGAGCAGCTCTATCAGTTTGCGGTAATGGGGTCGGTTGCGGCGGAAAGTCTCGGTATCGAGCGGCCGCGAGTTTCGTTACTGAATATAGGTACAGAAGAGATCAAGGGGAACCAGCAGGTCAAAGCGGCGGCGGGGCTGTTGCAGCAGGCTGGCTGTATCAATTATCAAGGCTTTATCGAAGGTGACGGTCTGTTTCGTGGCGAGGCCGATGTGGCGGTGTGCGATGGCTTTGTTGGCAATATCCTGCTCAAGTCCAGCGAAGGCCTGGCCCAGATGGTTACCCGCCGCGTCGAGACGCTTTTTCGCCGCTCGTTAATTTCGCGTCTGGTGGGTACGCTGGCGCTGCCGCTGTTGCGTCAGTTGCGGGCCGACCTACGGCCGGCTCAGTACAACGGTGCCAGCTTTCTTGGGCTTCAAGGCATTGTCGTAAAAAGTCATGGTGCCGCGGGGGCCGAAGGTTTCCGGTCAGCAATAGGTCGTGCTGCTCAGGACCTGGAGCGAAATCGTCCAGCGCAATTGCGCGGTCGTCTCGAACACCTGCTTGTGACTGGTCGGTCCGCAAGCGACCCTGGCGATGTGACTGCTACCGATCGCTCGCCATCCAACTGAAATTCGCTGCGCCCTCGTGCGTATTCTTTCCCGACGAACAACCACAAGAGAGTCGTTTCATGTCTGCATCACTTGCATTCGTCTTTCCAGGCCAGGGCTCCCAAGCCCTTGGCATGCTTGCCGAGCATGGCTCACAGCAGTCGCAGGTCATCGACACCTTCGCCGAGGCCTCGTCTGTGCTGGGTTACGATCTGTGGGCGCTTTGCCAGCAAGGCCCAGAGGATCAGCTCAACCAGACTGACAAGACTCAGCCGGCCATTCTGACCGCCTCAATTGCTTTATGGCGTTTGTGGCTGGCTGAGGGCGGTGCGAAGCCGGCATTCGTTGCAGGCCACAGTCTGGGCGAATACTCGGCGCTTGTTGCTGCGGGCAGCCTTCCGTTTGCTGACGCGGTGAAGCTCGTGGAGTTGCGGGGTCAGCTGATGCAGCAGGCCGTTCCGGCCGGCACCGGCGGTATGGCGGCGATTCTGGGGCTGGATGATGCTGAGGTGCTGGCGGCATGTGGCGAGGCGGCGCAGGGTGAAGTAGTCAGCGCTGTCAACTTCAATGCCCCTGGCCAGGTCGTGATTGCCGGCAATGCGGCAGCGGTCGAGCGAGCCATTGAGATCTGCAAATCCAAAGGCGCCAAGCGCGCCATGCCGCTGCCGGTCAGCGTGCCCTCTCACTGCGACCTGATGCGTCCGGCGGCCGAGCGTTTTGCTGCGGCAGTCACCGGTGCAGCCTGGCAGGCGCCTGAAATTCCGCTGGTGCAGAATGTTAGCGCGGCAATCGTTTCGGATCTCGACACCCTTAAGCGTGATTTGCTGGCTCAGCTCTATAGCCCGGTTCGCTGGGTCGAAACTATTGTTGTGCTGAGCGAGCGTGGTGTGACCGGTTTGGTCGAGTGCGGCCCCGGTAAAGTGCTTTCCGGCCTTAATAAGCGCTGCGTCAAAGGCGTCAGCACCTTCAATCTGGACACCCCCGAAGGTTTTGCTGCCACCCGTGGCGCAGCGCTCTGAACAAGGAGATATGTATGAATCTGCAAGGCAAGGTCGCGCTGGTAACAGGCGCCAGTCGTGGTATTGGTCAGGCTATCGCGCTTGAACTCGGTCGTCAGGGCGCCATTGTGATTGGCACGGCAACCTCTTCTTCAGGTGCTGAGCGCATTGCTGAAACGCTCAAAGAGAACGGCATAGAAGGTGCTGGGCTGGTATTGGATGTTACTAGCGATGAGTCCGTTGCCACGACGCTGGAGCATATTCAGCAGCACCTGGGGCAGCCAGCTATTCTCGTAAACAACGCTGGCATCACGCGTGACAACCTGATGCTGCGGATGAAGGACGATGAATGGCATGACGTTATCAACACCAATCTCAGCAGCCTGTACCGTCTGACCAAAGGTGTCTTGCGTGGTATGACCAAGGCGCGCTGGGGACGAATTATCAGCATTGGTTCCGTGGTGGGTGCCATGGGCAACGCTGGACAGGTAAACTACGCTGCGGCCAAAGCCGGACTTGAAGGTTTCAGCCGGGCGTTAGCCCGTGAAGTCGGCTCGCGCGGCATCACGGTCAATTCCGTGGCGCCGGGTTTCATCGATACAGACATGACGCGCGAGCTTTCCGAAGCTCAGCGTGACGCACTGCTGGGGCAGATCCCGCTGGGTCGTCTTGGGCAGGCGGAAGAGATTGCCAAGGTCGTTGCCTTTCTAGCTTCTGACGGCGCTGCCTATGTCACCGGAGCTACGGTTCCGGTGAATGGCGGTATGTACATGAGCTAATGTGACGCCAAACGCATGTATGCAGTCATAACGGCTGATTAGTTTCGTTATAAAACTGTGGTTGGTTTATAGACAGATGGTTGAAGGCAGGTTCATGCTTGCCTGCTTTCAGCTTGAAATGCGGAAAACGCTTTCTATACACTACCGCGCAGACCAGCTGCCTGATTTTTCCATAGGAGTGAAAACAAGGTATGAGCACCATCGAAGAACGCGTCAAGAAAATCGTTGCCGAGCAACTTGGCGTCAAGGAAGAGGAAGTTACCAACAGCGCTTCCTTCGTCGAAGACCTGGGTGCCGACTCCCTTGATACCGTTGAGCTGGTGATGGCTCTGGAAGAGGAATTCGAGACCGAAATCCCGGACGAGCAAGCCGAGAAGATCACCACTGTTCAAGAAGCTATCGACTACATCAACGCGCACGCGCAGTAAGTCGTAGTCCTGCTTCGAACCAGTAAGCCGCACTGCCTTCAATGGGCAGTGCGGCTTTTGTTTGAGTTTGCTGAATGCAGCTGGTCGTGCCTATGGCCGACATCTGTGAAGGAGGCTCTCTGTCCCCGCAGATGCTAGCGGAACAGGGCGAGTCGAATGAATGCAAGGAGAATTGCTGTGTCGCGTAGACGCGTCGTAATTACCGGTATGGGCATGCTATCGCCGCTGGGTAACGATGTGCCAAGCAGCTGGCAGGGGATTCTCGCCGGCCGCAGTGGTATCGGCCTGATAGAGCATATGGACCTTTCCGCCTATTCCACTCGCTTTGGCGGATCAGTCAAAAATTTTGATGTCGAGCAATACCTGCCCGCAAAAGAGGCTCGTAAGCTCGACCTTTTCATCCAGTATGGACTGGCTGCCAGTTTCCAGGCGGTACGTGACTCCGGGCTGGAAATTACCGATGCCAATCGCGAGCGCATCGGCGTCGCGATGGGGTCAGGCATTGGTGGCCTGACCAATATCGAAAACAGCTGCAAGGCGCTGATCGAACAAGGGCCTCGCCGGATCTCGCCCTTTTTTGTGCCGGGCTCGATCATCAACATGGTTTCGGGTTTTCTGTCGATCCATCTGGGCCTGCAGGGGCCTAATTACGCCATCGCTACGGCCTGTACTACGGGTACGCATTGCATCGGTATGGCCGCACGCAACATCGCTTATGGTGAAGCTGACGTGATGATTGCCGGTGGCTCGGAAATGGCGGCCAGCGGACTTGGCATCGGCGGGTTCGCGGCGGCACGCGCATTGTCTACGCGTAACGAAGATCCGGCTTCAGCCAGTCGCCCATGGGACAAGGACCGGGATGGCTTTGTTTTGTCCGACGGTTCGGGCGCGTTGGTATTGGAGGAGCTTGAGCATGCCAAGGCTCGCGGAGCAAAGATCTATGCCGAGCTGATTGGTTTCGGCATGAGCGCGGATGCTTTTCACATGACTTCGCCTCCTGACGATGGCGCGGGCGCAGCGCGCTGTATCCGCAACGCGATAGTAGACGCACGGATCGATCCCGCTCAGGTTGACTACATCAACGCTCATGGCACCTCAACACCGGCCGGAGACAAGGCCGAAGCCGCTGCAATCAGAACGGTATTCGGTGATCACGCTTACGACCTGTCGGTCAGCTCGACCAAATCAATGGTCGGTCATCTGCTTGGTGCAGCGGGCGCTGTCGAGGCGATCTTCAGCGTGCTTGCTATCCGCGATAAGGTAGCGCCACCGACGATCAACCTTGATGAGCCTGGCGAGGGGTGTGACCTCGATTTCGTTCCGCATGAGGCCAAGCCGCGGACAATCGATATCGCAGTTTCCAACTCCTTTGGCTTTGGCGGAACCAACGGATCGCTGGTGTTCCGCCGGTTCGCCGAGTGACGTTGAGCTGGGTGGACGGGCAGCCGGCTGAAGGGCTGCCCGTTCATGATCGAGCGCTTGCGTACGGCGACGGTTTATTTGAAACGATCAAGGTGGTGGGCGGCCAGCCCGAGCTGCTAGATCGGCATTTGCAGCGACTGGCGAGTGGCTGTCAGCGTCTGGCTATTCCCTGTGATATCGACCTCGTGAGCAGTTACCTCAGCGCTTTCTGTGCCGAGCTCGGAAGGGGTGTAGCTAAGCTCATTGTTAGCCGGGGGGAGGGCAGGAGAGGCTACGCTCCGCCCATTCCTTGTCAGCCCCGAATCGTCCTAACCGGATCTCCCCTGCCTGATTACCCGAAAGCACATGCCGAACAGGGTGTGCGCCTTTTCCCCTGTACGACCCGTCTGGCCGAGCAGCCGATTCTGGCCGGGCTGAAGCACCTGAACCGCCTGGAACAGGTGCTGGCCCGCGCTGAGTGGCAGGATTTGGCGTTCGCTGAAGGCCTGATGCGCGACACCTCCGGGCGGGTTATCGAAGGCGTGTTCAGCAACCTGTTTATCGTCGATTCGGCCCGGTTGATGACGCCGTCCCTCGAGCTTTGTGGGGTGGCGGGGGTCATGCGCGAAGAAGTGCTGGAGCGCGCGCGGCAAGTTGGCGTATCAACCCTGGTCTGCGATCTTTCGCTCGAACAGCTACATCGTGCAGACGAGGTTTTTGTGTGTAACAGCCTGTACGGTATCTGGCCTGTGCGCCAATTGGACGCCAGTGTATGGTCGGTGGGGCCGGTCACACGTAAACTTCAACGCTTGGTGAATGATCTGTCGAGCAATACGTGATTCGAAAATTGTCTTATGCGCTCATTGGTGCCTTGCTAGTCGCTGCGCTGGCGCTCGGCCTGGTCTTTTGGAAGCTGCACACCGCGTTAGGGCAACCACTTCAGATTGGTGAAGCGCAAACGCTCGAGGTCCAGCCCGGTGATACGCCGAGTGGTTTGTTTCAGCGGTTGGAGCGAGACGGCATATTGGGCTACTCGTTTTGGTTGAGGCTGCATTGGCGGCTGAAGCTTTCCGGCCATACCTTGCACAGCGGCGAGTATCAGTTGCGGCCTGAGATGACTGCCCGCGACATGATCGGGCTATGGCAACGTGGCGAAGTGGTGCAGCACACCTTGACCATCGTCGAAGGATGGAATTTTCGTCAGGTGCGCGCCGCGCTGGAGGCGTTGCCCACGGTTCAGCAGACGATAGTTGGCCAGTCGGATGACGAGGTCATGAAGCGCCTCGGTCAAGAAGGCTCGCACCCCGAGGGGCGTTTTTTCCCAGACACCTATAGTTTTACCCGCGGTGTCGCCGATCTCGAGCTGCTCCAGCGCGCCCATTCGCGGCTGGAGACGGTGCTGGCTGAGGAATGGCAACAGCGTAGCGAAGGTTTGCCCTATCAAGACGCCTACGAGGCGCTGATCATGGCTTCCATCATTGAAAAAGAAACCGGGGTACCGTCAGAACGCGGCGAAATCGCCGGCGTTTTCGTTCGTCGACTCGAGCAAGGCATGCTGCTACAGACTGACCCGACGGTAATCTATGGCATGGGCGAACAGTATAAGGGGCGTATCACGCGCAGTGATTTGCGCCGGCCAACCCCCTACAACACCTATACCATTAGCGGCTTACCACCGACGCCCATCGCTATGGTTGGCCGCGAAGCGATTCACGCTGCTCTGCATCCAGTTGAAGGAAAAAGCCTCTACTTCGTCGCGCGGGGGGATGGCAGTCATGTCTTCAGCAATTCCTTGAGCGAGCACAATCGCGCGGTGCGTGAGTATCAACTCAAGCGCCGATCAGACTACCGCTCCAGCCCACCGCCCCGGCAAAGCCCGGCGCCGATCGAGAATGCCCAGTGACAGGACTCTTTATTACGTTGGAAGGGCCCGAGGGTGCGGGCAAGAGCACCAACCGCGAGTACCTCGCCCAACGCTTGCGCGACCACGGTCTTGATGTCGTCTTGACACGAGAGCCTGGAGGTACGCCATTGGCGGAGTCCATTCGTGAGCTGCTGTTGGCGCCTGCCGACGAGCCAATGAACAGTGATGCGGAGCTTTTGCTGGTTTTTGCAGCGCGCGCCCAGCATCTTGCTCAGGTCATCCGCCCCGCGCTTGAGCGTGGCGCCGTGGTGCTTTGTGACCGCTTTACCGACGCCACCTACGCTTATCAGGGGGGTGGGCGCGGGCTCTCTACTCAGCGCATTGAGCAGCTTGAAAGTTTCGTACAGGGCAAGATGCGCCCAGACCTGACGCTAGTTTTCGACTTGCCTGTAGAGGTCGGTCTGAGCCGGGCTGCTGCGCGTGGGCGCCTGGATCGGTTTGAACAAGAGGGGCTCGGCTTTTTCGAGGCTGTGCGCAACACCTATCTCCGTCGCGCGGGGCAAGACCGGCAGCGCTACCGCATTGTTGACGCGGGGCAGTCTCTGGCTGCGGTGCAAGAGGCGCTGGATAGGCTTTTACCTGAAGTGTTGGACCGTGCACGTGGCTGACGGCATTCTTCCCTGGCAGGCTGATCTCTGGCATCTGCTTGCCGGTCGTCAACAGCACGCTCATGCATATTTGCTACATGGTCCTGCAGGCATCGGCAAGCGTGCGCTAGCCGACCAGCTCATGGCGCTTTTGCTCTGTCAGCGACCATCGGCGCAGGGCGCGTGTGGAAGCTGCAAAGGCTGTCTGTTACTAGCAGCTCACACCCATCCAGACCACTACATTCTGGAGCCCGAGGAGGTCGACAAGGCCATTCGGGTCGATCAGGTTCGACAGCTGGTAGGGTTCGTCACCCAGACGGCTCAGTTAGGCGGGCGCAAGGTCGTGCTGCTCGAGCCGGCTGAAGCGATGAACCTGAACGCTGCCAACGCGTTGCTCAAGAGCCTTGAAGAGCCAGCAGGCGATACCGTTCTGTTGCTTGTCAGCCATCAACCCAGTCGGTTGCTGCCCACAATCAAGAGTCGCTGCGTGCAGCAAAGCTGTCCGTTGCCGAAGCGCCACCAGAGCCTTGATTGGCTGGCGGCCAAGCTTCCTGATGTATCGCCCGCGCAGCGAGAAGAGCTACTTGCGTTGTCTGCTAACTCGCCTCTGGCAGCGCTTAAACTGCACGGTGCCGGTGTACTTGATATGCGGGTGCAGGTGGTCGACGGGGTGAAGAAGCTGTTAAAAAAGCAGCAATCGCCCAGTCAGCTCGCTGAAGCCTGGAACCCGCATTCGCTGATTTTGTTGTTCGACTGGTTTTGCGAGTGGGCACATCTGATTTTCCGTTTTCAGATGACCGGCGATGAAGGTGGCCTTGGGACGGCCGATATGCAGAAGGTGGTTCAGTACCTGGCGGACAAATCGTCACCTGACCGGCTGCTGGCGTTTCAGGATTGGCTGCTTGCCCACAGGCAGAAAGTGTTAGGCAAAGCCAATCTTAACCGTGTCTTGCTTCTCGAAGCGCTTCTGGTGCAGTGGGCAAGCTTGCCCGGGCCAAGCTAGAATCCATCGGAACTGTTGTTAGGAATACTGCATGAGCCTGCCTGCAAACCTTGGTCCGCGTAACGGCATTCTGTCCCTGACCATCAAGGACAAGTCGGTGCTCTATGCCGCGTTCATGCCTTTCATCAAGCATGGCGGATTGTTCATTCCCACCAACAAAAGCTACAAGCTCGGCGACGAGGTGTTCATGCTGCTGAGCCTGATGGATGAGCCTGAAAAAATCCCAGTCGCCGGCAAGGTCGTTTGGATTACGCCCAAGGGTGCTCAAGGCAACCGGGCGGCGGGCGTTGGTGTGCAATTCAATGAGGGCGACTCGACAGCGCGCAACAAGATCGAAACCTACCTGGCCGGCGCGATGAAGTCCGACCGGCCAACGCACACCATGTAAGTTGATATGGACGGCTGCCCGTTTCACTTCGCCTCCTTCTGGCCTTTGCTGCTTTTGCTCCAGCTACCTTGGCCTGACGAACCTGGCTGCGAATGAGCAGGTGCTTGCTCTACAATGGCGCGTTTAGGTTCGGGTAGTTTCCATGCTGATCGACTCGCATTGTCACCTAGATCGTCTCGATCTGGCCTCGCACAACGGCTCCCTTGATGCAGCGCTCAATGCAGCGCGTCAACAGGGTGTTGGGCATTTCCTCTGCATTGGTGTCAGCGCCGATAACACCGCGGCAGTCAAAGCGCTCTCGCAGCGCTATGCAGACGTCGACTGTTCGGTGGGTGTACACCCGCTGGACCTCGAGCCTGGTGCCGAACCTGCGCTGGGCTGGTTACTGGAGGAGCTTGCCGCGCCCGGCGTGGTCGCAATCGGGGAAACCGGGCTCGATTATCATTACGAGCCCGAAGCCGCCGAGCTGCAGCAACAGTCGTTCCGCCTGCATCTTGATGCCGCACAGGTCTGCGGTAAACCCGTCATCGTCCACACCCGTGCGGCTCGCGTCGACACACTTGCGCTGCTTCGCGAAGCGTCGTTGCCGCAGGCTGGCGTGCTGCATTGCTTCACCGAAGACTGGGACATGGCCAAGTCCGCCCTGGATCTCGGGTTCTATATTTCGCTATCGGGCATCGTGACGTTCCGCAATGCCGAAGCGCTCCGCGATGTGGCCCGCCGTGTCCCTGCGGATCGTCTGCTGGTTGAAACGGATTCGCCCTATCTCGCCCCCGTCCCTTATCGCGGTAAGCCGAACCTGCCGCAGTATGTGCGGGAAGTCGCCGAGTACCTTGCTGAGCTGCGCGGCGTCGGTATCGAGGCACTGGCGGCGCAAACTACGGAAAATTTCAAGCGGCTGTTTCCCTTGGCTCGCGTCAAGAGCTGAAGCGCGCCGCGGCAGCTTGCAAACTGGCGCGCGTGGCGGGCCTTCTCTGCAGATGCGGTGTACAATCCGCGCCGCTTCACGCACACGCCGGCTGCCGGCATAAGGATGCGACGGTTGGCTTAACGCTCATGCATGGCCGGCCGTCAGTCTCGTCTTTTCTTCGTCACAGACCAAACAAGGTGACGCCATGTCCAGCGATGCGCTGCACACTGGGCCGCTTCAGCGCGGCCTGAAAAACCGGCATATCCAGCTGATCGCGCTCGGCGGAGCTATCGGAACGGGGCTCTTCCTTGGCTCGGCTGGCGTGCTGCGCAGCGCTGGGCCTTCGATGATTCTGGGTTATGCCATCGGCGGGATGATCGCGTTCCTTATCATGCGTCAGCTTGGTGAAATGATCGTCGAGAAGCCGGTTGCTGGGTCCTTCAGTCATTTCGCGCACAAATACTGGGCGCCCTATGCGGGCTTTCTGTCCGGTTGGAACTACTGGGTGCTTTACGTGCTTGTGGGAATGGCCGAGTTGACGGCGGTAGGCAAGTACGTTCAGTTCTGGTGGCCGGAGGTGCCGACTTGGGCCACCGCTGCAGTGTTTTTCGTGCTGATCAACCTGATCAATCTGGTCAATGTGAAGACCTTTGGTGAGACTGAGTTCTGGTTTGCCATCGTCAAGGTTGGCGCCATCGTTGGCATGATTGCGCTGGGCCTGTACTTGCTGCTGAGCGGCGCAGGTGGCGAGCAGGCCGGCTTCAGCAACCTCTGGAGTCACGGCGGATTCTTCCCCAACGGCATCAGCGGGATGGTCATGGCGTTGGCCATAATTATGTTTTCCTTCGGCGGCCTGGAGTTGGTGGGGATTACCGCAGCCGAAGCATCGGACCCGAAGACGGTCATTCCAAAAGCCATCAATCAGGTTGTTTACCGGATTCTGATTTTTTACATCGGCGCCCTCAGCGTTCTGCTGGCGCTTTATCCGTGGGACAGCTTGCTGGAAACGCTGGGCTCGGCCGGTGACCCTTACAGCGGCAGCCCGTTCGTGCAGATCTTTTCACTGATCGGCAGCGACACTGCGGCGCACATTCTTAACTTCGTGGTGCTGACGGCTGCCCTCTCGGTCTATAACAGCGGCGTGTACTGCAACAGTCGCATGCTGTACGGGTTGGCAGAGCAGGGCGATGCGCCAAAGGTGCTGATGATGGTCAATCGCCGTGGCGTGCCGGTGCTGGCGATCGCACTTTCGGCGCTGGTCACCATGCTCTGCGTGCTGGTGAACTACCTGCTGCCGCAAACAGCACTCGAATTGCTCATGTCGCTGGTGGTTGCGGCGCTGTTGATCAACTGGGCAATGATCAGCCTTGCTCACCTGAAGTTTCGCAAGGCGATGAAAGCGCAGGGTGTCGAGCCTTCCTTCAAGGCCTTCTGGCACCCGTTCAGCAATTATTTGTGCCTGGCGTTCGTGGCATTGATTGCCGCCATCATGCTGTCGATGCCAGGTCTGCGAACGTCCATCATAGCCATGCCATTCTGGGTGCTGTTTATCTGGATGTGCTTCCGGTTGAGGCTTTCGAGCCGGCGCGCAGCTCATAGTGAAGCCTGAGACACAGGCAAAAAAAACCCGGCGTCACGAGGAGCCGGGTCAAGACCATTAGGAGTATGAGGTCACGTTCCTCGCTCCCTCAGCTGGCCGAGCATTGGGGGGATTGCGCGGCCAGTGATTGAAGTATTGGTCCGGATCGTTAACCCTGCTGGGCGAATACGGCCCTTTTTAAACGGATTTGGAATAGTCGCGAACAGGCTGATCGCTCACTTCACGAGCAGCCGGTGAATGACTTCCAAAGTTTGCTCGATAACCTCTGCTCGCGTGTAGAAATGCGGTGACAGCCTGATCCCTCCGCCCCTAAGCGCACAGACGACCTGCTCCTGTTTGAGGCGTTGAAAAAGCGTCGGGTTGTCCAGCCCGTCAATCCGGAACGTCAGGATGCCTGCCCGTCGGCCTGGATTGATTGGGCTCAACAGCGCGACACCCGGCATGGCCTCCAGCTCGCGCTGAAGATGCTCAATACGTTCGGCCAGCGCCTGGCCCACTGCAACCATTCCTACTTCTTCCAGCAGACACAAGCTTGCGTCCAATGCCATGGCGCCAAGCAGGTTTGGGCTGCCGCACTCGAAGCGCTGAGCGCTGGATGCTGGCTGCCAGTCGCTGCGGTCATAATCACCGGCGTGCTCGAGCATATGCCAGCCGTATTCGTGAAGCTTGAGCTGACCGCGCAAGTCGCTACGGCAATAGAACACCCCCAGGCCCTCCGGCCCCAATAGCCATTTGTGCCCGTCCGCCATGGCGAACGCGCATCGATACTGCTGAACATCGAATGGCAGCGCGCCCAGCTGTTGTATTGCATCGATGCACAGCAGTACCCCTCGTTGTTCGCAGCCTTGACCGAGTCGTGGCAGATCAAGCCTTAGCCCACTTGCGTACTGCACGGCACTGATCGCCAGCAGGCGCACATTCGGGCCACAGGCTGCTAGCAGATCGCCTTCGGGATCCTTGCCCTTGAGACTGACCTGGATGACCTCAACTCCTTGCGGTTGCAGCGCCTCCCAAACCACACGATTGGAGGGGAACTCCTCGTCGCTTATGACGACCTGGTCTCCTGCTTTCCAATCCAGCCCAAAGGCCACGAAAGAAAGTGCTTCCGAGGTGTTCTTGACCAACGCAATGTCCGCTGGGCTGGGTGCGTTGAGAAGTCTGGCCAGACGATCTCGCAAGCGGGTTTCGACCGCCAGCCATTGAGGATAATCGCGCGCGCCAACCGTGCTGTTCTGCTCGGCAAATTTGATTACCGCATCGCTCGCTCGACGTGGCCAGGGCGCCACAGCCGCGTGATTTAGGTACCGTAAGCCTTCGATTTGGGGAAATTCGTCATTCAATGTACTCATAGGCAATGTTCCGTGCATTTTCTGACTAAACAGGCATAATCATCTGCTTCGATTTTTCACTCCGCAGCCTCTTATGCAAAATGAATCCCGCAAGGTCCGCGAATTTCGCCGTCGCGAACAAGAGATTCTCGACACGGCGCTCCAGCTGTTCCTCGAACAAGGTGAAGACAGCGTCACTGTCGAGATGATCGCCGACAGGGTTGGCATCGGCAAAGGCACCATCTACAAGCACTTCAAATCGAAGGCTGAAATCTACCTTCGGCTGATGCTCGACTACGAGCGGGATCTGAATGAGCTGCTCCATTCGCCAAGTCTCGATCAGGACAAGGAAGCGCTGTCGCGCGCTTATTTTGAGTTTCGCATGGGCGACCCCCAGCGTTATCGCCTGTTTGACCGGCTCGAGGAAAAGGTAGTCAAGGGCAATCAGGTGCCGGACATGGTCGAGGAGCTTCATCGTATCCGTGCCTCCAACTTCGAGCACCTGACCCAGTTGATCAAAGGTCGCATCGCCGAAGGCAAGCTGGAAGATGTGCCGCCTTACTTCCACTATTGCGCAGCCTGGGCTCTGGTACATGGAGCTGTTGCGCTGTATCACTCGCCATTCTGGAGCAATGTTCTTGAGGATCAGGAAGGTTTCTTCCAGTTCCTGATGGATATCGGCGTGCGTATGGGCAACAAGCGCAAGCGCGACTAGCAACTTGGACCAGCGGCAATGGCTAGCTGGCGAGGCGGGTACATCCGATGAGCACATTTCCCATCAGCTACATCGAGCCGGTGTTCCGGCCGCCAAGCGAAGCGCATTCGCTGATCTTGCCTGTTACCAATGGATGCTCCTGGAATCGCTGCACCTTCTGCGAGATGTATGTTCAGCCGCAGAAGAAATTCCGTGCTCGAGATGAAGAGCAGGTGCTCGAAGAGATCAGGCGATGTGGCGAACGACTGATCGTTCAGCGCGTGTTTTTAGCTGATGGAGATGCGCTGGTACTACCGACTCGCCGACTGCTGACTATTCTCAAGCAAATCCGGAAGCACATGCCCGATGTCGAGCGCGTGTCGAGCTACTGCCTGCCGCGTAACCTTCGCAAGAAGTCGGTCGACGAGCTCAAGGAGCTTGCCGATGCCGGTCTCAAAATGGCTTATATAGGCGCTGAATCCGGCGACGACGAGGTGTTGGCGCGGGTCAATAAAGGCGAGACCTACGAGTCGACGCTTAGCGCATTGGATAAGTTGCGACAGGCTGGAATCACCCGCTCGGTGATGATCCTCAACGGCCTGGGCGGAAAGGCCCTTAGTGAGCAGCATGCATTGAATTCGGCCCGCTTGATGAACCAGGCGCAACCTGAGTACCTGTCTACGCTTGTCGTCAGCTTCCCCGGTGGCGAGGTGCGCTTTCGCGAAGGATTTGCGGATTTCCAGGCGCTTGACCGTCAGGCACTGTTTGCCGAGATCCAAACCCTGCTGGACTCGCTGGAACTCGAGGACACCGTATTCCGCAGTGACCATGCTTCGAATTACCTGGTGCTCAAGGGCGTTCTCGGTCAGGACAAACGCGCCCTGTTGGCTCAGGTCCGCCAGGCCATTGAATCACCGGAGCGTGCACCGCTGCGCCAAGAGTGGCAGCGGGGGCTCTGAGACACATCCCTGCGAACTGGCGTGTTTGCTGCATTGCTTTGCCGAACGTCGGTTTTCCGTCAGGACTGGTGCAAATGATGAAAGTGTTCAGCCTTATCGTGGCCGTGCTCATGCTGAGCGGCTGCATGAAGGTCAGCGATATGGCCGAGGAAACCCGCTACCAACTGCGAGACGTTGGCATTCTCGACCATAGCGAGACGGTGAGGTCCGCCTCATGGCGGCTGCAGCCGGATTCATTCATCTACATTGCGCAGGGCCATTTCGTTCCCCCAGGCGGGGCCTATCCTCGACCGAACGTGGTGGCCGAAGAGGCGTTTGAGAGCTTCGTCCGTTACTTTCCGCTGGTCCGGCGCGCTCCAGAACCCGTAGGGCTGGAGGAAGCATTGAACCAGGCGGCGATTGCTGGTGCCCATTACTTGTTGTATTCGCGATTCGCCGCGGCCGATGACCGTATTGGCAGTTTTGACGAGCTCAACGATCAGCGCGCGCTTGATCGTCTAGGTGTCGATACCAGCGTGGTTCAGTTGATGCTGATCGAGACCGGCAATCGGTATCTGGTCGATGCGGCCAGTATTCGCAGTCGCGGCGGTTTGCTAAATATTTATGACGCGACGCCGCAGGTCTTATTGGGGCCGCCCTTGCGTGATTACGCCCGGCGCCTGATAGGCCTCGGGCGCTGAGGAGCCGACATGAGCGATACGGGAAAAGCTGCAAACCTGTTAAGTCAGATTCCCAAGGCCGAAAAAAAAGGCCTGCCACCGGTACACCTGTGGAACCCGCCATTCTGCGGTGATCTGGATATGCGAATCGCGCGCGACGGGAGTTGGATCTACCAAGGTACGCCAATCGGGCGGCCAGCGATGGTGCGGCTGTTTTCCTCGGTGATTCGGCGAGACGGCGATGATTATTTCCTGGTGACTCCAGTCGAGAAGGTCGGCATCAAGGTGGATGACGCGCCTTTTGTGGCTGTCGAGTTGGTGGTGGAAGGAAGTGGCGAAGGCCAGGTGCTGCGCTTTATCACCAATGTCGGCGACGAAACCGAAGCGGGAATCGAGCACCCTATACGGGTCGAGCTGGATCCGGATACGCAGGAGCCTGCGCCCTACGTTCATGTACGGGCAAACCTCGAGGCGCTGATTCATCGCAATGTGTTTTACCAGTTGGTGGAGCTGGCTGTTCCGCGAGAAATCGATGGTGTCGCTTGGCTAGGTGTGTGGAGCCAAGGCCAGTTTTTTCAGATTGGTCGCTCCGAGTAGCGCGTCAGAGCGGCTTGAGCCGCTCACTTCCGGCCTCTGTACCCTTCGCGGGCTTTGCGTCTCGTCACAGACGTATCGAGTGCGCTGCGCTGGCTGAGGGTCAGTCGGTGCGCCAGACGATCTCAGCTTCACCACGCTCGCTGACGCTGATCCAGCGGTCGGCGTCTTCCACCGATTCTTCTTCCTGCCAACCGCCCGGTGCGCAGCGAATCTCTACGCCGAGTGCGTGATAGGCATCGCGGGCGCAGGCTATATCGTCTTCCCAGGGCGTAGCGTCGCTTTCAAGCAGCAGGCTGTGCCACTTGCCCACGGCCTTGGGCAGCCAGGTCACTGGAATGTCGCCGGCCCTGCACTTGAAGGTTTTGCCCTTTGCCTGCCAGGGGGAGCAGGCTCCGACCGCCTGGGTCAGCCAGTCAGTGACGGCGTCCTGGCTGGCGTCCCTGAGGTAGATTTCGATATCCGGTTGACGCATGGAATGGCCTTGTCTGGCTGACGATGCAGCCGGTTGGATGGAAAGTGTTGAGGCCTCAGAGGCCACATCAGACGCATTGGGTCGACTTTAGGTCGAGGTAGCGTTCGCTTGTTGGTTCTGATCAGTCTCGTTGAATCCAGTCATAGCGTATCGCAACCCGTACGTGCAATGGCGCCTCAATGACCGCTGCGCGGCGTTCGGCACTGGCGCGCCAGCCGTGCGGAGTCATCGCCAGCAGATCGGCTCGCGCCTGCGAGTCGTCCAATTGCAGCTCGAAGGTTAATGTCTCGCTGTGTGCGAGATGCATACCCTCAGGAATAAGCGACAGATGCTTCTGGTCGTCGTAATCACGGACCTCGTCGTACAGCAGCCCTCGCAGTTCCCATAAATGCTCTCGAGTCGGCCCCATGCGCAGCAGGCCGCCGCCGGGCGCTAACAGGCGGCGTGCTTCGGTCCAATCCAACGGACTGAACACACTGGCCAAGAGATCGCAGCTGGCATCGGCCAACGGCACCCTGGCCATGCTTGCTACCAGCCAGTCGATCTGCGGCGCGCGCTTGCAGGCGCGCTTGACGGCTTCGCGGGAAATGTCCAGCGCATAGCCCTGCGCGCCGGGCAGCGCTTGAGCCATTTGCGCCGTGTAATAGCCTTCGCCACAGCCAATATCGAGCCAGCGACGCGGTGATCGCTCGGCCGCCAGTTGTGCCAGGCGTTTCGCCAGCGGCGCGTAGTGGCCGCCATCGAGAAAGCGCCGCCTCGCCTCGACCATAGCCTGGTTGTCGCCGGGATCGCGGCTGTTCTTGTGTTGCACCGGAAGCAGGTTCAGATAGCCCTGACGGGCTCGATCAAACCGATGATTGGCCGGGCAGGCAACGCCATTTTCCACCGCACCCAGCTCGCCGTGGCAGATAGGACAGATCAGCATGCGAGCAGGTTGACCAAGGTCTGGTAGTAGATCTCGGTGAGCAGATCGAGGTCGCTGGCGAGGATATGCTCGTCCACCTGATGAATCGTCGCGTTTACCGGTCCCAGCTCGACCACCTGGGTGCCCAGTGTGGCGATGAAGCGCCCATCCGAGGTGCCGCCGCTCGTAGAGGGCTTGGTCTCGCGGCCGGTGACGCTGCGGATCGCCGCAGCCACGCCATCGAGCAGATCACCTGGTTCGGTCAGAAAGGGCAGGCCTGAAAGCGCCCAGTCGACGTTCCAGTCTAGGCCGTGCTTGTCGAGAATAGCCGCGGTGCGTTGCTGCAATCCTTCGACCGTGGATTCGGTGGAAAAACGGAAATTGAACACGGCCTCCAGCGTTCCGGGGATGACGTTGGTCGCGCCGGTGCCTGAATTCAGATTGGAGATCTGGAAGCTGGTCGGCGGGAAGAACGGGTTGCCGTCATCCCAGTGTTCGGCGGCCAGCTCAGCCAAGGCCGGCGCAGCCAGATGGATCGGGTTTTTGGCAAGATGCGGATAAGCCACATGGCCCTGTTGTCCGCGAACGGTAAGCGTGCCGCCGAGTGAGCCGCGGCGGCCGTTCTTGACCACATCACCGACAAGTGTGGTGCTCGATGGCTCGCCGACAATGCACCAATCCAGTCGCTGGCCCCGTTCCCGTAGACGTTCTACGACGGCCTTGGTGCCGTAATGTGCAGGGCCTTCCTCGTCGCTGGTGATGAGGAAAGCGATCTGGCCATTGTGGTTCGGGTGCTTAGCGGTAAAGCGCTCTACAGCCACAATCATCGACGCCAGGCTGCCTTTCATGTCTGCCGCACCGCGACCATGGAGCATGCCATGCTCATCGATCCGCGCGGCGAACGGCGGATTCTGCCACGCCTGTATCGGGCCGGTAGGGACCACATCGGTGTGGCCGGCGAAGCACAGGACCGGACCTTCGTTGCCGCGAATCGCCCAGAAGTTTTCGACGTCCTCGATGTGCATTGACTCGATGGCGAAGCCGCAGGCGGAGAGCCGCTCGGTCATCAGCTGCTGACAGCCCTCATCCAGCGGGGTGACCGATGGCCGATTGATCAGCTCGCAGGCAAGTTCGAGGGTCGGGGAGAGGGCGGCGGCGGTCATCACGGCTCCGGGGTAAGGCGGGGAAAGGGCGCCATATTAAATTAAAAAGCAGGGCAGCAGCGGGTCAGAGCCAGCCTGGTTGAAAACGCATCGGTATGCCTGGTTGGGGCGGCGAGGGCTCGGGCCTATAATCCGCGAATGTCTTGTTTGAGGTATGCCATGTCTATCGACGATCAACGGTTCGGCGGCATCGCCCGTCTGTACGGCTCCGAGGGGTTGCAGCGGCTGGCGGCTGCGCATGTCGCGGTGGTCGGTATCGGCGGGGTAGGTTCGTGGGCGGCCGAGGCGCTGGCGCGCAGCGGCGTTGGAGAAATCAGCCTGTTCGATCTGGATGACGTCTGCATCACCAACACCAACCGGCAGGTACATGCGCTTGAAGGGGCGGTGGGCAAGCCAAAGGTGGACGAGATGGCGGCCCGGATCAGGGCAATCAATCCGGCGTGCGTAGTTCACGCCGTGGCCGATTTCGTTACCCGCGAAACCATGGCCGACTACATTACCGAGCAGCTCGATTGCGTTGTCGACTGCATCGACAGCGTACCGGCCAAAGCCGCGCTCATCGCCTGGTGCAAGCGGCGCAAGATCCAGATCATCGCGACCGGCGGGGCTGGCGGACAGGTCGATCCCACCCAGATCCAGGTCGCCGACCTGAACAAAACGTTCAACGACCCGCTGGCGGCTAAAGTGCGTTCGCTATTACGGCGCGACTATAACTTCTCCCGCACGCCAGGTCGGACCTACAGCGTGCCTTGTGTGTTCTCCACCGAACAGCTGCGCTACCCCAAACCGGACGGCGGCGTTTGCCAGAGCAAGAGCTTTGTCGGCGAGGGGGTAAAGCTCGACTGCGCCGGCGGGTTTGGCGCGTCAATGATGGTGACCGCCAGTTTCGGCTTGGTCGCTGCAGCGAGGGCGGTGGACAAGCTGGTCGCCGGGGCTCGGAGACCGGCGGAGCGTTTGAAAGGCTGAAACCGCCACAGTTTGGCCTCAGCCTTTCGAGGCGGGTCCGGCAGCCATCGCCAGCTCGCGCATTCTGCCGATAACGGCGTTCATCCCATTGGCCCGGGATGGCGAGAGCTGCCGAGAGAGGCCCAGTTGGCCGAACCAGTCCGCTACGTCCAGCCGCAGCAGTGCATCGGCATCCAGGCCATTAACCCGAGCCAGCAACACGGCAAGCAGCCCGCGCAAAAGACGGGCCTCGCTGGTGCCGCGAAAGTGCCAGCTATCGCCTGGCTGATCGCCAACCAGCCAGAGCTTGCTGTCACAGCCGGCAACCAGGTTGAGCTCATTGCGCTCGGCGTCGCTCAAGGGCTCAAGCCGATCACCCCATTGCATCAACAACCGCGCACGTTGCTCCCAGCCTGCCGCCAGCTGAAAGGCCTGCAGCGTCTCGTCGGCGGCTTCGGGCAGCTCGGTCATCGCAGCATTTCCAATGCCTGATCCAGCGCATCGAAGAATCGCTGCAGATCGACGCCATCGTTATACAGTCCGAGCGATACGCGAATTGCGCCTTCGACACCCAGAGACTTCATCAGAGGCTGGGCGCAGTGGGTGCCACTGCGTATGGCAATGCCTTGTTCGGTCAGGATGTGGGCCAGATCACCGTGATGGATGTCGCCGACGGTAAAGCTTGCGAGCGCCAATTGGGGACTACCCAACAGCCGAACGCCTGTTCGCTGCGCCAAACCTCTTAACAGCTCGTTGTGCAGGGCCAGTTCATGGCGATCGACGGAATCGGCATCCAGCTTCGAGAGATAGTCGAGTGTGGCGCCAAGGCCAATTACCCCGCCGATGGGCGGGGTGCCGGCTTCGAATCCAAGCGGTGCGGCATGAAAGTCGGCACTGTGGAAGCCAGCAACGCGGACCATTTCGCCGCCGAACTGCCAATGCCTGAGTTTGAGCAGCGATTCGCCCCGGCCGTAGAGCGCGCCGACGCCTTCCGGACCGTACAGCTTGTGGCTGGACAGTACATAGAAATCGCAGTCCAGCGCCTGCATGTCATGCCGACCATGGACTACGCCCTGAGAACCGTCGACTACGCTGAGCGCGCCCTGCGCTTTGGCCAGTGGCAGCAGTTCTGCCAGCGGCTGCCAAGCCCCGAGTACATTGGATAATTGGCTGACGGCAAGCAGGCGGGTGCGTGGGCCGATCAGGCTGGCTGCGGCTTCAATATCGATGATGCCGTGTTCGTTGAGCGGCAATACGACCAGCTTCGCGTCTTGGCGCCGGGCCAGCTGCTGCCAGGGCAGCAAGTTGGCGTGGTGCTCCAGGGCGCTGACGACGATTTCATCACCCGCTGTGATCAGGTGTTCCAGACCGTAAGCCAGCAGATTCAGCGCTTCTGTGGCGCCGCGGGTGAAGACGATTTCGGTCGGACAGGCGGCGTTGAGCCAGCGCGCCACCTTGATCCGTGAGTCTTCGAAGGCGCGGGTTGCTCGCTCAGCCGGCTGGTGCTGCGCGCGATGGACGTTGGCGGTGCCACAGGTGTAATAACCGGTCAGGGCGTCGATCAGTGCCTGGGGCTTTTGCGATGTGGCCGCGCTGTCCAGGTAGGTCTGACCCTGGGACTCAAGGATAGCCAGGGCAGGGAAGTCGGCGCGCCAGGGGGATGTCAGCGGCATGGATACTCCTGAAAGCAGGACGGGACGCCTGATGGAGAAATGCGTAGACAGGCGGGCTGCAGCCGGCCCGTCTACGTCTGACGCTGCGCTTAGTTGTGCGCGTGCAACGCCTCGTTCAGCTCGATTGCAGACTTATGGGTCTTGCATTCGACCGCACCGCTCAACGAATTACGGCGGAACAGCAGGTCGGTCTGGCCGGCCAGTTCGCGCGCCTTGACCACCCTGACCAGCTCGCCTTGTTCATCGAGCAGGTTCACTTTGGTTCCGGCTGTGATGTATAGACCGGATTCCACGGTGTTGCGGTCGCCCAGCGGGATACCGATCCCTGCGTTTGCGCCGATCAGGCAGCCTTCGCCGACCGAGATGACGATGTTGCCGCCACCGGAAAGGGTGCCCATGGTCGAGCAACCGCCACCCAGGTCCGAGCCCTTGCCGACGAACACGCCAGCCGAGACGCGACCTTCGATCATGCCCGGACCTTCGGTGCCAGCGTTGAAGTTGATGAAGCCTTCGTGCATCACGGTAGTGCCTTCACCCACATAGGCACCGAGACGGATGCGTGCACTGTCGGCGATACGGACGCCGGCCGGAACCACGTAGTCGGTCATCTTCGGGAATTTGTCGACCGAAACGACTTCCAGCAGGTAGCCCTTCAGACGCGCTTCCAGCTGACGTTCGGCGAGTTCGGCCAGGTCGACTGCGCCCTGGTTAGTCCAGGCGACATTGGGCAGCAGCGGGAAGATGCCAGTGAGGTTCAAGCCGTGCGGCTTGACCAGGCGATGCGAGATCAGATGCAGCTTGAGGTAGGCTTCCGGCGTGGAGGTCAGCGCGGCGTCTTCGGCGAGCAGCGTGACCACCAACGGGCGCTGGCTTTCAGCGAGGCGGGTAAGCAACGCGTGCTGAATGGGATCAATCGTCTTGATTGCATCGGCCAGTAGTGCGGCCTGTGTGGTGCTGATAGTGATCGCCTGATTGCCACCCTGGTAATTGAGCAGCGGTGCAACCGCGTCGACGAGCTCGCCGGCTGGACGAAGCAGAGGTTGCGCGTAGAAGACTTCGAGCCAGTTGCCCTGACGGTTTTGAGTGCCGACGCCAAACGCCAGGCTGAAGAGGGAGTTGCTCATGGTGGAATCCTTTATTAGTCGCGCTCGTCTTGGCGAGCGGTTTCAGTTCTTGGCTGCCAGCTCGGCAGCGTAAATGTCTGGCTTGAAGCCAACGAGTGTCTTGTCGCCCAGATCGAGAACCGGGCGTTTGATCATCGAAGGCTGGGCCAGCATCAATTCGATGGCTTTTGCCTGGTCAAGATCGGCTTTTTGCTCATCGTTCAGCTTGCGGAAAGTGGTGCCAGCACGGTTGAGTAAAGTCTGCCAACCATGTTCGTTGCACCAGGCTTCCAGGTGGGCGCGGTCGATACCGGCGCTCTTGTAATCATGAAACTCATAGCTTAGCCCCTGCTGGTCGAGCCAGGTACGGGCTTTTTTCATGGTGTCGCACGCCTTGATGCCGTATAGACAGCGTCCTTTGCTTTTATCGGGCATAGCAGCTCCGCTTTCTCCGGCCAAACTGGGCCGCGGATTATGCCATGACGAGACGAAGCCTGCCGTCCGCAGCGTGAAGCTGGCTCAACTTCACTGCTGCGTGCACTCGTCCACGCGAGTGAAAGAGGTTCGACCTTTTCGACCCTCCACGTTGTCCATTGATCACAATCGTAACGATGAGGTCCTGTATGGCACGCAAGCATTTCGAGAACCACGAAGCTATTTCGTCCGCCGTTCCTGCTGACGAGGGGTTCGAGGCTGTGATCGCCGTCAAGCGTCGCGGCACTGATGAGAATGCACACGTTTTCAAAGTCGCCAACGGTCGCCGTTACGACCTCGCGTCTGAAGCGGACGTGGCTGCCGAAGCTGCCTTGACCAAGGTCAGGGAGGTCAGCGACGAAGGCGAGCTGATCTGGGAAGAAAATGCGATCTGACGGAGGTTGTCATGAGCGAATCGGAAAAGCCGAGCACTGAAGAGCAGAGCAGGCAAGACGAGAACACCAAGGCTGATATTCCCGAGCATATGAAGCCGGAGAATCTTGAAAAGCTGCGTGACTATGGCAAGGACATGATTCCGCCAGGCGTTGCCTGAAATCGCCTAACCGGACGCCAGCGCGTCCGGTTCCGGCATCAAAGCGTCTTGATGAATGCACGAATCCGCTCTGCGGCCTCGACGCAATCTTCCAGCGGTGCCACGAGCGCCATACGGACCCGGCCGGTACCTGGGCTGAATCCTTCGACTTCGCGAGACAGGTAAGAGCCCGGAACGACAGTGACATGCTCACATGCATATAACTCGCGGGTGAAACGCTGGTCATCCACTGGCGTCTTGGGCCACAGATAGAAACCGCCGTCCGGCCGCTGCACATCCATCACGGGTGAAAGGATGTCCAGCATCGCGTCGAACTTCTCCCGGTACAGCTGCCGATTGGCCTGCACGTGCGCTTCATCGTTCCAGGCAGCAACACTGGCCAATTGCGTCTGCACCGGCATGGCGCAGCCGTGGTAGGTGCGGTACAGCAGAAACGCCTTGAGAATATCGGCATCGCCTGCGACGAACCCAGAGCGCAGCCCAGGCAGGTTCGAGCGTTTGGAGAGGCTGTGAAAGACCACGCAGCGCTTGAAGTCGTCGCGACCGAGCGCTGTACAAGCGGTCAATAGGCCGGCAGGCGGCTGGTCTTCGTCGAAATACAACTCGCTATAGCACTCGTCTGCGGCGATGACGAAGTCGAACTCGTCCGCCAAGGCAATCAGCTTCTTCAGCGTTTCAAGCGGGACTAGAGCGCCGGTCGGGTTGCCTGGCGAGCAGAGAAAGAGGATCTGCGTGCGCTGCCAAACATCTGCCGAAACCGCGTCGAAGTCTGGGTTGAAGCCATTTTCAGCGGTGCAAGGCAAATAATGTGGAGTGGCGCTGGCCAAAAGCGCCGCACCCTCGTAGATCTGATAGAAGGGATTGGGGCTGATAACCAGCGCACCCTGCTCACGATTGACTACAGCCTGGGTGAAAGCGAACAGCGCTTCGCGGGTGCCGTTGACTGGCAATACATGCCGTGTCGGATCGATGGCTCCCTGGGCTACGCCAAAGCGCCGCTCGCACCAGCGGGCAATCGATTCGCGTAACGCCGGGATGCCCTGCGTGGTGGGGTACACCGCAAGCTGATCAAGGTTGTCGGCCAGCGTCTGAGCGACGAAATCGGGCGAACGGTGCTTCGGCTCACCGATCGACAGCGCGATTGGACGCTTGTCTGCTGGAGGCTGCGCACCGGCAAGCAGGCCGCGCAGTTTTTCGAAGGGATAGGGCTGCAGCAGGGTCAGGGCGTCATTCATGGTCGGGTCTTCGAAGCGTCGAGAGGCGCCAGGCTGCGCCTCGAAAAATTCAGTTTTGGCGGGCGCCGCCATAATAGGCGCAGCCGCGTAAGGTCTGGCCGTCCAGGCGTAGCTCGGCAGTCAGATGGTTGACTGCGCCGGTTGCGCTGTCCAGGCAGCGTTGCGGGGCCACCCACAGTTCGAGGCGCTGATCGTTGGCTTCGGTACTGAAGTTGGTCTGCCCGCCCGGCAGTTGCTCTTCCAGGTAGGGTAGCGCCAAGGCCTGTTGGTCGGGACGCTCAAGGAGCAAGCCGCCGTCGGTGATCTTTACGCTCCAGCCTGGCTCATGCCCCGTCGCGCGCAGGAGCAACTGGTTGAATGCCGCGTCGCTGCAGCCGGGTCCCTCTGCTTGCAGGCGATACACCTGAGTCAGCTGAAGCTGGTCACTGTTGCCATCTTGATTGGTCAGACTGCCACGCAAGTCGGCAAACAAAGGCTGGTTGCTTCCCGCCGTCAGTGCTTGCACGTCATCGGGTAAACCTGTCGCGCCGCTGTCGACCAAGGCGAGGCTGCGTCGCCCCTGGCAGCTGCTGAATTGCAACCCGCCGTGCTCCTGAGTAATGGTGCCTTGCAGGCGTTCGGTCGAGCGCAGCGGAGCCTCTTCGCTCCATTGCAGTGACTGGCAACCGGCAAAAACCGGTAGAAGGCTGAGCAGTAAAGCGCGGGGTGCGATCATGAACGGGCTCGAATTCAGGCGGGGCAATGCTGCGCCAGCGGGGCTGGCGCAGTTGGATTAGCTACCTTTGACGGCTCGGCCGTCGACGGTGCCTTCTTCGAGCATGATCTGATACTCCTTGCCGTCTTTTTCCACCTGATGCAGGCGGACCAGCATGAAGTCCCAGTTCTTGGCGAACCAGAGGATAGTTTGTCGCTTGCTCTGCGTCGGATCGCGCACGCGTTCGACCTTGATGGCGTCGACCTGACCGGCCTTCGTGCTGACCTTTTCCTCGCCCAGGACGCGGAAATCGTAGGTCTCGATCTCGTCACCATCTACTACTTGGTAGCTCATGCTCTTTTCGCCCGCTGCAACCGCGTGCTGAAGGGCGATCTGATAGGTTGATTTGTCCAGCAGGCCGCGATTCAGTGGAAGCTTAACCGGATCACCGCGGTCTTCTCCGACCACCTGTTTGGCTTGCCAGTCAAAATCGTGCTTGATGGACTTGCCTTTGCCCAGCCCGCTGCGCTTGAGTCGGTATTTCTGCGGCAGGAAGGTATCGCCTTCGACCTGGAAAACGCTGCGCTCATTGAAGCTGGCAACCAGCATCGAGGCTTCGAAGTCCAGCTCCCAGGTATTGTCATCGCGCTTTTCCAGGCTGCGCTGGGCTGTGCCGCTGACAGGGACCTGTTTCCAATCCGCGGTGTAGCTGGCGGAGAAAGGCTTCAGCTCAAGGGCCTGAACCGGCAGGGCCAGCACGGCGAGAGCGAGCAGCAAGGCGCGACGCATAATGTCTCCTAGATTTCTAATAAATGGCCAGCGGCCGGCAACAGCACGTTATCCAGCATCGCGCCTTGATCGGCAAGGCGCAAGCGGCCGTCGGCGAACCAGCGGACAGCCAGCGGATAGATGATGTGCTCGGCCGCATGCACTCGATCGGTCAGTTGGTCGATGCTTTCGTTGGGTTCGATCTTCAGGCGAGCCTGTATGGCCACAGGACCGCCATCGAGCTCTTCGGTCACGAAGTGCACGCTGCAACCGTGCTCTTGGTCGCCTGCATCGAGTGCGCGGCGATGGGTATCCAGTCCCTTGTATTTCGGTAGCAGGGACGGATGGATGTTGAGCAGGCGACCCTGGTAATGGCGAACGAAGCCTGCGGAGAGGATGCGCATGAAGCCGGCTAGTACAACCAGTTGCGGCTGGTAGGCATCGATGATTTCAATCAGTGCCGCATCGAAGGCTTCACGATCAGCAAATCCCTTGTGCTGCAGGACATGTGTATCGATGTCCACCGCCTGCGCACGCTGCAGGCCATAGGCCTCTGCACGGTTTGAAACTACAGCGCGGATTCGCACGGGGCTGTCTTCACCGAGGCTGTCGATCAGGGCTTGGAGATTGCTTCCAGACCCTGAGATCAGCACGACGACAGTGCAGGGTGCGTGCATCAATGGCTTTTCAGGTTGTTCAGCAGCACGCGCTCGGCATCTTCGCCAGCGGAGCCAATTTCGCCGATAACCCAAGGGCTTTCGCCGGATGAGCGCAGATTGGCAAGTACGGTTTCGACCTGATCCTGGGCGACACAGATGACCATGCCGACACCACAGTTCAACACGCGATGCATTTCGTGCTCATCGACATTGCCTTGCTGCTGCAGCCAATCAAACACAGCAGGGCGCTGCCAGCTGGCGACATCGATGACTGCCTGACTGCCTTCGGGCAGCACGCGCGGGATGTTGTCTAGCAGGCCGCCGCCAGTGATGTGCGCCATCGCCTTCACCGCGCCGGTCTCTTTGATCAACTTGAGCAATGGCTTCACATAAATACGTGTCGGCGCCATCAAGAGCTCAGTGAGCGGCTTGCCATCGAGTTGGGTGTTTTCGATATCGGCGCCCGCCACTTCGATGATCTTGCGGATCAGCGAATAGCCGTTGGAATGCGGGCCGGAAGAGGGAAGGGCGATCAGCGCATCGCCAGCGGCTACTTTTGAGCCGTCGATGATCTCACTTTTCTCCACCACGCCTACGCAGAAGCCGGCCAGGTCGTAATCTTCGCCTTCGTACATGCCGGGCATCTCGGCGGTTTCGCCGCCCACCAGCGAGCAACCTGCCAGTTCACAGCCAGCACCGATACCGGTCACCACCGTGGCGGCGATGTCGACGTTGAGCTTGCCGGTGGCGTAGTAGTCAAGAAAGAACAGTGGTTCGGCGCCGCAGACAACCAGGTCGTTCACGCACATCGCAACCAGATCCTGGCCGATGCTGTCGTGCTGGTTGAGATTCAGCGCAAGGCGCAGCTTGGTGCCGACGCCATCGGTGCCGGAAACCAGAACGGGCTGCTTGTAGCCAGCCGGAATTTCACAGAGCGCGCCAAAGCCGCCCAGGCCACCCATGACCTCAGGACGAGCGGTGCGCTTGGCCACGCCTTTGATGCGTTCGACCAACGCTTCGCCTGCATCGATGTCGACACCGGCGTCCTTGTAGCTGATGGAGGGTTGCTTGCTCATAAGATTCCGGACCTGTGAAGGGGAGTGCGGGGCGACCGGGTCAGAATCAGGCTTCTGTCGCGACGCGGCGAGGGCGCCGGACCGGTCTGCGGAAAGCGCGCGATTTTATCAGGCTTGCCGCACAGCGACCATCCCGCGAACGGTGATGTCGAACAGGTGTGCCAGGAACAGACATGAGATTGCGCGGCAAGATGCGCAGCCTGTGACTGCTGCGGTTGCCGCGAGTTAGGGGCCTGTTTAAGGTATAACGCTTGATCACCGTAGCCGAACCCGATCGCCGCCACGCGACCGGCAGGCTCCCATGACTGGCTAGCCAGCGAGTTTCTATATATGCGCGTATTTCCCCGTATTCTGGCGCTCTGCTGCGCAGTTGTGTCTGCCCATAGCATGGCGGTTCCCCTTGCCGACCTCTACAAAGTGCGTGAGCCGGTTGCCAGTCAACAGCCAGCGGAGCGCGAAGAGGCGCTGCGCAAAGCTTTCGACACGCTGGTGCTGCGTCTGACAGGCGATTCCAGCTCTGATCAGCAGGCCGTTGCGCCATTGCGCAGCGATCCGCAGCAATTGGTGAGCCGGTATGCCTATGAAGGGGACACCGTCGTCGTCAGCTTTGACCCGGTGACTACCGAGCGTGCGCTGCGTTCAGCGGGGCTTCCGCTGTGGGGTGCTGAGCGTCCGAGCATCCTGACCTGGTGGCTGGGAGAGACTGCTGACGGTTCGCAGCTCGTTGGTGACGCGCAGGAAGGTTCTTCTGACTTGCGTGCTGCCGCCCAGCACCGTGGCCTGCCGTTGCGCTTGCCGCTGGCCGATCTGAGTGAGCAGCTCGTAGCTACCTCTGACGCAGTCACTGCAAAGGACCCCCAGGCGCTTCGCGATGTTTCGGAGCGGTACGATGCAGACGGGCTGCTCGCTGTCATGGCGAAACAGTCCGGCGAAAGCTGGGAAGCCGACTGGCGCCTCTGGATGGGTGACAAGCAGACGCAAGGCAAGGCGAGTGGCGACACCCGCGTTGCGCTGGCCGATGAGGTGATGCTCGCTGTGAGTACATTCCTGGCGCCGCAATACCGCGTCAAGCCCGGTGACAGATCGGAGATCACGCTTGAGGTGCTTGGGGCCGACGTGGAGCGTTTTGCCGAACTGGATCGCCTGCTCGAACCCTTCGGCGCACGCCTGCAGCAGGTTGCCAGTGATCGGCTGGTGTATCGCCTCAACGCCAGTCCAGAGCAGCTTCGGGCTCAACTGGCTTTGGCGCGGCTGCAGGAAGTCGCTGCCGATGAAATTGACCCGCAATCAATGGAGACTGCAGACGCTAATGGCGGTGTCGAGCCTAACG